>Ga0137451_1000015_pt1 | contig 59362 bp, 56 predicted proteins | sample EasRivERMGT500_2_FD_102336 | JGI IMG/M metagenome (GOLD analysis project Ga0137451, IMG submission 102336) | Soil microbial communities from meander-bound floodplain in the East River, Colorado, USA - East River MetaG ERMGT500_2 | ecosystem: Environmental > Terrestrial > Soil > Floodplain ... | reverse complement strand
TTGCGTGGTCGAGCTGGCGGTATAGTCCTGCGCGCTCAGATTGGCGCTGACGCCGCTATAGTCGCGCGAAGCCGGTGTGAGGCTGAAACCGCTGAACGACGGCGTCACGCTCCCCGACCAGCCCTGCAGCACCGTGCAACTGTACTGGCCCGAGGCGTTCGAGGCGGTGCAGGTGCCGCCGTTAGTCGCCGTGAAGCTCACCCCGGCGAGCACCGCGCCGCTCGCCGTCACCGTCCCGCTCACCGACACCGGCGGACCGACGGTGAAACTGTTGCTGATCGCCAGCAGCGCGCTGTTAGGAGCGAAGAGCCGCAGCTGGTAAGTCCCCTGCGCCATCGCGGTAGGCAGGGTGTAGGGCACGCTGCCGCTGGCCGCCCCGTTCGTGTAGCGGTAGCTCAGATAGCCGCTCGCCCCGGGCACGAACAACGCCATGTAGTTGCTGGGCGAGGGCGCGGCGATGCCGCTCCAGGTCGCAGTCACCGTCCCGCCTACCGCCACCGCCGTGGGACTCGCGCTCAGTTGCGTGGTCGAGCTGGCGGTATAGTCCTGCGCGCTCACATTGGCGGCGACGCCGCTATAGTCGCGTGAAGACGGTGTCAGGCTGAAATTGCTGAACGAGGGCGTCACGCTGCCCGACCAACCCTGCAGCACGGTGCAACTGTACTGGCCCGAAGCGTTCGAGACGGTGCAGGTGCCGCCGTTGCTCGCCGCGAAGCTCACCCCGGCGAGCACCTCGCCGCTCGCCGTCACCGTCCCGCTCACCGACACCGGCGGACCGACGGTGAAACTGTTGCTGATGGCCACTACCGAGTTGTTCACGAGAAGCCGCAGCTCGTAGGTCCCCTGCGCCATCGAGGTGGGCAGGATGAAGGGGAGGCTGCCGCTGGCCGCCCCGTTCAAGAAGCGATAGGCCAGCTGGCTGCTCGATCCGGGTGCGTACAACCCCAGGTAGTTGCTGGTCGAGGGCGCGGCGATGCCGCTCCAGGTCGCAGTCACCGTGCCGCCGACCGCCACCGCCGTGGGGCTCGCGCTCAATGTCGTCTGGGCGTTGGCCGTCGCGGAGAAGAGGACAATCCCCAACAACAGCCATCGCCCGGCGAGTTTGCACAACGTGTCTAGGGTCGCCGTGCCCGGTCGAGAGCGGTGCTCGCCGCGCGGGTTGGCGACGGACGGATCGATTCGACCTGCTTGAATCCTCACGGCGGGCCTCATTGGATCACCGCTAGCGGGATGTCATTCAGGTAAAGGTACTCACGCCTGAGCCCGCCTCCCGGATCGGTTTCGGCGATCAGCCGCCCGCGCGCGTCGTAGAGATAGACGCGGTCTTCGGTCGAGTTGGTTTTGCGGATGCGCTGACCCAGCGCATTCACCTGGTAGGCGGTCGTGCCCAGCGCCCCCACCGACTGCACCATTCGCCCGCGCGAGTCGTAGACGTACTGGTTGACGCCGTCGTTGGTGGTCGAGCCGTTGTTGTCGAAGCTGAAACTGCGAGTGGCGCCCGCCTGCGCGGTGATCGAAGCGAGCCGGTTGCTCGTAGCGCCATACGCGTAGGTGTCGGTCGAGGCGCCCACGGTCTTCGAGTTGCGGTTCCCGACCGCGTCGTAGACGTATGCGAAGGGTACGTTGGGCAAAACGGCGCCGATGAGCCGATCGAGGTTATCGTAAGAATAGGTGTTGGTGTTGGCGGGATTCGCGTTTTCAGTAATGAACGAAATGCGGCTCGCCGCATCGTAGCCGAGTGCGAAGGTCTGCGTGCCCAGAGTGTAGGTCGAGATGCGCCCGTCGAGGTCGTAGCTGCGCGTGTAGGTCTGGCCGTTACCGAGGGTGTAGCTTTTCACCCCGCCGAAGGCGTGGTAGGCGATGCTGGAGGCGATCGGACCGCCGCTTGGAGGCGGGGGGGTGGTATTCACCTCGCTGATTCTTCCCAACGCGTCGAACGTATACGCGATCGTCCTGCCGCTCGGGTAGGTGAGACCGGAGAGCCGCCCGGCGCTGTCGTAGCTGTAGGCGAGCGCATGGGCGACACCGTTCACCGTGCGGGTCTCCGAGCTCGTCCGGCCGTGCGGGTCGTAGGCGTAGGCGAGGAGGCTCGTGACCTGCTGGGCGGGGTTGAGTTCGGTGATCGAGGAGAGACGCCCGATCCCGTTCGCGCCCTGGTCGTAGGCGTAGGTTTGCTTGGAGCCATCGTGGAAGGTGATGCTCGTCACGCGATTCAATGCGTCGTACAGATAGGTCGTCACCTGCCCCTTGGCGTCGGTCTGGGTGAGAAGGTTCCCCGCCGCATCGTGGGTGTTCGCCGTCGCGCCGGTGTCGGGCGAGACTTGCGAGTTGAGGTTCGACAGGCCGTCGTAGTTGTAGGTCGTGGCGAGGTTCCTCGGATCGGTCACGCTCACCAGCTGATCGATGCCGTTATAGGCGTATTGCGTGGTTCCGTTGCTGGGATCGGTGACCTGCCTGAGGCGATTCAAGGCGTCGTAGGCGTTGACGGTGCGATCCACCACGCCCGCGAGCGGGCCGTCGATCGAGGTGAGATTGCCCTGGTTGTCGTAGGCGTATTCGGTGGTCTGGTTCTGCGCGCCGATCTCCTGGAAGAGGCGGTTCAGATTGTCGAAGACGCGGCTACGCGTCTGAGCCAGCTGGTTCGCTGGATCGAACACCTGCTCCTGGGTGCGGTTGCCCATTGCGTCGAGCGTGTAGGCGATGCGGTTGCCGAGGTTGTCGGACATCTCCGTCAGGCGATGCGCGGCATCGTAGGTATAGGAGAGGAAACTCGCATCAGGCAGCGTCACCTTGATCAACTGCCCGACGTTGTCGTAGTCGTAGCTCGTCAGCTCGCCCCCGACGCTCCGCGATTGCAGCCGCTGGCGCGCGTCGTAGGCGAGCGTAGTGGTGAGGCCGTTCGGATCGACGATGGTGAGCGGCTGGCCGTGGGCGTTGTAGGCGGTGATGCTGGTCAAGTGTCCCAGCGCGTTCGTGATCGTCGCCGCGTTGCCGCGCTTGCCCGGCTCCGGATCGCCGTCGGCGTAGTGGGTCGTGGTCGTGATGTCGGAGACATCGGTCCTCGGACCGTCGGCAGTCAGGACCTTGCCCCGGGCGTTGTAGGTGAACGAAGAGGTCCGCGGCTGGCTCTCAGGCGCCGCTGCGAAGCCCTGGCCGCCGTTTGCGTCGGTCGTCGATTGCACGGTTTTCGAGCACAGCACCCCAATCGGCTGGCCGTTCGGCGAGCCGTCTGCGATCACCGCGCCCGCCGGAGCGCAGGCGCCGCCTGCGTCGCCGTTGTAGACGCTCGTCGTGATCCGTCGCGGCTCGGCAACGCGCGCAGGCAACCGCCAGCGCGGGTGCCACTCCGTCGAAATCTTGCGGCTGCCCGCGGGCAGCGCCGCGCCCGCCGCGGTAACGGTGGTGCAATTGGCCGCGGACGCCAGGCCTTCGACGCGCACCGTCTCCAGATTCCTCGCAGTATCGTACGCATAGCAGGTCTTGTTGTCGTTGAAATCGGTCTGCGAAAGCATGTTGCTGGTCGAGTCGTAGGTCCGGCCCTTCACGCCGCTGCCGAAGCCCGCGCCGCCGGGCAACGAGTTGGCGGCGAGGCGCGTCAGGCCGTCGACCACCTGGAAACTGAAGGTGCGCACCGCGCCCAAGGGGTCGGTGATGTTGGTCGTCGTGGCGTTCGGGCGGGCAAATTGGTAGAGCTGCGCCCCGAGGGCGTGCTCGGAGGAAGAAACCCGGCCACCCCAGTCGTACTTGAAGGTGCCGTACAGGATGCCGTTCTCGTCCACGATGCTGGTGATCGCGTGCGGGTAGGCTCCGGCGCCGGCTGCCAGGTTCGCCTGTTCGGAGTACCGGTAGCTGCGCGTGCGCCCGTCCGGATAGGTGACCGAGGTCAGGTTCTCGTTGGAAGCGAGGAGGTCGTAGCGATACAGCGTTTGCCCGCCGGAGGGATCGGTCATCACCACGAGTTTCCCCGGGGCGCTGTACTTGAAAGACAGCGAATTGCCGTAGGAATCGGTTACGGCGAGGAGCAGATTTGCCGGGAGCAGGCCTGCCGGAGCCGGCTCTGTGGTCGGGTTGCCGTCCCGATCGACGAACACCCCCCCGAAGGCGCCGCCGCTGTAGGTAAGGGTAAGCGTTTCTCCCGTGCGCTGGGTGATGCTCTGCAACCGGCCGTCGGCGCGGTAGGTCTCCACGACATCCGGTCCCTGGTACACGTAGCCGCCGCCCGGCAGGGTGACGAGGCTCGCGCGCGCGCCGTTGTAGTTGAAGATTTCCGCGCCGAGGCTGTCGAAGTATTGAATCTGTCCGTTCGGGAAGGTGAGCGCAAGAATCCCCGGCGGATTTCCGACCGGCATGACCCGCTTGTCGAAATTGGACCGCCACGCCAGCCCGAGTTGGTGCGGCGTGTGTGCGTCAGGCGTCAGCGTGGCGGGATCGGCAAAGTAGGAGTGGTAGTAGCGCGTGAAAGCCAGCCCCCCCGACCCGCGGTAGTCGGTCTCGGTCTCGACCTTGAATCCGGCGGCCGCCGTCACCGGATTGCCAATCACGTCGCAGTTGAAGCATATCGGCAGCGTGCACGCGGTGACGGATGTTCCGTTGCGGGTGACCGATCTGGGCGTGGATCCGAACGGGCATGACAGGGACCTGCTCTTGGACCAGCGGAGGTCTTCCGCGCCTGAGGGCCAGGAGCCTGTGCTGCACGTCACTACGACCCGGCGCGAATCGCGGATCAAATAGCCGCTCTCGTAGACCTCGCCGACGCCGCCCCAGCACCAGTACGTCTCGGGATAGGTCGCGTTCCAGCCGGTGTCGCTGACGAGGCTGCAGGACCCATCGGTCAGATTCGTCATGTACGAGACCGAGCGCCCCGCAATGTCCTCCTCGTTGAACGGCGTGAATCCGGTGCATTGCGGGTCGGCATACTGGCCGTGGAACGTTCCGCCGCCGGCCTCGCACATTGCGCGCGAGATCGAGACAAAGTCCGCGGTGTTTGGGCAGGGCCCGACCCCCCACGGCCCGGGCTTCTGGTTGAAGCAGATGAAACGACCGTTGACCGGGTCGTCTTCGACGCAATCGCTGGTGGCGGCGAAAGCGGCCGGCGCGGCGACGAGTCCGGCCAGCAGCAGCAGAAAACGGCAAGTCGAACCCGTTCGGGCGCTCATGTTGTCTCTCCCACAGCTACGGCGGCCACACGCGTCGCTCTTTTGGCGCGGCGAAGGTGCAGCCGGCAACGCTCTCGGAAATTTGTAGCCGCTACTCTACACAAACTTTTGCTGGCGCCGCAACCTCGAATATGAAAGCTGCGGCGATGAGCGTTCGACTCGCGAATCAAATCAAAATCTAAACGAGTCTTCTTGACCTTACACGTTGTCTAGTCATCCTAGGAACTTGTTTTCGCGTTCGTTGGGACGATCACTCGTTCTCGAAAGCAAAGAAAATTTCGCGAAATCGGGTTTACCTTACAAGCATGTCAGGTTTTTCCTTACAGCTTGGGTCAGATCTGGAAAAATTCGGACAAAGAGCAACCGCGTCGGCGTGAATCCGCGTCCGGGGCTATTTCAGCGGCAATCTTCGAGAAACTCGCGCCTCCGATAACTGCCGCCGCCGTCCGACAGCGACTCGAGCTTGAGGTTGTGCGCAATACGCTCGGTCTTGCCGCCCGCGCGCACTTCGAACACCAGCTCCCAGCGCCCCGCCATATGGAACATCAGCCCTTGAGCGCGGTAGCGCCCGCCACCTTGCGCTGTGACCGTGGGCCGGTAGTTCATGCCGTGGCGATGCTCGGGCATCGTGGCGTCCACGCGCACCACCTCCGGCGCCGGGCATACCACGAACTCGAGCGCGAAGTGCTCACCGACGCGCGGCGCGGGCTGCGCGCGGTAGAGCACGACGTGATGGGGAGATTCGATTCTCTGCGCGGCGCCGCCGGGCAGCTCGCAGGCCTCGCCCGCCGTCGCGACCACCGCAATCCATGCGGCGAGCAGCGGCGATCGCGTCATTTCTTCGGCGCGAACAGCACTTCGCCGTTCCTCCAGGCGATGCGCTCGGCGACCTGCGGCGGCAGATCGGCGAGCCAGCCGCGCGCCCAGACCGCATGCTCGGCGACGTAGTGCCAGCGCTCCGGCGTAAACGTATCAGTGCCGAGTAGGAAGCGATCTGGAAACTCGAGAAAGGCGTTGCGCCATTCGGCGTCCACTTTGCCGCCGGAGGCCTGGTCGGTGCGGAAGGCGAGATCGCACCAGAGGTTCTTGTGCTTCCTCAGCATCTCGCGCACGCGCTCGGGCCGGTCGAATCCCGAGTGCGCCCACAGGATCTTCGCCTGCGGCCATTGCTTGAACAGGCGCTCGACCGCTTCGACATCCGAATGCGCGTGCAGGAAAATGCCGTACTGCCTCGCGAGTTGCACCAAACGACGCGGAACTGGAAGGTCCGCGTCGGCACCGTATAGATGGAACTCGCCGATCCCCGCGTAGCGAAATTTCTTCAGCCGCTCCTCGAGATAGGCGGGAACCGTCTCGTCGCGAAACCAGGTGCCGGTGTCACCGCGCGAGCGGTAGGGGCGCAGCTCGGGAACGATCAGTTCGGGCGCCTCGGCGGCCAGGCGCTGCTGGCCGTCGTCGCCGGAGCTGGAAACGAGCGCGCGCTTGACACCCGCCTTGCGCAGCATCGCGATCGCCTGCTTGGGCGGCACTACTTCCCACGCATCGTGACTGTAGTGCAGGTGCGCGTCGAAAATCGGCAGATCGGCGGCCTGCGCCGCGAGCGGCGCGAACGCCAACGCCAACAGCGCAATCCTAAGCATGCTCGTTCTCCCGAGTCCATAGCAGGGAACCGTTCCTGCGTCAGCCGATTCTACCCCGCAAGCTCGCGCCGGTCAGGCCTTGGGGATCGCCTTCTTGGGATCGATGAACGGTTTCGGAACCACCGTCGCGCGCCGTTCTCCGACCTCCGGGATTGCCACGCGCAGCGCCGTGCCCGGCACGGCCTGCGCGGCGGGGAGCATGGCGTAGCCGATGTTTTTCTTCAGGCGCGGCGAGTACACCGCCGACGTGACGCGGCCGACCGTCTCGCCGACGGAGGCGACGCGCCACGCCACCGCGTTCATCTCGATGCGCGGACCCTCGACCTCGATGCCCGCGAGCTTGCGCTTGACGCCTTCGGACTTGATGCGCTTCAGGGCCGCGCTGCCAATGTAGTCCGCGGACTTGCCTTCGTCGACGAGATGGTCGAGCCCGACTTCGTAGAGGTTGTTCTCGAGCGTCATGTCGGCGCCCCAGTTGAGAATGCCGGCCTCGACGCGGCGGATGTCGGAGGGGCCGGTCGGGCGGATGTTGCTGGGCCTGCCGGCCTCCATGATCCGCTCCCACAGCTCGTCGCCGCAGCTGCCGTCGCGGAGATATATCTCGTAGCCCGCCTCGCCGGTCCAGCCGGTTCGCGTCACCACGAGCGGGATGCCGTCGAGCCTGGTCTCCAGGAACCAGTAGTAGCGCAGCTTGGTCACTGCATCGCCGAACAGCGCCTGCACGACGTTCTTCGCCTTCGGGCCCTGGACCTGCAGCGGCGAGACGTCGGGCTCCGCGATTTTCACGCGCAGTCCCGACTTGAGCGCCACGCCGCGCGCCCACAGCAGCACGTCGCTGTCGGCGAGCGCGAGCCAGAAGTGGTTCTCGCCCAGGCGCAGCAGCACCGGGTCGTTGATGATGCCGCCGTCCTCCGCCGTGATCGCCACGTATTTGCCCTGGCCGACCGCGCAGCGCGAAAGATCGCGCGGCGTCAGCATGTTCGTGAACGCGAACGCGTCGGGGCCGGTTATCTCGACCTGGCGCTCGACCGAGACGTCCCACAGCGTGACGTGGCGCAGAAGGTGCCAGTACTCCTCCTCGAGGTCGGCGAATCCGATCGGGAAGAGCATATGGTTGTATACGGTGTAGGCCTTCGCGCCGTGGCGCTGCGTCGCCTTGAAGAAGGGGCTGCGGCGCAGCCGCGCGCCGCGCTGGACGAGATTCATGTCGAACATATTTGTCGATGAAGTGTGATTGATAAGGCGGATGGGGCAAGTCGCGCGCCAGTTTACAACCCAGAGCCCTAAGGCGGTAGAGCCAGCCGCATGGCGACAGAGGGGCCGAACAGCTCTCGTGCACCACACTTGCCTGAAGGAGACTAATGTGGGCACCATTGGCAGATGGGGAAGCGCTTTGGCGGCAACGGTTACTGAATCATCCGCTCGGGAAGCGGCGCCGCGCGACGCCGGCGATTTCGCCGCCGACTGCACACGCTACTCGCGGTTCTGGGGGCAGAGCGCAACGCTGCTCGCGCGCCTGCCCGCGAAGCCCGCGCGCACTGCGGAGCAGGCGCAAGCGGCCGAGCACATCAAGCGGGCCGCGCGCGACTCACGCAGCCGCTTCCTTTCCGCCCACGTCGAGGCGATATACGACCGGCTGACGCAGAACCGATCGCGCTTTGTCCGCGTCGAGCATCTCGTGTACGACACCGCGTCGCTCGTGCCGGGGCTCGCGCCGACGCGCGCGCAGGTCGCCGCGGAGTCGGCGCTCCTGCAGCGCGACAAGGAAGGGATCGAAATCGACCAGGGGATCTTCGTCTCCGCGGTGCTCGCCAATCCGCGCGCCGGCCGCCACCTCTGCCACGCGATGCTGCTTCCCCACGCCGGGACTGCGGAACGAGTCCCGGAGCTGGAAAGGAACGCTCGCGTGGATCTCGGCGCGGCCGAAGTCTTCCGCAAAGGCAAAGCCTCCTACGTGATCCAGAAGAACCCCCGCCACCTGAACGCGGAAGACGACACGACGCTCAACGCCGCCGAGATCGCCGTGGACCTCGCGATCCTCGATCCGCACTCCCAGATCTGCGTGCTGCGCGGGGACACTGTGCAGAGCGGAAAGTATCGGGGACGTCGCGTGTTCGGCAGCGGCATCAACCTGACCCACCTCTACCACGGCAAGGTGCCGTTCATCTGGTACCTGCAGCGCGACCTGGGGATCGTCAACAAGATCTATCGGGGCCTCGCGCGCCCGGAGGCGGCGCCCGACGACGTCACCGGGCAGACCCTGGAAAAACCATGGATCGGGGCGGTGGAAGGATTCGCGATCGGCGGGCACTGCCAGTACCTGCTCGTCATGGACTACGTGCTCGCGGGAGAGGACGCATTCATGAGCCTGCCGGCGCGCAAGGAAGGCATCATCCCCGGCGCGGCCAACCTGCGCCTGCCGCGCTTCACCGGAGACCGCATCGCGCGCCAGGCGATCATGGCCGAGCGCCGGCTGGAGTGCGACAGCCCCGAGGGACGACTGATCTGCGACGAGGTGGTCGCGCAAGGCGACATGGACGGGGCGATAGAGCGCGTCGTCGACAAACTGACCGGTTCCGGCGTGGTGAGCGCCAGCGCGAACCGGCGGGCTTTCCGAATCGCGCAGGAGCCTCTCGACCTGTTTCGCAACTACTTCGCCCTGTACGCGCTCGAGCAAGCCTACTGCCACTTCAGCCCCGCGCTGATCGCCAACCTTGAACAGAACTGGAATGCGAAAAACCGAAGGCTGGACTGAAGCCCCCCAATAGAAAAGCCCCGCATTGCACGGGGCTTTTGTTTTGCCACTGTCTGTGGCGGCGCTACAGCGCCGTAGTTACGGCGCATTTGACACATTTATGTGTCGTTTCACATCAGCTGGTTTCCACGGTTACCGCTATGGAGCCTCCTGTTGTCACATGAAATAGGTGTGCCGTGCACTGTGTCGAGCACGTACTAATTATCAGGCCTCTGGTTTCGGAAAAAGTTCCGAGATCGCCCCGGGGGGCTGTCGCAAAGTGGAACTAAGCACCGGTTACAAAATGAGGGAACACATCCTTCTGCGGCTTGACCCGCAGGCGCCATTTCGTTAACATGACCAGAATTCTGGTCCATTCGAACAACTGCGTCATGAAAACCCTGTCTCTTTCCGAAGCCAAAGCGAAGTTGAGCGGCCTCATCGAAAGCGTGGAGCGCCGCGACGAGGAAGTCGTCATCACCCGCAACGGCCGGCCGGCCGCGGTGCTCGTCAGTCCTGACGAATACGAGAGCTGGAAGGAAACGCATGCCATCCGCTCAGACAAGGACCTGATGCGTGAGATCAAGACCGGGCTTGCCGCGCTCAAGGCGCGAAAGGTGCGCCTCTACACGCTCGACGAACTATTCGAGTAGGAACGCTTGACGTGACGGGAACGCGGGCGACGGGGCAACGCCCGCTGTATTCGCTTCGCGTGCCGGCGCATGTGTCGGAGCTGATTCGCGGCGCGCACCCGAGGCTCAAACGCAAGCTGCGCGCGGCGATCGGGGACATTGCGGCGGATCCGCGCAGCGGCAAAGCCCTGAAGGACGATCTCGCCGGGCTGTGGAGTTTCCGGGTCGGCAAGTTCCGCATCATCTATCGAATCGCTGCGGGCCGTTGCCTCGAGCTGATCGCGTGCGGGCCTCGCGAGCGAATCTACGAGGAAACCTATCGCCTGATTGCGCGCGAGAAGTAGTACACCGCTCCACAGGAGTTCAGATGAAAATTCTCCAACGGATAATTCTTGGCTTGATCCTAGTTTTTCCGGCGACGTGCACGCTGGCACAGCCGTATCCCTCCAAGCCGGTGCGCATCGTCGTGCCGTTTCCGCCGGGCGGCGGCGCCGACACGCTCGCGCGCATCATGGAGCCGAAGCTCGCCGCGATCTGGGCTCAGCCTGTCATCGTCGAGAACCGCCCCGGCGCGAGCGGCCACATCGGCGCGGATGCCGTCGCCAAGTCCGCACCCGACGGTCACACGCTGCTCATGAGCTCGACCGCGTCGCTCACCGAAAGGAACGTGGACCAGTTCGCGCCGGTTTCGCTCGTCTCGGCCTCGGCTTACGTGGTCACCGCGAACCCGGGCGTCGCGGCCGCGGACATCCGCGAGCTGATCGCTCTCGCCAAGGCGAATCCGGGCAAGCTCACTTTCGCCTCCTCGGGCGCGGGCGCCGCGTCGCATCTCTCGGCGGAACTCTTCAAAGCGATGGCGGGCGTGAACCTGCTGCACGTACCTTACAAAGGCACCGGGCAGGCCGTCACCGATCTGCTCGCGGGCCACGTGAATCTGCTGTTCGCGCCGGCGCAGGTGGTAATGCAGCACGTGCAGGCGGGCAGGCTCAGGGCGCTCGCCGTCACCGGCTCGAAGCGCTCGGAGACGCTGCCGAACCTCCCGACCGTCGCCGAGTCGGGGCTGCCGGGCTACGAGGCGGTCGGCTGGTTCGGACTTCTGGCGCCCGCGGCGACGCCGAAGGTCGCGGTGGCGAAGGCGAGCGCGGACGTGAACCGCGTGCTCGCCGAGCGCGAGGTGCGCGAGAAGATGCTCGGCCTGGGGAGCGAACCGGGCGGCAACACGCCCGAAGAGTTCGCGCGCTTCATCCGCGCCGACCAAGCGAAATGGTCGAAGCTGATGAAAGAGGCGGGCATCTCGGTTTCCCAGTAGACACGGGACGCGAAACGGATTTCCCCGCAGGGTGACGCCGTCCACGTCGCCCCGAAGCGGGCATTTTCTTCACGGACCCGATCTCGTATCATCGCAACCATGAACCTTTCCGACTCGATCATGGCCGCGCTGATCGCCGCCGGCGCCACGGTGCTCGCCACCCTCGTCCAGCTGCGCATATCCTGGCGCAGGGAATTGAGGGAGAGAGAGCGCGGGCAGCCCATCACGAAGAAGACGCGGCGCGGCCCGGTCACGATCGTTCTTGCGCTGATGATCGCCGCGGCGGTCGGCGGGTTTGCGCTTTCGCAATACTTCCTGTCGCTGCGCGAAGTCGACCGCGATGCCCTGCGCAGCGATCTGCAATCGAAGCTCTCCGAGATCAACGCAACCGCGATGCGGCTGGAGCAGGCGCGGTTGAACGAGCGCGATCAGATTGAAACGGGCGCCCGCCGCGCGGATGCCGCGCGCCTGGGCGAGGAAGGCGTCACCGCGAGCGTCGTGGTCGGACCGTGCCCGGCCATCCCCGCGGACCATTGCACCGAAAAGAGCGCGGTGCGCGTCGCCGTATGCGCGAAGGTGCCGGCCTCGGCAAGCGTCAAGGAAGTGCTGCTCTACACCCGCTTCGAGGACTCGCAGGCGCCCTGGGCGGACGCGCGCATACAGGCCGGGCAGGACGCGGGACAGGCGCGGTTCATGGACAAGACCCTGGAGCGGCCCGACGGCGAGGGAGCGAAGCAGGTCTGCCAAACGTTCGTGAACTGGAACCGCGAGAAGCCGCGCCTCGCGCGGATTCTCGTCAAATACGCGCTGTAGCCTCGGTGCCCTGCCCGGGCCTTCCCCTTATCGATAGGCGGCCGGGTTCCAGGTGTGAACTTCATCCCGCCCCTCCTTGCACCAGGCGTACAGCGCATCGTACATGACCATGCCGTGCTCGAGCATCTCGTGGTCGTCGCCGAAGTTGCGCGACAGCCCGAGCGAGATCGCCGCGAGCCCGGGCGCCTGAGGCGCGAGATCGAGCTGCGCCGTGTCCGCGCCGCGGACGATGACCGCAAGCTGCTCGAGCGCCGGGTCGGCAAGGCGGTAGTGCTTGAGGAATGCATCGAAGCTGCAGCGCTCGCCTTCGTGCGAGAAGTGAACGTCGGGAATGTCGTAAGGCGTTGCTTCGCGCTCCTTCGCGGCCTCCAGCACCTGCTTCGTCGGCACGTACAGGAACTCCGCTTCCGCGTCGACGAAGCGGGCGATCAGCCACGGGCAGGCGATGCGGTCGATCTTCGGCCGTTCGCGCGTCACCCAGCGCGTGTTGGCGCCGGCGGGCTTTGCGTCGAGCGCGCCGCCCGCGGCTTTCCACCCCTCTTCGATTCCGCCTTGCAAATACTGGGCGGCGATGCCGCGCTCGGCGAGCGCCTTTGCGGCACCCTGGCTCACCTCATGCCCGTGGACGCAGTACGTAACGACGCGGCTCGCGCGCGGCAGCGAGGGCGCCCACTCGGCGACGCGCTCCGGGTCGCGCCAGAGCGCGCCCGCGATCATGCCGGTCGCGGCCTGAAACATCGGCCGCCGCCGCACGTCGATGATCAATGGAGGCCGGCCGCTCGCAAGCGCCGACAAGAGTTCCCTGCTCGATGTGGATGTGTCCATAGCTCCTCCTGACGAAGTCAAGTGAAGCAGAGCTTGGACGCGAGGCGTCTTGGACCGGTGGGCCCGCGGGGAGTCTGCATTTTTCCCCGCGAGAGCGATATCGTCGTCCCGCGCCGTCGCGATGTCAAGCGCGCAGTCGCGCCGGACATGACACGCAGATCGGGATCACAGCGTAGACTCCCGCTCCGAGAGCACGATGACCCCGATCACCCAGGCGCTTGTCATTGCCAACGTAGCCGTGTTCCTGCTGCAGTCTGTAAGCGGAGGATTGCTGGAGACGTGGTTCGCCCTCTGGCCGCCCGGGCGCGGATTCGGGATCTGGCAGCTCGTCACCTACGGCTTCCTCCACGGCGGGCTCGCGCACATCATCTTCAACATGTTCGGGCTGTACATGTTCGGCAGCGATATCGAGCGGTTGTTCGGCTCGCGCTTTTTTCTGCGTTACTACTTCGCCTGCGTGGTCTCGGCCGCGCTCTGCCAGCTCATCGTGATCAGCGTAACGGGTGGGCCCCCCTTTCCCACGCTGGGCGCCTCCGGCGGCGTCTATGGACTGCTGCTCGCTTTCGGGATCTATTTCCCGCGGCGCATGGTGATGCTGATCTTTCCGCCGATCCCGATGCAGGCCCGGTTCTTCGTGATTCTCTTCGGTGGGATCGAGCTCGTGCTCGGGGTCACCGGCACCGAAGCGGGGGTCGCACACTTCGCGCACCTGGGCGGCATGCTCGGGGGCTGGCTCATGATCCAGTACCGTCGCCGCCGCTTTCCTTTCACGCCGCCGCGCTGAGCGGCGCGCGTGCGGGCCGCGACGGACCCGCGCGTTCGTTCGTTGCTACAATTCCCGGACGCGGCGAAGCGCGCCGAACGAAGGAGAGTACGATGGATTTCTCGAAGTTCCAGACCGTGAAGGTCGAGATTGCCGACGGCGTTGCCTGGGTGACCATGAACCGCCCGGACAAGCGCAACGCGATGAGCCCGCAGATGCACGAGGAGATGATCGCGGCGCTGCGCTCGCTCGCTGAGGCGCCGGAAGCCAAGGTGCTCGTCCTCACCGGCGCAGGCGAATCGTGGAGCGCAGGGCAGGACCTCCAGCTTTTCTTTCGTGATCTCGACGACAAGCCGCTCGAGAAGCGCCGCGCGATCCTCGCAAGCCAGGAGTGGCGCTGGAACCAGCTCGCGCATTTCCCCAAGCCCACTATCGCCATGGTGAACGGCTTCTGTTACGGCGCCGCGTTCACGCCGCTCGTCGCCTGCGATTTCGCGATCGCGGCGGAAGACGCCAAGTTCGGCATCTCCGAGATCAACTGGGGCATCCTGCCGGCCGGCCTCGTCGCCAAAGTCATGCTCGATGCGGTGAGCTACCGCGACGCCAAGTGGTACGCGCTCACCGGCGAGCCCTTCGACGGCAAGGTCGCCGCGCGGATCCGCCTCGTAAACTTTGCCGTGCCGCGCGCCAAGCTGCGCGAGGAGACGGTGAAGCTCGCGAAGGTGCTGCTCGCGAAGAATCCGCAGGTGTACAAGTCGGTGAAGGAGGTCATGCACCACGTGCGCGGCATGGACGTCGAGCAGGCGACCGACTACCTCAAGGCGAAGGAGATGGAGATGCGCTTCCTCGACCGCGAGCAGGGCCGCGCGCAGGGCATGAAGCAGTTCCTCGACGACAAGACCTATCGCCCGGGTCTCGAGCCCTACAAGCGCGGCTGACGGTTTCATGTCGAGCCCGCTGAGCGGCATACGCGTCCTCGAGCTGGGGCAATTCATCGCCGGCCCGTACGCCGGGCTGCAGCTCGCCGATCTGGGTGCCAAGGTGATCAAGGTCGAGCGGCCGCAAGGGGGCGACGCTTTCCGCGAGTTCGGCTTGAGCGCGAACGCGCAGGGCTACAGCCACAATTTCTGCGCCTTCAACCGGAACAAATTGAGCCTCACGCTCGACATCGCCTCGCCGCGCGGGCAGGAGGCATTTCGCAGGCTCGCGCGGCAGGCCGACGTGGTGCTGGAGAATTTCCGTCCCGGAGTGATGAAGCGGCTCGGTTTCGATTACGAGACGTTGCGTTCGGCAAACCCCCGCCTCGTCTACTGCTCGATCGCCGGCTTCGCCGAGGACGGCCCGTACGGCCAGCGGCCCGCTTACGACGCCGTGGGCCAGGCGCTTTCGGGCCTTCTCAGCCTGCTGGTCGATCCGAAGGACCCGCGCACGCTCGGGCCGACGCTCTCCGACCAGGTGAGCGGCATGCAGGCCTGCATGGCGGTGCTCGGCGCGCTCTACGATCGCGAGCGCACCGGCAAGGGCGCGCGCGTGGAAGTGACGATGGTCGAGGCGAGCATGGCGCTGATTCCCGATTCATTCACCGCGTACACGCACGCCGGCTATGTGATGCAGCCCGAATCGCGCGCTGCGGTGTCGCTTTCATTCGCATTCGCTTGCGCCGACGGCAAGATCCTCGCCATCCACGTCTCCTCGATGGAGAAATTCTGGCGCGCGCTGATCGCCGCGATAGAGCGCCCGGACATAGGCGAGGACGCGCGCTTTCGGGAGCGCATGGGGCGGATCAAGAACTACGAGGCGCTGGTACAGGCGCTCCGGCCCGTGTTCGCGGGGAAGCCGCGCGCGGTCTGGGCGGAGCGGCTCGCCGCGCACGACGTGCCCGCGGCGGTGGTGCATTCGATCCCGGAGGCGATGCAGGAGCCGGAAGTGAAGCACCTCGGCATGTTCCACGAGCTTTCGCACGAGCGCTACGGCAAGATGACCGCGATGCGCCGCGCCTCGCGCATCGACGGCGAGCGCGAGTCGGAGCCGCTGCCGCCGCCAGCGCTGGGCGAGCATACCGATCAGGTCCTCGCCGAGTTCGGTTTCGCCGCGCCCGAGATCGCCGGGTTGCGCGCGGCGGGCGCCATCTAATACAGGAGCGCGAAATGGATTTCAGCTTCACCGAAGAGCAGCGCATGATGCGCGAGAGCGTGCGCAAGATGATGGACCGTATCGCCACGCCCGAGTACGTGCGGCGCCTCGACCGCGAGCAGGCCTATCCGCAGGAGCTCTACGCCGCCTGGGTGGAGCTGGGGCTGCTGCGCATTCTCTTCGCCGAGGAATACGGAGGCTTGGGCGGCAGCGTCATCGACCTCGTGATCGTTGCCGAGGAGATTTCGAGAAAGAGCGCGGACTTCTTCATGGCCTACGCGGGCAGCGTGTTCTGCGGCTTGAACGTCGCGAGAAAGGGCACCGAAGAACAGAAACGCCACTGGCTCCCAAAATTGCTTTCCGGTGAGATCAAGATGTCGATCTCGATGTCCGAGCCGGAAGCAGGCTCGGACATCGGCGCGATGCGCACGAGCGCGAGGCGCGAAGGGAACGAATACGTCATCTCCGGCCAGAAACTCTGGGCGACCGGCGCCGGCGCGAAAGGAAACGTCATCAATGTCTACGTAAAGACCGACCCCAAGGCGAACATCCGCCAGGGCATGTCGCTCTTTCTCGTGGACAACACCGCGAAGGGCCTGGAGCTGAAGAAGCTCGACATGCTCGGGCGCCGCTGCACCGGCACCTACGAGATCTTCTTCAACGACGTGCACGTCCCCGCCGAGCGCCTCATCGGCGGCGAGAACAAGGGCTGGGACTGCGTCCTCTCGGGGCTGCAGGTCGAGCGCATCACTTCCGCCGCGGGCAACCTCGGCGCGGCGCAGGCCTGCCTCGATCTTGCCGTCGAGTACGCCAAGGAACGCAAGCAGTTCGGCCGGCCGATCGGAACCAACCAGGCGATCGCGCACCTGCTTGCCGACATGGCAACCGAGATCGAGGCCGCGCGCGCGCTCACCTGGCGCGCGGCCTGGATGGTGTCGAGCGGCCAAGACGCGCTCCGCGAGATTTCTATGGCGAAGCTCTTTTCCTCCGAGGCCTACGTGAAGTGCGCGAACCTCGGCATGCAGGTCTTCGGCGGCTACGGCTACAGCATGGAGTTCGACATGCAGCGCCACTACCGCGACGCGCGCTCGGCCACCATCGCCGCGGGCACTTCCCAGATTCAGCGCAACATCATCGCGGGGCTCATGGGGTTGAAGGTGTAGCGACCCGCCGCGAAAAGCATGGGAGGATGCTTGGCGTTACGTTAGCGTGAGTGAGACTAGGATGCCTCACTCCGTCCCCTGTCGTTTGTCAAAGCACCAAATATCCGTGCGTTGGGGCAGAAGGTATTTTCCCCTTCGACTTTCCCGGCGAGCCATCGTTCGCACAAGTCCTCAGCCTGACACTTCTGGCACCGGCTACGGATGTCTTCGATGATGGCCTCCTTGTCACCTCGCGCCGCGATGTCGGGGTCCACGCCGGCACGCATCAACATGCGCACCATGCGCCTTTCCGAGCTAGCTCTCAGGTATCTCGCAAACCATACGAGGAGGGCGACAATCACGGCCACCATGACTAGGGCGACGCCGATCTCGAACAGAGTAGGGCTCATGGTCCAGTTCTCCTCTTGCACGCCAAGCAACTTGATAATTCGCGAGGAGATAGTAGTACCAGCCAAAGCGTCCCTGACTTTGACTTGGATCAAGTTCCGCTTTGTTATACGGATTAAGTCAGGCAATGAGGGATCGTTTACTATCGAAAATTGGGATCCTGACCCTGAGGTTCCCCCGCATCTTTTCTTGAACCGACAGCGGTTTATCCCGTAATCTCCGCAAAAACGGCGTGCACGACGAGGTTTTTTGTCCTTCGTGACTACCAATCGCGGTATGGTCAGAAAGCTGCAATCGAACCGGGATCGCCCAACTGTCCTTAGGCGCACCGTGGCGGCGGCGGCTCACGCAGCGTATTTCCGCCTGCGCGCGACATACGCGGAGTGCCGCCCGTGCGTGCGGCCGAACCAGTCGGGCTTGGGCACGCGCGGCATCGCGCTTCCCGATAACGGCGTGCGCTCACCATCGAGCTCGGCGAACGCCTCGAGCAGGAAGTCGAGAAACGCCCGCACGAGCTTCGAACGCCTTTGGCTCGGCGGATAGGCGGCGAAGATCATCGGCGATTCCAGAGCCTTCCAGTCCGTAAGCACCGGAACGAGCTGGCCGGACGACAAGTATTGAATGAGGTTGAAGTCGATCATCCGGATTACACCGGCGCCGACGCAAGCGGCTTCGGCAAGCCAGGTGCGGTCGTCGCTGAAAAGACGCGTCTTTACGTCGATCGTGCGCCGCTCGCCGTTCTTCTCGAAGGTCCAGCGGTCGAGCAGCGTGCCTCCCGAGCTGCGCAGGATCAGGCAGTGGTGGCCGCGCAGCGCTTCGGGCTCCTGCGGTATGCCCTCGCGTGCCCAGTATTGCGGAGGGGCGCACACCATGAACTGCGTCTGCGCCAGCGTGCGCACGACGAGGTCACGCTCGGGCGGCCAGCCGACGAGCACCGCCAGGTCGAGGCTTTTCTCGTCGATCTCCCGGATGGTCACGATTGGCTTGAAGACCAGCTCGATGTCCGGGTAGCGCGCGAGGAACCGCATGATCCGCGGCATCACGCAATACTGTCCGAGGGAGGAGCTCATGCCGACGGTAAGCGTCCCGCGCAGCTTCGCCCCGCGCGGACCCAGGCACTGCTCGACATCGTGCAAATCGGCTGCGACCTTGCGCAAAATCTCGTAATAGCGTTCGCCATCGGCCGTGAGCGCAATGCCCTGCGTCGTGCGGTGGAAAAGCGTCACGCCGAGCGAGCGCTCCGACGAGTTGGGTGATCGCGGACGTGCTCACGTCGAAGAATCTCGCCGCGGCGGTGAAACTCCCGCTTTCGGCGGCACGGTTGAAGTACTGGATAGCGCGCAGCTTGTCCATCGCCAGAGCCCTCCGGCATGCTTGTTAAGCAAAACTTAACGGCAAGTTTAGCGCCAGGCCCTTTCGCCTGCACCTGCCGCGGGCTCATAGTGTTTGTGTCGAGTCGAAAATAGGAGAGGCAGGATGAACGGTCGAATAAGCGTGGCGTTGATCGCGGCGGTCGCCCTGGCAGTCGCATCGTTTGCAGCTCAGGCGATAGATCCCGAGCCCTACCCGAGGAAGCCGATCAAGCTCATCGTACCGACCGTGCCCGGCCCGCCGCCCGATGTGGTGGCGCGAATCCTCGCTGAGAAGCTTGGTGGCGCGCTCGGCCAGCCGGTGGTCGTCGAGAACCGGCCGGGCGCGATCGGCACGATCGGCCTGAACGCGGTCGTCAAGGCGGCTCCCGACGGCTACACCTTCGGGTTGATCGCGTTGCCCTACGTCGTTGCACCGAGCCTGCTCGCGCAGGTCCCGTACGACACCGAAAAGGATCTCGCGCCGGTAACCCTGACCAACTGGAACCACCCCATTCTCGCGGTGCGTGCGGACTCGCCCGTGCGCTCGGTCGCCGACCTCGTGCCGCTGGCGAAGGCGCGTCCCGGAGAGCTCAAGTACGCGTCGAGCGGGAATGGCACGCCTCCTCATCTCGCCGGCGAGCTCTTCAAGCGTGAAGCGGGCGTGACGATCACTCACATTCCCTACAAGGGACCTTCGCCTGCCGTTATCGCCCTGCTCGTGGGTGAAGTGGATCTGACGATCCTGGCCACGTCGGTATTGTCGCCGCATCTCAAGTCGGGAAAGCTGCGCGCTCTTGCGACGGTGGCGCCGCGGCGGCTCGCGAAGTATCCCGACATCCCGACGCTGGTCGAGCTCGGCTACCCGGAACTCGGGATCACCGATTGGCAAGGCATCGTCGTGCCGGCCGGAACACCCGGCGGCGTGATCGCGCGGCTGCACGCGGAGATCGTGAAGGTGCTTGCGGTTGCGGATTTCAGGCAACGCCTCGAAGTGCTCGGCCTGGAGGCAGCCGGATTGGGTCCCGAACGGTTTGCGGCGCACATGCACAAAGAGATTCAACGGTGGAGCAAGCTCGTCCGCGACACCGGCATCAAGGCCGATTGATTCTAAGCTCATCGTGAAACCCGACAGGGTGCGTTTTTCCGGCGAGCTGTCAGGGCTACTGACGACGGGCAAGCCTCCGCGCCACCACGCTCACTGCCTTCGCCATCGCCGTTGCGGTCCGCGTAAGTGGGCCGTCTGCGCGCGCGACAATGCCGTGCGTGGCGGAGGGCAGTCGGTCCGCGACCGGAATTTCCTGCAGGAGGTCCCGCGCAACCGGCATTGCGAGCAACCGGCTCTCCAAAAGCGTGAGCATGTCGGTTCTGGCGACCACCGCGACGATGCCGTTGAACGACTCGCACTCGATCATCGGCGGCGGCGGAGCGGGGAGGCCTGCCGAGGAGAACGCCTGCTCGAGCAATCCGGCCGACGAAATCCGCGGCATGAGGGTGAGCCATTCCGCGTCCGCGAGTTGGGCAAGCGATCGCGCGTTGCGCAGCGGGTGCCCTTTTCGCGCCGCGACGACAAAGTTGCCGCGAAACAGCGGCCGGAACGCAAGCCCGGAATCGAGCTTGACCGGGGGCGCAATCCCGACCGCAAAGTCGAGCGTCTCGTCCCGAACCAGCGGCAGCCACGTCGGACGCCGGGCTTCGACGATGCGCACGCGGGCACGGGGAAGCTGCTGACGAAACGCCGCGATCGCGTCCGGCACGATCAGGGTCATCTCCGTGGGGCCGGCGCCGATTGCCACCGACCCGGCCCCCTCGCCCGAGAACTGCGCAAACTCCTCTTCGGCCTTGCGCAGCTCCGACCGGACCACGCGCGCCCGCGCGACAAAGGCGCGGCCGGCCGGCGTCGCCACCACGCCATGCTGCGTCCGTTCGAACAGGCGCACCCGCAGTTCCTCTTCGAGCTGGCGGAGACTCTTGGTGACGGCCGGCGGCGATACCTCAAGGCTTCGCGCCGCGGCGCGGATGCTCCCCGACTCCACGACGGCGAGAAAAACCCGGATCTGGTTGAGGCGCATGGTGCCAACCTAGAGGTTAACAGGGTGAGTCGCCGGCCATCTTACTCGGTGCGCCTGTGCCATGTTTAACTCCAGTCTTCATCCCAGCCACCCATATGGAAGGAGTCAAGCGATGAACCTCAAGACCGGCGCCGCGGCTATCGCGGGCGCCTTGTTCGCCGGAGCATTGGCGGTAACGCACGCAGCAGCGCAGTCGATGCCCGCGTATCCGACCAAGCCGATCCGCGTGGTAGTAAATTCGCCTCCAGGAGGGGCCCCCGACGTCGTCGCGCGGATCATCGTCGAGCGTCTCGCTCCCGCCCTTAATCAACCTATCGTCGTGGAGAACCGCATCGGGGCGAGCGGAACCATCGCGCTCGCCGTAGTCGCCAAGGCGGAAGCCGACGGCTACACGCTCGGTACGATGTCGCCGCCGCACGCCGTCGCGCCGAGCCTGCTGCCGCAACTCCCGTACGACACCGCGCGCGATCTCGCTCCGGTGAGGCAGACGACCCAGGCGTCGCTGCTCCTCGTCGTCCGCAGCGGCTCGTCGCTGCGGTCGTTACCCGAGCTTGTCGCGGCGGCGAAAGCGCAGCCGGGGCGGCTCACCTACGCGTCGGGCGGGAACGGCACTCCGCTGCACCTGGCAGCCGAGGTCTTCAAGCTGCGCGCCGGAATCGACATCCACCACGTGCCCTACAAAGGCGCGGTCGCCGCCGTGGCCGCCCTGCTCGGCGAGCAGGTCGATCTCGTGATCACCACCGCGGTCACGGTTGGAGCGCCCATCCGCTCAGGCAGGCTGCGCGCGATCGCCACGACCGGGCCCGTCCGCATGGCGGACTTCCCCGAGGTGCCGACGCTGGCGGGACTCGGCCTGACCGGTTTCGACGTGCGCGATTGGCAAGGGCTCGTTGCTCCCTCGCAGACGCCGAAGCCCATCATCGAGCGCATCGCAACTGAAGTGGCCAAAGTGCTCGCGCAACCCGAGGTAAGGGAACGCCTCGCGGGGATCGGCATGGAGCCGGTCGCCGATTCGAGTCCCGAGGCGTTCGGCGCATTGATCCAATCCGAGCTCGCACGGTGGGCGAAGGTCGTGCGCGAAGCCGGAATCCGCGTCGACTGAGCCAGCCGCACGGCGCTTGAGCGCCAGGAGGAAAATCATGATTCAGGCACTTAAACTAGGACACGTCGTGCTGAAGGTTCGGGACGCCGTCAAATCGAAGGAGTTTTACACGCGGACCTTGGGATTACAGGTCGCCCACGAGGGCGTGCTCTTCGAGCGGCCAGCGGTGTTCCTCAGCTTCGGCCGGGAGCATCACGAGCTGGCGCTGTTCCAACTGGCGACCGGCGAAGCACCGCAGGCGACCCAGCCCGGTCTGCATCACATGGCATGGCAGCTCGGGAGCCTTGACGAGCTGCGAGCAGCCTACGGAGAATTGAAGACGATGGGGGTGCCGATCGAGTCCACGAATAAGCACAATGCGACACGCACCATCCATTTTTTCGACCCCGACGGCAATCGCGTGGAGCTGTACTGCGACATGGTGGAAAACGGCTTCGAGACCATGCGGACCCTGGGATCCAGGCGCGATCCGCTGGACTTTGAGCAGGAGTAATTCGTGAACGAACGCGCTCTTGGACTTGATCAAGCGTCCTTGGATGCTTGTTAAGCAAAACTTAACGGGAAGTTTAGCGCCAGGCCTCTTCGCATGCACCTGCCGCGGACTCATAGTGTTGGTGTCGGGTCGAAAACAGGAAAGGCAGGATGAACCGATGATTCGATGGCGTGAAAGGGTTTGTGTGGCGCTGGCGGCGGGGCTGGCTTTCTGGTCCGCGGCGTCGGCTGCACAGGAGGGCGGCGCGTGGCCCGCACGGACGATCCAGGTCGTCGTTCCCTACCCGCCGGGAACCGGCGCCGACATCCTCGCGCGGATCCTCGGCCCGAAGCTCGCCGAGCGCTGGAAGGTGGGCGTGGTCACCGACAACCGCGCGGGCGCGCAGGGCAACATCGGCACCGACCACGTGTCGGGAAATCCGCGCCCGACGGCTACACGCTGCTTTGCGCGGCGACCACGTTCGGCTCCAATCCTGCGGTCAATCGAAAGCTGCCGTTCGACCCGGTGAGGAGCTTCGCCCCCGTTATTCTGCTCGCCACCAGTTCGCTCGCGGTCATCATCATCCCCGGACTGCCCCCAAAGTCGATGCGGGAATTTCTCGATCTCGCGCGCAGCCAGCCGGCCAAGCTCTACTACGCTTCGCCGGGCAACGGCGCCACGCAGCATCTCGCGATGGAGCTGCTCAAGCTCAACGCGCGCATCGACCTGGTGCATGTGCCGTACAAGGGAATGACCCGTGCGCTGACCGATATGGTGGGAGGCCACGTGCAGGCGACGATCTCCGCGCTGCAGACCGCCGCGCCGTACGTTCAGAGCGGGAAGCTCCGCATGCTGGCGGTGATGAGCGCGGAGCGCTCGCAGGCGTTTCCGGAGGTGCCCACGCTCAAGGAACTGGGCCTTGCGGATCTCGAAGTGGAGACTTGGTACGGTGTGTTCGCCCCGGCCGGGACGCCCGCCCCTATCGTCGCGAAGCTGAATGCGGAGCTGAACGCAGTGCTCAGGCAACCCGAGATCCGCGAGTTGCTCGCGAAACAGGGCATGGCCGCGGCCGGCGGCACTCCCGAGCGCTTCGGCGAGCTGGTGAAGAGCGAATTGGCGCGCTGGTCGCGCGTCGTGGCGAGCGCCGGCATCAAGGCCGATTGATTTCTTAAGCTCATCGTGAAACCCGACCGGGCGCGTTTTTCCGGCGAGCTGTCAGGGCTCAACATGCGTCCGCTCTGGGAGCGGGCAACGCGCCTGGAGCCGGGAACGGCGGCCGTACCCGCGATCTGGCGCTGGCAGGATGTGCGTCCTCAACTCACGCGCGCGGCCGAACTGATCAGCGCGAAGGAAGCGGAACGCCGCGTACTGCAGCTGGAAAACCCGGCGCTCCGCGGCACGAATTTCATCACCGCGACCGTCGTCGCGGGCCTGCAAATCATACTGCCGGGCGAAATCGCGCCGACGCACCGTCACTCGCCGAACGCTCTTCGCTTCATCGTCGAAGGCGAGGGCGCCTATACAGCGGTGGACGGCGAGCGCGTCGACATGCGTCCCGGCGATTTCGTGACGACCCCGGGGTGGGCATGGCACGACCACGGCAACGCGGGGCCGGACCCGGTGGTGTGGCTGGACGGCCTGGATGTGCCTTTGGCGCATCTGCTCGGCGCGTATTTCCGCGAGGATCATCCGCAGGACACCCAGCCGGTTTCGCGGCTCGAGGGCGGCACCGCAGCACGCCACGGCTCGGGACTTCTGCCGGTCGATGACCGGCCGAAAGGCCGCGCGTCGCCGCTGCTGCGCTATCCCTACGAGCGCACCCGCGAGGCGCTCGAGCGGCTTGCGCGAAACGGTGAACCGCATCCCTCTCACGGCTTCAAGCTTCGCTACGTCGATCCGGGAAACGGCGGCCATCCGTTTCCCACCATGGCGGTCTTCATGCAGTTGCTCCCCAGGGGATTTACCGGAAGGGAATACCGCAGCACCGACAGCGCGGTGTACCACGTCGTGGAGGGTTACGGCAGGGTTGAAGTGGGCGATTCGCACTTCGTCTTTGCGCCGCACGACGTCTTCGTCGTTCCTTCGTGGCAGCCGCACCGGCTGAGCGCGGACGGCGAATGCCTGCTCTTCAGCTACTCGGACCGCTCGGCCCAGGAAGCGCTCGGATTCTGGCGCGAGCAAGCGTGAGGCGAGCGCAGCCCGGGAAATACGTTGACGCGTTTGGTATTCAGGCGCAGCCTAACCCGTATCCCCAGTCCCTCGCTCGCACATTCGCGAAGCCACCACTCGTTAAGCGAAGGTGATCCGGGGCTGTAGGGAGGGGGAAACATGAACCAGGGCAGCAAGCTCGTTGGTCTCGCGGCGGCGCTCGCAGTGGCCGCTTTATCCCTATCGATGGATGGGTCGGCAGAGGATCGCGCGGAGTCCTCTCGGCGGTTTGACCCGGCGCGCGGCATGGTGCTCCACGGCACGATCGTGACTATGGATGACCGCCACACGGTGATCGAGGCCGGCCGAGTCCTGGTGCGCAACGACAAAATCGTAGCCATTTGGCAAGGCGAGCGGCCACCGGCCGGAACGGACCTCGAAGGTGCGGTGGTGCTGGACTTCGGGCCGACGGCGCTGATCTTTCCCGGCATGATCAATCTGCACGACCATCCGACTTTCGACACGGCGCGCCTGTGGCCGGCACCGTCGTCGCACGCGCAGCCCGCCCTGGGCCGCCCGCTGGGCACAGAGCCTTACGCTAATCAATACCAATGGAACGGTAGGAAGGGCAACAGTCCGCCCGAATTCCGGCGCCTGGTCCAGACGCCGCAGAGCGCGTTGGTTGCGACAAACGGCTTCAATCTCCACGTGGAGCTGACCAAGCATGCCAAGGTGAAGGGTCTGGTCGGCGGCCAGACTACCACGCAGAACGCACTATCGAGCCTGGCGACCGATGGATTGCTCGCGCGCAACGCCGAGAGCGCGAATTTCGGACGGCAGCGGATACAGTCCACCGTGCAGCCGATCGACAGCCTGGACGCCGCCTCAACGGCTGCACTGCTTTCCCAGATGCAGAACGGTCAGGTGGACGCGTGGCTCGTTCATCTGGCGGAGGGTGTGCGGGACAGCGACCGCCGGCCGGGCGACATGACGTCCTCGCGCGCGGAGTTTGTTTCGCTCATGGGCCTGGGTCTCCTGACCGACATGACCGCGATCGTCCACGGCACCGCGCTCGAGTTATCGGACTTCTTCGACATGCGCGCCGCTCCGTCGATTCGAAGCGACCTCGCGGGCGACGGGCTCGGGGCCAAGCTGGTTTGGTCGCCGCTGAACAATCTGCTCCTGTACGGCCGCACCGCCAATGTATACGAGGCGCTGTCGGCGGATGTGCTCGTGTCCCTCGGCACGGATTGGACCCCGGGCGGATCGCGCAACCTGCTCGGCGAGCTCAAGGTGGCGGACATCGCGCTTCGCGACCCGGCGCTGCTGGGTGGGAGCCGCTACCTTGTGCCCCATCTTTCGGTCGGCGGTAAACCCGGCCAGGATGCGGAGAACGCCGAACGCGCGCTCGATCGCCTGCTCGTGGACATGGTGACGCGGAACCCGGCGCGGACACTGCGATGGCAGGACGAAGTCGGATCGATCGGTCCGGGCAAGACGGCTGACCTCTTCGTCATCACGAAGCCAGGGCGCGCCCCGCGCGCCGGCCTCCCGTACTCGCCCTACCGCAGCCTGATCGACGCAACCGAACGCGACGTGCGGCTCGTGATGGTGGGCGGCGATCCGCTGGTCGCCGACCCCGAGGTCATGGCCCGGCTCAAGCCCGGCGATTTCGAGGCGATCGCCAGCAGCTGCGAATGCTACCGGAAGGCGGTGGACGTCACGAAGGCGGGGGTCCCGAAAGGCGACCAGACTCTCGCGCTGATCGAACAATTGCTGGGGGATGCGCTTATTGCGCTCGGCGGCGACCATCCGCCCGCGGGCGGTGGTCCCGCCGACCTCACGAACACCTACAGCTACGCGAAGCAGCACTTCACCTTGCCTTTCCCGATGACGGACGCGCAATTCCTGCAGTTCGTGATCATTCCGAACGCGGGCCTTGTCGGGGGCAAGATCAATCTGGAGCGGCTGACGCTCGCGCCGCTCCTCGCCGAGGATGACGACTTCTTCTTCGATCTGCTCGGCGCGCGTGTCAACCCGGCCAATGGCCTCCTCGATGATCCGACGCCGCCATTCCTGTTGTATCCGTCCAATGCGAATCAGGTGCAGAACGGAGTGGATCCGTTCGCGCCCGAAGCGTTCGAAGATCGGTGGTACCCGCTGCCGAAACTCGCGGACGAAGCAGGGCATGGCGGGATGTGCGTCGTCGGCGCAGTTACTTGCGAGCGTCGATAACGGCCAAACACAATGCCATAGTCAGGGAGAGGAGCCCCATGAGACCGAGCCGATGCCGCCGGGGTTCATTCCCCTGTTCTGACGCGGATCTTTTTCGGCTGTGTACCGCAACGCCCGTCGTTATCACCAGGAGGACCCGTTCATGAAGCATCGCAGAATCGCAAGCATGCTGGCCGTTCTCGCTTTCGTGGAGAAATCATGAATCGAATCAAACTGGCGGCGTGCATCGCGACGTTACTAGTGCTCGCATCGTGTACCCAGACGCGAACGCAAGAGCGCACGCAGTCGCTCATCGAGCGCGGCGACTATCTCGTCAACGGCATCATGACCTGCAACCACTGCCATACCCCTAAGGACAAGGCTGGCAATCCGGTGATGGCACGGCAGTTCGCGGGCGGCGTGCAACGTTTCGACGAGGTGACGTTTACCGCAAGCGGGTCGAATATCACGCAAGACGCGGAATCCGGCATCGGCAAGTGGAGCGACGCCGACATCAAGCGCGCGTTGACCGAGGGCATACGGCCCAACGGCGTCAAGCTTGCGTTCGTAATGCCTTATCCGCTCTACAAAACCCTCACGCCGCGCGATCTTGATGCGGTGGTCGCGTACCTGCGCACCGTCGCACCGATAAACGCCAAGGTAGCGCCGCCGCTCTACAAGTCGGAGCAGATCACCTACACCTATCCGGGCGCGGAGAAATCAATGAGCGAAAACGACCTGCGCGATCCGGTGAAGCGCGGCTTGTATCTTGCGTCGTTAGGCCACTGCATGCAGTGTCACGCCGAACGCCACAACGATATTCCCGATTACCGTAACGGCGCGGGCAAGGGCGGACGCATGTTCAAAACGCCCTCGGGCATGGCGAGGGCGCCGAACATTACCTCGCATCCGATCAAGGGACTCGGCGCGTGGAGCGACGCCGAAATCAAGCGCTCGCTCACCGAAGGCGTATCGCGCAACGGCCGCCCGCTGGCGATTACCATGGCGACTTACGCGCAGTATTGGAAACGTCTCAGCGACGAAGACCTGAATGCGCTGGTGGCGTGGCTGCGTACCTTGCCGCCGCTGGAGTGATTATCTGCACGTGCTTGCCGCCGACGGGGCGTTTCTTCCCGGCGGTCGCTTTGTCGCACTGCCGCGGGTGCCGGCAAGCCTTTTCGCCGAGGGCTTTCGGCGCGCGGTGCTCGATTTTCTGGTGAAGAACGAGGTGCTATCGGAGGAGCTTCGCGGGCCGCATGCTCGCTTTAACGCCACGGGGGCTTTTCGGCGCACAACGAGGTGAGCGTGGTGGCCGGAGATGCCGAGGGGCGCAAGAAACTCGCCGGCTATATGCTGCGCGCTCCGATGTCCTTGTAGAAGATGGCCTACGACGCGGCCACGGGCACGGTAATCTACCGCTCCATGATGCACGCCGGCTTGAAGCGCAATTTTCAGGTCATCCCGTGAGCCCAGTGGCTGGAGTTGCTTTGCAAACACATTCCCGACCGCTACGAGCACCTGGTGCGCTACGTGGGGTGGTACTCGAACCGCGCAAGGGGCGAGCGCGCGAAGAAAACTTCATCCCAAGACGGCGTCGCTCTGCCTTCGCCGGGCGAGGCGCCAGCGACTGAATTTGCGGCTCGCGCAAGAGCCGCCTGGGTGCGGCTGATCCGCAAGGTCTACGAGGCCGATCCACTCGAATGTCCGGTCCTGGGCCAGAACCGGCCGTTCACTCCATCGGTATATGCGCAACCTTCACCTGGCCCCCTTTGTCCTGCCTCGACGTTTCGCCGCAACAGGGCCCGAGAACGGCGCCGTACTTCGCAGCTCGCCCGACAGAGCGAGCCGGCGCGCGATGGCCACGATAATTTGCGTGGCGGCCTTGGTGGCCGGCATAGGCGGGGAGTCGGCGCGGGTATAGAGGCCCACTCGCAAAGGCACCAGCGGTTTCGACAGCGGAATCTCGATGAGCTTTCCGGCCGCAATACACGAACGCAGCAATGGGGGCGGCACAGGGATCAACATGTCGGTTGCCGCAGTCAGGTCGAGGGCGATGAAGTAGGAGCCGCAATGCACCGCCGGGACCGGGGCGGGCAAGCCGATGGCGAGAAACGACTGGGTGATGATATCGTCCGATATACCGGGCGCGGTCGGCGCGAGCCAGGATGACTCGACGAGTTCATGAAGGTCGCGCGTGCCTGCCAGCGGGTGGCCCGGACGCGCGGCAATTCGCAACTGGATGTGAAACAGCGGGCGGTACCGAAGGCCTGCATCGAGATTTGCGCGGGTGCGCTGGGTCACCGCCAGTTCTAGCACGCCGTCGCGCACCATGGGCAGGACGGCGCTGGGCGGCATTTCCAAAATACGAATTCGTGTTCTGGGCTGCTGTCGCTGCAATGTAGTGACGAGTTCCGGCAGCAACAGGCTCGCGCCGACCGGTGACACACCAAATGTCATCAGGCCACTCGTATCATCGATCGTGCGTTTCGCTTCCTCGGCAGCCTTTCTGAGTTCTGCATGCGCCACGCGCGCCCGCGCGAGAAAGGTGCTGCCCGCCTGCGTGAGCGAAGTGCCCCGAACGCCGCGCTGCATCAATCGCACGCCCAGGTCTTCTTCAAGTTGCTGCAAAGAACGTGTGAGCGCGGGCTGCGACATGCTGAGCCGGCGCGCCGCGCCGCGGATGCTGCCGGCCTCGACGACCTCGATGAAATGCTCGATTCTTTGGAGTTTCAACCCTTCTCCAGGTGATGCGCCGTATGCATCACTATGCCGCATCGCGCATCTTCCCGCTAACTGCCCCCCGTGGCTCAATCGCTTATCGGGAATCAACCCGGTAGACAAACTGACAAGGAGGATTCAATGAACACTTGTCTTCCATCACGCCGAAGCTTCCTGAAAAAAAGCAGTGTAACCATTGCCGCGCTGTTCGCCGCGGGCGCCGGCAAAAGCGTCTTCGCACAATCCCCGGTCGAGCAGTTGCGCATGCTGGTCGGCTTTCCGCCCGGCAGCCTCCCCGACACGGTGGCGCGCCTTGTCGCCGAGCAGTTGGCCGGCAGCTACCCCCGACGCGCCCTTGTCGAAAACCGCCCTGGTGCGGCCGGGCAGATCGCCGTCAACGCCCTGAAGTCTGGCCCTGCCGACGGCTCTGCCGTGTTGCTGGCGCAAGGCTCGGTTGCATCGGCCTATCCTTTTCTCTACTCCAAGCTGGCTTACGACCCGGCGGTCGACCTCAAGCCGGTATCGCTGGCGGCCGAGGTAACGCTGGGGCTTGCCGTGGGTCCCGCAGTGCCGGCGAGTGTCGGCAACATTCGCGAACTCGTCGAATGGATGCGCAGCAATCCGAAGCTTGCGAACGTGGCATCGCCCGGTGTGGGCACCCCCCCGCACCTCCTCGAAGCAATGCTGTTTCGCAAAGCCGATGTCGCATGGCAGCATGTCGCCTACGCTGGCGGCCCGCCCGCCATGGCTGCCCTGCTGGGCGGGCAAATCGCAGCGCTCGTCCTGCCCGAGGGACTGTTGCGCCAGCACCAGGCGGCGGGCAGGCTGCGGGTGCTCGCGACATCGGGAGCGCAGCGTAGCCGCTACCTGCCCGAAGTTGCGACCTTCGTCGAGCAGGGGTATCCCGGGCTGGTGGTGATCGACTGGTTTGCGTTTTTCATGTCCGGGAAAGTGAGCCCGGCAGTAATTGACGCCACGTCGCAGAAGTTGAGCGCCGCGATCGCGCGGCCCGAACTGGCTGCTGCATTCGCAGAGTCCGGAATCGTCGCCGCTTCGAGTACGCCCGCGGCGCTGGCCGTTCGCATCGCGGCGGATCAGCGGTATTGGGAACCCGTAATCCGCGAGAACGGGATTCGGGTCGAGTGATTTCGGGGCGCGCGAGACATGTCAACTACACATGAGCGGGCAAGCTCCTCCGCAACCCTTGCCAGCAGGCAAGCCTGGGACAAGGGCGCGGAGGGCTGGAACCAAAATGCGGCGCTGATCCGCGCCTGGCTCCATGATGTGACCGTGGCGATGCTCGACGCAGCCCGTATCAGCCCGGGCGCGCGCGTGCTCGACATCGCCGCCGGTGCCGGCGATCAGACGCTCGACATCGGGCGCCGCGTGGGGGCGCACGGTCACGTGCTCGCGACCGACCTCTCAGCACGCTTCCTGGCACTGGCGCATGACAACGCACGCGCGGCCGGCTTGCAGCATGTGGATACGCGCATCGCCGATGCGCAGGCGCTCGGCCTCACAGGGGCTGACTTCGACGCCGCCGTGTGTCGGCTTGGGCTTATGTTTTGCCGAGCACCGCTCGACGCACTCACCGAAGCACGCGCTGCGCTAAAGCCTGGAGGACGGTTAAGCGCAGTGGTGTTTTCGCATCCGCGCAACAACCCGTGTGTCGCTGTCTCGATGGCGGTCGCGCGCAAGCACGCGGGCCTGCCTGCGCCTTCACCCGGCGCGCCCATCGAGCCAGGCACGTTGTTCAGCTTAGGCGAACCGGGCTTGCTCGCGCGCTTGCTCGAGGCCGCTGGCTTCGCCGACATCGACGTGCGACCCGTATTCGCACCGCATCGCTTGCCCTCCGTCAGGCACTATGTCGACTTCGTTCGCACCTCTGCCACTCCGATCATAGAGATGCTTGCATCGCTCCCCGCTCGCGCGCAGAGCGATGCGTGGGCCGACCTTGAGGAGCAGTTGAAGGTGTTTACCACCGCCACGGGTTGGGAGGGGCCGAATGAACTGCTCCTGTGTGCCGGGATAGCTTCAGACGTTCGGCAGGTCTGATGAATGTGGGGCGGCGGTATCCAGCGGATGCAATGTCCACCTGGCAATTAATGAGCGGCCGCATTCCGGAAATGCGACCGGCAGCTTTGGGTCTATGCTGTTGAAAAACTACTTGAAGGCAATTTTTGACAGAACTTAGGGGGCCTCAATCCATCAATCAACCTGCGATCGTCGCTTGTAGGCCGTTCTGAGAGGCCAGCTTTTCAAGGACGTGTCCCGCTTACTGCGCCGATTGAGTTTTTCAACGGAATAGGGCCCTTCCAGACGTTCGCATCCGCCGAGCTGATGTTTATAGTTTGCTCGACGATGCGCGTAACCAGCCCGCGCCTACTCGCGGCGAGCGAACTCCCGTGCCACCGCGGTCAACGCCTTCACCATGGCGGACGCTACCCGGGTAAGCGGCGCATCGGCGCGCGTGACTATGCCGCGCGTGGCCGGGGTCATCCGCTCGACGACTGGAATCTGCTGCAGGGCATCCCGCGCAAACGGGCTCGCGAGCAGCCCACGGGCAATGGGGGCAAGCATGTCGGTCTGCGCAAGCAGCGTGATCATGCTGTTGAACTGTTCACACTCGGTCATCGACCGCGGGGCGGGGAGGCCGGCCGACGAGAACGCCTCCCCGAGCTTGACCCAGCCCGGATCGCGCGCCGAAAAAGTGAGCCACGGTGCGTCCACCAGCCGGGCAAGCGATCCTTCGTTCCGCAGCGGATGCCCCTTGCGCGCCGCGATCACGAAGTCGTCGCGAAACAGCGGCCGGAACCGGAGCCCGGATTCGAGTTTTCCCTCGGGCCGGAATACCATCGCAAAATCCAGCGTTTCGTCCCGGACCAGCGGCAGCATCGCGGGACCCATGCCTTCGACAATGCGCACGCGGGCATCGGGGCACTGCCGGCGGAACAGCGTGAGCGCCTCCGGCACGATCAGGATCATCGCTGTCGGTCCGGAGGCGAACGTCACCGACCCCGCCTGCCCGCCCGCGAATTGCGCGAACTCCTCTTCGGCCTTGCGCAGTTCCGACTGGACCACGCGCGCCCGCGTGACGAAGGCGCGGCCGGCCGGCGTCGCCACGACGCCATGCCGGGTCCGCTCGACGAGCCCCACGTGCAGCTCCTGTTCGAGCTGCCGCAGGCCCTTGGTGATTGCCGGCGATGACACGCCGAGCTTGCGCGCGGCGGCGCGGATGCTCCCGGTCTCGACGGCGGCAAGGAAGAAGCGGATCTGGTTGAGACGCATGGCGCTAACCGGCAGTTAGCAGGGTGAACCCGCCGACATCTTACACGGCGCGCTGCGCCGTGTTTTACTCGGTGCGGCTCATCGAACAGAAAGGGACGCCCAATGAACGCCAGGACCCGCAGTGCTGCCGTGACCGTCTTCGCGCTCGGCGCGGCGCTCGCCCCCACCCCCGCTTTGGCCGCTTCGCCCAACTACCCGACCAAGCCGATCCGCGTGATTACGCACGCGCCCCCGGGGGGTTCGCCCGATGTCATCGCACGGATCATCGGCGAGCGGCTCGCTGCCGCTCTCGGCCAACCGATCGTCGTGGAGAACCGTCCCGGGGCAAGCGGAACGATCGCGCTCGCCGCGGTCGCCAAGGCCCAGCCCGACGGGTACACGCTCGGCACGATGACCTTTTCACACGCCGTTGCGCCGGGCCTCGTGGCGCAGCTTCCGTACGACACCGCGCGCGACCTCGCTCCGGTGAGGCAAACGACCCGGGCCTCGATATTCCTGGTCGTCCGCGCCGAATCGCCGCTGCGCTCGGTGCCTGAGCTCGTCGCGGCGGCAAAAGCGCAGCCGGGGCGGCTCACCTACGCTACGCCCTTCAACGGTACCCCGCCGCACCTGGCGGCCGAGGTGTTCAAGTGGCGCGCCGGGATCGACATCCACCACGTGCCGTACAAGGGCGCGCCGGCGGCCATGACCGCCCTGCTTGGCGAGCAGGTCGATCTGCTGAGCGCGAGCCCAAGCACGGTTGTCGCGCTGATCCGGTCCGGCAAGCTGCGCGCCATTGCGACCACCGGCCCCCAACGCATGCCGGCGTACCCCGAAGTGCCAACGCTCTCGGAGCTCGGCTTCGCCGATTTCGACGTGCGCGACTGGCAGGGCTTCGTCGTTCCGTCAAAGACGCCGAAAAGCGTGATCGAGCGGCTTGCGGCAGAGGTAGCGAAGGTGCTCGAGCAGCCCGTGATCAAGGAGCGCATCGCGGGAATGGGCATGGAGCCGGTCGCCGATTCCAGTCCCGAGGCGTTCGGCGCGCTGATCCAGTCCGAGCTCGCGCGATGGGCGAAAGTCGTGCGTGAGGCCGGAATTCGCGTGGACTGAGGAACGCTATGAGCAGATCTCTCTATCTTCCCGACCCGGTCCAACGCTATATCCTCGACAGCTGCCTGCGCGAGAGCGAGCTACTCGCCGAACTGCGGGCGGTCACGCTGGCCGATCCGCGGGCGCCGATGCAGATCTCGCCCGAGCTGGGGCAGCTGATGGCGCTGCTGGTGAGGGCGACGGCCGCGAGACGCTGCATCGAGCTCGGCACGTTCACCGGTTACAGCTCGCTCGCCGTCGCGCTGGCGCTGCCCGAGGACGGCCGGCTGGTCTGCTGCGACGTCAGCGCCGAATGGACCGCGATCGCCCGACAGTTCTGGAAGCGCGCCGGCGTGGCGCACAAGATCGAGCTGCGGCTCGCGCCCGCCCTCGGAACCCTCGATGCGCTGATCGCCGACGGCGAAGGGGGAACCTATGACTTCGCCTTCATCGACGCCGACAAGGAAAACTACCTGAACTACTACGAGCGCTGCCTGCAATTGCTGCGCGCGGGCGGGCTGATTGCGGCAGATAACACGCTCGGGTTCGGACGCGTGGCCGATCCGGACGATCGGTCGGAGCGCACGCGCTGTCTGCGCGAGTTCAACGCCCGGCTACAGCATGATGAGCGGGTCGCGGTCTCCCTGGTGCCGATCGGCGACGGCCTGACGCTGGCGTTCAAGCACTGACGTTGCAACGCTGTCGCGCACGATCTGCCGCCGAGCGCGGCTAGGATCGCCGCGCGGGGCCGCGCGCCAGCGGCTTGCAGCAGAGGTAGCGAAGGTGCTTGAGCAGCCCGATCAAGGAGCGCCTCGCGCAGATCGGCGTGGAGACGCGGTTATTGATCACTGCGTAAAAAAAGACTTCGTTTCCTACAGGGATGTCCGCGAAACTCCAGTTCTCTCTCTCGATGGCGGATCCGGACCCTGCGGCGACGTCGAAGTAGAAGTCGGACGGCTCTCCGAGAGGGGGGGGTGAGCGTCACCGTTCCAGTATCGGAATCCCCGGCGGATCAGGCTGGGGGTTGAAGCCGCGGAGCACCCCCGGGTTCAGGATCAGCATCGTCTTGCCCGTCTCCTTGTCGAAGACCTCGAGCGTCGCGACGTAGTCGTTGAAGGCGCAGGTGCCGCCCCGAAAGTTGGGGTTGTCGACGAGCCTGACGCTGGCACTGAACTGAAGCCGCTGGCCGGGGCGGATATTGGGATCGTCGATCGCCACGTCGAGGAACGCCGAGGCGCCCGGGCGGAAATCGGGGTTGTCGACGGCGACCAATCTGCCCTGGTCGTCGAAGAACATGAGACGCACGCTGCACCGGCGATAGTCGGGGTTGTCAACACCGGTGTTCCCTACGCTAAGCCTGGCCGTCTGACCTTGGACAAGCCCGACCATGCCGAAATGCATGTGAGGCGTCCGTCCCGCCTCTATCGGAGGCGTCGGTCCCGCCTCCTGGCTGAAGGAGTCGACGGGCCAAACGGCCATTACGGCTAGGACCCCCAAGGCAACAACGCTCGGGAGCAAACGTGCGGTAATTTGTCTCGGTTTCATACCAGCCTCTCTCTTTTGGATTGCAGATCATTGCAGATCTGAAATCACTTTTTCGACCCTTTGTCATTCCCAGCTAGCCTAAATAGCATGACCTCAGCTGCAGACAATGTCAATCTGCGTTCTTCCGGGCTGACCGATATGCTTGTCACGCCAATTTCAAGCGCGCGTATTAGTGCTGCAAAAAAAGTCTGCCGTCGATTGCAAAGTGCTGCCGTCGATGACGCGGTTAACCGGCGTCCGACCGGTTACGCCGCTGAGATTCCTCACAAAGTCGACTTGCGCCCGCGCGCGGCGTAGGTCGAGTGACGGCCGCGCACGCGGCTATCCCACTCGGGCCTCGGAACGCGCAGCACGCCGCCGGCCGGTACGGGCGTGCGCTCGGCTTCGAGCTCGGCGAACACTTCGACCAGGAAATCGAGGAAGACGCGTATCAGCTTCGAGTGGCGCTCGCTGCGCCGATAGAGGGCGAAGATCGTCGGCGCCTCCAGCGCTTCCCAGTCGGTCAACACCGGGACAAGCAAACCAGAGGACAAGTACCGGCCGACGGTAAGGTCGACGAACCGGATCACGCCGGCGCCGGCGCAAGCCGCCTCGTCCAGCCAGGTCCGGTCGTCGCTGAGCAGGCGGGTCTTCACGTCGACCGTGCGCCGCTCCCTCCCTTCTCGAACATCCATCGGTCGAGCAGCGTCGCGACCGCGCCCCGGAACACGAGGCAATGATGGTTCTGGAGATCCTCCGGCTCGTCTGGCCGGCCGTGACGTTTCAAGTACTCCGGCGACGCGCAGACCACATGCCGTGTCTGCGCGAGCGGCCGGACGGCCAGTTCGCGCTCCTCCGGCCAGCCTATCAGCACGGCGATGTCGAGGTTCTCCGCATCGAAATCCTGCATCGACCGCCATGTCTTGGTGACGAGCTCGATGTCGGGATAGCGCGCCAGGAAGCGCGCGATCCTTGGCATGATGCAATACCGTGCCACGGCGTGACGCATCCCGACCGTCAGCGTCCCGCGCGGCTTCGCCCCGCGCGCGCCAAGGCGCAACTCGAGGTCTTGCAGGTCGGCTGCGAGTCGCCGCGATGTCTCGTAGTAGCGTTCGCCGTCCGGCGTCAGCGACAGCCCGCGGGGCGTGCGATGCAGGAGCGCGACGCCGAGCGAGCGCTCGAGCGCTCCAACCAATTGCGTGATCGCGGGTATGCTGAGCTCCAGCGATTTGGCGGCGGCGGTGAAGCTGCCGCTTTCGACGGCGCGGTTGAAGTACTGCATCGCGCGCAGCTTGTCCATGGGTTGTCCTCCCTGGCTTTCATTTTAAGCGAAACTTAACTCATGTTTAACCGCGGGAGCCTTCCTCGCAAGCCGCCCGCGGGCTTAAGCTGCACGGCGTCGTATGAATGAAAGGACGAACCCGATGGACCGCCGAATCTTCACGCCAATGGTTGCAGCCGCGGCGCTCGCCTTCGCGCCGCACGTCGTGCGATCACAAGGAGCCGCCTCTTATCCGACCAAGCCGATCAGGATCATCGTGGCCACCCCGCCCGGAAGTCCTCCGGACGCGGTCGCGCGGATCCTCGGCGAGAGGCTCGCGGCCCCGCTCGGGCAGCCTGTCGTCATCGAGAACAAACCCGGGGCGACGGGCATGATCGGGCTCGAAGCGCTCACCCGATCGGCGGCGGATGGCTACACGCTCGGGATACTGTCGATGCCTTTCCTCGTGAACGCGTTCCTCGTGCCCAAAATGCCTTTCGACATTGAAAGGGATCTGGCTCCGGTCACGCTTACCAACTGGAACTACCAGGTCCTCGCCGTCCGCGCCGCTTCCTTTAGGTCGGTGGCCGACCTCATCGCCGCAGCCAAGGCGAAGCCCGGCGCACTCAATTTCGCCTCCGGCGGAAACGGCACGCCCCCGCATCTTGCCGGTGAACTCTTCAAGCGGACAGCGGGCGTGGACATCATCCACATTCCGTATAAAGGCGCGCTGGAAGGGGTTTCCGCGGTCCTCGCCGGAGACGCAGCCATGATGATCGGCGCCGCCGGGGCAATATCGCCACACGTGAAGTCGGGGAAGCTGCGTGCTCTCGCAACGTCAGCGCCGCAGCGAATTGCTGCATACCCTGACCTGCCGACGTTCGCCGAGTTGGGCTACCCGGAGGTTCAGCTTCGCGACTGGCAGGGCATCGTCGCACCGGCCGGGACGCCCAAAGATCTCATCGCGCGCCTGTACGCGGAGATCGCCAAAGCCGCGGCCACGCCGGACGCCAGACGGCGCTTCGAGGCGCTCGGAATGGAGGTCGCCGACATAGGGCCGGAGGAATTCAGGGCGCACATTCGCAGCGAGCTTCACAGGTGGGCAAAGGGGGTCCGCGATGTCGGCATCAAACCAGACTGAGGGCGCGCGATCGGCGCCTTCGCGCTCGTTGGGGCACGTCGTGCTCAACGTCAGAAGCCTCGCCGTCTCCGCGCCGTTCTATTGCGAGGTCCTGGGCCTGAAGGAAGTCGGGCGCAACGCGGAGTTGCGCCTAGTCTTTCTGTCGTTCGGCATCAACGATCACGACATCGGGCTCTGTGAGAGCGAACCAACGGCGGATCGGTACGACGGGTCGGCCGTCGGGCTAGGACACGTCGCTTTCCTTATCGGCGACAGGATCGAGGAGTTGCGGAGTTTCAAGGCTCACCTCGAGGCGCGGGGGATTGCGATCAAGGGTATCGTCGAGCACATTGCCTTCACGTCGATCTATTTCTCGGACCCCGACGGCATTGAGCTCGAAGCCTATATCGAGCATCCCCCGGAGACCTGGCGCGGCAAACCCCAGGCTGAGAGATTCGCGAGGCCCGTTCGGCTCGACTGACGCGCTCGAAGCTGACGGCGCCTGTTGGATTAAGCGCGGGTCCAAAGCCGTTGGACCCTTCAATAGAGCACCGAAGGTAGGTAAGGGCCGGCCGGTTCATTGTAGAGGCCAATGGTCATCAGCGTGGCCTGAGCTACGAGTCGAAGCCCGTTGTTGAAGCACCATCGCATGAGCTCTCCATTTCGCGTCGGTACGAAGAACCCGGGCCCGAGGAACGTGGGCGAAGCGCCGATGAGCGCCTTCAAATCTTCATTGGTCCTGCCGACGGCATGGTTGGTCCACCCGATCCCGGTCGCATAACCGGTGATTCGACCGAGATGCTCCACCACGTTCGCTGCGCCATGTCGCACGGCGTCATGAAGCTCGCCGGCGCGGTCATGCCCATGCATTGCTCGGCACAATTCATTGCACAGCGTCAGGTCGCTTTCGGCTGCCTTGCGTACATCATACCCAGAGACGCGCAGTCCCAGAGCTTGGCCCTGCATCGCGGACAGGGACTCGCGCGCGTCGAAGCCAAGCTTGCTGTAAAGGCTGAGCGAGCCGTAGTTATAGGCCATCTGGACCAACCGCACGCCTGGAAACCGCCGGCTGGCCACGCGATCCATCATCGCCAGCATAAGCTGACGACCGATCGATCGGTTCATCACCTTAGGGTCGATCGATACTGGGCCGATGCCCGCGATGGTCGAGCGCTCGTCCATGAAACCGCTACCGACAATCTTTCCGTCAAACTCCGCCACTACAGCGTAAAAGCCAGGATGCGCGAGCAACGCTGAAACCCGCCCGGCAGCGATTTCCAAGGAGGGAAAATCAGGCGGAAAGTTGTGCTGGTCAGCGATTGACTCGAAGGCGTCATAGAGGATGCGACCACACTCCTTCGCGTCTTCAATGCTGGCTTGTCGTAGTGTCATCTTCATGGTGTGGTTCCTTCGTGGCAGCCGCACCGAGTAAACGCGGATCTGGAACCTTCTTGGAGTTGTTTCAACCCTTCTGCTCCCGCCACAGATCGAGCGCCTGTTGCACGGGCCGATCGGAGAAAGAGAACAGCACCACTTCCTCATCCGCCTGCAGGACGTAGGGGATCCATGAAGGACACACGAACACATCCTTGGGCCCGAACGCCAGGATCTCGCCGCCAACGGTGCAGCGTCCATTGCCTTCGACCACGGCGTACACCGTCGAATCGGTCGAACGGTAGGCTTCGCCCCTGAAGCCCTTCGGCATGAGCTGCATGAAGGTGCCCATCGTAGGCATTGCCCAATCGCCCGTCACGGGATTGGTGTATTGCAGCTTATAGCCCCAGCTCGGATGCATATCTTCCCCTGATTTGAGAGTTTCCAGCGCCTCGCGGGTGCGTTCGTACGGATACCAGAATAACGGCGAAGTCCTCGAGCGCGGCTTGTAACTCACCGGTTTCATGGTGTTCCCGAAGCGCGCGAAGGTCTCACCTTGAGTGCGATCGGTGTGCTGGATTTCTTCAGGACCCTTCTCTATGAATTGGGCGTCCAGCAAACCCACGAGCGGGGTGTCCAGGCCGTCCATCCACACCATCGGCTCGGAGGACGGATTGCCATGGTCGTGGAAGGTCCACGACGGCGTGATGACGAAGTCCCCGACGTTCATGGTGACTTTTTCGCCGTCCACCGCAGTGTAGGCGCCGCCGCCCTGCAGGACGAAGCGCAGCGCCGACTGCGAGTGGCGGTGTGCGGGCGCCACTTCACCGGGCAGGATGAGCTGCAGCCCGGCGTAGAGGCTGTGGGTGATTCGCGTCTGGCCGCGCAGCCCGGGGTTTTCCAGCGCCAGTACCCGGCGCTCGGCTTCCCTTGCTGTGATCAGCTTTCCGGCCTCCTGAAGCCACGGCCACACGCTGTCCCACTTCCACAGATAAGGCTTGCATGGGGTGTTGGGCGTGGGCGTTTGCAGGCTATGCAGCACCTCCCATATCGGCGCGCAGTTTCCCTTGTCGATCTTGCCGTAAAACGCCTTGCGTTCCTGTGAGACGGTGGGTTGTAGCACTGCAGACATGGGCTTCTCCTCTTGGAATCCCTCAATCGGATAACAAGATAGCCTTCTGCTATTATTCCGTATATGAATATTAAATAATTTATTAGATTACTATTTTTAATATTACTTCCATGCCATGCCCAAGATCGAGCTGAAGCATCTGAGCATCCTTGCCGAACTTTACAAGACGCAGAGCGTCACGAAAGCCGCGGCGAACCTCGGATTGAGTCAGCCGTCGATCAGCGTCGGTCTGGCGCGACTAAGGCGACACTTCGGCGATCCGCTCTTCGTAAGAACGTCGGCAGGGATGAAGCCGACGCCGCGCACAGAGCAGCTTGTGAGGCCGCTTGGAGAGGCTCTGCGACTGGTCGATCAGACGCGGGGCGGTGCAGTACCGTTTGATCCGTCCGGCTCGGACCGGACCTTCAAGATCTGCATGGCAGATCTGGGCAATATGATCGTCTTACCCAGGTTGCTCAAGCACCTTAGAAAAACGGCTCCTTCAATACGCGTCGAGGTTATTGCTCTATCCGCGGAAACACCTCATTTGCTCGAATCGGGCGCGGCGGACATCGCGATCGGGGTCCCCAGCCGACTCCAAGCGGGGTTTTATCAACAACGCCTGTTTCGGGAAGATTTTGTGTGCCTCGCGCGTGCCGATCACCCGCGGATCCGGAGCCAGCTGACACTGAAGCAATTTCTCAGCGAGGAACATATCGCTCTTACTGGCCCTTGGGCCAGCCCCTGGATCATCGAACGATTCCTTGAGGCGAAGAAGCTTCGGCGAAAGGTAGCGTTGCACGTACCGAGCTTCCTGGGTCTAGCAAAGCTTGTCGCGACCACCGATCTAGTCGTAACCGTGCCCCGACGCGCGGGGAACGACTTCTCCTCGACAGCCGAGGTCAAGGTGCTTGCTCCCCCAGTTGACTTTCCATCCTATTTGGTGAGGCAGTATTGGCACGCACGCTACCACCACGATCCGCAGAACAAGTGGATTCGCAGTGTGATACCACGACTCTTCTCTGAGTGAAGCAGACGGAGTTGACCGCAGCGCCTGTTGTCAATAAGGCTGCTTATGTGCCCGCCGAAAGGGTTTCGATTTCGCCGACCGCATTCGTGCGCGACTCTCGTTCGTTGCCCAGGACATCGCTCGACTCCGGTACCGGCGGCAGCATCCGCGGCGCTCGCGGCGCGATTTCCTCGAACCGTTCCATGCCGTGGCTGTATTCGAGCGTGAGCCCGTGCGGATCGAGAAAATAAAGGAACACGCTCCCCGACGGAGGGTGGAGGCCGGGTCCGCATATGATCGGAACGCCGCTCTTCCTGAATCGATTCGCCGCAGCGTTCACGTCGCCGACCTCGCTCAGCATGAAATTCACGTGATGCGGCCCTGCCAATGAGTTCATTCGCGTCAGCACTCCGTAAGACCGGCGTCACAGAAGACCGCCGACCGGCCGTGACATCTGCCCCGGTTGCGGGCTTGCCGCCGCCATATCGGGTCGTTTCTGCCGAAAGATCATGGCGCAAAAGGGGACTGCCGCCCCAAGACGCAGCGCGGTGTTTGCTCAACAATTGCCACCATCGCGACATCGCCGGAAAAATCCACAACTATCGAAGCGCGATTACACCACGGCGACCGCCGCGACAAACTCGATCCATAGGAGGAGCCACAATGAGGTGCCAGAAAACTCGATACAACATCATTCAGGTTCTAGCCGCTTGCGCGGCCTTTTTATTCGGGGCATATGCTTCCGCGTCGGTTGCGCAGGACTTCCCCGCCCGTCCAGTGCGCTACATCATGCCGTTACCCGCAGGCCAGGAGACCGACGTGTTCGCCCGCATACTGGCGCACCGGCTTGGGGAGAGTTGGGGTCAGCAGGTCATCGTGGACAATCGCCCCGGCGGCGGCACGGTGATCGCAACCGACTTCGCCGCCAAGGCCGCTCCCGACGGCTACACGCTGATGCATGCCCTCGCGTTGCATGCGATCAATCCAGCGCTTCGCACCAAGCTACCGTACGACACGTTGAAGGACTTCGTCTGCGTCACGCATATCGGCAATAACTACGGGGTACTGATCGCCCACCCTTCGTTTCCGGCGAAGAATATCAAGGAACTGATCGCGCTGGCTAAGGCGCAGCCGGGAAAAATCGTGTATGCCACAGGGCCCGTGGGCAACAGCAGTTACATCAATGTCGAGGCGCTACGCGTGGCGGCGGGTATCGATATCGTGCCTGTTCACTACAAGGGGGGCGGGCCGGCGATCCAGGACCTGTTACCCGGACGCGTGCCGCTGGTCGCCACCGTCGTCGCCGAAGCGTTGCCGTACATCCGCTCGGGCAAGGTCAGGCCGATCGCCGTGACCAGCCCCAAGCGCTCGCCCTCGCTTCCGGATGTGCCGACCGTAGGCGAAGTCCTGCCTGCCTACCAATCCGGCGACGTCTTCTGGGCGCTGCTCACGCGCGCCGGCACGCCGGCCGCCGTGGTCAACCAGCTCAACGCCGATGTCCTCAAGGCCATGCAGGCGCCCAGCGTGCGGGAGCGCATGGCCCAGATGGATTTGGAGCCGGTCGGATCGACGCCCGAGCAGTGCGACGCATTCCTGCGGGTACAGGTGGAGCTCTGGGGCAGGCTCGTGCGCGCATCGGGGGCGAGAGTCGAATGAGTACGGAAACGATGCTCTTCTCAAGCGAAGCAGCGCTGTTCCGGCAGATTGCTGCGCGGTGGTGTCACGGGAACGCAACATAGGCGCATTGCGCGCAAGGAGGAAATCATGATTCAAGCACGCAAGCTGGGTCACGTCGTATTGAAAGTTCGGGACGCCGCCAAGTCCAAGGAGTTTTACATGCGGACCTTGGGGTTACAAATCGCATTTGAAGACTCGGAGCGGGGGAGGGTGTTCCTAAGCTGCGGCCGGGAGCACCACGAGCTGGCGCTGTTTGAGCTGGCGACCGGCGAAACGCCTGACATGAGCCAGCCCGGTCTTCATCACATGGCGTGGCAGCTCGGGAGTCTCGAAGAGCTGCGAGCGGCCTATAACGAATTGAAGACGATGGCGATACCGATAGCCTCCACTGACAAGCACAACGCGACTTCCAGCCTCCATATCCATGACCCCGACGGCAATCGCGTGGAGCTGTACTGCGACACGGTCGAAAATGGTTTTGAAACCCTGCGAACTCTCGGGTCCAGGCGCGATCGACTGGACCTTGAGCAGGAGCCGTTCGTGAACGAGCGCATCTCCCGAGGGTAGTCAGGCATGCCTGGAGCTTGCCGTCGTTTTCCGGTCATTGAGCACGTGGTCATGGCATGCGGGGCCTAGGTTTCGCATGTTGCCTATTTCCGCGCTCGCCCGTGGTGGGCCGGCACGTTATGATTGCGCACAGCGCTCTGACGTGCCTCCATGGCTCACCCCGCACAGCAGATACGGTTTTGCAAGAGCCGCGACGGTACCCGCATCGCCTACGCGATCTGCGGTTCCGGCCCGGCGCTGGTGTGGATCGGGCATTGGGTCCGCCACCTCAATTTCGATTGGGACAATCCTGTGTGGCGACCGTGGCTGACGTGGCTGACGCGGCGCCACACGCTCATTCGCCACGATTGGCGCGGCTGCGGGCTGTCCGATCGGGAGGGAATAGAATTCTCCTTCGAGAAGTACGCCGATGACCTTGAGGCAGTCATAGAGGCCGCCGGCGTCGAGCGATTCGTGCTTTTTGGCATGGCGGGAACCGGCAGTGGCATCGCAATGGCGTATGCCGTGCGCCATCCGGAACGCGTGAGCAGCCTGATTCTCTACGGATCCCACACCTGCGGTGCATTGGTGCGCGACTCTACGCCTCAGCATGCTGAGGAGATCCAAGCCCGGGGCAAGGTGATCGAGCTCGGATGGCCAAACGCCACACCGGCATACGGCCAATTCTTCACCGCGCTGCACATCCCTGATGCCACCGCCGAGCAAATGCGTGAATATAATCATCTACTGCGCCTTACTACGTCTCCGGCCAACGCCGTCGGCTTGTTGCGGACGTTTTGGGAGGTCGACGTGCGTGAGATCGTCCCGCAAGTGCGCTGCCCGACGCTCGTGCTGCATGCCCGCAGCGACTCGATCATTCCGTTCGATGAAGGCCGCACGGTCGCTGCGCTCATTCCGGGCGCGCGCTTCGTACCGCTCGAGAGCCGCAATCATGTGCTTTTCGATGCGGACCCGGCCTGGCAGCAGCTCGTCGATGCGATCGACGATTTCCTGCAGGCGCCGCCTGCTGGGCCCACCGGCACCGGCGATCGGTTGATCGACGATCTGACTGCGCGCGAACACCAGGTCCTCGAACTGATTGCGCAGGGTCTCGACAACACCGCTATCGGGGTGCGGCTCCACATCAGCGAGCGGACCGCCCGTAATCACGTCTCCACGATTCTTGGAAAGCTCGGCGCTAACACCCGCGCGCAAGCCATCGTCCGCGCCCGCGAGGCCGGCTTCGGGCGCGATAAGGTCCGCTGAGTCCAGCGCCCCTACCGCGACGCGCGCTCGGCCACCATCGCTGCAGGCACCTCCCAGATTCAGCGCAACATCATCGCCGGCCTCATGTGACCGAAAGTGCAGTTACGAGGATCAGCCGGAAGTCTTGCGCCCGAAGCCCGCATCGCGAGCGCGCACGATCGCCTGCGCGTGGCTTTTCACTCCAAGCTCGGAAAGAATCAGGGTCGCAAGAGGCAGAAGCAGTTGCGGGAAGCCCTCGACGATGGCAAGTGATATCGTCTCTTTCGGTAAATGGGAGGAACACCGCGATCTTCGGAGTGAGCCTGTGTGCTTTGCGGTACGCCAAGTAGATCGGCAGCCGGTCGACGAATGTTCAATTTGAGCGGACGAATAATTAGGTCGGCTTGCGGCCGCGCGCGACATAGGCAGAGTGCCGGCCGTGCGCGCGGCCGTACCACTGCGGCTTGGGAATCCTTATCGGGGCGTCGGTCCCGGGCACGCGCTCGCTTTCCAGTTCGGCGAACACCTCGATCAGGAAATCGAGAAACACGCGCACCAGTTTCGACTGCCGCACACGGGGCGGGTAGGCGGCGAAAACGGTGGGCGCCTCAAGGGCTTCCCAATCGGTGAGAACCGGGATGAGTGCACCCGAGGACAGGTAGCGGCTGAGACCGACATCGGCGAGCCGCACCACGCCCACGCCGGCGCACGCCGCGGCCTCGATCCAGTGACGGTCGTCGCTCATGAGGCGGCTGTTGACGTCGACCGTGCGCGCGTCGCCGTTCTTCCGGAAGCTCCAGCGGTCGAGCACCACGCCGGTGATGGTACGATAGAGCAAGCAACGGTGCGCCCGCAACGCCTCGGGTTCCTGCGGCGTGCCCTCGCGCCTCCAGTAATCCGGAGAGGCGCAGACAACATGCCGCGTTTGCGCGAGCTGCCGCACGACGAGATCGCGCTCGGGCGGCCATCCCATCAGGACGGCGATATCGAGTTTCATCGCATCGATGTCCTGGATCGTCGCCACCGGCTTGGTGGCAAGCTCGATATCGGGATAGCGATCGAGAAGACGGGCGATTCTCGGCATGATGCAATTCCGCCCGAGGTACGAGAGCATCCCGACCGTGAGCGTCCCGCGCGGCTTTGTCCCGCGCGGGCTGAAGCGCAGGTCAAGCTCGTTGAAGTCGGCTTCGATCTTGCGCGAACTCTCGTAGTAACGCCCGCCGTCCGCGGTCAGCGACAGCCCGCGGGTGGAGCGGTGGACCAGCGCAAAGCCCAGCTCGCGCTCGAGTGCGCCGACGAGATGGGCGACTGCGGGAGTGCTGACGTCGAACAACCTTGCGGCCGCCGCGAAGCTTCCGGCCTCCACCGCGTGGTTGAAATATCGGATCGCGCGCAACTTGTCCATGCCTGGGCCCTCCCCCGGGGGTCCAATGTTAAATGAAAGTTCACGCGGACTGAAGGCGCGACTCCTTTCGCTTGATCCCGCCGTGGACTTAAGCTGCGTGGGATACGTTGAACCCGAGGAGAGACTTCATGAACCGACGGCTTCTTTTGATTGCGATCGCAGGATTCACGATTCTTTCGTCTCCCTCCTGGGCGCAGGACACCGCGTCATATCCGGTGAAAGCCATCCGGGTGATCGTACCCAGCACGCCCGGCAGCCCGCCGGACGTGGTTGGGCGGATCATCGGTGAGAAACTCACCGCGGCGCTCGGCAAGCCCCTGGTCTTCGACAACCGGCCTGGGGCGACCGGCATCATCGGCCTCGAGGCGCTCGCCCGGTCGGCCGCCGACGGCTACACGCTGGCGGTGATGGCCATGCCATTCGTCATCAACGCGAACCTGATGGCAAAAATGCCCTACGACACGGAGAAGGACCTCGCTGCGGTTGCTTTGGTGAACTGGCACTACAGCCTTCTCGTCGTTCCCGCTGCTTCCCCCTTGAGGTCGGTCGCCGAGATCGTCACCGCAGCCAAGGCGAGGCCGGGCGCTCTCAGGTATTCGGGCGGAAACGGGACGCCCCCGCATATCGCCGGCGAGCTTTTCAAGCAGGTTGCAGGCGTGGACATCCAGCACGTACCCTACAAGGGCGCCCCGGCGACCGTGCTCGCGGTGCTGACCGGAGACGTCGATATGACCATAACGTCGGTCGGAGCGCTGTCGCCGCACATTAAGTCGGGAAAGCTGCGTGCCCTCGCAACCGCGGCACCGCAACGGATCGCGGCGTATCCCGAGTTGCCGACGTTCGTCGAGCTGGGTTATCCGGGCGTTCAGGTTCGAGACTGGCAGGGTTTTGTCGCGCCAGCCGGCACGCCGAAATCCGTGATCGCGCGCCTGCACGCCGAGATCGCGAAGGCCGCGTCGATGCCGGACGTCAAGGCGCGGCTGGAAGCGCTGGGCATGGAACCGGCGAGCGCCGGGCCCGAGCAGTTCGCCGCGCACATCCACAGCGAAATGCAGCGCTGGGGCAGGTTCGTGCGCGAAGTCGGAATTACGGCGGACTGAACGGTTGACCGTCATCGCAGCACGCACCCAGGACTTTCCATGACCAAGACTTCGAGCCGGATGGCGGCGGACCCCGGCACGGCGAATTCGGGCAGCGCCGCGCGGATCATCGATACGTTGGACGTCGCAAGACATCTGGGATGCATGAGTCGATCTGATCTGATTTCGGGGCTTCTGCCTTCGGTGCAGTCTAGATACTGAGAGAGGCCCGCTATGGCGAGTAAACCGACCTCCACGCAGGTCCTCGATTCCGATTGGGCTGCATTCATAGACAAGCTCGAGGCCGCGGAACTCGAGTTCGCGCAAGGCCGCCCCGCCGTGTTGAAGGCGCTTTGGTCTCACCGCAATGACGTCTCTATCTGCGGCGCCTTTGGCGGCGTCGTGTCTGGCTGGAAGGAGGTGGCGACCCGGCTGGACTGGGCCAGCTCCCAGTATTCCGAGGGCAGCCGTGGCAGAGAGGAGATAACACGTTCGGTGGGGGTCGATTTCGCGTACGTCGCGCAAACCGAGTGGATTCGCTCCCGCGTTGGCCGAAACGCTGAGTCCTCGCTCCAAGAACTGCGGGTCACCATGGTGTTTCGCCGCCAGGCGGACGGATGGCGGATCATTCACCGACACGCCGACCCGTTACTGAGAACGCAACCGCCGAGCTCATGAACGCGCGAGCAGAGGGAACCAGGACTTTCGCCTGGCTCGTACCCTCATTCCATACCTCGGGGAATTCGCAGCAGAATCATCGCCGGCCTCATGTGACTGAAAGTGCAGTAACGAGGATCAGCCGGAAGTCTTGCGCCCGAAGCCCGCATCGCGAGCCCGCACGATCGCCTGTGCGCGGCTTTTGACTCCAAGCTTGGAAAGAATCAGGGAGACGTGATTGCGCGCGGTGCGCTTGCTGATGTGGAGCTGCTTTCCGATCGCGTCGTTGTCGAGTCCCTGGGCGACGAACTCCAGCACTTCGTGCTCGCGTGTCGTGAGCTGATCGAGCGGCGTGCCTCGGAATCCGGCGGGCCGGACAGGCGCCGCCGGCAAGAAATCGTCGAGCGCCTCGACGAACTGCTTCCAGGCCGGCTCGGTGTCCAGGAGCACATGGTTGCGGCTCTCGAGCGGAACGAACCGCGCGCCGGGTATGAGCCCCGCGACCGACCGGCCCCGCTCGAACCGGATTGCTGAATCCCCGCGGGAGTGGAGCACGAGCGTCGGACAGCGGACTTTCGGCACGATCTCCCGCACGTCGATCCGGAAGAGAGCCTGCAGCAAGGCGACGGCGTTGGCCGGGGACGTCGTCCGGCGCACCAGATCGTTGTACGATTGAAACTGCTCGGCTGATGCGTCCGGCATATGCAGCGACGTGAAGAATTGGCCGTACGCCGGGGTGTCATTGGGCCAGGCGAGTTCCATCACCTTGAGCCGGGCTTGCGCCTCCTCCACTTCCTGAGGCGTCGGGCTGCCCGCCAATCGATTGCGAACGTAGCCACCGTAGAGCGCAAGATGGCTGCAGCGGGATTGCGTAACCTGCGGCTGATCGCCGTTCGCGGCAAGGCCGCGGGAATGTTCTGCAAGATCCGGCGTTCAGGCCGCGCTCGGCCACCATCGCCGCGGGCACTTCCCAGATTCAGCGCAACATCATCGCCGGGCTGATGGGGTTGAAAGTGCAGTAACGCAGACGACTAGAACTTGATCTGCAAGCCGGCGAAACCGCCTTTATCCACGTTCGGCTTGGCGCCGCTGTCGAGCTCGACCTGCACCTGGCGGTAGCCGATATATACAAAGCTGTTCTTGATCAGCTCGATCTCCGCGCGCACGCCGGCCTCCCAGAAGCGCACTCCATCCAGGAAGGTCACGACGCGAGGCGCGAAGAAGCCGTAACCGCCGACGGCGAACGGGCCGTCGCCGAAGAACCATCGCAGCTGTCCTCCCAGTCCCAGCGCGAGCACTTCCTCATTGCCGATGGACGTGGCATACAGCTTGCCGCCGAGGCCGGCGTCGATTCGCGAACCGCCCACGCGCGTTTCACCCGTAGCAAGCAGGCCTACATTGACGACCTGGTCCTTCTGCTCTCGGTTGTACAAGCCACCGAAAGTCCATTCTCCGAAACCGACGCTGGAGTTGTATCTGGCCTCGATAGTGTCGCTCGACAGATTGAGATCCACGGAATCCGCCGCCGCCGAAGCACTCGCTGCGGCAAGCAGGGCAAACACGATCAAACGCAAACGCATGACGCTCCTCCGAAACTCAAGTTGCGCTCCCCATGAAAGATGCCGGATTATCCCATCCCTTGAAGCGTCGCAGCAGATCATTCCACGGGAATCGGGAGTAATTCTCGCGCGGGATTCGTTACACCGCCGCGCGCTTGGAAAACCCGCCGTCGATGGTGACGATAGTGCCGCTCGTGTAGGAACTCAGATCCGACGCGAGAAACACGACCGTCGCCGCAATCTCGTCCACGGTCGCCGGCCGCCCGAACGGATTCTTCTTCAGGAGTTCGTGATAGCGCTCCTCGTCGCCGAGCATCGCTTGCGCGCGCTTGCGCGAGATCTTGACGACGCGGTCGGTGAGCACGGGCCCTGGATTGACGCCGAGGACGCGCACGCCGTGCTCCGGGCTTACGGCGCCGAGCGCGAGCGTGAAGGTCATGAGGCTCGCGTTGCCCATCGATCCCGCAACATACGCGGGGATCGGGCGCTCACCGGCGGTGCCGATGATGTTGATGATGACGCCGCTGCGGCGCGCCTTCATCTTCGAGAGATAGAAGCGCGTCAGGCCGATGTAGCCGAATACTTTCAGGTCCCAGCCCGCCCGCCAGGCCGCATCGTCGACGTCGTCGAGCGACCCGGCCGGAATGTCGCCTGCGTTGTTGATGAGGATATCGACCTCGGGGCAGGCCTCGGTGAGGCGCTTCCTCCCGGCTTCCTGGGAGAGATCGAGCGCGAAGACCTGCACGTCCACCGACGACGACTTGCGGATCGCCGCCGCTTCGCGCTCGAGCAGATCCTTGGAACGCGCCGCGAGGCGCAAGTGGCATCCTTCGCGCGCGAACCAATGCGCGATGCCCAGACCGATGCCTTTCGATGCACCGGTGACGAGCACCGTGCGTCCGGCGAGCTTCAGATCCATTTCTTCATGCTCCGCAAAACGACGCCGATGTTATCCCGCCGCGGCCAGTTTCGCCTGCGCGCGCAACTCGCGCGCTCCCCCTACGTCGCCGCGCCTGAGCGTGCGGAAGATTTCCTGATAGACGGCGATCACCTCGCGCGGTTGTCCTGCGAGCTTGGCCGCGTAGGCTAGCGTCGCGCGCTCGAGCTCCGCGCCCGGGCAGACCCGGTCGAGGAAGCCCCAGCCGAGCAAGGTGTCGGCATCCACAGGCTCGCCCTCGTACATCATGCACTTCACGCGCGTCTCGCCGATGATGAGAATCAGGCGCTCGAGCGCCGATATGGGGTAGAAGAGCCTCTTCTTCACGGCGGGAACCGAGAGCTTGAGCGCCGTATCGCCGAAGCGGAAATCGGCCGTCGCGGCGAGATGCACGCCGCCGCCGTGGCAGTTGCCGTGCAGCATCGCGATCGTAGGGAATGGCATCGCGGCCATATCACGGCAAAACGCCTCTATTTTTTCGTCCAGCGCGGCAAAGCCCGCGGCGCGGTCGGCGAATTGATCGACGAACTTGAGATCGATGCCCGAGCAGAACGATTTCTCGCCCGCGCCGCGCAGCACCAGCGCTCCGATGTCCTCGCGAGCCTTGAGCGCCGCCACGGCCGCGGCGAGGCCCTCGGCGACGCCGGCGTCGATCGCGTTCATGCGCGCAGCGTTGTCGAAGCTGACGACCGCGACGGAACCCCGGATCTCGACGGCGACGCTTCCCACGCTATCGGCTTGCGACGAGCGCTTCGTCCATGAACGCGAGGTAAAGGCGGTTGAACTCCTCCGGTTCCTCGAGATTCACCGCATGGCCGGTCCTGGGTATCACGCGCAGGCGCGCATCCGGGAACGTGCGCTCGAGAAACTCGCTCGGCTTGCGGCAGCCCGAGTCCTCGTCTCCCACCACGACGAGCACCGGTACGCGCAGCGACGTCAGGCGCTTTTCGTGCGCGTAGAGCGTCGGCCGCCGTATCTGCACGCCGCGCATGGTGTTCGTACGGCCAAGCGGCGACATCGCCGAAATCTCTTCGAAAGAGCGCCGGAACTCGGCCGGGTTCTTGTCTTTCATTCGAATGCGGTTGGGGTTGCGTCTCGTTTTCTCGGCGAACGCGGCCATGCCGCGCGTTTCGATCAGCTCGACAGCCTCCTGCGTGGTCCGGCGGAAGAGCGCGGGGTCGTCAGAGCCGCTGCCGATGCCGACGAGCGTCGCCGAAAGCGCGCGCTGCGGCTCCTTGAGCGCGAATTGCAGGGTCGAGGCCGCTCCCATCGACACGCCCACGAGATGCGCCCTTTCGATGCCGAGACCATTCAGTACCGCGGCGATATCGCTCGCCGCGGTGTCCTGCGAATAGGCCTCGTCCGACGCGGGCACGTCCGAAGGTGGATAGCCGCGCGCGTTGAAGGCGATGCAGCGAAGGCGCGGATGGAAGGCTTCGACCTGCGGATCGAAGCTGCGGCAGGACCCTGCGAGCTCGTGGACGAATACGACCGGCGCGCCCGCGCCGCGCTCCTCGCAGTAAAGCTTCGTGCCGTCTCCGGCGATGACCGGTTTCATTTTCGCCCGGCTACTGCCCGTCGCCGCGGAAGCCCGAGGCGCGGATCACCGGCCCCCAGCGCGCGTAGTCCGCTCTGACGACGGCCGCGAATTCCTGAGGACTCATTTCGCGCACTTCCAGATCAAGGTTGCGCATCCTCTCCTTCAGCGCCGGCGCGCGCATCGCCCGCACGAAGGCCCCGTTCAATCTTGCCGTCGTCTCGGGAGGCGTGCCTGCGGGCGCGAAAATACCGAACCACCCGTCCGCGGTGAGCGCCGGAAGCCCGAGTTCGGCGAAGGTCGGCACGTCCGGCGCGCCCGGCGAGCGCCGGCTCCCGGACATGGCGAGGATCGCGATCTTTCCCGCTTTCGCCTGCGCGAGCAGCGTTCCCAGCGGCTGGATGGTTGCGGGAATGTGCCCGGCGACGACGTCGAGGATCGCCGGTCCCGCGCCCTTGTAAGGCACCTGCCGCAGCGGCACGCCCACGGACTGGCCGAGCATTACGCCGAAGAAATGCGTCGAGCCGCCCGCGCCGGAAGATCCGAAGCTCGCACGGTCGGGATTCGCCTTCGCCCAGGTCACGAATTCGGATAGCGTCTTCACCGGCAACCCCGCGTGGATGCCGAGCGCCGTCGCCCAGTTGCCGGTATGCGCGACCGGGGTGAAATCGGCGAGCGGATCGAAAGGCGGCTTTGAGAGCGTCTGGGGCCGAATGATGACGCTCGCGTCGGGCGCGACCATCAGCGTCGCGCCGTCGGGCGCCGCCGCCTTGAGCGCTTCGGCGGCGATCTGTCCGACCGCGCCGGGCCGGTTCTCGACGATGACGGTGCGACCGATCGCCTCGCCCATCGGCTCGGCGAAAAGACGGCCCAGGATATCCACGGCGCCCCCCGGAGGGAAACCGACCAGCATCCGCCCCGACGCGCGCGGGGTCTGAGCGAACGCGCCGCTCGATTCGAAAACGAGGGCGAGCGCGAACGCGTACCAGGAAAAGTTGCGAATTCGCATGGCCCGATTCTATCCGCTCCGCGGCAGGACGGTGTGCCGCGCGTCACGTCCCGGCCTTCTCCACCCGGCACAGCAGCCCCCGCAACTGATACGTCCCCATCTGTGGATCGTAGGGCGGGCCGTTGTCGGTGAGCACGTTGACATTCGAGCGCCACATGCCGTACTCGGGCGCGCCCTCCTCCGGAAACCACCAGCCGTGCTCGGCGTGGATGACGCGCGGGTCGCTGCCTGGGGCGTATTTCGCCTTCTGGCGGATGCGCCCGCGGCGGGTCTCGATCCACATCCACTCGTTCTCCACGATGCCGTGGCGTGCTGCAGTCTCGGGGTGGATTTCGGCGCGCGGCTCGCGGTAGGCCTTGCGCAGGTTCGGCAGCTGGCGGTGCTCCGAGTTGAAGAAGTACGGGATGCGCGCGCCGGTGGTGAGCACCAGCGGGAACTCGCGCGCCACCTCGGGCGCGGAGATCGGGCTCTCGGGCGGTTCTTCGTAATACGGCAGCGGCGCGTAGCCCATCGCCTCGAAGCGGGTCGCGTACAGCTCGATCTTGCCGGTCGGCGTCTTGAAGCCGTGCTCCTCGTACTTGCGGTACTTGAAAGGCACTTGATGGAAGCCGCGCTGCGTCAGCTCCTCGAAGCTCATGCCCACGCCGCCGGCCTTGAGCTGCTGGTTCAGGACCTCCTTCACCGGCTCCTCGCACAAGCCGAGCTTCATGCGGCGCGCGAGCGCGACGAAGATCTCCTCGTCCGGCTTGCATTCGCCCACCTGTACGACCTTCTGCTGCGCGAGCACGACGTTCGCGGCGACCGTCGGCAGCCCGGCGAGCTGGTCGAGCTCGGGCCAGGCCGCCGCGGGCAGGACGATGTCGGCGAGCTCGGCGGTCGGCGTCATAAAGAGATCCGCGCACACCATGAAGTCGAGCTTCATCAGCGACTCGTAGACGAGCTTCGTATTGGCGTAGGTGGTGAGCGTGTTGTTGCCGAACACGAGGAAAGCTTTCACCGGATACGGCTTGCCCTCGCGCATCGCCTGCAGCAAGGTCGGGATGTGCGCGGCCGGAAGATCGGCGCCCTCGCCGCCGAGCAGCTTGAACTTGTCCGCGCCCAGACGTTTCGCGTTTGCTTCCGGAGACAGGTGCTCGATCAGGCTCGGGAAGCGCCCCAGGCCCTTCATGCCGAACACCCAGCCGCCGGGCACGTCGACATTGCCGGTCAGCGCGGGCAGCATCGAGATCGCGCGCACCGTCTGGATGCACTTGGGCGTGTGCTCGATGGCGCAGCCCCATTCGAGCATCGACGGCCGGGTCGCGGCGTAGAGCCGCGCCGCGGCGCGGATTTTTTCGGCCGGCACCCAGGTGATGGGTGCCGCCCACTCAGGCGTATACGGGCGCAGGTGCAAAGCGAGCCGATCGAAGCCGTGCGTCCAGCGCGCGACAAACGCCCGGTCGTGCAGGTTTTCCGTGACGATCGCGTTGAGCATCGCGAGCGCGAGCGCGTCGTCCACGCCCGGTCGCACGCGCAGCCACACATCGGCGCGCTTGGCGAGCTCGGTCTCGCGCGGATCGACGACGATGATTTTCGGGTTGCCCTCGAGCGAGTCGCGCGCGTTGAAGCGCGTTTCGCCGTCCGGCCCCGAGTTGAGCGGGTTGTGGCCCCAGTACAGGATGCATTCGGGTTTCGTGTCGCCGGTGAAGTCGCACACCGGGAAGTCGCCGTAGGTGAGGAGGCAGGTGTTGACGCGCGGATGAAAGCACTGCGCGAAGCCCGGCTCGCACCAGTTGGGCGTGCCGAGCGCGTGTGCGAAGCGCGACACCCAGCGGATGTGGTGCCGGCCCGTGCCGGTGCCAAGCGCGATCGCTTCGGCGCCGAATTCCTTGCGGATCGCGAGCAGCCGCCCTGAGATTTCGTCCAGCGCCTCGTCCCAAGAAATACGCTCCCATTTTCCTGAGCCGCGCGCCCCGACGCGGCGCTGCGGAAATTTCAGGCGGTCCGGATGGTTGACGAGATCGACCGTTACCGTGCCGATCGGGCAAAGGCGCCCTCGATTGAGCGGCGAGGCGCGATCGCCCTCGATCTTGATCAGCTTGCCCTCGCGCACGTGCAGCAGCGCGCCGCAGCCGCCGTGGCAGGAGCGGCATACGCTCTTGAAAACACGGGTTTCACTCTCCACAGTGCCCGTCCTTTCGCCGTGGCTCACGGGCCATCGTCCTCAACCCGCCGCGCGCCGCTCCAGAATGATGGTTCCAAGCACGGCGCTTTTCCCGAGCGCGACTTCGAGCGTTTTCGGGTTGAAACGCCCGTCCGCGACGCGCACTATGTACGTGCCGCTCGCTTCCTCCAGGCCGCCAAAGCGGAAGTCGCCGTAGGCGTCGGTCACCGCCTCGGCGAGCTTCGCGCCGTTCTTCTCCAGCGTGACGCGCGCCCCCGCGATGCATTCCGTCACTCCACTGATCTCGCCGGCAAGACTTCCCGCGACGAACACCCGGGTCCAGCGATCGAGGTTCTTGTAATACACACGCGGCTTCGTCTTGAACTCCGGATGCAGGACCGAAAGCTTCTCCTCGAGCACGATGCGCTGCATTTCTTCGTCCTCAAGGTGCAGCGTGCGCATGGCGCGCGTGGGGCAGACCTGCGCGCCGCGCGTCTGCGTCCAGCCGCCATCGAGCAGATGCGCGTCGAACGGCCAGGCCTGCGGCAACTGCTTCTCTTCGTTCCACCAGATCGCGCCGTAGGGACAGGCTTCGACCAGTTGCCGCTGCCCTTTCGCCTTCTCCGGAACGATGATGACGATGCCGTCGGCACGCTTCACTATTGCGCCGTCGCGCGCGGCTTTCATGCACGGCGGGTTATCGCAGTGGTTGCAGGTCACCGGGAGGTACGAGACCTCGACCACGGGGAAGGTGCCGCTCTCGCGCTGGCAGATCTCGATCCAGCGGTGTCCGAGGCGCGGCATCTCCGCCGCGACGCCGGGGAAGTCGTTGCCGAAATACTCGTCGTGGCAGGCCATGGTGCAGGCGTTGCAGTTGAAGCACTGGGCGACGTCGATGACCAGGTTCCATTTTTTCATCTGCGCCTCCCGTCACGCACTCACCGCCAGGGCGGCGGGGCGCAGCGCACCCGAGCCGTCCCAGCGCTCGATTTCCACCAGGCACGAATTCACCGCCGTGCCGGTCACCTTCGCCGCGATCGAGCGCTTGGGCGTGAGCTGGTTGATGCAGCCGCCGCGATCGACCGAATTCCCCGGCTCGCTTATCGGGTCGTACACGGCGGAGGATTCGTAGGAATGCACGGTCCCGCGCGGCAGTCGCTCGGTCAGCTGCGCGGCGCACACCACCGCGCCGCGGTCGTTGAACACCTTGACGAGGTCATGCTGCTTGATGCCGCGCCCTTTCGCGTCTTCGCTGTTGATGCGCATCACCCAGTAGTAATAGCCGTCGATGCGCACGCGGTGCTCTTCGATGTCGTTCACCGCGCTCTGCTTGCCGTCGGAGAGCGTGTGATAGGAAAAGCGCGAGTGCGGCGAGATCATCTGCAGGGGATAGCGCTCGACCAGTCCCTTCGTCTGCAGGCCTTCCCACGAGGGCAGGTATTTCACGATCGGCGGGCGCTCGGGGTCGTCCGGGTCGAAGCGCTTGAGACTGGAGCACTCGAACTCGAACTTGCCCGACTGCGTCTGCAAGCCCTCGAGGTACTGCTTGCCGTAGTCCCCCGGAAGCGGATGCGGCTCGGGCACGTCCTTCTTGCGGCCCTCGTAGAACCAGCGCAGCGCCGGCGGGTCGCGCCGCTCCTCGGGCGGCGCCGGCACGACGAAATATCCTTTCTTGAGGAATTCCGGCCACGAGATGTGCTTCGGCAGATCGGAAGCGTCGAACAGGCGCTTCACCCAGTCGAGCTCGTTCATCCCCTCGGAATAGTAGGCGCCGAGGCCAAGGCGATTGGCGAGCTCGAGGAAGATCTGGTAGTCGGACTTCGACTCGCCGAGCGGCTCGATGCACTTGTGCTGCATCAGCGCGATGCGGTGGTTCATCTGCGTCTGGCCGTGCAGCGCGTAGCCGCCGGTGCCGCCGAACTCGCTGATGTCCCAGCGCTCGAACTGCGTGCACGCGGGCAGGATCACGTCGGCGAATTTCGCCTCCCCCTCGAACCAGATCGACTGGTTGACCACGAACTCCAGGTTCTCTGTGCGATAGGCCTTCACGTAGCGGTTGGTCTCGCTCATGGTGCCGATCGAGGCGCCGCCGTATTTGTAGAACATGCGGATCGGACTGTGGCCCGGCGCCGGATAGCTGAATTTCTGGAACTGTCCCTCGATCGTCTTGCCGTTCCAGGGGTAGCCCTCGGTCTTGCCCTCCAGGATCGCCTCGGGGATGCGCAGGCGCGGCACCTTCTGAGTCGAAGGATTGAAAGTCGGCAATTGCGGCATGCGCTGATACAGGCTGATCGGCATGCCGGTATTCTCGATATCGCCCGAGAGTCCGCCGTCGGCGTAGCCGGGGAAATAGAAGTGCAGGTCGATCGGCGTGCCCCACTGCAGGTGGCCGAAATTCACTCCGGGACGGCCCATGCCCTGCATCGCGAGGAGACACGCCAGCGCCCTCGCCCATTGGATGCCGGTCGCCGCGCGGCAGGCGCCGCCGTGGCCGTTGCCCCAGCCGCCCGCGCCGAGGTAGGTTTTCTTGCTCGCCCAGCGGCGCGCGAGCGCGCGCACGTCCTTCGCGGCGATGCCGGTCTCGGGCTCCTGCCACTCGGGTGTCTTCGGCACGCCGTCCTCTTTTCCGAGGAGGTAGTCGCGCCACACCTCGAACCCCACCGAGCGCTCGGCGACGTATTTCTTGTCATACGTCCCCTCGTTGATCCATACCCAGGCGATGGCGAGCGCCATCGCGGTATCGGTGCCGGGCTTGGGCGCGAACCACTTGCCGCCGAGCAGCGCCGCCGTGTGGTTGTAGTAGGGATCGATATGCACGATCTCGATGCCGAGGTCCTTCAGCCACTGACGGCGCGGCGTGCCCTCGAAAGCGCTGTAAGAGCCGCTGGTGCACTCGGGGTCGGCCGACCAGAACACCACCATCTCCGCTTCCTTCATGAGGTCCTCGACCAGACTGTAGGTCTCGGTCTGCCCCAGGCGCATGCTGTAGCCGTAGTGGTGCATCGCGCCCCAGTACCAGCCCTCCCAGCTGTCGGGATTGTGGATGACGCGCGTGGTGCCGATGGCGTTGAAGAACTTGTACGCCGCGCTGATGTAGTAGCCGATGTTGCCCCAGGTGTGGTGCGAGCCGTGGTTGGCGATGATCGCGCCCTGGCCGTGCTCGGTCTTCACGCGCTTGATCTCGGAGGCGACGAGGTCGAGCGCCTCGTCCCAGCTGATCCTCACGTAACCCGAGACACCGCGGTTCCTCGGGTTGCGCTCGCCCTTCGGATCGAAATCGACGCGCTTCATCGGGTGGAGCAGCCGATGCGGCGAATAGACCGTCGATTTCGAGCACAGCGTGTGCGGCGCGACGCTGGTCTTGCGCGGCGGGGTGAAGCTCCTGCCGCGCGCCTTGATCGTCCAAGGACCGGCGTCGCCCTCGCCGAACTCGATCGGCGTCAGGCGCACGATCCTGTCGTCCTTCACATAAACGAAAAGCGGGCCGCCGTTGGTGTTGGTCACGAAGCGTTTCGTGCCGTCGGGCATGGCGGTGCCGTACTCGAGGCCCACGGTCTGCATCATGGCGAGCGTCTGCGTGAACCACACCACCAGTTCGTCGGGCCCCTCGGCCTTGAAGTCGAAGTTCTTCATCGCCTCGATGCGCTCGAGCTGTTCCACCCACGGCGTGAAAAGCCGCGCACCGAGCTCGGCTGAGGCGATGGAAACGGTGATCTGCGGGTCCGGGTGCAGGCCGCTCTTCGAGTCGATGCGTCCGTCGCGGAAACTGAAATAGCGGCCGACGTCGCCCTCGAAGGTCCGGATCTGCGCGGTGAAGTTCTTCTCGGCGAGGCGCTGGGCGAAGGCGGAGTGCCTGCGCGCCTTGTGCCGGAGCATCTTCAGCATGCCGAAGAGCAGCGCCGAGAATTTGAGGGTGCCGAGGCTCATGTCAGGGTCCCGAAAGCCAGAGGATTTCCTAACTCGCTAGCCTCCAGCACCGCCGCCAGGAGCCATTTGATGCAAATCAAGGAAAGGAGGGATTCCTCCGAGGCGCCACGAATCGCTCCATTCTGGCGCGCAAATCGTCCGGGATCGGCACCGACTTCCATGTTTCGCGCGAAACCAGGCAGAGCGTCCACGCCGCGCGCAGGCGTTCTTCGTTCCCGGCCTTGCCCGAGAGCGCGAGGTGAATGGAGCTGCGGCC
>Ga0137451_1000014_pt1 | contig 60731 bp, 57 predicted proteins | sample EasRivERMGT500_2_FD_102336 | JGI IMG/M metagenome (GOLD analysis project Ga0137451, IMG submission 102336) | Soil microbial communities from meander-bound floodplain in the East River, Colorado, USA - East River MetaG ERMGT500_2 | ecosystem: Environmental > Terrestrial > Soil > Floodplain ... | reverse complement strand
TTGGAGAGCGGAAAATGAAAACCGGGCGCGTCACGCACCGGAGAATCGCGTCCGGGTTCGGGGTCAGAACGTGCCGGGATAGATGCCGCCGTCGATCAGGAAGTTCTGTCCGGTGATGTAGCCCGCCTGAGCGCTGCACAGATAGGCGCAGGCGTCGCCGAACTCCTCCGGCGTTCCGAAGCGGCGCGCGGGAATCGCTTTTTCGCGTTCGCGCTTGACCTCGTCGGGCGTCTTGCCCTGCTCCTTTGCAAGAAACTCGGTGTTGCTGATCAGCCGATCCGTCCAGAAGCGCCCGGGAAGCAGGTTGTTGATCGTCACGTTGTGCGCGACCGTCTCGCGCGCGAGGCCCGCGACGAACCCGGTGAGGCCGCTGCGCGCGCCGTTCGACAGAGCCAATTCGCCGATCGGGGCTTTCACCGCGCTCGAGGTGATGTTGACGATGCGCCCGAAGCGCCGCGAAATCATCCCGTCCACCGTGGCGCGGATCAGCTCGATCGGCGTGAGCATGTTGGCGCTCAGCGCTTTCAGCCAATCTTCCCGCGCGAATTTGCGGAAATCGCCCGGCGGGGGACCGCCGGCGTTGGTGACGAGGATGTCCGGCTGCGGGCATGCGGCGAGCGCCGCGGCGCGGCCCTCTTCGCTCGTGATGTCGGCGGCCACGGTTGCAACCGTCGCACCGGTCGCGGCGCGAATTTCGTTGGCGGTGTTCTCCAGCGTCTTACGCTCGCGAGCGACCAGCGTGACGCGGCATCCCTCGCGCGCAAGCGCCGTCGCGCAACCACGCCCCAGCCCCTTGCTTGCGCCGCACACGAGCGCGGCTTTGCCGCGAATGCCCAAGTCCATCAGTCGTTCCTCCCAATTCTCAACGCTTCAGCGTTACCAGCACCACGCCCGCCAACACCAGCGCGGCGCCCGCCAATTGTACCGGGGTCATGATCTCGTCCAGCCCCAACCAGCCGAAAAAGATGGTGGTCGCCGGACCGAGCGCTCCATACAGGGCCACCCGGTTTGCGCCGATGCGCTTGAGCGCCTCGCTGGTGATGAAGACCGGCAGAACGGTGCTCACCACCGCCATCGTAATAGCCAAGCCGTACACCTCGCCCGGCATCTGCAGCGCCGACAGGGGACGCAGGAGCAGGAACTGCAGGATGCAGAATGCACTCGCGACGCTCATCGCGTAGGCGGTGAAGCGCACCGAACCGACCCGCTGCACCACCTGGCTGCTCGCCACGAGATACACGGCATAGCCGGCGGCGCTGGCGAAGCACAAAGCCGCCCCGAGGGCGAGGTTGGCGTTCGCACCTCCCACCGCGTTCGACATCACCAGCGCGATGCCCGAATAGGTTACGCCCAGCGCCAGCACCTCGCGCGCGGCCGGGCGCTTGTTCAGAAACGCGAGCGACAAGATCACCACCAGCGTGGGATAGATGAAGAGGATCAGCCGCCCCAGACCTGAGGAGATGTACTGCAGGCCGAGAAAATCGGCGAAGCTCGCGAAGTAGTAGCCGACGAATCCGAGCAGCACGATAGCCCAGGCGTCCCTGCCGCCGATGGGCGCGCGACCGCCCTCGCGTCCGACCCAGGCCGCGGCCGCGAGAAAGAACGGCAGCGAAAAGATCATTCGCAGCGCGAGCAGCGTGATCGGATCGACCACGATGCCGTAGGCGAGCTTGATCAGAATCGGGCGCAGCGAAAAGCACACCACGCCCACGATCGCCATCGCGACGCCGACGGCGCGATAGGAACCTGCCGATGTCACTAGCGGCGTTTCCCGCCGCCCAGAATCGAGCCGAGAACGCCAGTGAGCAGGGGTTCGATCAAATCGGGGATTCTGTCTTCGCGCGACCGGCGAATGATAAAATTATAGGCTCTTCCGTACCGGAATCGCGCACTTCCACGCATGTCAGGACATTCGAGATGGGCCAACATCCGCCACAAGAAGGCGATTGCGGATACCAAGAAGGGCAAGGTCTTCACCCGCCTGATCAAGGAGGTCACGGTCGCGGCGCGCCTGGGCGGGGCCGATCCGGCGATGAACCCGCGGCTGCGCCTCGCGATCGACAAGGCGTACGACGCGAACATGCCCAAGGACACGATCGAGCGCGCGGCGAAGCGCGGCGCCGGCGGCCTGGAGGGCGTCACCTATGAGGAGATCCGCTACGAGGGCTACGGGCTGGGCGGGGCGGCGGTGATGGTGGATTGCATGACCGATAACCGTACGCGCACCGTGGCGGAGGTGCGTCACGCTTTCGCCAAGCACGGCGGCAGCCTCGGCACCGACGGCTCGGTCGTATTCCTCTTCAAGCACTGCGGCCAGTTTGTTTTTTCTCCTGGAACGAGCGAAGACAAGGTCATGGAGGCGGCGCTGGAGGCCGGGGCCGAGGACGTGGTGGCCAATGACGACGGCTCGGTGGAAGTGATCTGCGCGCCCGCTGATTTCGTCGCGGTGAAGGACGGCCTCGCCAAGGCGGGGCTGAAGCCGGAGTTCGCCGAGATCACGATGAAGCCGGCCGCCGAGAACGTGCTGAAGGGCGAGGAAGGAGCTCGGATGCAGAAGCTCCTTGAAGCGCTGGAGAACGTCGATGACGTGCAGGAAGTCTATACGACGGCGGTGCTCGACCAGTGATCGACCGATCATCGACCAATAGGAACGAGAATCCTTGATCCTTGATCCTCGATCCTGAATAATCCCCGGATGCCGGCCCCGACCGTTCGAATCCTGGGCATCGACCCGGGCTTGCGAGTGACCGGCTTCGGCGTCATCGAGAAAAACGGCGCCCGTCTTTCCTACATCGCCAGCGGCTGCGTCAAGTCCGGTGGCGCGGATCTACCAGATCGCCTCAAAGCCATTCTCGAGGCCTGCGAGAAATCATCGGCGAGCACCGCCCGCAGCAGGTCGCGCTGGAGAAAGTCTTCGTCAACGTCAATCCCGCCTCCACGCTCGCGCTCGGCCAGGCGCGCGGCACGGCGATCTGCGCCGCGGTCGATGCGGGATTGCCGGTCGCAGAGTACACGGCGCTCCAAGTGAAGCAGGCCGTGGTCGGCAACGGCCACGCGAAAAAGGAACAGGTGCAGGAAATGGTGAAGCGGCTGCTCGGGCTCGCGGGTGCGCCCTCGGCGGACGCCGCCGACGCGCTCGCCTGCGCCATTTGCCACGCGCACGGCGGGCAGGGACTGGGCGCCATCCCGACGCGTGGGTTTCGGGTGAAACGAGGCAGGCTCGTATGAGAGGAACGTTGTCATTCCCGCGAAAGCCTGCCCTCGACTGCGATCGGGGGCGGGAATCCGGGAAGTTCAACTTATGATCGGCAGGCTCACGGGAACGCTTCTCGAAAAAAATCCGCCGCAGATCGTGGTCGAGGCAGGCGGTGTCGGCTACGAAGTCGAAGTGCCGATGAGCACTTTCTACAATCTGCCGGCATCGGGCGAGCGCGTCGTGCTGCTCACGCACCTCGTTGTGCGGGAGGATGCGCATCTACTCTACGGATTTGGCACCGAACCGGAGCGGCGCGCGTTCCGGCAGTTGCTGAAGATCTCGGGCGTCGGGGCGCGCACCGCGCTCGCCGTGCTCTCCGGCCTGAGCGTCGGCGAGTTGATTGAAGCCGTCGCGATGCAGGAATCGGGGCGCCTGGTCAAGGTTCCCGGCATCGGCAGGAAGACCGCCGAACGGTTGCTCCTCGAGCTGAAGGGCAAGCTCGGCGACGCGGTGAGCGGTGTTGCAGTGAACCGGCCCAAGCCGGTGGCGAGCGACGTCACGAACGCACTCCTTTCCCTCGGCTACAACGACAAGGAAGCGCAGCACGCGGTGAAACATCTGCCTGAGGGTTTGTCCGTTTCCGAGGGAATACGTCAGGCGCTGAAGTCGCTCGCGAAGAGCTGAACCTGAGCTATCAATCCCGTGGCAAGCGCCTAAGGCTTCACGGCTCCAGACGGCGGTTATGCTCCGCCCATTGCATTTTGTGGCCCAATAGCGCAACTAACGCGATTCGCATTGCAGTGTTAGACAGCATGTACTTAGCGAAAGGTGGGACCAGCCGGGACTGTCCGAGATTTCGCTACTTCACCAAAACCGCCAAAGGACGGCGCCAGAAAATCCTGCGATGATGACGAGCATCCAGACGCACGTATTTAGCGAACGCTGAAGCTACAGAAGTTGCGTCTTTATAAAGTCGATATCCTTATCCGGTAGCTGTGTCATTTCTTCTCCTTCCGCTTCGGCGAGCCCTTGGCCGGGCGCTTCTTCGCCAACGCCTTTCCCACCAGTTTTTGCCAGTCGCCCTTGAGCTTGAGCCGCTCCGGGGCTGGGGCCGCGCTTCAAGCTCTGCTTGTTCGATTTCTCGTTTATTTCTCTACTTTGGGCTTTGGTAGTCTCGACTGTTTTTTGCTCGTAAGTTTTTTCAAAGACTGTTCTGGTGGTAAATCTTCTGGCATCGTTCCACCAAGCTTCTTGATTGTCGCCCGGACTTCCGTCCCAACAGCCTTGTGAGTATGGATTGCATTCTGTTGGCCGGTAATTTTTTCACGAACAAGTTTTTGCTCAGTCTGTGTGATTCTGAATTCATTTGCAGCTAGTTCCGCCCTGCCAGCGTGGTCAAGCAGATCGCCGTCAATCTTCTTACGCTGTTTAATTTCAGCAACTCCCATACCATACAGACCGCGGTATCCAGCATCATGGAAAAGCCCGTATTGCTGAACCCCTGCATTCTTAGCCGCTGAATTAAGCGCTTTATTGGCATTAGTAACGCGATTTCGCAATTCGACACGTTTTTCTATCTGCTTTTCAGCGCCATCCTGTTCTTGCCTGCGGGTCTGGATGGCGAAATAATTCTGCGCTGCCGCCACAGGCTGCTTGGTGGGGTCGCCATTCATAGCGATCAGGTAGCACGCGTAGCGGGAAAGGAAGTAATCAGTCACAGCGCGTTGGGCACCACTTCCGATCTGAACCATTTTCTCCGATGGAAGAAATTGGTTTTCTATCGTCACGCCAGCACTTTCGCACGCCATCTTTGCCTTTTGAATCACTTCATCGAAGCTTTCCCATTTCGTGTAGCCCAAGACAGCCTGAAGATCTCTGGCCCTCCAATACTCCGTCCCGGTAGGACTAGTCTTCTTGATTGAATCAAACGCATCAAAGAGCGCTCGGATTTGTGCATCCATAGAAATCCCCGTGTTTGGGCGAGAGCGCATATTAATCCTCGCAAGCACACCTTTCAATACTTTTCCATTTGACTCCATGTCTTCAATCCGGTATAAAGATGGAAAATTTAACGGGGCAATTCATGATCTCTCGACAGAGACTGGAATCGAAAGCAAGGCAAAAAGAGCAAGAAATACAAGGTCTTGAACTCTCAATAAGGGAGGCGAAGTCGTATCTTCAAGCCTTGCAAGATATGCTGAAGATGCTCCCGAGGGATGGCGATGTTCGTGGCGCTGATGCGCTTCGAGCAGGAAGCGAATTGGCGAAGACGAGGGACGCCATCCGTGCCGCAGGAAAGCCACTGCATGTTTCCGAGATTCTGGCCGCGATAGGTAAGGAGAATACGAAAAAGAATCGCGTCTCGCTTGGAGGTTCACTGGCGGGTTATGTTCGCAAGGGCGCGATCTTTAGCAAGTCTGCCCCAAACACTTTTGGCCTTGTCGAACTAACACTCGATGCCAACGCGCAGTCGGACGGAGCAGTACCGCCAGAAAAATTTGGGAAATAAACAACGTCTCGCGGGCGTGGTGGAATTTGGCATACACAGCGGCTTTGGAAGTCGCCGGACACCACACCTTGGCAAGCCCCCCGGCCCCAAGGCGTCCATGCAGGTTCGAATCCTGTCGCCCGTACTCCAGTCTGTCAAGTCTGGTAGTCATTCGTTCCCGACCTGCTCCACGTAAGTAAGGCGCTTGTTATTCGCGGCTTGGATATGTGCACGTTGCTACGAGGATGGGCGACGCGCGATTCTCCAATTCGGTTCCCGCAAGGGAGAAGGCCCTGCTTACTTGTGTCCCTCGTGCAAGGCAGCCGTGCGTTACCCTTTTTGGGACGCTCCGCAAGACAATCTCCCTTATGCGCCTGAGTAGCGTCAAAGGACTACCCTTCCACCTCTTTTACGCATACTGTCGAACTTTTACTAAGCCACTACCAAAGTAAAAGATAACGTGCTATCTTTTACTTAAGTTTCGACCAGTAAAGCAGCCTTTACCAAGGTGGCGGCAAAAAAAACCGGATCCCGGCTCGGAAGTTATGTCCGGTCCAGCACGGCTGGAGAACATTTTGACGCCTACATTCCGCCTCCCCTCCCACCCGATCCGCCGCTTGAGCTGAGCCCTCGGCATCAGGACCTCATGGAAGGGGCCAACCGCGCGCTCGGGCGCCTGGACGGCGTCGCGACGCTCCTGCCTGAGACGCCGATCTTCCTGTACGCCTACGTGCGCAAGGAAGCGCTGCTGTCTTCACAGATCGAGGGCACGCAATCGACGCTATCCGATCTGCTGCTGTACGAAAGCAAGGAGATGCCGGGGGTTCCGATAGACGACGTCGAGGAAGTTTCCACCTACGTCGCGGCGATGAACCACGGCCTCAAGCGCCTACGCGGGGGTTTTCCGCTGTCGCTGCGGCTGATCCGTGAAATCCACAAGGTGCTGCTCTCCACCGGCCGCGGGAGTAACAGGGCGCCGGGCGAATTCCGCACCTCGCAGAACTGGATCGGGGGGACGAGGCCGGGCAATGCGCGCTACGTGCCGCCGCCACCCGACCGGGTGACGGCATGCATGGGATTGCTCGAAAAATTCCTGCACGACTACCCGGTCAAAACACCGCTCCTGATCAAGGCGGCGCTCTCGCACGTGCAGTTCGAAACCATCCATCCGTTTCTCGACGGCAATGGCCGGCTGGGACGGTTGCTGATCACGCTGCTCCTCTGCGCCGAAAAGGCCCTGTCGCAGCCGATGCTCTATCTGAGTCTGTACTTCAAGGCGCATCGGGAACGCTACTACGAGCTGCTGCAGCGCGTGCGCACGCAGGGCGACTGGGAAGAGTGGGTCGAGTTTTTTCTCGAGGGCGTGCTGGAGACTAGCGAACAGGCGACCCGCGCGGCGAAGCGCATCATGGAGCTGTTCAAGGCCGATCGAGCCCGAATCGAAGGGCTGGGCCGTGCTGCGGTCTCGGGGCTGCGCGCGCACCAACTGCTGTGCGAGAAAATCATCATCTCGGTTCCTTCGACCACCCGGGCGCTTCGCGTGACCAAGCCGACCGCGGCCGCGGCGATGCGGAATCTGCAGTCCCTGGGCATCGTGCGCGAACTGACGGGCCGCAAGCGCAACAAGCTATACGTCTATCAGCAGTACCTGCGGATCCTCGACGAAGGCACGACGCCGCTGCGATGACCGGGAAAAAGATCCTCAAGGAGATCTGCGGGCTCTCCGCCTTTTTCAACGACGGCCTGTTCGCCGCGGGTAAGATAGCGCATGGCCGTTGAAACCGACCGTCTGATCTCCGCCGCGCCCACCTCGCCGCAGGAAGAGGCCTTCGAGCGCGCGCTGCGCCCGAAGTCCCTCGCCGAGTACGTCGGCCAGGAAAAGATCCGCGGGCAGCTCGCGATCTTCATCGAGGCTGCGCGCAACCGCAAGGAAGCGCTCGATCACGTGCTGCTCTACGGGCCGCCGGGCCTGGGGAAAACGACTTTGGCGCACATCGTCGCGCGCGAGATGGGCGTCAACCTGCGCCAGACTTCCGGGCCGGTGCTCGAGCGCCCCGGCGACCTCGCCGCGATCCTCACCAATCTCGAGCCGAACGACGTGCTCTTTATCGACGAGATCCACCGCCTCGCACCGATCGTGGAGGAAATCCTCTATCCGGCGCTCGAGGACTACCAGATCGATATCATGATCGGCGAGGGGCCGGCCGCGCGCTCGGTGAAGCTCGATCTGCCGCCGTTCACGCTGGTCGGCGCGACCACGCGCGCCGGAATGCTCACCAATCCTCTGCGCGACCGCTTCGGCATCGTCGCGCGCCTTGAGTTCTATACCGAGGGTGAGCTGCAGACGATCGTCAACCGCTCCGCGGGGCTCCTCAAGATCGAAGTCTCCGTCGAAGGCTCGCTCGAAATCGCCAAGCGCTCGCGCGGCACGCCGCGCGTCTCGAACCGGCTGCTGCGGCGCGTGCGCGATTTTGCGCAGGTGCGCGCCCAGGGCGCCGTCACGCGGGAAGTCGCGGACGCCGCGCTCAAGATGCTCGACGTGGACGTGCTCGGCCTGGACGTGATGGACAGGAAGCTCCTGCTTGCGGTGATCGAGAAATTCTCGGGTGGCCCGGTGGGCCTGGAGAACCTCGCGCATGCGATCGGCGAGGAGGCCGACACGATCGAGGACGTGCTCGAGCCCTATCTCATCCAGCAGGGCTATCTGCAGCGCACGCCGCGCGGGCGCGTCGCCACTGTCTCCGCCTACCGACACCTCGGGCTCGCCGCGCCTAAGCCCGCCGGCGCCGGGGAGCTGTTCGGACAATGAGCGCTCGCGCCGGCCCCGAAATCGAAAAAGGGGGCACGCCCCCTTTTAAATCCCCCAAGTCGGACGCACGACCCAAAACGACGTTCTCGTGGCCGATGCGCGTCTATTACCGGGACACGGACGCGGGCGGCATGGTGTTCCATGCCAACTATTTCTCGTTCATGGAATGCGCCCGAACCGAACTCCTGCAATCGCTGGGTTTCGATCTGGGGGAACTTGCCCGCAAGGACCACGTCCTCTTTGTGGTGCATTCGGCGCAAATCGCCTACCATAAGCCGGCGCTCCTGAACGACTCGCTGACAGTCACCGCGCAGGTCAAGCGGCTGGGCCGGGCGAGCATCGAGTTCGATCAGGCGGTCAAGCGCGGGGAGGAGATGCTGGCGAGCGCCGAGCTGACCCTCGCCTGCGTCGACGCGAAGAGCCACAGGCCCATCGCGGTGCCTGAAGCGATCCAAAAAAGACTAGGGAACCTCTGATGAATCTCACCCAGGACCTGTCGATGATCTCGATGATCGCGCAAGCGAGCATCGTAGTTCAGATCGTCATCCTGCTGCTTATCGTGGTGTCGTTCATGTCCTGGTACTTCATCTTCCTCAAAGTTTTCACCATTCGCCGCGCCGAGGGCAAGACCGAGCAGTTCGAGCGCGACTTCTGGGGCGGCTCCGACCTTGCCGCGCTATACCAGAGCGCGGTGAACCACCGGCACTCGACCGGGAGCCTCGAGCGGATTTTCGAGGCCGGTTTCCGGGAGTTCGCCAAGCTGAGGGGCCAGCGCGGCGCCGCCGACCCGAGCGTGATGGTGGACGGGGCGCGCCGCGCGATGCGCGCGACCTATCAGCGCGAGATGGACCGTCTCGAATCGAGCCTCTCCTTCCTCGCCTCGGTGGGATCGGTGAGCCCCTACGTCGGGCTGCTTGGAACCGTGTGGGGCATCATGCACGCATTTCGGGGTCTTGCGAACGTGGCGCAGGCGACGCTCGCCGCCGTCGCGCCGGGGATCGCCGAGGCCCTGATCGCCACGGCGATAGGCCTCTTCGCCGCGATACCCGCGGTGGTGGCCTACAACCGTTTCTCCCACGACGTCGATCGGCTCGCGGTGCACTTCGAGAGCTTCATGGAGGAGTTTTCAAACATCTTGCAGCGGCACGCCCCGGCGAAATGAGTTGACCGATCCCATGCGCCCCCGTCGTTTGATGAACGAGATCAACATCGTCCCTTATGTGGACGTGATGCTGGTGCTGCTCGTGATTTTCATGGTCACCGCTCCGCTCGTGAACCCGGGCGTGGTCGATCTGCCGAGCGTGGCCAAGTCCTCGCAAGCGCCGGCGACGCCGCTCGAGGTGATCGTGCGGCGCGATCAGTCGTTGATGCTGCGCGAGCGCGACAAGGGCAGATCCGATGAACGTGCGGTGTCAACCTCACAGCTCGTGGCCGCGTTGCGCGAAAGGCAAAAGAAGAACCCCGATCAGCCGGTGGTCATCTCGGCCGACAAAGACGTGCGCTACGAGGCGGTGCTGAAGGTGATGGACGAACTGCAGCGCCAGAATATCCGGCGCGTCGGGCTGCTGGTGAAGCCCGCGACCCTGTGAGCTCCGCCGTACCGGTAGACGAACCCGGCGGCGCCACGCCGGCGGTGCTGTCGGCGCTGGTGCACGCCGTGCTTCTTGTGGTGCTGGTTTTCGGCCTGCGCTGGCAGGCGAAGCATCCGGACGCGGTGGTCGTCGAGCTCTGGACTCAGTTGCCGGCGGTCGAGCCGCCCGAGCCCAAGGCCGAAGTCAAGCCTCTGCCCAAACCCAAGGTGGAGGCCAAGCAGCCGAAGCCGGACATCGCCGTGGAACGGGAGAAGAAGCCTCCGAAAAAGCAGCCGGCGAAGGAAGAGCCGCCGCTCAAATTCGACACGACCGATCGCATCCGCGAGCAGCTTGCGCAGGAGCAACGGGCGTTCAAGCAAACTATCGAGCGGCAGGAAGCCTTGAAGCAGTTCACGCCCTCGGCGGCCGCGTCGCCCGATACCGGTTACGTCGACAAGATCCGCTCCAAGATCAAGATGAACATCGTGCTGCCGCCCGAAATCAAGGGAAACCCGGAGGCGATCTTCGATGTCGTGCAGTTGCCTACCGGTGAAGTGCTTTCCGCGAAGTTGAGAAAATCAAGCGGCCACGGGGCCTACGACCAGGCGGTCGAGAGGGCGATTCTGAAGAGCTCGCCTCTGCCCAGGGCCGAGCGGCCCGATCAGTTCAGGCGCGAGTTGCAGTTGAAATTCAGGCCGCAGGAGTAAAGGGGGGACGATGAAGGTATACTTGTCCCCCGGTTCGTGTTGAAAAGAGACGGCGCAGCCGCGGCGCTCCAGGAAAGGGCGACACCCATTCCGCATCGTTGCCGGCACAGTCTTCAAGAAAGCATGCAGAAACTCGCGATACTTCTTGCCGCGTTCCTGGTCGCTGCCTCCCCGGCTCGCGCTCAGCTCACCATCGAGATCACCGGGGGCGGCGCCAACCAGATTCCGATCGCAGTGCTCCCCTTCGTGGGGGAATCGGCTCTGCCTGAAAGCATTACAGCAATCGTGGAACAAGACCTCTCGCGAAGCGGCCGCTTCCGCTCGCTTTTCGTCGGCGGAGTCAATCCGCTGCCGAGCGAAGTCTCCCAGGTCGATTTCGCCGAATGGAAGAGCCGCCTTGCCGACGCCCTGGTCATCGGCCGGATGCAGACCCTTCCCGACCGACGGTTCGACGTGCGCTTTCGTCTGCTCGACGTCCCCAAGCAGGTCCTTTTGGCTGAATTCGCAGTCACCCTGAACGCCGCACAGATCCGGGTCGCCGCGCACAAGATCGCCGATATCATTTACGAAAAGCTCACCGGCGAGCGCGGTGTGTTCAGCACCAGAATCGCCTACGTGGTCAAGCAGGGCGTGCGCTATGAATTGCGCGTCGCGGATGCAGATGGGCAGGGCGCCCGATCGATCGTCACTTCCACCGAGCCGATCATGTCGCCGGTCTGGTCGCCGGACGGGACGCGAATGGCCTACGTCTCGTTCCAGAACAAGAAGCCGGTCCTTTTCGTGCAGAGCCTCTCCGCGACCCAGCTGCCGGCGCCGGTGGCAAACTACAAGGGCTCAAACAGCGCGCCGGCCTGGACGCCCGACGGCAAGCAGTTGGCCGCCGTGCTCACCAAAGACGGCAGCTCCCAGATTTACCTGATGAACGCGGACGGCACCGGCCTGAGGCGTATTACGTTTTCCGGAGCGATCGATACGGAACCATTTTTCACCCCGGACGGTCAATTCATCTACTTCACCTCCGACCGGGGGGGCAGCCCGCAGATCTATCGCATGTCGGCAAGCGGCGGAGACCCGCAGCGCATCACTTTCGAAGGCGATTACAATGTATCCCCGCGCGTCAGTCCGGATGGCAAGACGCTCGTCTTCGTTGCGCGCAGCAGCGGGCGTTTTCAGTTGGTAGCAATGGACCTCCAGAACCGGCAGATGCAGGTTTTGACGGACGGTCAGCGCGACGAGTCCCCCACTATCGCGCCGAACGGGCGGATGATTCTCTACGCTACCGACGTCGACAACCGCGGCGTGCTCGCCGCGGTATCGAGCGACGGCCGCGTGAAGCAACGGCTTTCCGTGCAGGCGGCCGATGTCCGCGAGCCGTCCTGGGGGCCGTATTTGGCCAATTAGGAGGCCGAATACAATGAGCGTTTCGGGAATAATCTCAGAGTCCGTTTCAGAAGTGCTTGAAACGGACCCGACTTAGGGGAGTATGAGGGGCTAAGGAGGGGGAGGGGCCCTTCCTTTCCCTCCCAGGTCCCCTTATTTTGTAACCGGTTCCAGGGGAGCGTGAGGGGAAGTATCCCTCGTTTTGTTTAGAAGGAGGTCGTCATGAAGAAAGCATTGTTCTCCGCCCTGGCGTTGGCGCTGCTCTACGGATGCGCCAGCCAGCCTATCGACGAAGCCCAGCCCGGGGTCTCGACTCCGGGGCAGACGCCTTCACCCGGAGCGCCGGTGACGACGCGCCCGGTTCAGCCGCCTGCGGCGCTCGGAGGTCCGCTGAAGGACCCAGGCAGCGCCTTGTCGAAGCGCTCGGTCTTCTATGAGCTCGACAAGTCGGACATCAAGGACGAGTACCGTCCGATTCTGCAGGCGCACGGCAAATATCTCGCCGAGCGTCGCGGGACCAAGATGCTCGTTCAGGGCAACTGCGACGAGCGCGGCAGCCGGGAATACAACATCGCCCTCGGGCAGCGGCGCGCCGAGGGCGTCAAGCGCATGCTCATGCTGATGGGGGCGAGCGAGTCGCAGGTTGAATCGGTCAGCCTCGGTGAGGAAAAGCCGCGCTGCGGCGACCATGGCGAGGGATGCTGGTCGCAGAATCGCCGCAGCGACATGCTCTACAGCGGCGAGTTCTGACAGATATGACCACCCCGGCGCTGCGCGCCACCCCTCCTCATCCGAGGAGGGGAGTAGGCGTTAGCTCTCCGCCTGTTTTTCCCCTCCTTGATAAGGAGGGGCGCCGGCGTGAGCCGGCGGGGTGGTGCTGCGCAATGACCACCCCGGCGCTGCGCGCCACCCCTCCTCATCCGAGGAGGGGAGGGACAGCCACCCCGGTGCTTCGCGCGCCTGTTTTTCCCCTCCTTAATAAGGAGGGGTGCCGGCGTCAGCCGGCGGGGTGGTGCTGCGCAATGACCACCCCGGCGCTGCGCGCCACCCCTCCTCATCCGAGGAGGGGAGTAGGCGTTGGCGCTCCGCTTGTTTTTCCCCTCCTTGATAAGGAGGGGTGCCGGCGTCAGCCGGCGGGGTGGTTCCTCGCCTTTTTTGTCTTCCTGCTTCCACTCGCCGCCCACGCTGCGCTTTTCGACGACGTGGAGGCGCGCAAGCAAATCATCCAGCTCAGAAACCAGGTCGACGCCCAAAACAAGTCGATTGAGGAGCGCCTCTCGGCGATCGACGCGAAGCTGGGGCAAATGGACTCGTCCGGGCAGAACCGCGCAGTGGATCTCGCGCAGCTGCTCGATTCGCTCAAGCAGGAGGTCGCAAAACTGCGCGGGCAGATCGAAGTGCTCGCGAACCAGACCGAGACCCTCGAACGGCGCCAGAAGGACCTCTACGTTGATCTGGACAACCGGCTGAGAAAACTCGAGCAGAACCAGTCACAGCTTCAGGACAAGCTGACGCAGGGCGATCGCAACGCGGCCGCCGAGAAGCAGGCCTACGAAACGGCGCTCAACCAGTTCAAGCTCGGCAATTACCAGCTCGCGATCACCGGCTTCCAGACCTTCATGACCAGTTTCTCAAGCAGCGAGCTTGTGCCCTCGGCGCAATACTGGATCGGCAACGCTCATTACGCGATGCGCGATTACAAGTCCGCCATCGCCGCCCAGCAGAAGGTGGTGAAGACCTGGCCGGAGAATTCCAAGGCGCCCGATGCGCTGCTCAACATCGCAAGCTCGCAGTCGGAGCTGGGACAGAGCAACGCCGCGCGTGAGACGCTGCGCGGGCTCGTCAAGAAATATCCTTCTAGCTCGGCGGCCGAGCAGGCCAAGCAGCGGCTCGCAACGAAAAGCAAGTAAGGCCGGCGGACCGCCGGCCGGCCCCGCGGCACCCCGCTCGTGACCGAACCCAACCCCGCAGCACTCGCCTCCGTCGTCGTGTGGGGAGCTTTTGCGCTTGCTTTCGTATTCGGCGCCGTAGGCAACAAGACGAATTTCTGCACCATGGGGGCGGTGTCGGACATCGTCAACATCGGCGACTGGAACCGCATGCGCATGTGGCTGCTCGCCATCGCCGTGGCGACGGCAGGCGCGAGCGCCTTGCAACTTTCGGGGCTCATCGATGTTTCGAAGACAATCTACACCTCGCCCAGATTCACCTGGCTTTCCTACGTCCTCGGCGGGCTGCTCTTCGGAATCGGCATGACGCTCTCCTCGGGCTGCGGCTCGAAGACGTTGATCCGCATCGGCACCGGAAACCTGAAATCCCTGATCGTCGCGATCGTGCTGGCGATCACCGCCTACATGACGCTAAAGGGAATCCTCGGCGTTTTCCGAGTGGCGGCGTTCGAGCCCGTGGGCGCGACGCTCGCGACGGCGCAGGACCTGCCGTCGCTGCTTGCTGCTCCCCTGGGGCTCGACAGGAAACTCGTGCTCGCAACCCTCGGGCTCGCGATCGCCGCAAGCCTGCTCGCGTTCGTTTTCAAGGCGCGCGAATTTTGGACTTTCGACAACGTGCTCGGCGGTGCGGTCGTGGGTCTCGTGGTCGTCGGCGGCTGGGTTTTGTCGGGGCACATCGGATACCTTGCCGAGGATCCGTCCACGCTCGAGGAGAAGTTTCTTGCCACGAACTCAGGCCGCATGGAATCGATGTCCTTCGTTGCGCCGCAGGCCTATTTTCTGGAGCTTTTTCTCTTGTGGAGCGACAAGAGCCGCGTGATGACCTTCGGCATCGCGACCGTGCTCGGGATGTTCGCCGGTTCGCTCGCCTGGTCGCTTGCGACCCGATCGTTCCGCCTGGAGAGCTTTCGCGATGCGTGGGATCTGATCAACCATTTGATCGGCGGTGTGCTGATGGGCTTCGGCGGGGTGCTCGCGCTCGGCTGCACGATCGGCCAGGGAATTTCGGGTGTCTCGACGCTCGCGCTCGGCTCCATTCTCGCGTTCTTCTCGATTGTCGCCGGCGCTGCGGTCACGATGAAGATCCAGTACTGGCGGCTGATGAAGCAACCCTGAGCCCCGATCGTCGGCGAAAGCTCGCCGATGATAGAATGCCGCCTCTTTTTCGGGCCGTTAGCTCAGCTGGTAGAGCAGCGGACTTTTAATCCGTTGGTCGGCGGTTCGAGTCCGCCACGGCCTACCAAACCAAAGAGGCCACCTGCGACCCACGCCCCGAAAGGACAAAATTGCGTCCTGGCGCGTGCCGGCTGGAGCGGTTGAATTCCCTATCTTTTCCCAATATTCGCACCCTAAAATGCGGCTGTCACGGATGATCCTCCACGGTCCGCGAGGAGAGCCAAGAAGAAAAGGAAGGATGGAGATCCACTCATGATTAAGCTGCGCGCATGCCTTGCGGTGAGCGGTGCCCTCTTGCTCATCGGTGTGTTTTCTCCACCGCCCGCGCACGCCCAGGGGGATGCCCGGCGCGCTACACCGCCGCCAGGCAGGGCGCTGGTGTTCGTTTTTCGCAGCGAGCGTGAGCCGGTAGCCGCGGAGGTGCCGGTGAGCGTGAACGCGGCGGCGGTCGGGCGGCTGGCGAACGGCACCTTCCTCACCGCGACGGTCAATCCGGGAAGGACTTTCGTGCGTACCGGCGATCGCGTGCTGAGCGCGGTCGCATTCCAGGCGGAGCCCAACCGAAGCTATTTCGTGAAGGTCGAGGCCGTTGCCGGTGTGAGTCCGGTGCGAACGGAGACGCGCCTGGTGAGCGAAGCCGAGGGTCGGCGCTCGCTCGCGCAAAGTCGCTTCATCGGGGCTGCGCCGGCGGTCATCGCCGCGCCGCGCCTGACGCCGCCCAAGCCTGGCCTGCCGGCTGTCAAGCCGCCGGCGCCGCGGGTCGTCAAGCCTGCGCTGCCGGCTGCCAAGCCCGCGCCGCCGCGGGTCGCCAGGCCTGCGCCACCGCCGCCGCCAGTTGCGCGCGTGCCCGACGCCGATGTGTCGGACGCCGGCTGGGCGCTCATCGCGAAGGCGGGTAACTTCAAACTGGCCACAGCCAGCCAGGTGGTCGGCCGCCTCCCAAGTACCTACGCCACGGCTTCCAAGCCGGTGTTCGGCTTGGAGCTCGAGTGGCGCAGCAAGGGGGGTTTTGCCGTCGGCGGTGAGGTTTTCTACTACAAGAACGATCTGATCGCGGACGGAACAACTCTCAGCGCGCAGCAGGAGATTTACGCAACGACGGTGAACGGAAAGTACTACTTCCGCGTGACGGACTGGTTCTACCCGTTCGTCGGGGCCGGGATCGGCTACGCCAGCGCTGCCTATGGAGGCGACCTCACGGGGAAGGCTGCGGGTCCGGCTTATCAGGGCATGACGGGCGCCGAATTCCGGTTCAACAAGGACATCGGTGTGTATGTACAGTACAAGCATCTTGTGTCCACCACCGACGACGGCACCGGCGAGAAGGTGAAAGTCGGCGGCAGCGGCGTGCTTGCCGGACTAAGCATCCTCTTCTGACGTGCTCGCCTTCCCGCCTGTTTTTCCCCTCCTTACCAAGGAGGGGTGCCGGCGCAGCCGGCGGGGTGGTACTACGCAATGACCACCCCGGCGCTTCGCGCCACCCCTCCTCATTCGAGGAGGGGAGTCTTACCGATGCTTGTTCAGAAACGTAGTTAGCGCTCGCGTGAACGCCGCCGGCTGCTCGAGGTTGGATAAGTGTGAGGCCGAAGGAATGATCGCGAGTTCCGACCCCGGCAGCGCCGCGTGGATCTCGCGCGCCATCGCGACCGGGGTTCCGGCGTCCTGCTCGCCGACGATCACGAGTGACGGGCACTTGATCTCCTTCAGCCGCTCGGTAACATTGATTCTCGGAATTGCCTGACAGCAGCCGACGTAGCCCGGCACCGGTGTAGCGCGGATCATCGCGCTTACCCGCGCGGTCACCTCGGGATGGGTCTTGCGAAACGGCTCGGTGAACCAGCGCCCGAGCGTGGATTCGACCAGCGCCTCCATTCCCTTTTCCTGCGCGGTCTTGATGCGTCCCTGCCATAGCGGCAAGGCTTCGGGCGCATATCGGCTGGTGGTGTCGGCGAGCACCAGGCTCGCGAACATCTCCGGGAACTTGAGCGCGAAAGTCTGGCCGATCATCCCGCCCATCGAAAGACCCACGAAGTGGCAGCGCCCGACCCCCAGCCCCTGCAGCAGTCCGTGCACGTCATAGGCGAGCATGTCGAGCGTGTACTCGCCTTGGGGCGCGTCGCTTTTCCCGTGGCCGCGCGTGTCGAAACGCAGCACCTTGAAATTGCGCCTGAACACCGCCGCCTGCTCGTCCCACATGGACAGATCGCAGGCGAGCGAATGGCTCATCACCATCCACGGTCCGTTGCCCTCGACGGTGTAATTCAATTCGATGCCGTTGGTCTGGATCTTCATTATCGACGGGCCCTGTCTCGGAATCGACGCATTCTAATCTACGTCTCTTGCGCGAGGCTACCCTGCGCGTGCAATATAGCGCTCGTTTGCGCGGAGGCCATCGAACGATGCCTGAACCCAAAACCGCTTTGATCACCGGCATCGATGTTCGAGACCCTGCAGTGCCTCGGTTCTCAATCGCTCGCCGCTCCCGGCCGATAGGGCGGCGTGAAGCCTGATCCGGGTATCCTGTGCCTGCCCCTATTTTTTTCACTCATATCGCCTTCGCGATTGCGATATTTTGTTTGTCGGCGGGGTTGACGTATGTCATGGCACATTTCATTCGGGTCATGGATGTGCCCAATTCGCGCTCGTCGCATATGCAGCCGATCCCGAAATCGGGCGGCGTCGCTATCGTCGCGGCGTTTGTCGTCGGCAGCCTGATCATCTATTTTTTCGCGAGCGTCGCGCGAATAGAAGACCGGGAATTCTGGGGGTTTCTCGCCTGCGCCGTTCTGCTCGCCGCAGTTTCCTTTATCGACGACGTCACGCAGAAATCGCTTGCCGCCAAAGTTCTCACTCAGATGCTTTGTGCCGGCGTCGTTCTTGGCCTGGGTGTGATCGTTACGCGGCTCTGGGTGCCGCTTTTCGGCGAAGTGGAGCTGGGTTGGGCGAGTTACCTATTCACGTTTCTCTGGATCATAGGGCTGACCAATGCGTACAACTTCATGGACGGCCTCGACGGGCTCGTCGGAGGGGTGGCGGTGATTGCCGCCGTGTTTTTATGCGCGATCGCCTTTTCTCAGGGAAGCTATTTCGTCTATGCAACCTCCTATGCGCTGCTCGCGAGCGTAGCCGGCTTTCTGATTTTCAACCTGCCGCCGGCGAGGGTGTTCATGGGCGACGTGGGCAGCGCATTCTTGGGCTTCACGTTTGCGACGCTGGCCGTGATTGGCGCGAGTTTCGACGTGGGCCATCTATCTTTTTACGTTGTGCCGATGCTGCTGTTTCAGTTCATATTCGACACGGCTTTGACCTTCGTGCGGGGCCTTCTGCGCGGGGGAAAGGTCTATTTGCCGCACCGGTCCCACCTCTACCAGCTCCTCAACCGCATGGGATACAGTCATCGCGCCGTGTCCTTGTTTCACTACGCGGTGGCGGTCACGCAGGGGATCGGTGCGTTCCTCCTGGTCGGGCTGGAGCCGCAGAACCGGGTGTACGCGTTTCTACCCTTTCTGGTTTTCAACGCCGCCTACGCCGGCTATGTGCTCCGGCGCGCAAAGGCGATGAAGCTGATTTGAGTGGACGCCAGGAGATCCTCGATGCTCGACCGCCCTGCCCGGCTGAGAGCCGTCCGCGACGGCCTGAAGGCGAAAAAAGTCGAGGCGCTGCTGCTCGCCGACTGCCTGCGGGAAGTGAAGAAGCACGGCGGCCGGGTGCAGAAGCAGCAGGACTAATGGGCATGTGTTTCTCGCGGTAGGCAAGGTGTTTACGGTTACGACCCGAGGGAGTAGGCTTCGTGGCAATTCGAGGATTTCCATGAATCAAACCGTCCGGAGCGAACTGCTTCAGCGCCAAGATGAAATCGCCCGCATCTGTGCGGAGGTGGGCGTTCGTCGTCTGGAAATATTTGGTTCGGCTGCAGGCGCCACCGGCAAGCGGCCGGGTGATCTGGATTTTCTCGTTGACCTGGGAGATCTTCCGCCGCGGGAGTACGCCGACGCCTACTTCAAGCTGCGCGACGCGCTTGGAAACCTGTTCAATCTCCCGGTGGATCTCATCACTCCGGCGAACCTCGGCAACCCTTATTTCCGGCAGCGCGTGGAGCAGGAGAAGACCTTGCTTTATGCGGCTTGAAGCGCGGAAATATCTCTTCGACATACGGCTGGCCGCGGACAGCATTTCGGTCTTCTGTGCGGGAAAGAGCTTCGAGCAATACCGTTCCGATGAACTTTTTCGCGCTGCGGTCGAGCGCAAGTTCGGCATCATCGGCGAGGCGCTCGCTCGCCTTACAAAAGAGGACCCCGAAATCGCGGCCCGGATCCCCGAACATCGCCGGATCATTGCCTTTCGTAACATCATCGTTCACGGGTATGCCAGCGTGGACGATCGCATCGTCTGGGGTGTGATTGAGGCGGACCTCCCGGCTCTCCGCGCCGCGCTGGGGCAGCTACTCGACAAATCCGAGTGACCTACACCCCGAAAAGCAGCGTAAAGGTAGCAATCACCATCGACCGGCAAACGTTACGACGCGTTGACGGCTTGGTTTACAAGAAAGTGTTCCCCAACCGAAGCCGGGCGATCCAGGAAGCCGTGGCCGAAAAACTCCCGCGAATGGAACGGAGTCGGTTAGCGTCCGAGTGCGCCAAGCTCGACCCGAAGTTCGAGAAAGCGCTCGCGGAAGAAGGCCTGGTCGGGGGGGAAACATGGGCCGAGTACGAAGGGGAGATTCGCTGGGCGGACTTCGTCGCCCGCGGGCCGGAAATCGACCCCCGCACTCCAGTCCAGAAACGCCCTTAACTGCGCCAATGTCTTCAGCTTCGCATCGCTCATGTCGATCACTATGTCCAGAACGATCGACGACCCAATCAGGCAGCTTCAGGCTCATTCCATGTTGGATAAGACCGCCAATAGACTCGCCCTGGAAATGGGTATAAGATTCAACGCCCTGCCGGTAACTCCTGCAGATAATTGCTAAGAGGCCGTTTCAAGGATGCTGAAACGGCCCTCACCGTAGGGGAGGTTGAGGGGATGTGTCCCTTAATGGTGTAACTGGCCCTGGGTTTCCGATAGTTCTATCGAAACGGATCTTGATATGCGAACTAATTCTTGCCTCTCCGTAATCGGTCTCGGCCTTCTCCTCGGCGCGCCCGCTTGGGCGCAGGTTGACCCGACGCAGACCGAATCGACTCAGACGCTTCGCTCCGGCGGAGCCGCGGAACCCGCTCCGGCAATGCCGAGCCTCCAGGACATCCGCAGCCCGCTCACCACAATCACCAACCGGCCGCGACCGGCGACGGGGACCGCGCCGGGCACACCAGCCACTCCCCAGACCGGACCGACTCCCGGCGCGCGCACGGCGTTTCCTGGCACCGATCTGCAGCAGCGCATCCAGGAATTCCAATTCGAACAACTGCAACAGGAGCTCCAGGCCGAGCAGCGAGAGCGCAACGAATTCCAGCAGTTCGTCATGCAGTCCACGGGCCGCGACCTGCCGATTTTCGGCGCCAACCTCTTTCGCGCCGTGCCCAGTACCTTCGCCCCGGTCGAAAACGCCCCGGTGACCCCCGACTACGTCATCGGGCCGGGTGACGAGATCCAGATCCGCGCCTGGGGCCAGATCGACGTCGACTACACAGCGGTCGTGGAACGCACCGGCGCGATCAGCGTACCCAGGGTGGGCATGATCAACGTCGCCGGAATCAAGGCCAACGACCTGCCCGCCTATCTCAAGACCGTATTCAGCCGCACCTTTCGCAACTTCGAGCTGACCGCGACCCTCGGCAGGCTGCGCTCGATCCAGGTCTTCGTCGTCGGCCAGGCCAAGCGGCCCGGTACCTACACGGTGAGCTCGCTCAGCACGCTGGTCACCGCCTTGTTCGCGGCGGGCGGGCCCTCCAGCAAAGGCTCGATGAGGAGCATTCAGCTCAAGCGCGCCAACCGCATCGTGACCGATCTCGACCTGTACGACCTGATCCTGTCGGGAGACAAGTCCAAGGACGCGCAGCTCCTGCCGGGCGACGTGATCTACATCGCGCCGGTCGGGCAGTTGGTCGCCGTGACAGGCAGCGTCAACGTGCCGGCCGTGTACGAGATCAAGCAGAACACCGCGCTTTTCGACCTGATCCGCTGGGCGGGAGGCCTTGCCACCACCGCGGCGGGGCAGAAGGCCACCGTCGAGCGCATCGAAAACCACAAGACCCGCACGGTGGAGGAGTTCCCGCTCGAAATGAGCGGCCTTTCCCGCCCGATACGCGACGGCGATCTCGTCACGGTGTATCCGCTCGTGCCGCGCTTCGACAACGCCGTGGCGCTGCGGGGCAACGTCGCGCAGCCGGGACGCTTTCCCTGGCGCGAGGGCATGCGCGTGCGCGATCTCATTCCGGACAGGGAATCATTGCTCTCGCGCGACTATTGGATCAAGCGCAACCAGGCCGTGGGCCTGGAGGACGGCGTCGCGACTCTGCTCAGGCAGCAGAGCGCAACCGGCACGCGGCTCACCATCGAAGACCTGAACCAGCGGCGCTTGCGCGAAGGCGACTTGGACGCGACCGTAGGGGACACCATTCGCCGGCTACAGACGGAGTCCGAAGCGGCCAGGTTCCTCGATCCGAACCAGACTTCAAGCGCGGTGCAGATCTCGCGTCTGCAGGACCAGAGGAAGGATGACGCCGCGAAACTGGAAGCCGCGAAGGTCGACGCACTGCGTCTGGGCAACCAGATCAAGCCCTCGCCGCGGGAAGTCAACTGGGACTACGCGGTTGTGGAACGCATCAACCGCGATGATCTCACGACCTCCCTCGTTTCGTTCAATCTCGGCAAGGCCGTGATCGACGGCGACCCGGAGCACAACGTCCTGCTCCGGCCGGGCGACATCGTCACGGTGTTCTCGAAGGAAGACATCCGGGTTCCGATCTCCAGGCAGACGCAGTACATCCGCCTGGAGGGCGAGTTCAACAGTTCAGGCGTGCATCAGATTGTGCCCGGCGAAACGCTCAGGCAGCTCGTCGCCCGCGTCGGCGGGCTGACCGGGAACGCTTATCTGTTCGGCGCCCAGCTCACGCGCGAATCGACCCGCATCCAGCAGGAAAAAATACTGGGAGAAGCGCTCAACCGCCTCGAAGGCGACATGCACCGCTTCAACACGCTGCGGGCGCAAAACGTGACCTCGCCCGAGGACGCGGCCTCGCTCAAGCAGCAGGCGGAAAACCAGCAGAACCTCCTCTTGCGCCTGCGTCAGATCCGCCCGATCGGCCGGATCGTGCTCGAGCTGCCCGAGCGCGCGCAGCCGAAGGACCTCCCGGACCTGCCGCTCGAGGGCGGCGACAGCTTCATCGTGCCGCCGCCGCCTTCGATGGTGAGCGTATTCGGCTCGGTGTTCAGTCAAAGCTCGTTCATCTACAAGCCCGACAAGCGCGTGGGCGACTACCTCACGCAGGCGGGCGGCCCGACGAAGGGCGCCGACGAGGGCAGCATCTACGTCCTGCGCGCCGATGGGTCGGTGAAGAGCAAGCGGCAAACCGGTTTCTTCACCGCTTCGCTGGAACGCTCTCATCTGATGCCGGGGGATAGCATCGTGGTGCCGGAGGAGCTTGACCGCACGACGGTCACGCGGGCGCTCAAGGACATCACGCAGATCTTCTTCCAGTTCAGCCTCGGTGCAGCGGCGCTTCAGGCTATCCGGAACTACCCGTAGTTTTGAGGGCCACGATGCCTAAGCAAGCTGCTTACAGCCTCGTCATTCCCGCGTAATCGGAATCCGGCAGTCTTGACCATGTCGGACCAGACTGACTCCAAGGATTCCAAAGGGATTCCCGCGGTCGAAGATCAACAAGTCGACGAGGACAAAATCAGCCTTCTCGACCTGCTGATCGTTCTCGTGAAACACAAACGCGTTGTGCTCGGAACTCCCTTTGCCGTAGGGATAGCGGCTGCTGTGACGAGTCTACTCATGCCCAATATCTACACCGGCACGACCCGGATTCTCCCACCGCAGCAGAGCGCTTCTGCAGCCACCGCCTTGCTTACCCAGCTTGGGGGTGCATTTGGAGGTCTGGCGGGAGCGGCTGGCGGAGCGCTTGGCATCAGGAATCCCAACGATCTTTACGTTGGAATGCTAAAGAGCAGGAGCGTGGCGGATAGCCTGATCGCCCGCTTCGACCTGGAGAAGGTATACGAGCAGAAATATCTCTCCAATACGCGCCGGCGTCTTCAGGGCGTAACAACCATTACCTCGGGAAGGGATGGGATCATCACCATCGAAGTCGATGACAAGGATCCAAAACGTGCCGCGGATCTGGCGAACGCGTACGTGGACGAACTGAAGAAACTCACAAAGGTTCTTGCGGTTACCGAGGCGTCCCAGCGCAGATTGTTTTTCGAGCAACAGCTCCTCCAGGCAAAAGACAGCCTGACCACGGCAGAGATTGCTGCGAGGCAGGGTCTACAAAAGGGCGGCCTCGCGCAAGTGGATGCACAAGGACGCAGCATGATCGAGGTGACGGCCCGTCTGCGCGCTCAGATCTCGGCCAGGGAGGTTCAGCTCGGGGCGATGCGCACATTTGCTGCGGAGGGCAACCCGGAGCTGCAGAGAACCCAGCAGGAGCTCGAAGCGCTTAGACGCGAGCTGGGGCGCATCGAAGGGTCGTCGCCCAGTGCCACCACAGGAAAAGGGGACGCGTCGGGAAATACCGGTCTCGACAATCTCGGTCGATTGCGCGACGTAAAGTACTACGAGTTTCTCTACGAGTTGCTCGCAAAACAGTACGAGCTTGCAAAGATAGACGAGGCCAAGGATGCCACTGTAGTTCAGGTGATGGACAAGGCGATCGAGCCGGACTTCAAGTCCAAGCCGAGGCGAACGCTAATTGTGCTTGTCTCGGCGCTAGCGGCCCTGATTGTGGGGGTACTTTGGGCACTTGTTCTGGAAGCCATGGTAAAGATCAGAGGCGATCAGGCGCAAGCGGAGCGGGTCCAGGCCCTAAAGCGTTACCTGAGGTGGCGTTGAGCTTCGTGCGATGGGGTAAAACAGGAGTGAACCCCTCGTCTAGAAGGTCCGGAGGGATTTCTTAAGAGGAACCACGGGGCTCATCGGCGGCCACAGAAGAGCCGATGTTCTCGCGACGGTCCGTGCTATCCACGTTGGACGACAAGGCCTTCACGATCTGCTGTACCGCAGCCGTGGGCGAGAAGAGCCGTCTCGCAAGCGTCTGGCCACGACTTCGCATCGCGTGTAAGTCGTCAGAATTGGCGATCAGCTCCTCGGTTAGCCGCTGGAGCGTTATTAAGTCGCTCCCCGCGCAGACGCGTCCCACGCGCTCATTGTTGATCAGCTTCTCGAGATCGTTACCTGGATTGATGCGAGCCAGCACCGGGATTCCCGCCTGCATATAGGTAAGGAATTTGCCCGGCACGTTATGCGTCCTATGCTTTGGATCGAGCGCCACGATTCCCACGTGGCACTGTGCAAGCAGCCCGGGAATCTCGGCCGGGTCAATCTCATCGTGGAACATCACGTTGTCCAGAGCCTGGGATGCGGCCTTGGCGGCTAGACTCGCTGCTTCGCTTCCGCGCCCTACAAATAGAAAGCCGATATCGTCGCGGTTCCGCATCCGTGCCGCGAGATCGAGGAAAATATTCATCCCCTGTGCGATGCCCATGTTACCGACATAGGCGAAGACTTTTCGGCCGGCGAGTTTACTTTTCTCGATCGAGAAGCAGCAGCCTGTGTTCTCCGCGTTTGAAAGCCAGTTCTGCAGCACCTCCAGCCGGCGTCCAGGCTGCGTGGCCCATTGGCTCAAGTAGGCGAGATTGGCCGCTGTCTGGACGCCGATAGTGTCAGCCACCGAGTACTGCCCTCTCTCAATCATCTTCAAGAAGTGATACGCTGGCCCTCTCCTCATGAGCCCCATGTCGACCGCCCATTCGGGGAAGATGTCGCGGAGAATGAGATAGCTGCGGCAACGGCTTTCGCGGCGCAGTATGCGAACGATGGGCCCGAGAAAGATGCTGGGCGAATACCAAATGACCCCATCCCAGCGTTCGTTGCGAAGATCGCTAAGCCGCAGAGCACGAAGCAGCGCGTAAGGCAGCCGCATCTCGTTGATGGTGCGGCGGAGGTAGCTGAGGTCCTTTGTGGGTGGCGTGCGGCAGCGCAGCACCGTCACGCCATTTGTCTTCTCCACCTTCCACAACACTTCCAGCCGGCCGCTCGGGACGATGACGGTCGGTTTGTGGCCCTGGATTGCAAACTCGCTGGCGAGGTCGCGCAGTTGCACGGCGCCGGAGATACGGAGGGGCGGATACGTGTCGGCGACGATGACGATACGCATGGTAAGCTGCCCTCAAATCTACGAAGGCTTGTGCCAGACATTGCGGTTCACATAATCCACGTAGCTGAGTATGATCCGCAGCACCTTATCGGACACGTTGGGCACGGAGTAGTCGTGCACTTGACACAGAAGGCGCTTCGCACCGCGAGGCTGCAACGCCACGATCTCGAGCGCCTGCAGCACGCGGTCGGTGTCGAGCCCCACCATCATTACGGAGGCCTCCTCCATGCCTTCTGGCCGTTCGTGCGCCTCCCGGATATTGAGCGCTGGAAAATTCAAAATCGACGATTCTTCCGTGATAGTCCCGCTGTCGGATAGAACCGCGCGCGCCCGCGTCTGCAGGTGGACATAGTCGGAAAACCCAAGCGGCTTCAGAAGTCGGATATGACGGTGGAACCTCGTGCCGGCTTCGTCGATACGCTTCCGCGTACGCGGATGCGTGGACACGACGACAGGTAGATCGTAGGTCTTTGCCACGCGATCGAGCATCCCAACGAGCCTGGTGAAAGTTGCATCTGATTCGACGTTCTCCTCGCGGTGCGCACTCACCATGAAGAACTGGAATTCCCGCAATCCCAGCCGCTCGATCACACCGGAAGCTTCGATCTTGTCCTGATAGTGCGTCAGGACTTCGAGCATTGGACTGCCAGTCTTAATTACTGTGTCCGGGGGAATCCCTTCACGGAGGAGATACTCGCGAGCGATCGCGCTGTACGTGAGGTTGATGTCAGCGGTGTGGTCAACGATGCGGCGATTGATTTCTTCGGGCACACGCTGATCGAAGCAGCGGTTGCCGGCCTCCATGTGAAAAACTGGGATCTTGCGGCGCTTCGCAGGGATAACCGATAGGCAGCTGTTGGTGTCGCCAAGAACCAGCAGCGCTTCTGGCTTGATTTTGGCCAACACCCGGTCCACGGCGATAAGTACGTTGCCGATGGTTTCAGCGCCGGTCGCACCTGCTGCCTCCAGGAAATGGTCGGGCTTCCGAATCCCCAGGTCTTCGAAGAAGATCTGATTCAGTTCGTAATCATGGTTCTGCCCGGTATGGATGATCGTGTGGTCGCAAAACTCGTCGAGCTTCGCCATCACGCGGGAAAGCCGAATGATCTCGGGGCGCGTTCCAACGACGGTAGTGACTTTCAGCTTCTTCACGTCAGACTTTGCAAGCATACGTGTCCGGACGGTTCCGGTCGAATACCTCGCTCGCCCAAAGTATCACGATTATCTCGGCATCGCCGATGTTGGTAATGTCGTGAGTCCAGCCGGGAACGGTCTCCACGATCTGCGGAGTATCGCCAGAGGTTTCCACTTCCGCGGTCTCCCCACTGACGATGTTGCGGAAACGGAACCTCGCCCGTCCCCGGATTACCAGAAACTTCTCGCTCTTGGAGTGATGATAGTGTCCACCTCGGGTCACGCCGGGGTGCGCGGTGAGATATGAAAACTGTCCGCAATCGGGAGTCTTCAGCACCTCGGCAAATTCACCACGCGGATCCACGTGCTTCTGAATCGAGTATACGAACGACTCAGGCGGAAGATAGCTGAGATACGTGGAGTAAAGCGCCCGGAGAAAACCGGTGCCCACCCTCTCCGTGGTCAATGAAGTACGACTTTCCTTGAACGCACGAATCGTGTCAGCCAGCTTCCCGACAGTAGTCGAATAGATCGGCGCAATCTCGCGGAAGGGCCCGGGCAGGGTCGCCCCGCGCTCCGCCCGGTGGTGCTGGAGAGTCTGGGTGCATTCCTCGATAAGGTCATCGATGTACACGAGCGACATGGTCGCAGTCGAATCGTTGATCGTAATGGGAAGATCGCGCGCGATGTTATGACAGAACGTTGCCACAGCAGAGTTGTAGTTCGGACGACACCACTTCCCGAACACATTGGGGAGGCGGTAGATGTAGACCGGCGAGCTCGTCGCTGCCGCGTGAGCGAGCAGCGCTTCTTCCGCAGCGCGCTTGCTCCGGCCATATGGATTGTCGAGTTGCGCCTGGGTGGAGGAGGTAAATACGACTGGTAGATTACGCCCGCTCTCCGCAATGAGCCCCGTCAACCTAAGAGTCAAATCGGCATTCCCCTCGGTAAATTCCGATACTTCCTTCGCGCGATTCACTCCCGCCAGGTGAAATATGAAGTCGGAGTCATCGACCATGCGGCGTAGAGCACTCCCGCCGCTGCTCCTGGTGTACGGAAGGATCTCGAACTCGCTAGCCTCGCGAAGATGCGCAATAAGGTTTTTGCCTATGAACCCGTCGCTGCCGGTAACGAGTACCTTCATCGGTTCAGTCCACCGGCTGGGGCATCTTGCCGGCCACGAGGTCGCGCATGAATTCGAGCTTCAGCAATAGCTGTTTAGTCCCCTCGAGATCGAGGCGCCGCGTGTTGTGTGAGTTGTAGTCCTGCGCCTCGGTGATATTTGCGCGACCGTTTACGAAAAACTTATCGTAGTTCAAGTCGCGCATGTCCGGGCGGACGCGATAATAGTCGCCCATATCCTCGGCGGCCGCCATCTCCTCGCGGCTCAGAAGCGTCTCGTAGATCTTTTCACCGTGGCGGGTACCGATGATCTTGATCGGATGGTTTGGTCTCTTCAACAATTCCACAATCGCTTGCGCCAAGATTGCGATCGTTGTTGCCGGTGATTTCTGCACGAAAATCTCGCCGTTGTTGCCGTGCTGGAATGCATACAGCACCAGGTCGACCGCGTCATCCACGGTCATCATGAAGCGCGTCATGCTCGGATCGGTTACCGTGAGCGCTTGGCCCGCAAGGAGCTGATTGACGAACAGAGGGATCACCGAGCCTCGCGACGCCAGGACGTTGCCGTAACGTGTGCCACAAACGGTCGTGTCGGTTCCCAGCAAGTTTCGCGACTTCGCGATCATTACCTTTTCCATCATCGCCTTGGACATGCCCATGGCGTTGATCGGATAGACCGCTTTGTCGGTACTTAGGCACACCACGCGTGAGACAACGCAATTGGCGGCTGCTTCGATCACGTTGTCCGCGCCGATGACATTCGTCTTCACGGCCTCCATCGGAAAAAACTCACACGATGGAACCTGCTTCAACGCGGCGGCATTGAATACATAGTGAACGCCACGCATGGCATTGACGACACTACCGTAGTCACGGACGTCACCGATGTAGAACCTCAGCTTCCGGCTGTTATAGCGCTTGCGAAGATCATCCTGCTTCTTCTCGTCCCGGCTGAAGATACGAATTTCGCCGAGATCGCTTTCGAGGAGGCGCCGCATCACCGCGTTGCCGAACGAACCGGTTCCGCCGGTTATCAGCAGTACTCGATCTCTGAACATATCCATTACGACTGGAAGGGCGGTACGCAGCCGCACGCGGTAGACCGCATCATTGAAACAGCCTATCACCCAGCGCGGAAGAAATGAGTTCTTCCCTCTGGGAGGCGCTTGGATAATTGATCAAGACGGCCTTATAGGTTCCTTTGAATACAAATAGGCTTCCGGCTGCGGCTCCGACGACTCCACAAGCACTGATCAGGTGGCCGATATCTGCCAAGGAACCGGCTCCGCCGAGCATGGTCATGGGAAGATTGATGGCGTGTCTCACCCTGGTCGCCAACTCCAGATCGTAGCCCTTCATCTGACCGTCATGGTCGATCGAGTTCACAACAATCTCGCCCGCTCCCAGCGACTCGGCTCTCTTTGCCATTTCGATTGGAGACAGTCCGGTGCACTTGCGACCGTTGTGCGTCCACACTTCATAGTCGGCGCTCGGGAGTCGCTTCTTGACGTCCAGCACAACAACCACGCTCTGGCTGCCGATTTCATCGGCGATCGATGAAACCAGACCTGGGTTCTCGACGGCGGCGGAACTGATTGCGACCTTCTCAACGCCAAGTCCAATGATCTTCCGGGCCTGATCCACCGTCTTTACCCCGCCGCCGTAGCATAAGGGCATCCTGCACTCGACAGCCAGGTTTGCAATCATCCTGAAATCGAGATCGGCGCCCTCAGACGTCGCATCAATATCAAGAACGATCAGTTCGTCCGCTTCCTTCTCATTGAATATCTTTACCGCGTTTATCGGGTCGCCGACATACTTCGCATCCGAAAAACGAACCGTCTTTACGAGGCCGCCATTCCTGACCAGCAAGCAGGGGATTACTCTGGGCCTCAACATTCTACAGTTCGGCGAAGTTCTTCAATAGCCGAGACCCGTAGTGATGGCTCTTTTCCGGATGGAACTGCACACCGAAGATGTTCCTGGCATTCACGGCGCAGCTGAAGTCCGTCCCGTAGCTGGATACAGCCAGGACGTCCTCGTCTCGATCGCAGTTAAAGTAGTACGAGTGCAAGAAATAGAACCGCGCGCCGGATTCCAAATGGGCAAACAGCTTGTTGCTGGATACCGGGCGAACATCATTCCATCCCATGTGGGGAAGCGGGGGAGTCTCGGAAAGGTCCAAGGACCTGAAGCTCTTGACCTGTCCTTCGATCCAACCGAGGCCAGGCAAACGACCTTCGTCGCTGGAACGCGCGAGGATCTGCATCCCGACGCACACTCCCAGGACGGGAACGAATTTGCCGAGCACCAGGTCGTCAAGCGTCTTGCGCATCCCCGATCGGTCCAGAAGTGTCATCGCATGGTCGAACGCGCCCACGCCCGGCAGGATCAACTTCGACGCAGCCTTAAGATCGTCGGCGTTCTCCGCGATCGACACCTCCACGTTCAATCTCTTGTAGACATTCGCAAACGCCAATATGTTGCCGAGTCCATAGTTGGCTATGGTAATCATCGGATGATGGCCTGTTGGATGCCGAGCGCCCGCAGTACCTGAGTACCGATACCGATCAGCGTCATGCTTGATTTGTAGTCGCGATAACTTTTGTTTGGGCCATTCATCAGGGCGCGCAGCTCGGCGACGCTCAGATCGAGTTTTGTCGCGACGTACTCGAAGTCCTGCGTCACAGTCGCTTCGTCGTACGCAGGCTGACCGACTCTTTGAAGGGCTTCTTCTCGCGTCATCTGCTTCGTGAGGATGAGGCTCGAGAAGTGCGCGCGTCGTTTATCGTAGCCGAACTTGGTCGGCAGCCAGTAGCCTTCGTAGAAACGGGTGAAGCGGGATTCGTAGTGCTTGTGTGCGTACCTCTGCCACCCGAATCGATCCACCAACTCCTGCATCGCGGCTTCCTGGACGTAGGGCACATAATTCAGCGGCTTGACCACCCGAACTCCCTTCACATACCTGTAGTACAGCTTGTATGTGAAGATATCGGCCTTTGGAAAAGTCCGCAGCGGTCTTGAGCCAAAGCGCTTGTGAATGTCCTTGAGTTGACGAAGATCCGACGCGTGATAGTGCCACTCGAGCGGTTCCCGGACACATTCGGTCGAGTTATTTGCTCCGGTCAGGACGTACTTGAAGCCGTGTTTCGCGGCAAAGTTATACAGGGCTGCGAAAAATGCGTGATCCTGAGGCGTATCGAGATGTGGGACTTGGGCCTTGAAGAACGCGAGCTGCAAGTCCTTCATTTCGAGCCAGTCGACGACCTCCGTGTGCAGGTCCAGGCCAAGACCGTCCACCAGTTTCTCAATGTTGTTGACGGCCTGCTGAGAATTCCAACCCGCGTCCACGTGGAAAATGAGCGGGCGCAGCCCGAATCTGGCCTTTGCAAGATACGTGACATAGGAACTGTCGACGCCCCCGCTCACCCCTATGATGCAGTCGTGGTCTCGACCCTTGCCATCGCGTTTTAACCGGTCGACAACCTTCGAAATTAGTATGCCCCCACGCTCGTTGGGATGCCAGTTCGGAAGGATGTTCTTGTAATAGTTGTTGCAGTAGTCGCACCAACCACGCCGATCGAACGTGATGTTGGAATCGCTCGTATCCATGATGCAGTTGCTGCAGATCATGTAGGGTCTCTTGGCGATGACCTTATTCAAGATTATTTTCCTTGCGATTGGGGCTGGTTGCATCGCGTATCACGCGGGTATAGACTGCCAGTAGCTTCCGGGCGTTGTTCGTCGGGTCGAAATTGGAGTCGGCGAGTTGCTTGGCTTTGGCGCCCATGCGCTTAACTTCGCCTGGATTGTCGGCAAAGTACAGAATGGCTTCGGCCAACTTCGAGGGGCTCTGTGCTGGAATCGCCAGGCCGGTCTCGCCATGCACCAGCGTGTCGGCGCGCGGCTTGTTGACCGAGACGATGCTTGGCACCGACGAGAAGGCAGCCTCGAATACCGGTCGTCCCGGCGCATCATAATGCGAGGGGAACAGCAGCACGTCAAGTCGCTCGTAGACGCATTTGATATCAAGCGTGGGGCCCAGCAAGTGGAAACAGTCGGTCAGGCCTTCACGCTCGACCCGCGCCGCCAGCTCTGCCTGGACGTTCTGCGCGAGGCCTGCACGGGCCAGCGCCCAGGCCTTCAGTCCCCTGTCCTCCATGGTCACACCGCCGACGATGAGGAACTCCACGTTGCGGCCGGCTTGGCGGATCAGCTTGGCTGCCTCGACGATATCGAGCAGGCCCTTGGAGTGGTGCAGATTGCCGACGAAGCCGGCCTTGAGCGAGCCGGGGCGCAACGCATCGAGCTTGCGAACGATATCCGGGTCGGGTTTGGACGCGCGCTTTGCGGTGAACGAGTTTTGAATCACCTCCACCGACAACTCGTCGGGAAGGGTGGCCCGGGTGTTCTCGTTGATCGCCACCACGGCGTTCGCCTCACGCGCCAGCGTAGCATTCAGCCAGCGCGTGCGCATTGAGCGCCCGTCCACGCGGGCCGGCGATCGCACGTGCACCACCAGAGGAGCGCGGAAGATGCGCTTGGCGAGCAGCGCCGGAACGATGTAGACGACCTCGTTCACGTGGATCAGGTCGACGTTTTTCCACCGCCTGCGCGCCTTCAGCAATGCAGCGACCGTGAATGGGAAGTGGAAGATCTCGCGCAGCAGAACCAGCCAACGCACGCCGCGGTAGTGGCTGTAGCGTGTGTTGTCGAACTTGGTCATGCCGCGTGTCGCGACGACATCCTTCGCGACCTGGCGATAAAGATCGAGTGCGGTGCCACGCGAGGCGACGAAGTATGCGTCGACCGAGCCCGTGGGGAGGGCCCGTACCGCTTCAAACAGGCTGCGCGAGGCGCCCCCAAATGGTCCGTCGCCATCGATGTACAGAATTTTCTTGGTCATGGGGTGTTGTGTTCGCGCTGCAATCGGAACCGGGTCGGCGGCAGGCAGAGCGAATCAGGCTGAATTCCTCATGCGCTCGAGCTTCTCGCCGAACGTGTAGTTCAGGATATCGCGCTGGCCAGGGTGGCGGAACAGCATCGACCCGTCGAGCACGTAGGTATCGCCCGTGTGCTCGCACTTCCATTCCCCTCTGCCTGTGAGTGGCAGGGGTATTTTCTCCCCATACGCGCTCGCCCAACCCTCGTGGCGGGCCGGCGAACCAACCATCAGCGACCAGTCCTTGCTGTCCTTCGTCAGCGTGCTGCTCGCGGCAAGGAAGGTACCGCTCCCGATGGTGATGCCGGGAACGACGGTGGAGTTCGCTCCGAGTGATGCCCCGGTTTTCACGATCGTCTTGCTGAAAGTAGCACGCCGGTTGACCGCCGCGCGCGGGAACGCAATATGGGTGAACACCATGAATGGCGCGCAGAACACGAAGTCGCCGAGCTCGACGTGTGAAAAGACCGACACTGAGTTGCCTAAGCGGCAGCCGTTGCCGACGACGGCCTCATTGCCGACATACACATTCTGGCCAAGATTGCAATTTTCGCCGATCACGGCACCCGCCTCCACATGGCAGAAGTGCCAGATCGCCGTAAATGCGCCGATTTTGGCGCCGGGGTCCACTATCGCACTGTCATGTACGTATGTCATCGGCAATTACTTTCGCTATTAGTGACCTTGCCCCCAAATGCTTCTCCCCTGCTGAACATTGCATTTTGAAGCAGGGGACAGAAATGCCGAAACGCAAGTGGGCCCATACACGTTGGAAACCAGGATCGAGGCACTCTGGCTGGCGCGCAAGGACCAAAGCACGAGGGGCGGGGAGGCTCGCAAGCCCCGAACAGGCGGACATCAGCCGCTTCCTGGCGGAGCGGGCGTGCGCGCGTGCGAGACTTGGCCAGTTTTCCTTAAGACCTTATCCGACCCGCGGGTATCATCGCGCCAAATATTTTTCTCTGCCGCCAGAATACACAACAATACGAATACAGGATAAAAATATCGAGGCCCATGTACCGGCGTCAATCCGAATATTAGAGCGTAAATCATGGCCATGTAGAACGCATTTCTGCTGAAGCTCAGTTTCTTTTTTGCGAAATCGTACACTAGGACGAATAGCGTCATCAGAGAATGAAGCATGAGCACGACATAGTTATAAAACCCCAGTTCAGGCGGGTCTATCATCTTGTCGATGTACACCAAAATGCCAAACATTACCTGCAGAACTTTCACAGGGAAAATTAGAAAATATCCTCCGGCATTTTGGATTTCAAGAAGCCAGCCCCACAGCCCTATGCCTTCCCAGTCTGCCGCGCCAACCACCGCGTAATCGCTTATGGTTGAAAAGAAGTACACATTCTGCGATATTGAATACGCGATAGACACGGCAACTATGAGAATCAGAAACGTCAATGTTCGCCGATGCCGCAGAGTATTGAACGGCGAAATCAGCACCCAAAAGACGATTACGAACAAACTCAACTGCCAACGGACAAATACGGAAATCACAAGGCACCCGAGCGCCGCCAATACACTATGGCGTCTGATGCCGTAAATCAGAAGCGACAGCGCAAGCAATGAATATATCTCCTTATTGATTGACAAAAGACTGGAGAACGTAATCGGATTCATAAGGAGGAGAACGACGAACAATTTGCGATCCAATGACATCACTTTGAAAAAGACGTTTAGGGCCAGTGTGAATACAAGCAGATTAAGAATCAAAACACCCCACCTACTACCATTCAGCAGCCCTAATATGGAAATCGGGCCGAAGTAGTTTGGGTTGAAAAGCATCAATTGGAGCGTGGTAAGGTCTCGCAGTTCATATGCCTCTAGTTCATATGTTGTCGAGTCGGCAAACAATCGGATACTGGTTTCTTCGTTCAGCATCGCATCGCCCAAGAAAAAGAAGAAAGTTATCGCAAGGACGAAGTAAAACGACACAAATACTGAACTGATTCTAAGATGCATAGAGTAAGCGTTGCTTGCACGTCATAGCAGTTACTTGTTTTCAGGCGCTCCCATAAGTCTCAAGTACTCTATCTAGGGTCATGGCGAGCTTTCGATGCTCTTCTTTCCAGTCCTTTCGCTGCGACTCATTTCGCGCGGTCGGCAGCCGCGAGATCCAATTGGTAATGTACCCAGACTGAAGCTCGCCAAATTCAGCCCACCCGTCATCTGCAAGCTCTGAAAACCAGCCACTGTGTGCTCCGCCCGGTTTTAAGGTTGGGCAAAGAAGCAGAGTCGGAACGCCAAAAATCGCGGCTTCGCCCGTTGTCCCACTGGTCATCGTGATATGGCCTTGAACGTTGGCCAATATAGCGGGTAGCGGAAATGTGGATGCATCCTGCCACTCCACATTCAAGTGCCTCTTTGAAAAGGACTGCACGTAGTGCCTGTGTGTCCTGTATCCGCGTGCCATGAGCTGAACAGGGTGCATTCGCAATAGCCAGAGCACGTCCGGATTTTCGACGATGGCTTGCTCGAACGATGGATGCATAACCCCGTTGGGAATTATGTTCGACAACGAATTGCGCTCCCCGGCATACCCCCACTGCAAAGTGACGAGAACTTTAACCGGCCTTGAGGAGGAAAATATGACCGATGAACGCTTTACATCAACCAAGAACGAATTGGGCTTTTGACATTCTACATGCCAGGGGTGAGGCATTCTAAAGACAGCAATTGGACGGTCTCCCAACAGCTCGGATAGTGTTGCGCATGTGCGGTCGTCATAGGCAAGGTAAGCGTTCGGCAGCGCCTTCGTTTCAACTCCAGAAATGGTATTTCTGAAAATCTTGTCTTCCAGTGAAAGATGCATTCCGTGCATCGGTTCGACGACTGCCATGTTGAGTTCATGCGCAGCTTTGCAGAGCTCTGGCGTCGCCTGGAATGCAAATATCAAATTAGGCCTGAGCTTGGACAGCAAGTCTCTCAGCATTAAGACACGACGATTGCTTTTCCTTTGAGCCGCCATGCTTTTCCCGAGTGTTATTTTTTCCACCAATTCAGTCAATATTATCGCGATGGCTTTCCGGTTCAGCAGGATTGCTCCCCCCTTTACCTCGCTTGAATGGTAGTAGCTCAAGGGGTAGCCCAGGTTGATAGCCTTATACGAGGCGGGTTTGTAGTATTCTTGAATGGGTTCGAAGATAGGTGAAAAATAGCCATCGGGTCCATGATGTCCACGATTGGCATCCGAGGCGGAATACAAAATACATTTTTTTCCTGATTCTGTTCTTTGGCCTGATCGGCTCGCCGCAACAAGTACATTGCCGACAACGGCCAACATCGCCCACAGGCGCTTTGCGTATTGCCTGATTTTCAAGGGCAACCCTTCCTGGTTGTGATGTTCTCCGCATCACAACGCCGGCGAAGCCTGGCAGTGCCTGGCAGCGTTAATTGACTTGTTCGGCCGCCGGATTGCGGGGTCGTCACCGCTTTCGTGCCGTCACGCGCAGATGTCCGGAGAGGCCGTTCGCAGCCAGGAAGGCCTGGAACTGCTCTCCCAAGCGGCCCCACTCGTCGATCAATACGCGTCGTAAAAACAAGTCTCCGCCGAGATCCAGGGTACCGTCCAAAACTGCCTCATGGACGAGTTCGGCGTCCAGTCGGCCAGGTGTCTGCGCCTCGAGCACTTCAAAACCCGCCGTTTCGAGCAGGGCCGAAAGGGAGGCCGGATTGAACAGGTTGACGTGCTCCGAGTCCACAGCAACCGAACGGCGTCCCAACATCATGGTGTCAAAACCCTCGCCGTTGGGGCAGGTCAGCACCAGCAATCCGCGCGGGCGCAGCATCCGGGCCACTGTCCGCACGAAAGCGCCCGGATCGAATAGATGTTCAATGACCTCGAAGCTCACTAGCACATCTGCGAGACCGATTACTTCAGGCCAAACATTCTCGACCGCGTCCTCGATGACAGAGACTCCGCGGTCCCGACAGGCCTGCGCCATCTCAGGCGTGCGCTCAATCGCGACCACTTGCTGGAAGTTCCCCGAGGTAGCTGCCAATGCCGCAAAGGTGCCGAATCCCGGCCCTATCTCTACCAATCGACCCATCGGTGCATGGTGGCGCCGGCATGCCTCCAAAATGTAATCGAGCATGGGGCGGTGAATCTTTTCCCGCCGGTTATTTTCGGATGCCGGAAAGATGTGCTCGGCCCAGAACCGGTAGTTTTCGGAGTTGCCATAGTAACTGGCCATCACAGCAGGAGTGGGCCGGGGAGACATGTAGAGGGTGCGACAATCTCGGCAGCGTTGAAACTGGAAGCCATACTTTTCAAACGCAGGCGTTGGGCTGTCGACCCCACAGGCTGGGCAGTCAACACGCACGAACTCGGGCAAGTGCTGACGCAACCGTTGCAGGTCTCGTTCATACGCCGCAATCTGTCCCTGACGCAGTTGAGTCGGACGGATGTCGTTGACATCCATCGGTTTTGCCAGTCCTTTCTCAGGACTGCTCATCACCCTCTCTCCCAGATGTTTTGTTTGCGCCAGGCGCCTTCCTCCAACCACCAGACCCTGGGGTCGCGGAAGGTGTCGGCGATGGCATCGAAATCCTTCTCGCTCATGCCGACATAATCGCACCATCGTTTGATATCGCTCGGCCTCACGGGATCATGCTTGCGCACGAGCGCAACGGCGTCACCCCGGTCCATGATGCCGGAGCGGATGTCCTTGCTGGCGTGGTCGGTGCATCTGCCGTAGCCAAACTTGACGAACTTCAAATAATCGTGCGCGCCGTTCTCATGCATGTCATCAAGATTGGAAGCTCGGCGGTACGTGCGCTCGAACGGCAGGTCGCCGAATTCAAACCCGTAGATTTCGTGCATCAGTTTTGCATTGGAATTGCCGTCCCAGGGGACGTAATTACCCAGATAAATCGTACGTAACCCCAATTCGTAAAGTTCCTGGTCGCTGGGGTATTGATAGGGAGTCATCTGGCCGGCCGCAATACCGTCGCGGCCAACCATGTAATTCCAGTCATAGCCGCGTGCAAAATGCTCCAGCCGATTGCGATAAGTCCATTCAACGAAGTCGTTCATGGAGAACTGACCGCAGAGGTCCGCATAGCCGTGCTCTCCATAGATGACCAGAGGAATCTTGTTCTGGGCGGCTGTTCGAACAGGAAGAGTTGCGATACCAACGTGGTTATGCCAGTTCATGTCACCCATGACCGTAAAGCCCAGCCGGTTGAGCTTCTTCAACAGCTGGATTCCCGGCGCGTAAATGACGTGGTCGACATCGAATATCTCGGCCATGCGCCGCAGGTTACGCTCTCCGACAGGAGCGTAATTGTTGCCGTAGTAAGTGACCAGGAGCGGGTTATAACCCAGAACGTTTTTGATGTAGTGGGTCTGGAAATAACTGTCCTTGCCGCCAGAAACGCCGATGACGCAGTCGTGTCGACTGCCATCCCGGCAACGCGCCTCCTCCATGATTGCCAAAAGTATCGACTTGCGGCGGGCCCATTCATGCGGCGGAGCTTCTACGCGCATCGCGGCCATTCGGCAGCCCATGCAAACCCCATTCTCGTCGAAATCCATTGGGGTAGCGCTGAGGGATGGGTAGACACACTTTGTACACCAGCGCACACTGCGCGGAGCGGCTGTTTCTGCGGCAAGGAAGCGGCCAGTGTGGGCGCGTTCCAGCCGGGCTTCGATCCTCTTTGTTTCCTCTTCGAAGACGTAGTTGGGCTCACGCGGGAACCAACTACTGCCGAGACAAACGGGCCGCATCAACACGCCGGCCTTTAGACAAACCGCCTTGGCGTAGGGATAGCTGAGCTCAAAGAAGTTGAAGATGTTGGCCGCGGCTGCCGCACTGGCGCTGGCATCAAGAATGGCTTGGGGGAAGTGTTCGTATATGCCAACGCCGCCGCAAGCAATCACCGGGATGGAAACGGAGCCCGTGACTTGCCGAACGAGATCGAGGTCATAGCCATATCCGGTGCCATCGCGGTCGATGGAGTTGATCAGGATCTCGCCGGCGCCCAGCCGCTCGCATTCCGCGGCCCAGTCCGCGGGGTGAAGACCAGTAGGGGTTTTCCCGCCATCGATAAACACCTCGAGCGAACTGTTTTCCTTGCGCAAAGCGTCGATGCTGATCACGATGCACTGAGACCCGAACGCCTCAGCTGCCTCGGTGATAAAGCCTGGGTTACGCACTGCCTCGGAGTTGATGGCGCATTTGTCCGCTCCGGCCAATAAACGGGTGCGTATGTCTTCTATGGTACGGACGCGGCCACCCACGGTAAGCGGCATGAAGCAGTGCTCCGCGATCTGCCTCAATACACCGATGGAAGTATTGTCGAGATAGCGGACCTGCATGTCGTCGCGACGCATATCGTGAAAATCTTCCGTGGAGATGTCGAGCAGGATCAACTCATCCACGTTCCAGTTGGAAAGCCGACGGACCGTGTGCATGGGGTTGCCGATGGTCTGATGAATGCGGAAAAGCTGACTACGCACGATGAGACCGTTCTTGAGGAGAATGACAGGAATCAGGCGAGGCAGACTCATAATCAGATTTTCAGTCTTGCGAGTTCACGTAATTCAGGAGGGAACGGAGTAGATTCAAACCGGCATCCTGGCTTTTTTCGGGATGGAACTGTACCCCAAACACATTGCCACGCTCGACGGCAGTCACGATCTCCCGGGAACCGAAATCGATGGTCGCTGCAACATCGAACGGATCGTTACAAACCAGATGATAGCTATGCACGTGATAGAAACTCTCGCCGTCCACTTCGGCGGGGAACATGGGCGAGGCTTTGGCAGCGCGAACCCGCATCCACCCGATGTTGGGCACCCGGCTTTCGGGTGGTCTCGGCTCCAGCCGGACAACTTCGCCGGAGATCAGGCCCAGCCCTTCGAATAACCCGTGTTCATGACTACGGTCAGCCAGCAGTTGCATACCCAGGCAGATTCCAATCAACGGCTGGCGACGTTCCAGGGCGTGTCGGTGTAAAAACGGGCCGAAATGACGTTCCTGGAGCTGCACCATCGCCCGTTCGAATGCCCCCACTCCAGGCAGGACCAGAAGTTGTGCCCCCTCGGCTGCATCCGGGGTCTGTACGATCGACACCTCGGCCCCAACGCGCCGGAAAGCGTTGGCTACCGACTGCAAATTGCCGATACTCAGGTCAATGATTGTAACCATGGCCTACTAGGGCGCTCCTTGGCTCTGCGAGCGTTTGCGCGCCGGACGGCACGCTCGAAATATCAGGGTTTCATACCCAGGCAAGGGTGATTGCCGGGACAACGCACCCGCTTGGAAAACAGGGCGATGTCAGTACTCATCCGATCAATGCCCATCGCATCGGCGTTCCCTTCTTTGCATCCTGATTCACCCGACGACCCAGCAGCATCTCGTAGTATTTCGGAGCCAGACCCAAGCCGGGGCGGATACAGCGCAGGTTCTCCCTGGTCAGCACTCCTCCAGCTTTAAGGTCTTGCACAATGTAGATGGAACGGCGGAAGACCAGTGACCCCCGCTCGGCCTCGGTGGGGCCGTAGACGACGGCGCCCAGTGCTTGCCAGGCGCGTTCGGTTTCAACCACCAAAGCGCGCAGCTCGTCGGGTTCCAGCGAAAAAGAGCTGTCCACCCCACCGTCAGCACGGCTCAGGGTGAAGTGTTTCTCGATCATGGTGGCACCGTGGGCTACGGCTGCCACCGAGGCGCCGACGCCCATGGTGTGATCGGATAGCCCCACTTCGCAGCCGAACAAGGCGCGCAAGTGCGGGATGGTGAGGATGTTGGTGTTTTCAGCCGTGGCCGGGTACGTGCTGGTGCACTTGAGCAGAATCAGGGCCGTGCAGCCTGCCACGCGGGCGGTGCGCACTGTCTCATCCAACTCCGCCACAGTGGCCATGCCGGTAGAAATCATCAGCGGCTTGCCGGTGGCGGCCACGCGGCTGATCAGTGGCAGGTCTGTATTCTCGAACGAGGCGATCTTGTAGCACGGCACATCCAGACTTTCGAGGAAATCCACCGCCGTGTCATCGAACGGGGTGCTGAACGGGATCATGCCCAGTTCGCGCGCCCGGTCAAAGATGGGTTTGTGCCATTCCCACGGGGTGCAGGCTTTGCCGTAGAGCTTGTAAAGCGAAGTTCCCGCCCACAGGCTCTTGGGGTCGGTGATGTGGAATTCGCGCTCGTCCAGATCGATTGTCATGGTGTCGGGCGTGTAGGTCTGAATCTTCAAGCCATGCGCACCTGACTTTGCAGCCGCTTCGACGATTTCCAGTGCCCGTTTCAGCGAGTGGTTATGGTTCCCGGACATTTCGGCGACGACAAAAGGGGCGTGATTTCGCCCCATCAGGCGGTTGGCAATCTTGACCCCTTCAGCCATTTTGATGCAGCCTCTTTGAATAGCAGGTGGACTCAACTTGATAGTCCGCCCCCAAAAATAGACGATGCGATCGCGCATTGGCGCCGAGTACCTGGGCGCGCACCTTACCTACCCCTGGACGATTGGCGGCAAACCAACGCTCCGCATTCTGTAACAGGTCCCGTCCCAACCCCGATTCCTTGACATGCGGAACGACATAGATTGAGACCTCGGCGCCATCATCCTGAATATCGAAACGCACCACTCCCACAGGTCCCTCCTCCCTCTGCCCGATGAGTAGCAGCCTGTCAGGTGATTGCAATGTCGCGGCAAACCATTCCTGATGATCTTCCCAAGTTATCACTCCGGAATTGCGTGATACCACCCTGATGGTTGGGTCGTTGCGCCACTGGAACAACTTCTCCGAGTCCTCCTGGCTGGCAACTCGAACCGTGATGCCGCTCAACCCCAGGTTTCCGACGACTCGTAGAACGCCTCGCCCGTCTACGGCCTGCATGGCATTGCGGGAAATTGACAGCCGCAGGTTTTCATTTTCCAGGAGCGCGCGCAGATGCCGCGTCATCGCATGGCTCAAGTTGTCCTTGATTTCCGGTGAATATAACAATCCTGCGGATGCCGCATCGGCAATCTGCCTGACCTGATTGTCAGCCGCGCAGATGGCGAAGGCGGGCAACCCCATACAGCATCGCTCCCAAGTGGCTGAACCGCCCGCTCCGATCGCCAGAGCGGCGGGCGCCATCAGTTCAGCCATTCGATCAGTTTGCACATGGCAGTTGAATTGATGTTTGGCACATGCCAATTCAATCCGGTCGCGGTACGGGTGTCGCTTGCCTATTACGACATCGACGTGCAGCCCTTCGATGCCCTGGTTGGATAGGGCTTCGACGGCGCGTCCTGTGTAATTGTCTGCGTCCACCCCGCCAAAGAATACCAGCACTCGCCTGACCGGCCCGGTGCGCGGCGTGACCTGCTCACGCAACCGGCGAAATTCGTCGCGCAGCAAGGCGTAGCGCGGCCCGAGCAGTAACCGGCAATGCTCGGGCACTTTGCCGATGTAGCGGGTTTCCAGGTCTGCGTAAAAGTTCTGATCCAGGAGCAGATCGCAGTCATGTTGTCGGTCGGCAATGTCGTCGATGGCCAGGATGCCATTGCTGGTGTCGCGCAATGCCGATTCCCAGCGTCTATCCAATGCGTAGTGGTCAACGATCAGCCAATCCCAGCTTTCATCGGACAAGGCCTGGACGGTATCTTGCGCGTCCTGCGCCTGGCTGGCTCCAAGCCAATGCGCGTGAGCCACGTCATCGGCAACCTGCCCACTTGCGGTGCCATGAAGTGACGCAAACTCCATTCCCCTGACAGCCAGCATGTCGCGCAGATGCGCTGGCAAGTGCCGGCTGACAAAACGCACTTGCGCGTCGCGCTGGTTCAGTTCATCTGCCAGGGCCAAGCAGCGCATGAAATGTCCAGTGCCGATTTGGCCGGACGCATCTACACGAAAGGCAATTTTTTTGTTATCGCTTTTCAAGCTGGCGCCATGTCGTCGAAGCCGGTAAGCCGGCAACATTCACCTTTCTCACGCATACAAATTTCCAAACTTGCCGCTAATGATCAGATCTTCCGGCACGTCAACCAATCGACATTTTTTTCCGCCCTGCAAATGAGAAAAAACACAGGCCCAGAGCATTTGCATTCCCATGTAGATTTCATCATGCGAAATGCTGGCGATGGACTGCCCTCTCACATTTCCAGCCAGCTCTTCAATCGCTACGACCGTTGCGCTACGGTGAACCGCAGGAAATATCGTTTGCTGAAGCAGAAAGTAGCCATCCTGAGGGGCTGAACGTTTGCGCAGTTGCAACGACGCCCCGTCTGACAATATCTCTATGGACCCGCCCGTCCCGTTGGCACGCACACTCCACCCGCCACCCCGGACAATCAGGCCTCGAACACCGCCGTCAAACCAGAACTGTGCATAAGAAACGAGGGGATCGGAATCAACATTCAAGGCGGACACCTTCGAGACACTGTCTTGTTCAAGCTCCGCCTGGGCTTCCATCGGACGCTGCCCGCTCAGAAATATCATCAAGTCAACAGAATGCGGGTGAGCCCACAGCAAACGCGATTCGCCGAATTCAACGACTACCTCGAGAAGTTCACCAATTTCTCCAGCTTTGATCAGGTCACGGGCCTGCCTGTATAACGCATGGTAGCGGCGATTGACGCCGTAACTGACGACCATGTTTGCTTTTTCCGCTTCATCGAGAATTTTTTTCGCACTCTGCAAGCTATTTGCAAGTGGCTTCTCGACATAAGCGCCCCGAATACCGTAATTACAGGCTTCCAGAACGATATTTGATTTTTCCGGCGTTCTCGTGGCAATACCTATGATGTCGGGAGAAGCTTCTCTGAAAAGATCACTGTAGTTTTCATATAGTCCGTTGATACGGTAATGATCTCCCGCCCATTTCAGCCTGGCCACATTGGTTTCCGCCAGCGCGACCAACTCAACATCTTTGGCCTGAATAAAAGACTCGATATGGGAGACAGGGCTCCAGCCCGCGGGTATTTTGCCCTCGAGTCGCACAGAAGGCTCGGCGCCCATTCGCCCGCAACCAACTACAGCCGCTTTCAGCATGACCAATTCAGGACGGCTGACACGGTATCTTCAGGTCGCGCCCCGAGAAATTGATAAGCTTCCTGAAGCTTGTCCCAGGCGTAAGAGGTTTTTAGAAGCGGCGACGGATCCACTCTCCCCGATTCCAATAGCGAATATATATGTGCGAGGTTGCGTTTCAGCGTGAATCTAATATCAGCGGGAGGAACATCGAGGTCAGGGACATGGCCAGCCTGCCGGATGTTTGTTGCCTTTTCATAGAAGTATTTGGAGTCAAATGGGTTGAACGCTGGAGGCATCATGCCTCGTCCCGGGAAGCCCAATAAAACTATCGCCCCCCCTCGACGCACTGTATTGAGGCTCAACTCGTAATCAGTCCAGGAGTCAGAGGTGTTGATGACAAGGTCAGCACCACCCAGTCCCGCAGTTGATGGGTATGGGATTCCGCCTTGAGTCTTGTCGAAGCATTGTGCAAATGGAATGTGCTCCAAGAGTGCGCCCGGATTGCTTCTGCCAGAGAATATTATCGGGGCACCTCCGTAGGCAGACACCAGGCTCGCGCTTGCAAATCCCAGAGCACCCAGACCTATGACTGTCACTTCAAAGCCCGGCCTGTACCCTCCCTCCAACAACGCCGAATAGGCCAGGTGGTATAAATAAGCCGTCGCCAGACGTTTTTGGCTGGCTTGATTTATTTCTTTGGTCTTGAGTAAAACATCTTTCCGACTACAGCAAAAGGCGCTGCGGTGGCTTTGATGAGTCAGGATCACATCGCCCGCAACCAGATCGCCAACCGCCGAACCGACGGCTTGCACCTGCGCCACATTGCAGTACCCTACCAACCGGGGGTACGCGGTAGATGGATGTAACGGCGGCTTTCCGGTCCACGCCGCCAGCTCGGTTCCCGTCGAAATAGCCGAGAACAATGTTTTTGCAATGACCGCATTGGGATCCTGGCTGCTTCCGGCGATTTGATCTTCTTTGACAATCAAGACTCGGGGCGCGGAAAGCTCATAAATCATCGAATTCATGGACGATTGGTCAGGCATTTGCTGATGGCCATCCCTTTAGTTGCCTTGATCTTCAATAAGCAGTCTTGCAAGCATTTCTGCGCGCTTCCAGTCTTCTGGCGTATCAATATCCTGGACACGCCACCTCGGAAGCATCACAACCGACGACCATTGACCGAAGATTTTTCTGTTTTCAAGCCATGCCTCAGGCAAACCCCAGTAAAACTGCCCTGCATCGTGAATCGCTTCGGGAAGATCTTGCGAGCGAGACAGGAAATGCTCGGGGAAAAACATTCGCAATTTGCCATCGGCTTGATGCTCTATCGCCCGAAAAATCGGATACTCAAAAGTTGTGGCTGAAAAAACATATTGCCAGGCGCTGCCTTCGAGTCTGGCAAGCGCCTTCTCAATGTCGACGGCTCTAACGAAGGGTGCTGCGGCGTAGATGCAACAGACCGCGCTTGGCTTCTCGCCATGGTCATGCAGCCATCTGATTGCGTGCGCAATTACCGCGGTGGTCCCGGTGTGATCGTCTGATAGTTCTGCGGGGCGCATGAACGGCACGTCGGCGCCCCAACGTCTGGCTACATCGGCAATCTCTGCATCATCTGTCGAGACGATGATTCGATCGAACAATAGAGATGCTTTAGCGGCCTCGATTGACCAGGCGATCATCGGCTTGCCGCAAAAGTCCTTGATGTTCTTGCGTGTTATGCGCTTGCTGCCACCTCGGGCAGGGATGACGGCAATCTTCATGCGTGTATTGGTGGCAGCGTGTTGTTGTCGACTAAAACAGCGTCTGATGCCCGATGGGAGTGGTCAATCGCAACACGATCTCCGCTTGCTGCTCTTCCGTCAGCCCGGGATACATCGGCAAAGTAATAGCCTCCGCGTAGTAGCGTTCTGCCTCCGGGAAGTCGCTCGGCTTGAACCCTTCGCGCGCGTAATAGGGATGACGATAAACCGGAATATAGTGAAGGTTGACGCCAATGCCAGCCACTCGCAAGCGCTCGAAGACCTCGCGGTGACTGACCTTCATCGAATCGAGAGCGAGCCGAATGACGTACAGGTGGAATCCGGAGTAGCTGTCTTCATGTTGCCACGGCGTGGTGATCGGGAGATCCTTCAACAACTGGTTGTAGCGGGCTGCGAGGGCGTGTCGCCGGGCAACGAATTGGTCCAGGCGCTGCAGTTGGCTCAACCCCAAGACAGCTTGTATATCGGTCATCCGATAATTGAAGCCCAACTCAAGCTGCTGGTAATACCAGGGGCCATCCGGCGCATGAGTCATGTCTCCTGGGTGCCGGGTGATGCCATGGCTACGCAGCCGCACCATCAGATTTGCCAACGCAGAATCGTTGGTCAGCGCCATGCCGCCCTCTCCGGTGGTGATGGTTTTGACCGGGTGAAAGCTGAATACCGTGATGTCGCTGTAGCGGCCGTTGCCAATCGGCTGGCCCTTGTAACGGCCGCCGATGGCATGGGAGGCGTCTTCTATGATGCGAAAGCCGTACCGCTGGGCCAAAGCATGAATCGCCGCCATCTCACAGGGTTGCCCGCAGAGGTGCACCGGGATGACCACCTTGGGCAATTTCCCAAGAGCGGCGGCATGCTCGAGCTTTTCAGCCAGCCGCGCCGCGCTGAGATTGTATGTGCGCGGATCGATATCGACGAAATCAACGGCTGCACCGCAATATCGCGCGCAATTGGCGCTGGCGACAAATGTGATGGGGCTGGTCCAGACGATATCTCCCGGGCCGACCCCGAGAGCCAGGCAGGCAATGTGCAAGGCAGATGTGCCGCTATTTACGGCGACCGCATACTGCGCGCCGCAAAACCCGGCGACGGCCAACTCGAATGCGGGAACAGCCGGACCTTGGGTTAGAAAGTCTGACCGCAACACTTTCACCACCGCAGCAATGTCGTCTTCGTTGATGTCCTGGCGACCGTAGGGAATCATTTAGCACCTGTATGGAGTATGCCTTTGTCGTTGAACATGATGGATTCAATCTATCGTTGGTAGGTGCACTTCGGAAAATGTGCCTTTTGTATTCATTTGTTGAGTCGCACAGCAGATACTGCAGCCAACGCAGATCTGATTTGAATCCATGGCATTGGGCAAACCAGCGTGGACATTGACCATGCAAGCAAGAACATGATTGCCTGAGAAGAAAGGTAACCCAAAGCAATCCCTTTGAGCCCGAACATTTGCCCGAGAGTCCACATCGCGACGATTGATATCATTCCGGAAGAGATCGTCACAATGGAAATGAATTTCGTCTTTGATGAAAAAAAGAAGAACCCGGCGACGGCATAGTACATACCAACGAATCCATTTCCAAAAATAAAGTAGGCTGTCAAAAGCCTGGCAGGCAAAAATTCCTCACCAACAATGAACGGGAAGATTATGAAAATGCCAAGGCTTGCAGTTGCCGAAACAAACAAGAAAAACAGGAATATGTAGTAGGTGATGCCTACAATGAAATGGCGCCCGGCAATGGATCCTTCTTTCAACTTCTCATACAGCCATGGGCTATAAGATTTAACAAACGCATCTGAGATAAGCCCCATTGCCGATCCAATCTGAAGCCCGACAACGTAGATGCCGGCTTCGGAAATACCAAACATATTGGTTGCAAGAAATTGTCCTGCTGTCGAGATAACAAGCCCGCCGATTACGTGAGGGATGAGTGGGACGCCAAATTTCAATGCATCCAGACTTTGCGTACGCCACGTTATGGGTCTCTTGAGCCAACCGTCTTTTAACAACCACCACAAAGCGACAATTCCGAATATTCCTATCGCCAACGCCTGGCCCAAGACTCGCCCCTGCCAGGCCAGGCCAACGATCAACACCAAGATGAGGGAGAAACCCGCATTGAGCAGGCTCTGTGAAATCTGAAAGACGCCATATTTGATTGCCTGCCCGACAACCAGCCAGAGTGAAAGTAGTATATTGGCGAGAAACTGGAAGCCTGAAAGAACAGTCGCCAGCAATAGCCAGTCTTTCGGAACACCCGATACCGCCGTTAGCCACGAACCGAAAGCAGCGACTGTAAGAAATATCACTGTCGTGCTTGCTACCAGGATTCCAACACAGGTTCCCGCATATTCAGCCAACTTTTTTTTTTCGAGTTGGAAGTAGCGTACGCCTATGGCCCCGTGCACACTTAAGCCGGTGAATGCACCCAACACGCTGAGCACTACGCCAAACATGGCTACAATTCCGTAGTCGGCAGGAGTGAGCACCCGGGTCAAAATTGGCAAAAGAAGGAACGGAATTCCGGCATTGAGGACGTTGGCCCCAAGGTAAAACGCCGCGTTGCCAAGAAGTTTGCTTCGAAAAGTCACTGGGATATCCGCCTCCAGTCTAGTCGCAAGGGTCTCGCCCCCTCAGGCAGACTTTTCACCCGCCCCGGGATCACTGTTGCCACTGGACTGCAGTCAGGGCAGCAGAGGTGCTTGATATTCTGGTCGCTGGTTGAGCGGCACGGAAAGTTCTGCCGCGGGTATGCCTGGTGCACTCCGCCCATCGTTTCGGTGCAGGGATCTCGAATAGCTTAGGTGTCGTAAGGCAATCGGGCACGCTACCGCCCTTGGATTACGCGTCGTAATCCAAAAAAACTCCGCCCAACCTTCAAGCGCGCCAGATCGGCGCGGCCCGCAAGAGCCCTACGCCGCCCGCCGCAGCGCTTCCACTGCAAACTTTCCCTTACATGGTTTTCCGAGCATTTCCAGTAACACGATCGCTCGGGTTTCGCCGTCGGCAAGCTCGTATATCCCCTCAAACCCTGTGAACGGTCCATCGGTCACAAGCACGCGTTGCCCCTGCTCGAACAGGTGCACGCAAGCCCTGTCGCGGGATTGGAACGCGCTCACCCAATTAGCAGGCATTTTCGCGGGCACCCCGCCGAACTGGACCAGCTGGGTCACCCCGCGCGTGCTGCGGAGCACGTTCCACCTTACGTTCTCGCCACCGAGTTCGATAAAGAGATAGCGTGCAAAGAGTGGTTCATCCACCCACTGCCGGGTTCCACGACGGATCTTCTCGACACGAAGCAATGGAAGGACACACTGAAATCCCTGCCGCTCCAGGTGCTCGCGGGCACGCAGCTCCTGCCGGGGTTTGGTTTGCACGACATACCAAGCTTCAGGCGCCGGTGTCGATAAAGCACTCATCCTTGGAGGATTTCGACCAGAGATAATTGGGCTCACTGGACTTTGATATCCTGCTTGAGAGTCAGAATTTCGGTCCGCAGGGCCTCATATTCCGCTTCCTTACGGATTAGAAAAGCGTGCGTCAGCCGCACTTTTTCGCCGATACCTTTGGGAGTGAGAATGTAGAGGTATTCGAGCTTGTTGGGCGCGCGCCCGAAATTGCCGGCTTTGATCAAACCCTTTTCGAGCAAAGACCTGATCAGGAAATTCGTCTTCCCCAAGCTGATGCCCAGTCGCACAGCCAGCTGGCGCTGGCTGATGTCGGGTTTCTCACTGACGATCTTGAGGATGCGCAGATGAGCTTCTTCGTGGGCCAGCATAAAGGCAGGGGGCACCGTTCATTGGTTGAACGGCATATACTAGCTATCACGCTGGCCAAGAGCAAGATACAAATTGGGCTACCGTCGCATTCCCGCACGGGTGGATGCGGCCCAAACTTGGGTCCTTAATAATCATCGAGGCTATCGGGCTGTTACGCTCAAGATTGGTCCGCTCGGCCTTTTTCACGCTTATTGATTTGAAGAACTCTTGCCAATGCGACAAGTAATTCAGCGGCTTCGCGACGGGGCAGTGGAGATCGCAGATCTGCCCTCTCCCGCCTGCAAACCCGGGCATCTCCTGATACAGACTTCACGCACGCTGATCTCGAGCGGAACCGAGCGGACGCTCGTTGAATTCGCGCAGGCAAGCATGCTGGAAAAGGTTCGCCGGCAGCCGGAAAAGCTTCGCGTGGTTCTGGAAAAGGTCGCAACTGAAGGCCTGGCGTCTACGATCGAGGCAGTCAGGAACAAGCTCGATCAGCCTCAGCCCCTCGGGTACTGCAACGTGGGCATGGTGAGAGAAGTCGGGGAAGGTGTGACCGGTTTCAAGGCCGGCGACCGCGTGGGATCGAACGGTGGACACGCAGAGCTGGTGTGCATCCCGTCGAATCTCTGTGCGAAGGTCCCGGATGGTGTATCCGACGACGCAGCCGCGAGTACGGCGCTCGCCGCGATTGCCCTTCATGGTGTCCGGCTCGCGCAACCGACGCTGGGCGAATCGTTCGCAGTGATCGGGCTCGGGTTGATTGGACTGATGACTGTTCAACTGCTTAGAGCGCAAGGCTACAAGGTGCTGGGTCTGGATTTCGACCGCAGCCGGCTCGATCGGGCGCGGGAATTCGGCGCCGAGACATTTGACCTCGGGGCGGAAGCCGATCCGATTGCTGCGGCGATGGCGTTCTCGATGGGACGCGGCATCGATGGGGTACTGATTGCAGCATCGACGCAAAGCAGCGATCCGGTGCGCCAGGCGGCGAGAATGTGCCGCAAGCGCGGGCGCATCGTGCTCATTGGCGTTACAGGACTCGAGTTATCGCGCGCGGATTTCTACGAAAAGGAACTGACTTTTCAGGTGTCGTGCTCGTATGGCCCCGGCCGCTACGACCCCGAGTACGAGGAGAAGGGGGCGCGATTACCCGCTGGGATATGTGCGCTGGACCGAGCAGCGCAATTTTGAGGCGGTGCTGGAATTGATGGCCGACAAGTGGCTCGATGTGCAGCCGCTCATTAGCCATCGTTTTCCCGTTGAAGACGCAGCGAAGGCCTATGCAGTCGTCACGGGAGACGCGCCTGCGCTTGGTGTGCTGCTCGAATATGCGAAAGACGTGAGCGTCGAAGGTAGTGTCCAGACGCGCACGGTGGCGGTCTCGGATGTCAAAGCTCCAGGAACCGGCGGACCGGTGATTGGCTTCGTGGGGGCGGGAAACCATGCCTCATCGGTCCTTGCCCCGGCGTTCGCCGGAACCAGGTCAAGGTTGCGTGCGATTGCATCCAACAATGGGCTTACGGGGACGCACATCGGACGCAGGTTCGGCTTCGAGCTGTCCACGACGGATGTCGCGGTGGTTTTCGGCGACCCGCAGATCGATACGGTCGTGATCGCGACGCGTCACGATTCGCATGCCGCTTATGTCGTGGACGGATTGAGGGCGGGGAAGCACATCTTCGTCGAAAACCGCTCGCCGTTCGGATGGACGAGATCGCTGCGATCGAAGAGACTCTCCGGTCCGCTGGCGCAAGCGGCAGGCCGGCGCCCATCCTCATGGTCGGGTTCAACCGGAGGTTCGCGCCGCATGCCATCAAGGCCAAAGCGCTGCTCGAATCTTGCCGTGAGCCGAAATTTTTCGCGGTGACCGTCAACGCCGGCGCCGTACCGCCGGGACACTGGACGCGCGATCCCGAATCTGGGGGAGGACGGATCGTCGGCGAGCCCTGCCATTTCATCGACTTGCTCCGCTTTCTCGCGGGAAGCCCGATCGTTGGGCACCAGGTGGCTGCGGCAAGGACTGCGGACGATTGCGTTGCGATATCGCTGCGTTTTTCAGACGGCTCGGCGGGTGTCGTTCACTACCTGTCGAACGGACATCCCTCCTTCCCCAAGGAGCGACTGGAGATCTTCTGCGGCGGTCGCATGCTGCAGCTGGATGATTTTCGCAGGCTGAGCGGGTTCGGCTGGCCGGGATTCAGAGCGATGAAGTTGTGGGGACAGGACAAAGGGCACAAGACCTGTGCAGAGGCATTTGTGACCGCCGTGCGGGAGGGTAAGGCCTCCCCGATTCCGGCCCCGGAGTTGTTCGAGGTAGCGCGGGTGACGCTGGCAGTCGCGGCGGCGGCGCGCGCTTGACACGACGCTTCCATTGGACAGGATCGAAACTGGACTGCGTTAAGTCCTGCCGCGGCTTGAAGAATACAGCCAGCCGTAAAGCGATACATAGGCGACGCAAAAAAGAAGGGACACCGCCATGAGCCACTGCGTCTCTCTCCAATACGCCACCGCCGGTACGGCGCAGCACAAAGTCATGACCCAGCCGAAGGGCGCCACCCGGTTGTTGAGTCGGGTCGATTCCACGATATCAGGAACGTCCGCGCGGGCTCGTTTCAGGCGCATGTAGATCACTTGGTGCAGGTGCATGCGGTCGGGTTGCCCGGGAGAAACGCCATGCATCACTTTCCTGCGAAACATTGAAAAAACAGTTTCGAATATCGGATAGACGAGGAGCAGCATCGGAAACCACGGCGAAACCTCGGGGTGGCGCACGACCAGAAGCACGGAGAGCTCGGCGAGCCAAAATCCAAGCAGATACGCGCCCCCGTCGCCGAGGAAGATCTTCCCCTTCGGGTAGTTCCAAGCTAGAAAGCCAAGCAAGGCGCCGATCATGGCCAGGGCAGATGTGAAGAGGAAACTATCTCCGACCTGAGCCGAAACGTAGGCCATCGCCGCGAGCACGATCGCCCCGTGGCCGGCGGCCAGACCGTTGTAGCCGTCGATGATGTTGATGGCGTTGGCGACGCCGCCGACCGCGAAGATGGTGAAGGCGATCGCGAAGGGCGTCCAGCGCAGCAAGGTATCGACGCCGGGCACGTCCAATCGCGGCAACACCGCCCCAAGCAACCATACGCCGAAAGCGGCGGCCACCATCGTCAGCATCAGCCGGGTCGGCACGCTGACGTTTTTGGTGACGTCCTCGGTGATTCCTCCGAGAAACGCGGGCAAGCCGGCAAAGACGAGGAAACCGAACTGCTCGACGGCTGTGCCTTGCCCGGTCGCGAGCAACGCGGCTCCCGATACAAGAAGACCCGCCATCACGCCCAAGCCCCCGATACGTGGGGTTGGCGCGGCGTGGAATTTCTGCGGACCGGTTTTGACCGGATCGGCGCTCCAACTCGAGTGCAGCGCCTCGTAACGCAAGATCAGATAGCCCGTGAAAGCGGAGGCGAAGCCGGTCAGCAACAGAACCAAAAGGCCGGCCACCATCTCGACAGGCTGCGACTTGAGTGAGGCAGCAGATAGGGGGCGCCTCGTGTTGGGCGGGTAGCAGTTGGCGCGAAACCCTTGGTTCGAGCCAGTTAGCCGTTCGATTTCCTGGCAGGCGGCAAGTGCAAGTCCCTCGTTGTCCGATAGGTAAGTCACGACTCCGTGGGGCAGACGGGAACTTGGCACCGCAATCGGCGCATTCGAGAGCAGCTTCTCGTATTCAGGCTCGAGCCTGCTGAGGCACTGCTGCGTTGCGACTCGGCAGGTGGGACAGCTGACTCGAATGGCGTCGGCGATTGCGGTGGTGGCGGTCTTACAGTCCTCTCCCTTTGAAACGCCTTCCTGAAGGAAGTCGAGCTTCACGTTGTCTTGTGTTTCGATGACAACGTGAGGGTAGTACGTTCGGCTGGGCAGAAATTGAACCACTCCGACTACTGCGATGAACAGGCCGGCAACGGCGATCGGGACGAGCGCTTTCTTGCGGAGTGTCGGTGCAATCATTTTTGCGGGCCGCACGTGGTGCAGTCGGGGAACGCGGTTTATCACCGCATGATACTCACCCCCGACCCAGTTGACGGTGGATTTGCCGGCGCAAAAAAATCCCCCGGCCCGCATAAGCGAGCCCCCTTGGCAAGGGGCGAAATCTCCGGGCTTGCCTGAAGCGAGCCACCCCAGTTGGCAGGGGTCAAGATTCCGCCCGCCCTCGCGAGCACCCCCTTTTTACGAGAGGGAAAGTGATTGCAAGTAGTTAAATGTTAAAGGAAAAATGGTCTGGGCACCCCCAGACTCCCATCTCTCATCCTCTGGACGCTCTCCAAGACTCTGGGTGGCGGGAATGGGGGACAGAATCACGGTGTTTACCCAAGACGCAAGGTTCAGAACGGATCGGTTGCAAGGGCTTGAGTGGATATGCTAATGTGCTGGCACCAAATTCTCACTAGTGTTCTTTCGGGGGGTTTCATGAAAAAGTTAGTTACTGCGATTGTCTTTGCGATGTTCGCCGGCAGTGCGGCGGCGGCGGGTGGTGCGTCCGCGGGCGCCGGTGGCGCTGGCGGCGGCGGTGCCGCAGCAGCTCAAGCAGCTACCTTTGCCACGGTTGCGGCGGCGATGACGGCGCTTTTGGTGCTGCAGACCACGTCCGCTTCGAATCACCCCTAAGCGGTATTCCTACCGAAGTACTCTCGGAACCCTGCCAGGGTTGCCCTGGCAGGGTTTTGTTTTTTTGCTAGGATCGGGAACCGGGTCCAGTTGCAGCAAACCACCACCGTTTCCTTCCTGTCTTTCAGTGAGCGCGGGTTCCAGCATCCGCGCTCACTGCGTTGTGGGAGGTGGGCTGGTCGCCGATTCCATCTCAGCAAGGGGCTATGCGCCGTTTTCTAGCGTGTTGGGCGGGTTTATTCGCGTGGGGGGTGATTTCCGTCGCGGAGGCAGGCCCGACCGGGCTCATCAACATGCCCGATGCCCGGTTCGATCCCGACGGAACCTTGCGGTTCGGCATGGCATCGGCGCTGCCATATTTCAGTCTCACGGCGAACGCGACGCTGCTTCCCTGGCTTGAAACCAACCTCGGGTTCACGCGGATTAACGACGTTCCTGGATTTCCTGATTCAAGGGGCGGTTTCGGCGCGGGTTACGGAGCCTACAAGGACAAGACCTCGGGTCTTAAGATCCGGCTCCTGGCCGAAGACGGCTTCTGGCCGTCGGTCGCGGTCGGAGCACAGGATCCCATCGGGACGCGCCTCTTCGAGCGGCAGTACGCCGCGGCGACGAAGACATTCGGCGATGCGCAAGTGACGCTGGGATATGGGCGAAAACAGATAAACGGAGCATACGCGGGCGCCCGCTACTCGCCCTCGTGGCTAGGGAACTGGTCGTTTGTCACTGAGTACGACGCCAGCGACTACAGGAATTTACCGTTCGCCGAACCGACCGGCGTCGCAGAACGAACGAGCGGGATGTCCTATGGCGTCGAATACCGCCTCGGGTGGATGACAGCGGCTGTTTCCAATCAGCGCGGCGTGACGGGAATCAGCACCCACGTTTCGATACCGCTTGAACGCGCGGAATGGATTCCGAAGGTCGCGGAACCCGAGCCCTACGCCAAAGTGATTCCGCGGCCGACGCTCGCGCAGTGGGGAGAGGACGCAGGCTACAAAAGGCGCATATACCAGGCGCTCTTCCGGCAGGATTTCAAGGACGTTCGCATCCGCCTGGAGCCGAACGCACGCCTTGCGCTCACGCTCGCCAACAGCCGCATCTCCCAGATGAGCCGCGCGGTCGGGCGCGCGGCAAGAACCGCTCTGCTGCTTGCGCCGCTCGAAACCACCGAGATCCGCGTCACCTACACGACCAACGGCCTGCCCATGGCGACGTACGAGTTTGCCGATTTGCAGAAGCTCAATCGCTACTTCAACGGCCTGTTGACGCGAAGCGCTCTCGCCGAGTCGGTCACGATCCGCTACGCGGATCCTTCTTCGTACTCCGAAAGAGAGACGGCCGAACTGATGGCGGCGCTCGAGGAGCCGACCCAGGCAAAAGTCCTCTATGGCGACGAAGGGAGTTTCATCAGTTTCAAGAAACAGGATGTCGGACTGAATCTCTTCCAGATCAAGCCTGCTCTCAGCACCTACCTGAACGGGCCGAATGTGTTTCAGTACAGCCTCGGTTTGCTCGCGACCTATGACCGCGAGCTTGCCGAGCGGCTGTTTCTCAACACCGGGGTGAACGCCATTCTGTATGAAAATATAAGCGAAGGCGCCGGCACGAGCAACAGCGCCCTTCCGCACGTCCGCTCCGATTTCACGGAGTACGCGAAAGGCCCGCGGCTGAGGGTGGATCGCATGCTCTTGAACCGCGTCTATCACCCTTCGGAGCGGACCTACGCGAGGCTGACCGGGGGCTGGCTGGAGCAGATGTACGGGGGCGTCGGGGGGCAGTGGCTGTACGTGGAGCGCGGCACGCCGTGGGCGGTCGACGTCAGCATCGACGCAGTAAAGCAGCGCGACTTCGACGGCCAATTCTATTTTCGGGACTACCAGACTGTGACCGCACTCGCGGCGGTTCACTACAGGCTGCCTTATCAATCCACGTTGACGACGCGGGTGGGCCGGTTTCTCGCCCGCGATTACGGAGCGCGCTTCGAGATCAAGCGGCGCTTCCGCATCGGGATGGAGCTGGGCGCGTGGTACACGGTGACCAATGCGGTGGACGCGGGCATTGGAGATGAAAAGAATTACCGCGATAAGGGCGTCTTCGTATCAATTCCATTCGAGGTGCTTCTGCCTGCCGACACCAGGGTCGCGAGCGGTTTCTCGCTTGCGCCCTGGACCCGCGACGTGGGGCAAATGCTGAACTCGCCGGTCGATCTCTACCAGATGATCGAGAAGCCGTTGGTGATCGACATGCACAAGAGCGACGGCCTGTCGCGCTTCGGAGACATCGAGGACGATTACAACCTGCCCTATCTCGGCAGCCCGATGTGGGACCGGCCGTTTGAGAATCTGGGAAAGATGACTGTGCAAGATTGGGGGCACGGGGCAGGCGCTCTGGGGAACCCAAAGGTTTGGGAGTACGCGTTGCTGGGAGCGGGCGCTGTGCTCGCCTCGGCGGCGGGCGATCGAAGCGTGGACCGATACGTGCAGCGTCACGCCGAATCCCGTGCGATGGATAGGCTCAAGTCGTTTGGCGAGTGGCTGCCGCTCGCGGCGATCGGCGGGGCCGGGCTCGCCGCGCTGTCCGAATATGACCCGCGCCTGAGCAACACCGGTATCGCCGCATTGCAGGCCGGGGCGACGGGACTGCTCGCCAACGCAAGTATCAAGTATGCCGTGGGCCGGGCGCGGCCCGAGGCGGAGGCGGGACCGGGAGATCTTGAGCCGTTCAAACGCCCGGATGCGTCCTTCCCGTCGAACCACGCGACCGTCATGTGGGCCGCGGTGACGCCGTTCGCCAGGGAATATGACGCGCCCTGGTTGTACGGACTGGCGGCGTTGACCAACGCCGGAAGAATTGCTTCGCGCGAGCACTGGCTGTCGGATACGGTGGCGAGCTCGCTGCTGGGGTTTGCGATCGGCGATTTCTTCTGGGAGCAGCGGCGTAAGCCCAACGACAAGGCGCCGAAAGTGGGAGTCAGTCCGTCTGGTGTGACGTTGATGTGGGAAACGAAGTAGAGTTCATATGCATTTCACCACCCCGCCCTCCGCTTCGCTCCGGGCACCCCTCCTCAAGATGAGGAGGGGAGTGTCGAGCTGCCCATTCTTCGTTTCGCTCTGGGCACCCCTCCTCAAGATGAGGAGGGGAGTGCTGAGTTGGGCTTTCTTGGCGCTTAGCCTGTGCGTCTCTGCGGCCAACGCACAGGTTCCTGCGAAGTGCTTCGTGTCCGACCCCGAGTTGCAAGGCTCCTACGTAGGAGGCTGCAAGGACGGTAAAGCCCAGGGTCAAGGAAGGGCCGAGGGAAGCGCCGTCTATGTCGGCGAATTTGACCAGGGAAATAAACACGGGCGAGGCGTGAAAACCTGGCCCTGGGGCGACCGCTACGAAGGAGATTTCCGTGACGACACCAAGCACGGCATGGGGCTCTACTCGTGGGGGGCGCGCTCGGCGTACGCAGGCGACCGCTACGAGGGCGGCTTCGCGAACGACACGCGAAACGGCTTCGGTGTCTACGTCTGGGCGAGCGGCGACGCCTACGCCGGCCCCTGGAAGGACGACGCGGTGGCGGGACGCGCTACGCCGATGATGATCGCGAGGTTCCGCGCCACCACTGAGTCGTTGGCGGCGATGGCAAAGCCGGGCGTAAAACTGTGCTCGGCATCAAGCCTCGGGTCGAAGGAGCGGACCGAGGGCGAAACGCAGGCCGTGAATCAAAATTCGCGACAAGTCTCGGTCAAGGCCACAAAGATCGGCTCGACCCCGCTCGTCGTGGCGGGGACCCGAGTCGCGCCCGGAGAGGTCGTCTGGGACGATCCGCTCAACTGGATTCCATGCAATTGACCCAGCTTTCCCTTCGCCACCGGCGAAGCTGGCTTCTTCTGGGATCGGGAATGGTCGCGGGGGTCATCGTCTTATCGCTCATTCCCGTGGAGGTGGATTTAGGGGAGGATAGTGACAAGGTCGCACATTTTTTTGCGTACGGCAGCCTGTCGCTCTGGTTTGGAATGATTTTCGCGGGCAGAGGCCGGCAGCTTGGCATCGCGGTGGCATTCGTCGCATTGGGCGTGGCGCTGGAGTTTCTGCAGGGATTGACGGAATACCGTACCTTCGCGATCGCAGACATGGTAGCGAACGCGATCGGCGCGGCGCTTGGTTGGGGTCTCGCTCAGACGCCGCTGAAGAATGGGCTTTCCTGGATCGAGCGTCGGATCTTGGGCGTGCGTTGATAAGGAGGAGTGGCTGCCCTTTCTTCCCCTCCTTGAATAAGGAGGGGTGGCTGCGAAGCAGCCGGGGTGGTGCAGTCTTCGCCTATAGCTGTGGAAAATCCCGACCACCCCGCCCGCTGGCGCGGGCACCCCTCCTCAGACGAGGAGGGGAAATCCCAAAATGGGCGTGCCTTTCTTCCCCTCCTTGAATAAGGAGGGGTGGCTGCGAAGCAGCCGGGGTGGTGCAGTCTTCGCCTATAGCTGTGGAAAATCCCAACCACCCCGCCCGCTGGCGCGGGCACCCCTCCTCATGCGAGGAGGGGAAATCCAAAAATGGGCACCTTCTTCCCCTCCTTGAATAAGGAGGGGTGGCTGCGAAGCAGCCGGGGTGGTCCTGCCTTAGTCCCTCACCCGCGCGATCCTCACCACGTCCGGGATGCGCCTGAGTGCGCGCAGTACCTTGGCGAGATGCAGGCGGTTGGCGACCTGCAAGGTGAAATGCATGGTCGTGTAAAGGCCCCTCTCTTCGTCCATGCTGACGTTGTCGATGTTGGAGCCGGCTTCGGCTATCGCGGCTGCGACCTTTGCCAGCACGCCGCGTTGATTCGCGACCGTCACGCGAATCGCGACGTCGAACATCTTGTCTGCTTCAGGCGCCCACTCGACGTCGATCCACTTTTCGGGATCGCCGCGCGACTTCGCCGCGCTCGGGCAGTCGTGCGTGTGCACGACGAGGCCCTGGCCTTTCTTCATGAAACCGGTGATGGGATCGCCTGGGATCGGGTTGCAGCACTTGGCGAATTGCACCGCCATGCCCTCCGATCCGCGAATGACGATAGCGCCGGCCGGCGACTTTCCTTCGGCCGTTTGGTGCTCGGTGAGCGACAGAAGTTTCCGCGCGACGATGGCGGCAAGCCGCTTCCCGAGGCCGATGTCGGCGACGATTTCCTGTCGCGACTTCGCACCGAATTCCCGTACGAGTTTCTCCCAGCGCTCCGGCGTCACCGCAGGTGGCGTCACGCCGAGCGAGCGCACGGCCTGATTGAGCATACGCTCGCCGAGCGCGGCGGCTTCGTCGTATTGCATCGTCCTGAGGAAGTGTCGGATGTGCGAGCGCGCTTTGGCCGTCTTGACATAAGACAACCAAGCCGCATTGGGGTGCGAGTGTGCGGCGGTGATTACCTCGACGCGGTCGCCGTTCTTGAGTTCGGTCCGCAACGGCACGAGCTCATAGTTGATTTTCGCCGCGACGCAGCGGTTGCCGATGTCGGAGTGCACCGCGTAGGCAAAATCCACCGCGGTTGCGCCGCGCGGCATCGCCATGATCTTGCCCTTCGGGGTGAATACGTAGACCTCGTCGGGGAAGAGATCCACCTTGATGTGCTCGAGGAATTCGGCGGGGTCGCCCGAGGCGTGCTGGATGTCGAGCAAGGACTGCAGCCATTTGTGCGTGCGCTGCTGCGCTTCGCTGATTTCGGCGTCGGTGCTCTTGTACAGCCAGTGCGAGGCGACGCCGGCCTCGGCGATGTGGTTCATCGCTTGAGTGCGTATCTGGATCTCGACGGGCATGCCGTAAGGACCGATCAGGGTCGTGTGCAGCGATTGGTAGCCGTTCACCTTGGGAATGGCGATGTAGTCCTTGAATTTCCCGGGTACGGGCTTGTACAGGCCGTGCAGCACGCCCAGCGCGAGGTAGCAAGCGGGCTCGTCCTTGACGATGACTCGAAAACCGTAGATGTCGAGCACCTGCGAGAACGAAAGGTGCTTTTCGTGCATCTTGTTGTAGATCGAATAGATGTGTTTTTCGCGGCCGGTGACGGCGGCCTCGATCCCGGCCGCGGGCAAACGCTCCTTGAGCGCCTTGAGGATCTTGTCCACCACCGCGCGGCGGTTGCCGCGGGCGCCCTTGACGGCCTTCGCCAGGACCTTGTAGCGCAGGGGGTAGAGGTGTGAGAACGACAGCTCCTGCAGCTCGCGGTAAAGGCTGTCGAGGCCCAGTCTATTGGCGATCGGTGCGTAGATCTCGATCGTTTCGCGCGCGACGCGCCGGCGCGTCTCCGCGTTGACCGCTTCGAGCGTCCTCATGTTGTGCAGCCGGTCGGCGAGCTTGATCAGGATGACGCGCACGTCGCGCGCCATCGCGAGCAGCATCTTGCGGAAGTTCTCGGCTTGGGCGTCGGCCTGGGACTGGAACTCGATGCGATCGAGCTTGGACAGGCCGTCCACCAGCTCCGCGACGGGCTTGCCGAAGCGCTCGGTGATTTGCTGCTTGGAGACCTCGGTGTCCTCCATCACGTCGTGCAGCAGCGCCGCCATCACGGCCTGGGCATCGAGCTGCCAGTCGGCGACGATCTCGGCGACCGCAATCGGATGCGAGATGTAAGGGTGGCCGCTCTTGCGGAACTGCCCTTGGTGCGCGGTGCTGCTGAACTGATAGGCCTCTTCGATGCGACTGACGTCGCTGGGCTTGAGGTAGCCGAGGTGCTGCCTGAGATCGGTGATGAGAACCGCAGCCATACCTTACTTTACCCCCTTGTGGAGGGTGTGGCGTCGCGGAGCAACGTGGCGGGGTGGTCAGGA
>Ga0137451_1000013_pt1 | contig 61367 bp, 85 predicted proteins | sample EasRivERMGT500_2_FD_102336 | JGI IMG/M metagenome (GOLD analysis project Ga0137451, IMG submission 102336) | Soil microbial communities from meander-bound floodplain in the East River, Colorado, USA - East River MetaG ERMGT500_2 | ecosystem: Environmental > Terrestrial > Soil > Floodplain ... | reverse complement strand
TTCCCGGGAAATAGTTCTTGATGCGCTGTCTGATGATCCATTCTGGCTGTCTCCTGCGGAAGGAGAAGGAGCGGGGAAGTCTAGACCGCTCCTCTGGAGGAATATGAAAGCTCTGCTGGAAACCCTCCTTTAAGTCTCCAGCAGAGGCTGATGGTTGGACTTCTACTTCCGACGACGACCGTGCTTCTTGCTTTTCTTCCCCTTCTTGTGCTTCTTGGGAGGGGGAACGACGGCAAGCTTCCCGACGTAGACCTTGAGCTGCTTCGCGGGACGGAAACGGAGTCGGTTGCTGGCAGGCTTCGCCTTGAACCAGCACTTCTCCTTGGTGAACGGGTTGATGCCCTTGCGTTTCTCTTTTGCAGCGCGATACTTCACCGTCAGCTTCCCGATCCCGGGAATCTTGACGGCTCGCTCCGCTTTGAGAGCCGCACGAACGAGTTTCTCGAACGTCTCGAAGATGACGCGGACAACTTTGCGGGGTTGTCCAGCCTCTTCTCCGATCTGAGTGTAGAGTCTCATGGGTGGATCATCCTCCTTTTCGGATTGTGCTTCTAGGAAATGGAGCAAGGTTCTGCCGTCAGAGTCTCCGACTTGCTCCACGTCGAAGTTCTCCTTCAGGAAAGTCAGACCACGCTCACTCAGCGTGGACACCTTCCTTCCTTCCAGCCGCGTCTTGAGCAGGCTGAATGCCTGATCTCGCGGGACGGACAGAAAGTCAATGCCGAGATCGCGAAATATATTCGCGATGGCAACATCGTCGTGTGCTCCCTTATGCCGAGTCCGTTCCAGCTTCGCAGAGCGGAGTTCCTTGTGTTCCCTCTGACCAGCCAGACGTCTTTCTCGCTCTTTCTTGGACTCGGTCACAGGTACATGGATGAAACGAGGAGGCTCTTGGAGCATCAGTGCCCCTTTTCTTCCTTGGCTTCCAGATAGGTGAGCAGAGCCGCCGCATGTTTGCAGCGGAACTCACCCAGTCCAAGGACGACGAGGGGAGCGAGGAACTGCCCTTCGGGGCAATTGCAAAGAGTGATGGTTGATCTCATGGAAGCCTTACAATTTGTCTGACGGAGAACCTGAATCCAGTAAGACTTGCCAGACTCTCCGCTTATGACTTTGAAAACCTGAAGCTTCCATTCCTTTGGGAGGTTCAGTTTGACATCTGGGCGGAGATCACGCTCATCGTACTGCCATTTGAATGACGCCATATTTCACCTCCCCCCTTGTTTTGGAGGCACGACGTTCTGAAGCGTCGGTGAAGTTAGCTTTCGGCCAGTCGAAGATCGCGAGACTTTCCTCCCGATTGCCAGCGCGATCGTCTCACTGCGATTGGCGAGCTCCTCCAAGAAGTCGGTGGCGAAAGACGCGAGAATTCGAGCCTTGCGAGCGTCCTTGCCTTCTGTCTTCCGGACTTCTTGGATCGCCATGTGAACGTTCTTTGCCTGTTCGAACATGGTCAGCCTCCTCGTTTCTTGGTCGGCTCGTCGTACTCAGCCGAGGCTACGAGCCCTGCATCAGAAGACTGTCTGGACATCGTCTGGAAGAGGTCATGGAGCTTCATCAGTTCGCTGTGCAGAACTCCAAGCTCTCGGTGAGTAGCTCCCTCGAGCATCTGAGCCATGACCTGATGTTCGTTGAGATAGCGAAGCAAATCCATTGCCCTCATCAGAATCGTGATTCGGCGGACGTGTTCAATGTACTCCTTCGCATTTCTTGGACGAGAGAACCGTCGAGGAACCACGATGTAGTCTCGCCTTAGCCGCATCACGCGAATCGCCATCTCAGCGAACGAGAGATTTGGCATCGGTGCGAAACGCTTTCTTTTCTTTTCTGTCTTTGTCCTCATTGGGACATCTCCTTTCTATCTTGAAAACCGGAAGACAGAGTCTCCCGGAACTTGGAATCGCCCGACCTTCGTTAGCAGGCGACAAAACTCCACGAACTTTTCATCGTAGACCGAAGGAACCCAGACGCCAGACTTACAGACGAACAGAATATCTGGAGCGAAAGAAACTTCCTCCAGTGATTGCTGTTTGACAGGCTTTGGGATTTTTTCGTCGGCCCACTTTCTCCTGTTATGCTCGAAATCTACCTCCGGACGTTCTTTTCTCCATTCTGGGTAGACCTGCGTCCATGAAAGAACTCTCCCGCACTCCATGAGAAAGCCTCCCCATGAACCGCAAGTGAATTCTCCCCTGATGAAATCGGCCAAGTCTATACCGCCATAGTGGATGTCGTGATGAGAATCCACATTGAGAATTTCCAAAGCATGGTGACCGAGGGGTAGATGTATCACGATGTCTTTGTGGCTCTCTTCACAGGCAAAGAACTCAGTCTTTGTGAGGTCGAAGTGCCGAAGGAACTCCTCGAAAGACGGTCCCATAAAAGGAACCATCTTCTGAGCAGACTGAGGATCTTTCCACCGATCGGACACGAGGTGAGAGAAGCTGTCAACATGGCGGCAATCCACAAAGAAATCGAAATCTATGGACAGCACCTTCTTCACGGACAGTGCCTTCTTCACTCCTTTCTTCATCCAGTCCTCTTTTTCTTTCTCTGGTCTTCGATGACCAGACTTTCGATTCGACACACCCGAAGTCGGCAGACACCATCTACATTCACCCAGACCACCTTGCCATCGTCTCGGATGACGAGTTCCACGACCTTGGAATCGTGGAGGTCTATCTGTTCTGGAAGTCTGGAGATTGGAACGACCTTCTTCTTCATATTGCCACATCCTTCTCACCCTTGGACGAAAGGTGTTCTCGAACGTGGCTCGTTCCACCTGGACTGGAGAACTGACTCTTCAGCCTGACCCGAATCCACTTTGGCAAGGCGGGAAAGAAATTGACCCCGTTGAACCTGCGAGTCGCGTCCTTTGTCGCCCCGACCAGACTGAGAACGTGCTTCCTCTGTGTAGAGGTCAGCGCGACCCACGCTTTCCACGCGGATCCACGAGTCCACTCTGAGTTCTCACTCCTCTTCATTCTCACCGCTGTTCTTTTCGTTTTCATAGCACTCTCCCGATCGAGCCTAAGACGGCTCAGCAGGAAGCAGACGACCCCTAGCTGCGAATGGAGGTCGCCGAACAAGGAAAACCACGGAGGTGGAAAAACCTTGTCCGAAAGGCCATCTGCTTCCTGCTCGGCCGTCCCTCTGGCCGAGCCTAGCTCACCGCTTCTTCAGCTTGCGAGCTAGCTTGTCGAGCCGCTTCTCCAGCTTCGAGATGCGACGCTCGTGAGACTTGAAAGCGCTCTGGATGACCTTGCCGATTCCGGCAGTCTTTCCACCGCGCTTCCGGCCTCTCTTGCCCTTCGTCTTGTCGCGATTGCGAGCCATGTTAGGCTCCTCCTTTCCTAGATTCTCCAGCGTCTGGTCAGGACGCCGTCTTGCTGCGAGCCACGGTCTTGATTGGCATGACCGATGCCTTCTTCGACGTGGTCTTGGCTCGGGATGCGGCGGGTTTCTTCGCGGAGATCTTCTTCCGGAAGCATTTGAGAACTCGCTTGATCGTCTTGCTGAACGAGGAGTTCCCTTTGACTTCCGAACGAATCTGCTCGAGAAGCGACATCGCCTTTTCCCGACCGAGTGCTCGCATCATCACGAGAGCCAGTTCGTAGGACACTATCACGCTGCGGGCCATTGGAGTTTTCCTCCTTTCCTTAGAAATATGAGACGCTCGTTGGCGTGAAGGAACTTCTGAAGGGACTAGCAGTCCCGTTCGTCTTTGACGGAGACTTTCCGTTCGCCCTGCGGACGTGATGCCGAAATTGATGGGGAGCTCCATATCGTGACGATGAGCCAGCACGTTCTTGAGGCACTCATCGAACTTCACGATGCGACGCTCCTTATTCGGCACGCTGATGCCGACACACGACTCCCCCGGAACGCGGACGACAGAAACCTGCTCTGCCGGAATCGCGATGGCGAGGTCTTCGTTGAGGGTCTTCAGCCGCTTCAGACGCGTGAACTTGTCCGGCTGGAACTTGTACTCCGTGATCATCGGACCGCACTTGACGTCGATCACGCGTCCCGGACACATAAAGTCCATGCACTTTTCTTCAATCATGTGAAGCGTGTAGTCCTGTTCCTTGGTCAGCTTGGGAAGCTCACGCGGAAATCGCTTGATCTTCTTGCTGTCCGATGCTTTCATGACCTGCTCCTTCTCCGGGACGGGCTTCGTCCTCTTGCCGCAGAGCATGCATCGCCGCTCTTTGGTGAGGAAGTCACACGCGTCACAGACACGAACCACTTTCGTCCTGCTCTTCCTAGTCGTAATCCTACTCTTTCGATTCCTCATTGCATTTCTCCTTTTCTTTAGCGTCCAAGGTGGACGGTAGATTGTTCTTCACTATGCGAAGACTTCTGCGTGACGGGCCTCTCGGTTGAACTTCGCGCCGAAGAGATAAAGGTTTGAGACGGCCAAACAGTCTTCCCTCTGACACGAGGCATACCACTTGAGTACTCTGGACTTGAGAGCTCTGCCGACGTCTGGCTTCCCAAACCACCTGAGGAAATCCTCTGCCACGATGTCCGCGTCAGCGGTCAACATGAGAATTCGTGCATCGTGAATCGGGTCTCCAGGTTGAGGGAAAGCAAGGCTGAGGCAGTAGAAGAAGAGGATTTCTTTGAAGCCTGGAGCACTGAACGGTTTTCTCCAACGCATGGTCACTGACCTCCTTCTCTGCCCTGGACGGCTGCAATATGTTTGCAGCGTTCTCGGCAGAAGATGTATCGCGGACAGGAACACTTCCAGACGATGCCTCCCCGTCTGCCACTCGCCCTGAGGACAATGTAGCGGCGGCGAGCATCACTGGCTGACGTGACGGTGAACCGACGACCCTTGTTTGTACGCTGCCTTTTTGTGATGCGGATTGCGCTCATTGCATTTCTCCTTTTCTTTTACGCCCGAGGAGGGCGAATTCTTACGCTCTGGAACCGATAAACACCTTGATGTCTTTCACCTTGTAGCCGATGTCCTCGAAGAAGTGTCGAAGAGCTTCGTACTCCCGGCCACTTCCACTTCGCTCCTTGACTTCATACGGCTTCTGCCCAGTCTTGAGCTCCAAGCGAACGCGGATGGTCTGGCTGTTGACTTTCTGCATCTTTTTGAGACGCAGGTAGAGAGAGTGGGCTTCGTCAGCCTTCTCGACCACCTTTCCATTCACTTCGTGACGCCATCGGGCTCCGGAGTTCCACCTGCCTCCCTGAAGAGTCTTGATGACGTGTCCTGGGAAATCCGGGTGAGTGAACTTCGCATCCTCATCGTTTCCCTTCCAACCGAAGTCGTACAGAAAAGCATAGGTTGACTTCGCTTCTTTGCACATTGTTCTACTCTCCTTTAACGTCCGAGTCGGACGCATTTCGTCGCCGAAGATTCCAACGACGACTTCAGGCCTCTCTCAGAGAGGACTCAAGTCGTCGCTGGAGGAGCGAGCCAGATTCTTCACGTCAGGTGAGCATGTCGCTTGCTAGACGACAGAGGCTACTCGAAAGCGATGTCCCCTGAGACGATGCAGATCCAGCCAGGATCACTCCTCCTCGCAACGACCACCGATGAATTGTTTTTCATTGCCACCTATGTTCTTTTATCTGGGGTTGTACCAGAACGGTTCTATCAAAACCGAAAAAGTATCTCGCCGATGCTGTCCTTCATCAGGACATGCCCGACTCACGTCTCAGATTCAGCGGAGCTAAACTGTAGGGACATTCATGCTTTTCAGCGCGTCGCCTACCTTCCTACTGAACCCCTCATCAGACCGCGCACTCTGCGATACGCAGGGCATCTGCGTATCATACGATTTGCGCCGTAAGATGGGAACGAAAAATTGTTTGCCTGCGAGAACTCTGTCACACGGTCTTGCTTTAGTAGGTTGCGTCTGCTGCCGACCGCGACCACTTGCCAGTCCGAAGACCACCTTGCGGCGTCGCTCGTAATGGCGGTCGTTGCTCCCCGAGAAGGAGCACAGCTTCCGCTTCCAATTTATATGCCAGACCCGACAGCTTGCGCCGTCAGTCCTCGCTTCGATTCAGGTTCCCTTTTGCCTGTCAGTTATCGTAGGTTCCAGTCCCCACTTTTCGCTTCGGTGATGCAGGCTCTTGCCCTACTTGCTCTCCCAGCCGAGGCTTCGGAGCTTTCTGGCTTTGACCCCTTATGCTTTTCAGCGCGGGGTACGACGAGCCGATGCGGTTTGCGGGTCATGCTGTCGCGCAGTCTCTGCCGCGCGATACCCTACTACCCCTGACCTTGCAGCGAGTGAGCCTTATTTTCAGCGCCGTTGGTTTTCTCCCTTCGGAGGGCATTTAGCCCCTTGTCGCCGTTTTATACCTTGGACTCCAGCCCTTACGACTAGAGCCGACGAGGGATTCGGCCTTGCGGCCTGTCCCCTCTAGCGGTAGCTCCCACTTGCCTTCTGGCGGGGAACCTGTTTAAGTTGTCAAAGAACTAAACCATAGCTTAACTATGGTAAGAATATAGTACCAAACTGAGAACCCAAAAGCAAGACCTTTTTTGTCTGCTGGCAGAGCGGATCAGAGAGGCTCTTCTCTGAATTCGGCTCACCGGACACCCCTTTTTCGGGCTGCCCTATTTTGGTGCAATTTTGGTCTCTCGCCTTTTGGGTGACGATTTTGCCATTCAGCTATAATTCGCTGAGACGCCTTTTTGTGGATATCCAGAAAAGGGGTCACGAATTCGAGAAAGCGAATTGCCTCTGCGCCGTACAGCTTGAGCCAGTGACGGCGTCTGCCGCTCATCTTCAGGATGATCTGGAAATACGATCCTCCGAAGATCCGATGCAGCTTCTTCGGTAGAAGACCCGTCATCCGCAGAGAGACGCAAGGGGTCTTTCCGTAAGAGATTCCAGCCCGACCGTCAATGACGCCTGCGAGATAGATCGCCTGTTCTCTTTTCTTCATCGCGTTTTCCTGCTCATCAGAATCTCCATCCTCCGATCGGAGGAGAACGGCGCTGCATGATGGATCAAGTCCCACGACTTCGCTCTTCCGAGCTCGTTGATGTCTCGGCCTCGTGGCACCGATGCGATTCGAACGCTCGGGACGACTCCATCCAATCGTGATGCAATGGCGACCGCTTCATCCCAAGCGTCGTCGTCCAGAGCGATGACCACTTCTTTCACACACTTCTCGTAGAGGAGGATGGTGTTCATCTGCTCCTCGGACATCGCCTTCCCGAGGAGCGCGAAGATCGTGACGGTGTGCATCGGATAGCCGGAGTCGAGGGTCATCGCGTTGATAATGCTCTCCACAAGGACGATGACCTTCGGCCTCTTCCCGTCTCCAATGTGATAGACCAGATCCGTCTTCAGGCTGGACTTTGGATTGTAGAATTTCGGCTCTCGCTTCTTGTACCTGCGACCTTGCCAGTACACGACCTCCCCATCCTCATTGAAGACCGGGAAGACGATGTAGCCCCAGAACCGTCCCTTCTCGCAGTAGCCGAGGTGAGCACGCTGGACTGCTCGAGCCGTGAGACCTCTGGATTCCAGATAGCCTGAAATGTCTTCGAAGAGGGAGTCGTCTAGATCGTCCAGAGGAACGAACTCGTCTGGCAGTTTCACGTCTGCTTCCGGAGCCGCCTTCACCACTTCTGGCTCCGCGTAAGAGACTCCCGCTTTCGTCAGGAAGGCACGGAGCCGTCTCTCAGTGACCCCTCCTCTGTCCTTGAACCACGCGCATTCTTCGTGGAAGCAGCAACCGACCTTCTTCTGCTCGTTGAAATATAGCTTCCCCTTCGTGTCTTCGCATCGAGGACAATTCGCACGGAAGCCTTCAGCGGTATCCCAGATCTTGGCAAAGAGCTGTCGGATGCTACTCGCCACGCTCGGCCTCCTTGATGAGAGATCGCTCCCGATCTACAGTGAGCTTGACCGTTCCGCCTCTGCCAACGTCCCGAGCCGCAATCAGACTGAGCCGTGCTCGCTGAGGCTTGCTATTCTCCTCATCCGCGGTCTGGCAGAGAGCGAGGAGGAAGTCCAATGTCCAGAATTGCGAAATATCTTCAGCGAGGTCTTGCGGCCCGAGGGTCGCCTTGCTCAATGCAGCTCTGTTTCCCTGAGACGCTGTCCAGACCGGGATATTTCTGGAGACTGCAAGGCCACGAAGCTCGACCGCAGCCTGACCGATGTTCAGGCGACGATTCTCAAACTTCTCGTTTGGCTGGAAGAGATACAGGTAGTCCAAGACGAGCATGTCTATCTGGACCCCTTTGTCTTTTAGCTGGTCGAGCCACGACTCGACGTCCCCGATGGAAGCTTTCCCAGACGGGAACTGTTTAATCCACAGCTTTCCTTTCATCTGCTTCATCGCCTGACGCAGTCTAATCTTCGCCTGACGTTTGTATTTGAGCAGTCGATAGGCTTTGATGCCAGTGATCATCGCGTCAATCCGCTTGCGATATTTCTTCGCCGAGAGTTCTCCAGACGCGATGGCGACGTTCTTCGCCTGCCAGAGTGCTCCGGCGGCGATGCGACCAAGAAGCATGGACTTGCCGACCTTGCCTCCAGCAAGGATGATGACAAGCTCTCCGCCCGCCGCTCCTCCTTCCATCAACCTATCCAATTTTCGGAAGTAGAACGTGCGGATGAGATTCTGGCGACTTTCCTTCCAACGACTCGCGCCGATGTGCGACCAATACTCGATCCCGACGTCGGGGTCTTTGCCGAACGTCTTCATCTCCTCGAAGCGACGAATTGCTGCGTCGAACCTGCGATTGGAGATGTCCTTCTCTGCGAGGACAAGGTTCTCTCGGAACTTGCGATCCTTTGCGAACTCTAAGGCTTGGCCTAGGACGAGAGGCATGTCTTCCAGCTTGTCCTTAAATATGCGGCGGACGACTTTCTTGTAGAGAGGCCACAATCTTCTCCGCTTCCCTTCCAGACGATCACGGACGATCGCTGCCAAGCTGCTCCTCGTCAGCTTGACCTCTCCGCGTTCATGACGGGAAAGGACATTCTTGGAGATACGGGCGACGTCCGTGAAGATCGGATTCGTGAAGAACTGAGGCTCTATGATTCCGATCGCTTTATCCGGCTCCCGAACGAGGATCGCCAGTAGCTTCTTCTGAAATGCCTCTCCCCATCCATACGACTCTGACACGCTGTCCTCCCTACAGGTATGAAACCCCCTACTCCTAGAAATGCGTCAGCGCTACTGCCTTCCCTAGCAGGTGACGATGCCTCATCAGAAACTGCATACACCGACGCACCTTCCGCTTCCGTTCCAGCTCGAGAACGCTCAGTCCCCCTTGCTTGAGATATGGAGTGTAGATCGCCAAGAACCACGGACTAAGATTGTCCGTCTGGATCGCTGCCGCCGTTCCTCTGTCACAGCCCAGACGAGCCTCGGTCTCCTCAACGATGTCTGCGGAACGACGGACTGCCTTGAGGACGATGTCCGGTGAAGCCGACTGACGATTGACCGCTTCGTAGAAGTCCTCGTCCTTTGGATACTTCCTTTTCTCCTTGGGATAGAGCCACTTGAAAATGTCGAACGCTTTGTCACTCATCAGGAAGCTCGTGTTCGGAAGGTACTTCGTCTGCCGGAAGTGGCCGTAGTTTGCCATAATCTTCAGGTAGAGCGCGGGGTCAATCTTCCTCTCAATGAGTTTCTGCGCGAGGATGAGGAAATGGATCTTGCTTCTTCGGCCCTTCTGGATTCGGTAGATGTCATACGGTTTTCCTCCGGCCCACTTCAGCGGAGCTCTGAGACGAAAGTTCCTCCTCTTTGCCAGTTCGTTGTAGGTGTAGTGGAGGATCTTCTCAGCGAGGAGCGTCTTCCCGTCCAGAGACATTCTGGGGAACCTCATTCCGTTGACAGGCTTTCTCCGTATTCTGGACATAGACTCAGCTTCTCCAATTCTTAGACATACCTTCAACACTAGCGACTCCTCCGTAAGGAGGAGTCTCAGCGAGCATAGCGAGCTGATCCAATTGAGTACTCAATGACTCGTAGCTCTGAGACTCGTAGCTCTGAGACTCCCTCCGGCAGTTCCACGGAGTAAGGTGGACTTTCTCCGTTACTCCGTGGAACGCGCTCGAGAGGGTCACCTTTTCTTGTCGAACATCTCCTTGGCCTTCTTGGACAGCTTGCTCTTCTCCCCCTTGAACCACTTGTGGATCTTCTCATCCTCCCACCAGAACTTCGGGTTCTTGGGATAGACCTTCTTCTTCTTTTCCTTTTTCTTCTTGCTCATTGCGCTCCCTCCGAATCTGGCAGTCTGAGGTTCTGTATCCGAGCGACCTCTGCCAGACGGTCGTCGATCAGTTTGAAGTCGCTTTGTAGACCTGGAATCATCCGAATGATCGGGGCGATCTTGCGGATGATTTCAAGCTCGTGGAGTTCACCGTTGACGGTGTTCGCGACGTGTTTCGCCATCTCGGCGATGCTAGATGCCTGATCCTTTTCAAGGCTCTTGTAGTACTCGTGTACGGCTCTTTCCACGAGCACTTGCAAGTCAACAGCCAACGTCATCTCTTTCGGTTTGTCTACTTCCATTTTTCCTCCTAGTTCGGTTTGTTCGTGACCTTCTCGAGCTCCTCTGGAGACAGCGGAGATTTCACCGTCACCTCCACAGAGACCGTTATCTCAGTCTTGCAGGAATAACACTTGTACTTCGTCACTTCGGTACTGGCATTCGTCGTTCGATCCACGATGTTGACAGTCGTCAGAATGTGATGGCATGTAGGACAAGTCACAGATCCTCCTGAACCAGAAATATGAAACCCCGAGTCACTCAAGATTGGTCACCTCCTACTCGGACGATCTTGATTTTGGCTCCCTCTTCCTTGTAGTAGTCCCATCTCAAGAGCGAATGCTTTGCCAGATATGGACTGCGACGATCTAGAAAATCGGTGATGAAGACCACGTTCCTTTCCTTCTTACGACGCAGCGTTCTTCCCAGACGCTGTACGACCAGCTCCCATCCTTTTCCTCCAGCCGCATTTACCCATGCCTGGATCTCCGGAACGTCCATTCCGGTGTCGAAGATCGGGCTCGCAATCAGGACGGGAAACCTGCGACCTTTGAAGCTGTCCAGGATCTTCTTCCGGATGAACATCGGGGTCGAGCCAGACATAAACTCACACCGGATGTCCCTGCTCTCGAACATGTCTCGCAGAATGAGACCGTGCCGAATCCGCGAGACCGTGACCAGAACTTGCATGTCCTTGTCGGCGTAGCGAATCGCCTCTCGTCGGACGAGCTTGTTCCTCTTCTTGTCCTTGACGATGCACTCTCGGTAGGCTGTTCCATAGCTTCCATCCACGGTGTCTTCCCATCCGGGAACTTCGACGAGTCGAATGTGCGGCTGAGCCGAACGACCCAGAGCAATGAGCTCACGATTGGAGATCTCAGCTACGATCGGGCCAGTCATGCCGACGTAGCGCAGAAGCTTTTCCTTCGAGGTTCTGTCGATCGTTCCTGAGAGACCGAATCTCATCCTAGCCCTGCATCGGTCCATCACAGCCTGAACTTGCTTCGCTTTGTTGACGTGGAACTCGTCAACGAAGACGATGTCTGTCTTGCTGAGCCAGTCCTTGAACGCGGTGGAATATTTGACCATCCGAGACGCCGTTTGGACGGTAGCGATGGTCACGCCTCCAAATTTCTTTCCCTTTCCTCCACCGATGACATGAACTCTCAGCCCCAGATGTTTCCGGAACCTCTCAGCGGTTTGGATGGCGAGGCTCGCACGGTGAACCAGAAATATCGTGTTCGGGAGGCGACCTATTTTCTTACGGAAGACGCCGACGATCGCGCAGGCGATCTCCGTCTTGCCAAAATTCGGAGCCGCATGGAGCAGGCCCGATCCTCTCTTCAGAGCCTTGCGGAGCGCCTCAATCTGTTCGGGTCTCTCTTCTACCTTGTCCCGGAAGTGGAACTTCACGTTGTCGTCCAGACCTTTTGGAAGAGGTCGGCGGAGATCCTCGATCTCGTACCGAACGTGCCTCTTGTCGAGACGCCGAATCACCCTCGGGAGCAGTCCGGTTGGAAAGCTGTCCGTCCTGCGATCGTAGAAGCGGATCCACTTCGCACTTTCCTTTATCTTGGCGATCTTCTCAGTCCGCTCCTCTTCACTCATTCCATAGCCAGTCAGCTTGCGGATGAGGAACTTCGCCTTCCAGAATGCGTTCTTGTCCTTCAAACGGAGAGCCTTGAACATGCCTGCCAGATCGGACTCTTGGCCGGAGAAATAGACCCGAGCCTCTCTGACAGAAAGTTCTATCACATCTTCTCCCTTGGGAACCGAATGATCTGCCCCTTGATGATGAGCCTTGGAAACCGCTTCGTTCTTGGGAACCGAGTCATGCTCGTGTTCCTCATGAAGCCACAGACGCAAGTCGGTTTCGGAACGACGCAGCGATATCCCGGTCCGTAGCCGTAGAATGGATATCCGATTCCGAGTTTAGCTGCTCGCCAGTGAAGGTACATCTGCCTCATGAGATCCTGTCGGCTCCCGCTTGGATCCATGCCATGCTTCTCCACTAGCCCTCTGAGATGATCGGTGCTGCGATCCACTTGCGCTCCCAGCACAAAACCTGCCGGATTCCATGAACCATCATAGTGCGGATTGTAGGCTGGAGCCGGATACTCGGCTCTGAGCCTATCCAGAAACCGTAGCCTCTTCAGAATCTTCTCCCTGTCCTTCTTGACCAGCCTAGGAAACCTGTCTATGTGACGAAACGTCTCAATTTCAATCACTCCACGTTTTCGAGCCATCAGTCCTCTCTGAGATGCTGTATTGCCTGCTACCCTATATGAAACCCCGTTTGGACGAAAATCGGTCTCCAAGCCGACCTGTGGAATGCCCATCAAACGTGGAGGCAGGCTCGAGGTCAGGCGAGCGCCTTGCGGAAGGGCAAAGGGGTCTAAACAAGGCAAATCGTCTCTCTGAGAGCCGAAGCTCTCAGAGTGGACGGCTGTCTCTCCCCGCTACTGAGCAGGGACGGGAACTGGAATCGGAGCAGACTCTGGAGAGATCGGCACTGTGACCGCAGGAATCGGTGGAGCGCCATTCTTGTCGGTAGTACGAGCTCGGCCATCCTGCCCTGTAAGGGCACTCAGAAGAGCGCCGATCGCACTCCCAAAAGCTGTTCCGGTCACGAATGAGATGCCTGCAATTAAGACAGCGTTGTCCGGCGTGATGCTCTTGCTTTGTAGCAGTCCCATCACATAGTAGAACCATCTCATCGAAGCGTGGAAAAAGGTGAGAGTCAGGGCAGTCAGGATCAGGATGTTCCCACCACGCGAGTTCAGAATCCCGACAAGCTCTCTTATCCCATCAATGCTGGGAAGCTTGTTCCGCAGCGCGAGGAAAACCCAGACCAGAATCAGAATCCCAGAATACAAAAAGCTCGAGTCTTGATACATCACATCCTCCTATCCTCAGGTTACGAACCCGAAAGTAGTTACAAACGGCGATCCCCCGTCCGAAGGAAGCTCTCTCACTTTCGTGGGGTCTGCCTCTCCAGGAGAGACATCCGGGACTGCGGTAGTTCCAGTCAGGTCCGTTCCACTGAGAGTGAGTACCTTCACTGTGACTCCGGAGTCCATCATGTACCCGACGGGTGTGCCATTGAACAGAAGTATCGCCACGGAATTCTGAGTGGGCGAAACAAGTGTCAGAACTACATGATTTCCGCTTTTATCCCTGCGGATGAACCTCGTCGTCACAGATGGAGAGACCACAGTGAACGACTGGATGAAGAAGTCCTTAGTGCGGTTCTGGGCTGTGTTCAGAAGTCCAGTCACAGTAAGCAGAGGCGTAGTTCCGGCGACCATGTCAATGACTTCCATATTTCCAGTGGCAGTATTTTTCACCACGATGATCTTGTTCTTAGCATCCAGAATCTTTGGATTAATCCATCTGAAACCTGTGCCCGAGCCGAATGGGACTTCTACAGAGACGAGCTCGCCAGCGGCATCTCTGAGATTGTAGAATCTGAAAACGGTCTGCGCCGAAGACCTGACGGTGACAGAGACCCACATCGTGGCAGTGAACGTGCCCGAGCCAGTGACGATGGTTGCGATGACGTGTGTCGTGTGACTTCCACGAGAGAGTCCAGTGATGTCCACAGAAAACGTGATGAGCGGATTGATGACAAAAGTCTCATGTCCACTACTCGGAGTAGCAGTGAGCCACGACGCACCTGTGACTATAGACCAGTCCGATGGAAGAGGGGTCACTTGCAAGTTTGCTGTTTGGTCAGGTGGATTCGGCCCACCTTCAAAGACTGACCCGAAATCCAATTTCGTTGGGGACCATAGAGGATCGTGGTCATCCACTGGAGGGACAGGTGGAGTAGCCGTGTTGAAGTCGGTCTGCTGCAAGAAATAGAGCTTGTCGTCTACGAAGGAATCCTGAGGCTTGTTTGTAGACAGACTTATCCCCGAGACGACGATGCTCTCGAGCAGGGTAGCCTTCAAGACATAGATTTCATTTGGAAGGTCTATGACCCCATTGTCTGTGAGCTTCGTCCCCAGATCGTACGATCGAATGACGTACTTGCTCTGTCCACTAATCGTGACGAAAACTGAGAACTTCTGTCCGTTTGGAGAGAGATTGAATCCGCCCTCAAGAAATGTGGCATCCGCAAGATCTACGAGAGTCTGCCGATAGACCTTCCGACTCTTCTGGTCTTGAAATCTCCACGTCGGCGTATCTGTCGGGGCTATCAAACCAGACTCATCCACGAAGAATCTCAGGAGGCCGACAGCCTCTGCAAAGAACGGAGGCTGCTCCAGGACCACTTCGGAGGCATTCGGGAGAGTCGGAGCACAGGAAAACTTTCCAGCGTCTCCAGGAACGAGAACGACTTGCTGTCCCTTCACGACCGGATACAGAAGATCAGCCGTGACCCCTTTTCCGTCCACCATCACGACCGCAGAACCATCCGAATTGACGAGGGAGACTATCCCGATCCGAGCTCCCTGAACACTGGACTGTGAGCGCAGCTCTTCACGGATCAGGTCTCTCAGCGACTCCCGAACCGTCATAGAGCAACCTTCTTTCCATCAGCCGTGATGACGATGACCTGTTCGTTCTGCGTTCTCGTCTTTGGCCCTGGAAGAACTCCAGAATACGTGCCCGATGCGGTCTGAACTGTGAGAGTGCCATCAGAGTCTGTGGACTTCACGATGCCCTGCTCATTGAAGGCTCTCGCTTCCGTTGCGGCCATCTCATTCATGGTCTCGCGGACTAGCTGTTTGATTGTGTCGCGAAGACTCACACCGTTCTCCCGGAGTAGCCTTGTGGGTCAATGCCTGTCGCTTCCAAGAGTTCTGCTGTGATGCTCAGAACAATTCCGCCACGAGCAAAGTTCAGATTCACCGACACGATCCTCCCACAGTCATTGACTGGAAGAGAGGGGACGATCAATCTGTCTCCAGGTTGAGGAAGGACATTGCGATACAGAACAGAGATGGTTGTCCGCAGCTTGACGGAATGGATTCTCTGGTACTGAAGGAAATAGTAAGCATAGTAGTCACTTCCAGGAAGAATCTGGCTCGACGGATTCACGATCACTACATCCGCAGGAATTCCGAACGGATTTGTGGGATCTACCCCTGCTCCAGGAAATATGGTCGGCGAGACGCGAGGAAACGTCCAGAACTCAAGCTGGAGCGAATAGAAGTGATTCTGTGCCTCGCCACTTGCCCCTCCGAAGGGGCTCAGGACAAGAGCGTTCTCAATCTCAAAGAGCTGACCACTGACCACATCCGCGACAGAAACTTTCTCCGCGGTGAAGCCGTAGATCCCACTCTCCGTCTGACCGTGGTCCAGCCTGAACTCTTTCGACGATCCAGTCTTCGTGATGCCTGTGATTGGAGACCCAACGAACTTGGAGACGTTCTTTGGGATGCTCATCTGCTTCACAAGCCGATTGAAATTCGTGATCCCTCGCAGAGATCCGGGGCTTGTTGGAGACTGGAATACTTTCCAGTATCTGCCGCCTCCGACGCTCGGACTTGGATTCGTGAAATCGTTTGGATCGGTCGGAACCCATTCCTCAAATGAGCCATCAACGAGCCAGCCGTCTGGGATTGGGATTAGATCTTTGGAGCCTGTCCCGGCTGGAGCCCCACACTGGACGATCGACTTCGGCTGCTTCTGCGCGTGCTCACTGTCATAGAGGAACGTCCCTTCATCAATTACATTCACCTCAGTCAGTGCCGGATTGAGGACAGACTTCTGGTAGTTATTGAAATCTTCCGTCTGACTCGCCGAGACGATGTCCCTCTTGTCTACTGTGAAGGTGTTCCCGACGATTCGTCCCGCCTCAGCAACGTAGACTTGATTATCCCCACGAACGATCACATCCGCCAGGATATTTCCTGCAAGCTGCTGGACTCCTTGCAAAGCGATGCCTCGAAAATTGAAATTCTTCACACCGAAGTCTCTGGCGAGCCAGTGAACAGCAGAATGAAGAAGTCGAGTAGCAAGAACCTGCCCGAGCTCATTCGTCCCCTGCGGAATTGCAGTGAATGTTTGTAGGGTCGCGACGAAAGGGATAGCTGGCCCGGATATGACGTCAAGGAGTCCTCCAGTCGAGAACCCTTTGCTCAGATTCTTGACGACGCCGATTCTGCCTAGAGGAAGGGTGATGATGGTGTCCTTTGGGGGAAGGACAACACTGTCCTTGAGCACGGATATGGAAAAGGATCCGCCTGCCAGAGTAAAGTTCAGCGAGACCTGCGTGCAATTTTCCTCTGTGACCAAAGGGCTGGATCCTGGCAAGAGGACGGAGATCGGGCTGATCAAGATGTCCCTTCCCGTTCCAGGAGCCGGAGTCAAAGGGGGAGGAGAGCAAACAAATCCAGGAGTGTCTGATCCCCGAGTCGGTGGATTGAAACTAAGGATCGCATCGTTTCCATTTCCACTGGCATCTGGTTCCACGCTGCTCACTCCACACAGATGCCAGTACGCTGCGAGATTGGCAGGAGCGATTCCACTTGCTCCGGAAGAACTGTTCGCCAGTGCTAGGACTTCAGTGGGAGTTAGAGCGCGATTGTAGATTACGAACTCGCCGATACGCCCAGAGAAACCATCGCCATCGAGGAGATCGTGACCGATGAAGAAATCGCCACCAGAATCGTCACGCTGAAAAGTAGTGCTCGTCTGAGTCTGGTACGTGGTCTCTATCCCATTTATATAAAGATGGGTGAGCTGATCCCCGCTGAAGGAAAAAGTAGCGGCGAGATGTGTCCACTGATTCAACGGAATGTATGGACCGCCGTACGAGCTGAGCGACAGACCGAACTTACCGGAAGGACTGTTCACGCTTCCAAGAATCGCCCTGAACACTAGATTTCCAGCGATGTTGAAGAGACTCAGAGACTGGATGTACTGACCCGTTGGATCCTTTACGCAGATCGAGACATAAGTCAGGAGAGCGGTGGGATATACCCATACTGAGACCGTGATTTCTCCGAGGTTATTGTAGGCAGGACTCGCGAGAGCCTGAAGGAAAGTCTGATCCGGAGTCACTTGAGAATTGTCAAAGACTCGAGACATTCTAGATCATCCCCTTTAGAATCCTTTCGTACCTGTGATCAGGTCACTCCGCTGTTGAAGAATGAGCTGAACCTCATAGACATGCGGCTCTGTTCCAGTGATGTACTTCGCTCGGAACGCGCTCGCCGAAGGAGCGAATACGACATCATAGGTCTTGCCGAGTGCCTCCAGCTTGACAGGCGCGATGCATGAATTCGCTTCCTCGAATTGCTGGATAAGACGCTGCCTCAACTCCCATGACAGATTCGCATTCCCTAGCTGTTGACCAAAGAGCTCCAACAGAGCGAAACCTTTCTGGTGAGCGATCTGCGTTTCCAGGAGAGCGTCCTTGGTCTGCCAGTCCATGATGCAAGTGATCGTGAACTCTTGGACAAGGTAGACTTTGATCTTTCTGTTGATGATGTCGTCTTCGAAGTCGTCCCTTGTGACCTCAGTCACTTCACTGGACTGGACTTCGTTGTTCTGCACGATAGTGACTGTTCGCTTCTCTGTAGTGCGATTCTTTTGCTGAGCCACGTCAAAGAAGGTCGTGCGTTCCACAGTCGTAGTCGTCGTGGTCTGGCGACCGACCTCGTCCGTAGCGACGTCTGTCGTCACTTCAACACTAACACCCGACTGCGCGTCCTTCGTGCTCTCAACGATGGTCTTAGACCCGTCGGGATGGGTCGTTATGGATTTGGAGATGATCTTGTCCCCGTCAAACGAGGACTCCGAATCCGTGACCTCGGTGCCTCCGCGATTCTGGACACCGATAGTTTCTGTGTGCGTCTCTGTGACGCTGCCGTCTGGACGGCTGCTCGTCTCGTCTACGACGAGAGCAAGAATTGGATTTCCGAACGCGTCAACCGTCTGACCGTTGAGCTCGCTTGGAATAACCTGCTCTCTGTGATCTGTGACTGTCGTGCCTTCCTGGTCTCCGCCAGCAAATTCAGGATTGACCGCGCCGAACCATTGGAAATGCTCGAAGCCATCCAAGGTGCGAACCTTGATCGGCTGGATGTTGTCCTTCGTCGGTGGAGAAGTCTTAACCGTCTTCTTCTCGACAGTGTGCGTGATTCCGCTCGAAGTGTTCGTCTTGATCTCGCGGTTGACTTCCTTCCCAGTCTTGCTCCGCTCGATTACCTGAACAGTCGTCCGACCTGGAGAACGATTGGTCTTCGTCGTGACCGTAGTGATCTCGATGTCCTTTACCAGCTTTCGCTCCGTCGTGGTCGTGATGACTTCACCAGTCGGCAGAGTCCGCGTTTGCGTTTCTGTGGAGACGATGATGCCACTCGGCGCGGCGTCCACTCTACGGAGCCATTGGCGAGTGCGAGTCTGGAAGCTGACGACACCTGCCGAGAACGCGGTGACGATTAGACCAAGCCCATTCAAGACGAATCTAGACACCTGACGATAAGCGCTCAGTGCGACGTCCGAAGACAAGAAGTCATCGTAGTCTGTTCCAGGCATCTGCTTCGATGCCTGACCCGGAACAGCGGAGACGATCCAGCCGCCGAGTTTGACGTAGCTGGAATCCGGGAACGACCCGCACGGTCCTTGCTTGATCGTCGTGTTGATCGTTCCACCGAGCCTCAAGAACTCAAGGCTCTGGAACGCGATCATGAGGTCGGCAGAGTGCGTCGGGATTCCGCCAAGCATGACGTTTCCACCGAGGAGAACATACTCGCTGCCGACTGCTCTCAACAGACCACCGAGATTCACAGACTCACGGTTATTCGCAGCGAGGAGCGTAGCCGCAAGCTGGACGAAATCGTGGTCAGGAGCGGCCATCGTTGCGCCGAGCTTGAGCATGTCGTTCGGGTTAATCTTGAACAAGACCAATCCCTGCATCTGCACGAAGCTGCGATTCGCCACTTGGGAGACGTTGACATCTGCACCGTGAGACTGCGCTGTTGGAATTAGAATGTTGATGTCAGCACTATGAGCCTCATTCGTCGGAAGCAGAACGTTAACATCGGCACTGTGAGATTTCTCAGTCGGTGGAAAGATCATCATGTCTGCGTTGTGGGATTCTTCCACCAGACGAGCAGAGATGTTGACGTCTGCACTGTGAGACTTCGTAGTGGGGACAAGAACGTTGATGTCGGCTTGGTGAGAAATCTCTCCAGGCTGAGGCTGAAACGACAGCGGAAGATGCTGGTCAGAATTGCTGACGAAATTCCGACTGAAGATGGTCGGCGAATCTCCAGCCGTGGCTCTCCAACGATATCCAGGCCAATACCCATAGAAGGTCGTCTGTACGTTCAGAGTATCAGATGATCCGGCGATGGAACCCGTCTGAACTCCACACCCGGAGGCGATCGCCTGGAGCTCGATGTACTTCCCTCCGGCCATGAAGATTGATCCGGGTCTGAGTATGCGAATTGCCACTTAGGTTCTCACCCGTTCACAGTTCTGATGACGTAGAAATTGTTCCCGCTCTGGTTCAAGGCTCCCGAATTCGTAATGATCATGGAAAGACAGCCTAGAACTCCTCCGGCTGTCGTCATGATCTCGACCAGTCCATCAATGTGATCGTAGAAATCCCTTTCGATGTAGTCTTGAGTTTGGACCACGCCAACGAAAGCGAGTGGAAAATATACGACCAGCGCGATCGTTCCAGTGCCTGTAAGCGCAGCCGTCAACTGACAGCTCTGTACCGACTGAACCCCAAAGTCTCCAGACTGAAGAACAGAAAGTGGTCCTATCGAGCCTGCTCCAGAGATTGCAATTCGTCCTGCTCCGATGCTCCCGTTCAGGATATCCACCGCACTTCGGCTTCCCGTCCCTCCCTGATTTGTGTACGTCGTAGTGAGGGTCGTGCTCGTAGAACCTAGAGTGGACACGACCTGATACATCATCATCACGCCAGCTCCAGTCGTATAGCGAGTCAGAGCCGTTGAATTGATGGTCTGAAGAGTGTTGATATTCGTAGCGATGTTGCCAGCCCCGACGAGCAGATCGATCAACAGACACGGATTACTCTGGATAAGAGGAATCACGCCGAAAGTGAGCAGATAGCACTTATCCGGAGACGTCGGGTTGATCAATCCTTTGGAGAAAGAGCCTGCGCTGTCTTTATCGAAAGCTGCTCCTCCAGGGATGTTCGTGAACGAACCGGTCCCTGGATCTCCAGTCTCCAGAAAAATGTGTGACCAGCCGCCAGCAGAAATAGAGTAGGAAAGATTCTTCCGAATGAAGACAGTGCTGGCCTTTCTGCTCAGGCGAACGGCATCAACGAGATTCTGGAACGACGTAACCGTCCCTTGGAAAAATGGAGGAATCGCTCCAGGCATCATAACAGCAGCGAGAAGCATCGCAGCGGCAGAGATTGCAGCACGATCATCACGAAAAACATCGATCAGCTTATGTACCACTGAACGTTGAAAGACATTCGGGACAGGCTTCCGTACTCCAAAATACTTCAGGTCGTGATCTAGGTAGAGTCCTCTTCCGGGAAGTACTCTCCCGATGCATCCTCCGCCCGAAAAGAGTGGAATGGAGACTCGTCCCCCATTCCACGCGGGAGGCATGTCACGACCAAGCCTCCCGTAGAACGCGAGGTTCTGAGCAAGGAGGTCGCAGTCAAATTTCTTCGTACCTTTGAGCAGCACACGACCTCCTTCTCTAGCCTTCACATGTTCTGAAAGACCAGTTCATCACCCCGCTAGTCGTGCTGTTTGGCTGGATGTACGCATTCAAGCATCCGATTACTCCTCCAGCGGTCTGGACGAGTTCTGCGATGCCGTCAATCTGGATGGTGCTATCTCGTTCTACCCAAACTCCGGCACTGAGTCCAGGAATGAAACCGAGAGGAAAGTACAGATTCAGTGCTACCTTTCCGGTTCCACCCATCGCCGCAGAGAAGGTAAGAGTTTCGACTGACTGAACTCCGTAGTCTCCTGCCTGAAGCTCCATGAATGGGCCAAGAGCTGCGGGTTGGAGGCGCAGAATGATTCCGGACGTGGTCATCGCGACTGCCGGAGTCGTCCGACCTGCGGTTCCTGCCTGATTGTGATAGCCGTCCACAGTTAGGTTCGCCGGAGTCGTGCTGAGCGCGACGGTGATGTCAAACGTCATCATCACGCCAGCTCCAGTCGTATAGCGAGTCAGAGCCGTGCTGTTGATGGTCTGCTGTAGCGCTGAGTTCGTGTCAATGTTCCCAGCAGCGACGAGCAGATCAACGAGCATGGCGAAGTTGATCGCCACCGAAGACGTGAAGCCAAAAGTCAACAGATATTTCTTGGCTGGATTCACAGGATTTGATAGGCCGACAGACCATGCTCCAGTCGAGGCTCTGGACTGCGCGGCTCCACCTGGAATCGCCGTGTAGGTTCCGACCGTGGGAATTCCAGAAGCCTGGAACATCGAGCTCCAGACGTTCGCTACCGTCGTGAAGCTGGCCTTCCCAATGGCGACGTCATTCGCCTTCCCGCCTCCGCGAGCGGCGATGATCCCATCGTAAGTCGTGATCGCTCCAAAGACCGGAAACAAAAGAGGGATCAGCTTTGGGAAACACATCGCGGCTGTGAGAGCTGACGCAACAGAGATGGCAGCTCTGTCGTTCTGATGGAAGAAATCCATCAGTCTCATCACCATTGTTCTCTGGAAGACGTTTGGAACAGGCTTCTCGATGCCGAAATACTTCAGATCGTGGTCGAGGTAGAGTCCCTTTCCAGGAAGGACTCGACCTACGCATCCGAGGTCTGGCGTGAGAACCGGAACGGAGACTCTTGCCCCACTCCAAGCCGGAGGCATCGCCTTCCCCATCTTTCCAAGATGCGCCAGTCTCCGAACTAGCGTGTCTGGATCAAATCGTGGTCTGGTCATGATCATCGTCATGGATCCTCCAAATTCTAGACTTGCAATGGAACTTGTGGAGCATCAGTCACTACCTCACTCTTCGGCGGTTTCCTCGTTCCCTTGCCTTCGTACAGGATAGATTGTGAGTACTTGAATCTGGACACCGGATACGTCTTGATGGTGATGTTTCCGGTGTACTCAAGCCTCACTTCAATTCCGACGCCCAATTTCAAATCGTGACCTCCGATGACTTCTGCCACGACTGTCCCGTTAGACGCTCCGTAGAAGGCGACCGCCTCCTGCGTGAAGTAGTACCGATCGTAGTCCGTCAGACAGATGTAGAGCTTTGGGAGATGAGGATGAGACAATTGCACTCCCGTGATTCGCTTCTCCTTCGGCAGCTTATCCCAGAAGATCTGTTTAGAGCTGACGGAAGTACCGTCTTCGAAGTTAACGAGCCACATCGGGCTTCTCCTTTGCTATGTCGCAGTCACCCAGACTTCGGCCGCGTCGAGAGTTCCGCTGGTCGGCTTGGTGACGGCCAGAGTAGCGATCACTGATCCTGCATCCGCAGGCTTGACAAAGTTTCCTGCCGCTCCCGGAGTGATCGATGTCCAGACGGGAGCTCCTTCTGTTCCACCCGCGACGTTGTCGTTGAACTGCCACGTCAGAGTCGGAGTGGCTCCAGAATACGAGAACCGAATTGCGAGGACTCCATTGAGAGTGTTCGTGCTCGGCACGCTCGCATCACTCGGAAGTTCCCAGCACAGATTGAATCTGACTGCTCCACCCACTCCCGGAGCCGCCACAGAAAGGGTCACATAGTTCGTGAGACCCTTGAGCCGATTGATCGTCGCCCCTCCCGCTGTCGGAGAGGCGGGTTTCCAATTCGTGATCGGAGCCGCATCAGTGGTCCCGACGGCGGAGAGAAACGGTTTGTTTCCGTTCACCGCAGTCCCCGCGAACATTTCCTTGTTCGTGGTCGAGAATGTCGAGTCGTCCCACGCCTCGAGAGTCGGCGATCCAGAGAGCGCCTGCGAGAACACGACACGAAAGACGTTTTGCGCGGATGACGCATTTCCCGCGCCAGTCACCTTCGACGGAATTGCCACGTGTCCCTCCTACTAAGAATTACTGTGTGATAGCTTTCTCAATCGTATTCTCTACGAACTTGCCTGTGAACTGTCCCGTGTTCTCGTCGAACTCTACGACGACCCGACCCTCGCCAAGTCTGGCTGAAGCGAGAGCAGCCTGCAAAGCTTCTCTCTGCTGAGTGCCAGTTTCTCGTATCGCGGCGGCAAGACTCTCAGGTAAAGTTCCAAGTCTCTCTTGGAGTCTGCCCAGAGCCCGCTCGATTACGATCTCAGGAGGTTCATTTCCAGTGACGGGTGTGGTCGAAAGAGCAGTCGGACCGAATCCCGGTTGAGCCGGAGTTCCAGCCCCAGTCGCCAGAGGCGTCCCGAACTGGATTCCAGGTGGAATGTTGATGCCTGGAGGAGTCGTTCCGGACATCTTCCTCGTAGCATCAGCAAGAGCATTGGAGAAATTCTGTAGGTTCGGAATCGTGCCGAGCAGAACGTCTCGGACGCGAATCGCCAAGTCAGCGAAGGAAGTGTCCAGTCGCGGAATCTCAGATCCCCTTGCAAGATTGCTCGTGGCAAGACCCTCAGCCGGACTCGTGAGACTGCCAATCACAGGAGATATTTCTCCCGGAGCTCGAACCTGCTCTCCAGTCGCGCGCTTCAAGATCTCCTTGGAGACAGCCAGAGCATCTTTCCAGTCGCTAGAGAGATCCTTTCCCATCTTAGCCATCTCTTCTGTCTGTTGAAAAACGAACTGAGCGAATTTCGTCGCCGCTCCTAACTGCTCTCCCGTTCCGCCTCCACGCAGAACTCCTCCAGCTTCGCGCGTCGCTTCTCGGAGCTGACGGCCAGATTCGATCCTCTGCTGCTCATACGTCATGGTCTCACCAGCCGATTTCGCAGCGTCCATAACCGCCTTGTACTGCGACTGGATGTTCTGCGTGTAGTTGACCGCGAACTGGAGACGCTTGTCGTAGAGCTGTTTGTCCAGATCGGCTATCGCACTGAGAACTTTCATTTCCTCATCAGCGTTGCCCTTCACGAGATTGAGCTTCTGCTTCTGGTACTCGATCTCGTCTGAGAGGGACACGATGCGGATCTTCTTCATGAAGTCCATCACGGCGTCCGCTTGCTGCATCGCCAGCTCTTTCGCCTTCTGGATCTCCTGAGCCGCGCCGACGACGTTTCCTTTGCCGAGCTCTTCCTGCGCTCTCGAGCGGCGGTATCCAATCTCTTGTTCGGCGGTCACCACTCCCATCTGCCGACCGACCTTGATAGCCTCTTCTGTGAACTCGCGCCTTTTCTGGTAGACTTGTTCTTCGATCTTCAGCCGCTCATCACCGACAATCCTCTCATCGGCGAGCTTTCGCTGCAAGACCTCTAGCTGATTCTGTATATGAAAAGCTCCGACGGCTCGAAGCTGCTTCTCCTCTTCGGCGTATTCTTTGTTCGCTTCCTTTGCTGTGATCTGAGCTTCCTGAATCTTCAACTGGAGGATCTCACTCTCAATCTTTATCCGTTGCCCTTCTCCAAGTCCTCCCTTGCCAAGCTCTCCCTCAAGCTGCGCTCTTCTGGCTTCGATGACGCGCATCTCTGACGCAGCCGCTTCTTTTCTCTGCCCTGCGGAGACGATGCCAAGCGATTCGGCCTTCTCCATCAACTGAGCTCTCTCCTGCTCCACTTTGAGAAGCTTGTCCCAGCGTTGCTCCTCCTTTGCCTCAGCAGCGGACTTCGCCTCTGCCCTTCCCGCTGCTCTGCCTTCAGCCTCCTTGACTTGCTTCTGACTTTCCACGAATTCCAGATAACGCTGAGCCGCTCCACTCTTCTCCAGGCCGACCATCTCTTTCAGCTTCGTAAAGGCGTAAGTTATCTCCGTCTCGAAGGTCTCTCGAATCGTAAGACCAACCTCCCGAGCCAGACCAGCGACAGCGAGCACGACTCCAGCCTGCCCGAGGAACTTGGCGACTCCCGCTGCTCCACCGTATCCACCCAGAACGTTGAAACCGCTCGTCGCCTCTTGCTGCTGACGGAACATCGCTGATGGGTCTTGCAGAGTATTGACAGCCTGACGTTCCTTCATCGCCACGCTCTGTCGTCTGATCGCGCCAGTATGAGTGTCGGTCGCTTTCGCAGCTCCCATCTGTGCGGCTGACTCCTGACCAAGAGCAGCATTGATATTTCCAAGGGTCTTCGAGAGAATGTTGAGCTCGACACCCGCTCTGCGAGCAAGATCAACGAAGAACTGCCATCCTCTCGTTGCCAGAGCGACTCCGCCAATGATAGCAATCAGAGGAGCGCCGAAGAGTGCGAGGACACCGATCAACTTGGTCAGTTCCGGATGCACTTGAGACCACTTTGTGAAACTCTGGAGCACTTCGCTGATCGGACGGATAAGATCGATGACAGCGGGTAGAAGCTGTGCGCCGAGTGAAACTTGGATTCCCCGGACGGACTGGTTCAACTCGTTCATCGTCTTCTCGTACTCTTGACCCATCTTGGCGAGCTCAGCCGATGTTACGATTCCAGTTCCTTCAACAGACTTCTTTACATTGTCCCATTCTTTGCTGTTCAGACGAAGGACTTCTAGGAACCTACCTCCCATCCGTTGACCGACCAATTGCTGAGCGATCTGGAGCTTCTGCATCTCGCTCTCAGCCCCTGACACTTTCTGTCGAGCGAGGTCGAAGACCTGTCCCATCGAGAGGGTGTTCCCTTCCACGTCACGCATCGGGCCGAGAAGTCTTCCGAGTCGCGTCGCGTACGGATCCATCGCCTCATTCGTCTGACGGATCTCCATCGCCAGCATTCCCATCGCGCGACTGGCAGTCTCAGCTCCCATTCCGTATCGTTCCATGACACCGATCAGAGTGCTGGCCTCCCGAGCGGTCATTCCCATCCGACCAGACAGATTCTCCATTTCGGAGGCCCACTGAACAGTCTTCTCAATTGCCTTCTCAATCGCTGCAACGACGGTCACAGCGATTCCCGTTGCGATGCCGACGGCCATCGTGTTGAAGGTTCCAGAGATTTTGTCGGAAGCTTGTTCGGCTCGTCTCTCCGCTCTCTCAATCCCTTCGTCGAACTTCGAGTCATCAACGAAGAGACCGAAGAACGCCTTCATGATATCAACTTCTGCCACGATGCTCCTTCTTCTTGCGTTGCCAGTATTCCTTGCAAACTTCAGACATCGGGCGACCGCTCGCGTCTACGATGCTGTCAAACCGCTTCTGGATCTCTTCAAACGCTGTCTGATCTTTCACGAGACGCCACGGCATGTTCAGTGGATTCTCGTATGCCTTTGTCTCCACTCTTCCTGTCTTCTCGCTGACCGCCCTACTCTCTTGACTGAGAGCATGACGAACCGTGTCAATGGCAGAAGGAAATGGATTCTTTCCCTCTCCCTGTTCTCCACTACTCGTCGTCTCTACTGGATTGGCTGAGGCTTCTTCGGGCCACTTTCCAGTGATTCTGTAATGGCGTCCCGCGAGATATCGGTTGATCTGGGGACAGGTGAGCTCTCCGACCTGTTTGGGTCGAAACCCATACTCTGCTGCAAAGAATTCAAAAATGGAAGTCCAAAAGTTATCGTCAAGGCTTCCATTAGACGACGCGCTCCCGGCAGGTCGGACAAATTTTTTATTGTCTCCTCAAGCTCATTCACTTCAATGAACGCCTTGAAGATTCTTCGTACGGTAGGAGTGTCGAGATACTCTTCGAGGAACTCTTTTGTAATTTCTGGATTGACTTGCGTGCCCTCCGTATCTTTTGGATCGGCAAACAAGTGAAAGACAACATCGTGGATGTCGATCCGCTTCAGAATTGCTGCGACACTCTTCCAAGGGTCGCTGGTCGCTTTCGCTTCCCGAACGACGTCTTTGACCTCGTCAAGAGTCGCATTCTGTAGCCAATCGCCAATTTTCCGGAGACGGCTCAGGGGGAGAGGCATCAAGACGAACTCTTTCCCTCCCACCTGAACCTTCTTCCCCAGACCGAGCCAGACATCTAGTGCCGACGTCATTTTCACCCTCCGAGAGTCTCAGGATGACCCGAGGCTCAAGACGTTACGGGACCAACGGATTCACGAACACATCGAACTGTCCGAGCTGAGCTCCGGGCGTACGAGTGATGTCATGCTTGAACTCAAACACGGAGTCGAAGATGGTTTCGCGCTGCTCCGGGAAAGGCAGACGCAGTTCCAACGGCGGATAGACGGAGAATCCCTGGACAGCGTAGTATCCGCCCTCGGGCGTCGGATGCTCGAAGCGCATCACGCTGAAAGGAACCTTGCTGCTTCCGCCAAATTGCTGACTGTAGAGGACTCCGCCTCCGGAGGCCGTTCCAGTCACGGTTGACGCTCCCGCCGCGAAGTTACGGAACCAGAGCGACAACGACGTCGCTTGGACTTCGAGAAGCGGGACTGTCACGTTCACTCGCTCTTCCAACGTGAAGCGACGGAGAAGGATCAACGGATTTCCGCCGACCACGTCGTAAGGTCGCAGAGTGTAGTTGAACGCGGCGTCACCCTTGATCTGCCCGAGGTTGACCAACGGATTCCCGTAATAGATCACCCCGTTGCCGAGAAGGATGTTTCGCTCGTCCAGCAATTGCAACAGTCTGCTGTCTTGAGGCATTCTCTTCCTCCTAGTACCACGTCGAGCTTATTGCCTCAACGCGATACGAATTCGAGATGTGTGCTGTCTTATTCTGTGGTTCAAACAAAATTTCTGACCTTTCTACTTCGTAGCATCTCTGGATCGAGATCGAGTTCCCTGACCAGTTCGTGTTGTGAAACGCTCTGTAGATGTACTCGTACAGGATGCTGGCGATCCTTCGAGCCTGCTGATTGACCGCCTCTCCTGATCCCACCCAGATGTCGATCACCAGAGTCAGATGCCTGTACTTCTTTACGATCCCTTCCGCTGCTCCATGCGCCTGTACTGTGACGCATGGAAACGCTACTCCAGCACCGACCTCTTGGATGGAACCGACGATGAAGTTTGGCACGTTCGGTCCCGCTGTATCGAGAGCGTCATTGATCATTGGGATCAAAGTCTTCACGTCCGTCGGCAGGGCTGGATAGACCTCTGTCCGAAGAACCTTCAATGCCTGACGTGCGACCTTCTCGCTCACGATTCCAGACCCATCCTTTTGTTGATCTCGTACCATACATGCCGATAGTCTTGATTGTAGTTCAGGTAGATCCCTTTCGCCTCTCCAATGGAAAGGCCTCCAGTCAACTGAGCATGGGGATAATCCTTGAACGACTTCCAGAATCCTCCCCACTCAAGACCGCAGTTCTTTACGATCGTGCCGAGCTTCAAGTAGTCGGCATTGTTCTTCCACGACCACTGGATCCCGGCCATGTTCGGATCGCCGTCCTCGACAAGATCAACGGCGAGAAAGAAATTGTGCCACGAAGATCCGGCTCCGGCATTCGTCACTGTCTTCATGTTCTCAGAGAGAGTGATCGGAGACATGTGCGCCTTCGCTCGAAGAGCATTGACAGTGTCAAGATTCGCCCTTCCTTGTGTGTAGAGAGCGTTCTGAGTGTCCCACGATCGCCCTCCCATGAGGACAGCGAAGTAGAGGCCAGCGTAGGCTCCAACCTCAACGATCTTCAAGACTCGATCCTGCAAGACCGGATGGCATCCCGCCATGTTCCGCTTGCTGATCGCCTGAAGTTCCGCAATTCTCGCTGCGAGCTCCACGAGTGAATCCCTCCACAGTGAGTTACTAGCCTCTCTGCTGGTAGCCGTGAGTCTTCGCGTAGACCTCTATTCGATGAACGAGTTTCGCGAGCCTGTCCTTGATCGGGTTCCAGAGAGTTCCCCTGATCTCCTCGTACGACTTCTCATGGAAGCGCCTCGGTCTCATCTTCACAGTACCAAAGATGAGGTAGGGCATGGCCTCATCGTCGCTTGTTATGTAGACGCCGAACCTTCTGGTACTCTCTTCCTGGACAGACGACAGCCGGATGCTTCTCTTCAAGTCTCCACTCTGTTTGTGTACTAGGCGGTCATCTTCGTGGACTGGAGATGCTCCACTGTCCACAGCATACGGATGCCCGAGCTTTCTCAGTTCTGCCAGAGTGTGATCATCCAGGCTGATGTTCTTCTTGACCTGCTTCAGGAAGTCTCTTCCCGTTGCGTTCAGCCCAGATACGAGCGCAGACTTCACCTTCCCCTGTACGGAACCGGAGGCAATGATGAGCTGATATCCAGCCTTCGAGATCGTTCTGTCTGATCTTGCCATCACGGGCCTACTGTGATGCCCTGACCTGTTCGGTCGCCACGGCGCAGAACCGATCGCCAGAAGATAGGGCCAGCAAGATAGCCGAACTGCATCGGCTCAATCTGGTCTGCAAGAACCCAGAGTTTTCCGTTCCAGATGATCTGATCTCCAGCGTACTCTGGGATCACCACTCCACTCGGCAGCGTGTAGCCCGGAGTAAACCCTCGGATCTGGAACGTGCTGTAGACGTCCAAGTCTCCAGTCGTAAAATACCCTCCCTTGACCGTGTCAAAGACCTTGACGTTGGACAGCCAGAGATGATCAGACCGAGCTGAAAACGATGGAGTCCGAAACTTCTCCTCTCCAGTTCCCTTTGTCGTGTAGCCCGTGAACTTCCGAAAGATGATCTTCTTGTGCGAGTACTGCTGAGCGGCGAGCCACGCCGAACGCACATTTTCGAAGTCCGCAGCTTGCCAGAAATTCTCAAGCATAACGCTTCTCCTGGAGACGAGGGAATCTCAAGACGCATCCGCGCACCAGACGAATTCCAAATGCAACTGACCAGATTCTCACATGATGAAAATGGCAAAGGGTTAGAAGGTTAGATGGGTGATTGCTTCCATCCCATTCTCTGGGAACAATATGATGAGTCTCAATTCTGTCCCCGTTTGCGTAACTCGCCCGACACCCCAGAGCTCTACATCTGTAACCATCTCGTCGCAAAGCCAGTCTTCTTCCGATCCTATAATCGGGACCGTATCTACGCATCCCACTTCTCAGATACGTTATTCCCCCCTTCCAGGCTGGATGATCTGGGCCTCTCTTAGTTCCCTTTCTGGAAGCTCGGAGAAGATTTCCAGGGTCAGCTTCGTGCCTCTTCTGGCCAGAAAGACGAGCCTGCTCCGTCATCTGATATCGGTACTTCAGATTCCTCCAACGAAGAACATTAAACCTAGAATAAGCTCTCCTTCTATTCAAGTTCCAGCTTTCTCCAGCAATCCTAGACATTCTAGCTCTATTTCTAGAGTCTGCCCACCATCTTCTCTTGGCTCTTGCGATAGAGCGTCTGCCGTACTCAGTGTGTCTTCTCATTTCCGATTCCTCAGCGTTTGGGCGTCCAAATTGGGAGTACATAACCGACACTCTGGATGCTTGGCCGAAATTGACGTCCTTGCCCCTGATAAAAAGCGTCACGCGCCTTGATGCCTCGGTCGTACAGCTTCTCGGCGAGCGTCTCATATTTCTCGGCCATCTGTGATGGGCTGAAGTCTTGATCGCCAGCGCTCACATCGTACTTCACAGCGAAGCGATCTGCGAGAGCTTGGCAAGCTCTTGCCGCCGCAAGAAGGATGATGGCTCCCTTCAGTCCATTAGGAAAGTCATCAATGAGAGCGACTGTTTCCGAGCCGGCGACTGTCGCAGTCTGTGTGTAGTACGTATCAAAGCCGAGTTCGTTTGCGGCGCGATTCAGATGATGGTCAAACTCCAGGTCGTCGAACCATGTGTAAGTGAACGTGACTGTGATCTCGTCTGTGAGAGCTGGAGCCGTGACGAATGTGATGATGCCTTTCTTTGCGTCTGTCAGCGTAAAGTCGGTCGGGGTCACTAGAGCAGTTCCGTTCTTGAAGACCTGCAAGAAACTTCCAACGATGCGGGGCTGCGGAATCTGGAAGATCTTGTTCACACCGTCCTGATTGCCAAGGAGCGGCGAGTAGCTAAAGATGATCTTTCCATCAACAGCATCGTCGCACTCGCCTCTCGCGGCGGAGATCGCATCAGCTTGTGTCCATTGAGACATGTCCAACCCCCTACAAAGAACTCTGTTGTTCCGTCTCCAGAAAATATCCATCCGCGTGGGCCATCTGAGAAACGACGTTCGCAGACAAATCGTCTTGCGTTTTAATTTCCAAGAATTCCTCTGCGTCGCCATTTAGGATAAGAGCATTTTCTGCCATCGTCAGAAAGTCCACGGAAACCAGAAACAGATTGTTCCCAGCTCCTGAACCGATGAATTGCTGAGTCACAGTTCCAAGACCGCACCAGTGACCAGTCTTCTTGAAGGGAATAGGACTCAGACTATGGATAATTCCCCCCTGAGAATCCTTGACCGCGACTAAAATCCCGTTGGTCAATGCTGCTGCTCCTCCGTAGTTCTCAGCTTTGAAATTTCCAGCGTGCTCAATGTAGACTCCCATGCTGCTAAGAACGTAGAGCTTTCCGACTGGAGGTTTTATGAAGTAGGAAGCTGCGGGTCCAGCTTGATCCTTCGTTCCAGTCCCATCTCCATTCGTTGAAAGACATTGCAGAATTCTCCTACTGGTCGCAAGCCCCAGAGACGTCCGCAAAGTCTTGAGCGCCTTTCCGCCTCCAACCAGATTTCGGACACTTATCCGATGACCTTGGATTTCGACAGTCTCGTCAGCCATGTGTCGTTTCCTAAATCGGGAACACGACGACTGCGTAGAGATCGTGAACGATCCCTCCAATCGTAATCGTGTCACCCGTAGGATGCAGTTTGAACCGCAGACCTTGCATCTCGACGGTCACATCACTCGCTCCAGTGCTCGTAGTGGTGACCAGAGAAAACGTTCCATCTCCATTGTCGTGGGCCTTGAGTCGATAACCTTGAATCTCAATCTGACTGTCTGCCATGCCCGGAGCTCCTCCCATGTTGAAAGTCGAGAAAGAAAATATCCCAGAGCCCAGATCGTGCGCCTGGAATCTCAATGCTTGGAATTCGTAAATTTCATCTGCCATCGTTTACTCCGTCTGCTCTTCTTTCTCTATCCGCTCTTCCAGATGTTCTACTCTGTTGACGAGGACGCTCAACGTTTTCGAATCTTCCTGTCTAGCCTTTCTCAGGCTTGCCGTTTCTTGGATAAGTCCTCCTTGCCCCTGCTCACCCCAGACGGTCACTTCCATTCTAGCTTCCCACTTTTCCATGCCCTGGATTGTCTCCAACAATTTTTTGGCTCCATTCGTAGCCCCTCCAAAGAGAGCCGCTTCCAGAAGATCCTGTCTCTTCTCTATCTTGCGATTGGTCCAAAGAGAAAATCCCAGAAGAGACACAGCTCCCACGAGAAGTGCAGAATTCATGGTCGCCTGCCACGAGTTTGGAAGACTGTGATCCAATTGCACTAGAGACAGTCCCACGATCGTACTGACTGTGATGTAGGCCCACTTCAGCGAGGCCAGAATCTTGAACGAAGCTAGATTGTTCAGCACCTTCTTCCCTCCATTAAGAGTTACCTTCTAGGAGCTCGCGCACCTTGCCAGCGACACGCTCAGGCTCAAGCTCAGCAAGACAAGGCGAAGGCTTTCCCCGTTCATGACAGGAAGCGGTGTCAATGAAACATCCGGTACTACACATTCCTTCCATCCCCGGAGTTCGGCTGAGCTTTGGAACACGGAGACCGTGAGCACTTGGGAAATAATGCAAGAACGGCTCGGGCTCGTGAGGCCCGTAAGTCACGATGCACTTTCCTCCTCGAGTAGCCTTTGTGTAGAGCAGTCCCGTGTCCGACGAGCAGCACAGATCAGATTCAATGGTGATCGCTGCGGAGTGCCGGATTCGGAATGCGCCAGAGCAGTCCGCCACATTCTCGCCAATCCAGCGTCCAGAACTTCCAAGGTGGGCTCCAAGGATGATCCAGAAATAATTCTTCGGCAGAATTCTGACGACCTCTTTCCAATAGGGATAGTCCTTGTACGGAGTGCTCGTGTGCGGAACTAGGACGATCGGCTTGAAGCCTCTCGCCCGGATCGGCTTGAAGAATTCTCGAGCGAACTCCAGCTCATCGGGTCGCGGATAGTACCAGACGCTCTTGTTCAGCGGGTCAACATGAGCGTGCCAACAGTACATGTCCAACGCGACCATGCGATAGCGAGTGATGACCGCATTCGACGCCTGATCAACGAAGTCTCGCTCATCACCAGTGAGCTCTGCAGGATTCTTCTTCAAGAGATGAACTAGGAATTCGTTCAATTGAGGCTTCGTCCGCAGATGAATCTTGTAGTCGAAACCTCCTTTCAGCGGAACGTCGTAGTCGAGCCAGTACCACTCTTTCTCCATGTCCTCACTGATCCCCATGAGCTCGTTGAACTGGAGCCAGTGATGAACCTCATCCACGTCTGGATTCCCATCCAACATCTCAGGGCAAGAGCAGATTACAAAGATTTTGACCTTTGGAAATTTCTCTTTCAGGCCGCGCATAGCAGCGGTCATGTAGAGAATGTCTCCAATTCCCCAAGTGTGGCGGATGACCAGAGTCTTTCCATTTAGATCAACATCTCCCCTCCAAGGTTTGCGATTCTGGAGACGACGCTGGTACTCCTCCCATTCGTACACACGAACCTTCTGTCCGAATTCGTTGATCACTGTCTGTGACATGTTCTCTCCTCTAAGAACTTCAAGCCACGAGACTTGAAGTCCAAGACTGCGTCTTCGGGTGATTTGAACAGACTATGCAGAGTCTGCCCAGAATCAAACTGCTCAGGGTCGGTGAACGTTCCCATCATCGGTTGAAGATGCGACGGGAACCACATCAGATGCGGTGTCCTGACGACATCTGCCAAGAATCCTAGGCCCGACGGGAAGACAAAGAAATAGTCCAGCATCTCTATGACTTTTACTGTCGCGCCGATGTGATACTGGCCGACTAAGTAGAGAGCCTTCCAGTTCTCAGCCTGCATCCTCGCGTACAGAATTTCAGAGATGCCGAGATCGTAGTCCGCTCCAATGAGAGCAAAGATGGCTTCGGGGACAGTTTCTTTGACGAGGCTCAAGAATCTCCACCACTCATCTGGACCCCAGAATCCCCAATGACGAGAATTTCCGTATGCAGTCGTGTAGACACCGATGAGTGGAGCCTTTCCATCGATGCGAGCAACCTCTTTCGCGAGGTCTTCAGCCGCCTCAAGCATCTCGCTGGAAAACTTCATCTCATAGTGATAGTCCACTGGTCCGAGAATCCAGTCCGCAACCTTCCCACCGTTCTCCAGCCACTCATTGATGGCAAAGAAATATTCTCCGTTCGGTAGAGAATTGACATCTGTTCCAGGAGGGAGCGTGTTCACCAGAGCAGCGTTCGCACCGTGAGCGCGATATCCGCCGTTCTTGACCCTCGGCAGAATGTCCAGATACGGACTCATCCGCTGTGGATTGTCCATAGAAGGACAGATGAGAATCTCACGATTGATCATGCAAAGTTTCTGGTACATCGCACTGAAATCTCCAATTCCGGGTGGAACGAAGAATGTAAGAGACATCACCAGCCCCTTTCCAGAATTTGGCTGATCACGTCTTGAGAGGAGTGTTTTCCATAGATGAGAGCCAGATGTTTCCCTTGTGCCAGCATTTCAGGCGGAGACCAAGCTCCATTCATCTTTTCTTCGAACGATAGATAAAAGTGCGGGGATATAGAATCTCCTTTCGCTCTCCAGAACAAAGCTGCTGGAATCCCCATGTATTCAGCAACGATGCCGATTCCGGATTGGAACGATACAACAAATCTAGCACTCCTGATCAATCCAAAGGTTTCAGATATTTTGGCCTGACCAACGAGATCCATCCAGGACTGGGCTTTCACTAACGGTCTCACACAATTTTCCCAATAGGATCTATCGTAATCTGCCCCCACCACGACGATCTTCAAATCTAGATGTTCTTGGACTAACCGTCCAAGAAGAGCCCAATCTTCAGGCTTCCAAACAGGCCCACGATTATGACCATCAGTGGTATTAGACATCTCTGATCCAAGATAGAAGACGCAGAATCCAGATTGGGCAGACAGAACACGACCAATTCTCAAGTCTTGCTCGTTAAAATTAAATTCGTCCATGATCTTCCAGTTTGTTTCAAATTCCGGAAACCAATTCTCCAATCTAATTCCACGCTCTAACGGAGCATTCGGTATAAGAACATAATCAATACCTGATAGATTGCTGACTCCGGAATCAATATAACGATAATAGCCATTCTCATCTACGGGAGATCCAGATTTTAGGATTCCGGTCTTGTACTGACCAACCTCAGATACAAACTTGAATCCAGAGATGAAAGGAACAGCTCGGCTTTCTCGCCCATCCACAAATTGCGAATTTAGAAAAATTTGCACATGACCATCACCTAATTTCTTTGCCATGCTTTGAACCTTCGTCATGCCCCAAACTGAATCGCCAATGCCTTGTGGAAGAAGAAATCTCAATATGACCTCGCATGTTCCCTTGGGATGAGAATATTGCCTGTTAGAGTATCTTCGAAATACGCCCATTCCGTGCTACCCGCATGACACTGTCTAAGCACAGCCATCGCAGCGGCAGCAACGGTGGAATCTCTACAATCATCGATGAGTATCCATTTAGATGAAGATTCCCAAGCCAACTTAATATCATGGTAGGCTTGATCGTATCTGTGACAGCCATCAACATGGAGAAGGTCCACGCATGGAAATCTTTCTAGACTTTGGCTATCTACAATCTCCACGTGCCCGTTGTACCCCGCTTTCTTCAGAATAGAAGAAACATATTCCGAAGGTTTGACCACAAATGTCACTCCGTATTCGCAATCGTTGTCATAGCCGAGGTAACAGGCTTCCGGGCACGCATCCAAGAAAGCCATCGCCGCTGTTCCAATTCCTACTCCTATTTCCAGAATTGTTTGCGGCTGAAGCACAGAAGCAACAGACCTCTTGAAACAAGAATATCCAATCCTGTACTCTTCTGTGACAACAATTGAATCAGAAAATGATCTTCCAAGAGTAGGAAGAAATTTTCTGTGATCGTACTTACAGGAAGGGTAGAGGTTCCTGATTTGTTCAGAAACCTCCACGAGTTCTCCTGGAAAGATCGACATTAGAAATCCTGTCTGAACTTCGTTAGTTGGGAACCATGCAAAGTCACTCTCGGAGAATTACACGGGAAACAGCTTCCCGGAACGCCTATAGACACGGACGGAACCATTTTCTCCGAATCGACAGTGATCTCAACCAAAAAATTACTCACATTGTTAGCCGGAACAGTATAAGCACCATTTGTCATAGTGCCTCCTCCAGCTACAGGCAATGTTCCGGAGTCAAAGATCGGAGTTGAAATCAATTGTTGATAGATAGCTATTCGGTAGTTGTGTGAGATAGAATCATAGTTCACTATCTCACCAACGATTGCTTCATACTGCTGAGCCCAGAGCAGCCCTGTCTCATACCGCACGTTGTGAGAAGAGACACTTTGGGCCTCTACAGTTTTTTCGTGGACTCCGATGTTCATACAAATCAAAGCAATCGCGACCAGAACCACACCTGCCATTTTCTTCATTTCGTTTCTCCTTTTCAGATTTTACTTTTTCGAACTACGAATGTGAGAATGTCTCCATTTGGATTTCCCGGACGGATGTCACTCTCCTCATGACCGACGTGAAGGATTTCAAGATTAAGAGAGGCTGCTATCTTGGAAAGTCCTTCCTCTGTGAAGAGAAAGAGATGCTCGGTTGGCTTCCAGTGCTTCCACGCTCTCAGCGCTTCCTCGTTCCATGGCGGGATCACCTCGACGTTTGGCGTCGTGATGACAATGACTCCGCCCGAAAGGAGATGCTCCTTGCAGAGGTAGGCCAGAAATCCGCGAGGATCTTCCATGTGTTCCAAAACATCGAAAAGTGTGACGCAGTGAACCTGACCGATGCTTCCATTCAACTCCGTCAGAATCTTACTGTCACATCTCTTTCGGGCCATCGTTGCCGCTACCTTGTTTGGCTCGAAACCGACCGTTTCGTACCAGTGCTCGGCGAATCGAAGGAACTCGCCGACGCAGCATCCAACGTCCAGAATCCGGTCTCTTTGCTTCAACCACCGAGACACCAGACCTAGACGGAACAGGTTCAGGGGAGTATTGACGTCCGTCGCAGAATATCGGACGTAGTTCTTGGCGTAGCCTTCAGCGTACATCTTCAGATTGTACGAGTGGCTCGTTCTGACGACACCACACGAAACGCAGCGATAGGCTTCCTCAAGAGGACGGAGAGTGCCTCCGCAAACGTAGCAAGAGGAGGATGAGATTGGAATTGTCATTCATCCCCCTATGAAGTCGCATATTCCACCGGATACAGACGCTTCCCCGGAGAGACGAAAGGATTCCGGAACGGTTTCCCCGTCTGCAAGGAGATCCGGAGTTTGCGATGCATCTTGGCACGGAGCTTGACCTGCCTCAATTCGCCCTTACCCATCTTCTTTGCAGCGGCAAGCTCGCGCTTCTGCTGCTCCACACTCCCGATGGTTCCACCACCGACCTTGATGTCGATCGCAGTGACGGTCGCTCGGCGGACTTGGCCCTTCTCGTCCATGAGAAGAGTCTCTTGCAGCGCGACAGGACGCGGATGGATCTTCTCGTAGGCGTAGTACTCCTCGAGAGCTCCCTGATAAAGCTGGAGCAACTTGTCCTCGTCGGTTGAGAAATTCGCCGGGATGCAGAGATAACCGAAGCCGTGCTTGAAGAGGAGCTTCCTCTTGACCCTGGAAATCTTGGACTCGGGATCACCGATATCCACGGCGACTCTGCGATCAAAGTAGAAGCGATCGCAGCGAGCTTCCTTGTGTCCAAGTTCAGTTTGTAGAAAGTCCGGAGACCATACTGAGATGTAGCCTCCGCCGATCACACGAGACATAGAGTCGTTCGCCCCTCCGAACTCGAATTTCTCCGGAGGGCCGACCCGCTTGTCTGAGATTTCTCGAACGTTCCCGCGCTCATCAGTCGAGAGGCGGGTTTCATACCTCTGGCGTTCCATTTCCATCTTCTTTCCTCCCAATAAAATGGAGGAGGGATGCCAGCATAGCATCCCTCCCCACGGATCTGTCTTGGTCTGGCCTAGATCGTGCCGTCGTCGCCGAGGAAGTTGAAGCGCGAGTCGATCATGCCGACCTCAAAGCGCGACCGCGCCTTGAATCGGTACGCTTCAATATCGAACGACTGGCCCGAGGCCGGATGCTCTTGCAGGATCTCCAGCGGATCACGGCGCTGGAAGACGAGGCATTTCTTGGGATCTCCCAAGATCCACGCCTTCGAAACCATGAACCGCGAAACGAGCAGCTTGTAGAGACCCTGGAGCGGGTTGATGGTCATGACGTATCCGGTGTCGCCTGCGGTCGCGGAAGGCACTGACGGCTGGAGAGTGGAGTTCAAGAGCTTCGCAGCGACGAACTTGTCTGTCGTGGAAACGAGCAGACAGTTCGGCGCGACTAGGAACTTGTTCCCCAGATCGTCCTTGATGTCCATCAGGGCGATGTCTGCGGCTTCCAGGTTCGTCTGGTTCAGACGTCCGAAAGTCGCAGGACGATTGCCCTTTGGAGCCGTATTGTAGCTTCCGGTTCCCGTTCCGGTCACGGTGTCACTGGCAGTCACATCGGGCAGGACTTCCACGCCTTGCACGGTGAAGCCTGCTCCGCCGATCTTGCCGATGACGTAGATCTCTTCCATGATTTTGAAGTTCTCACCCATCTGCGAAGCGCGGTTCTTGATCTGTCCGGTCTGGTCGTCATCGAAGAGCTCTCGCTCGAACGACTCGATCATACCGAATTTGAAGTTCGTCAGGACCCGATCGAGACCTTTGATCGGGTTGTCTTGGAACCTCATGCCGCGTTCCACTCGCTTCGGCAGGTTTGGACGGAACAGCGGAGCGTAGAATTCCTGATAGCGACGCGAGGAAACCTCGGTCACGAGATCAGGATATACGACCGGAACCGTCTGGTAGCTGTTGAGCGCGAAGGTTTGGATCCCTGCGCGCAGAAGTTGACCGAATGAACTCTCGGCGTTCGCCTCGCGCAACCGCACGGCCTGATTGTACACCGATTCACGGAGGCGACGGAACGAGAGAGCAGGGCTGAACCAGTCGATCTGGTCAGCGACATTCTCCCAATGCGTCTTGAGTCTTGGCATTTCTCCTCCGTTACGACATCGGCTGAGAGCCGAGCTGTTGGAATTGAGGCTTGAGCCAGATCAGGAGCTTTGTCGTCCCCTGAACGGCGACTTTTCCGACTTGAGCACCGGAAGTCACGCCGAAGAAATTCTCGGCTGCGACTACACCGATGGAGTTCTGAGCTGAAGCGCCTGTCTTCTTCACCTTCTGAGCATCGCCACCGATCGTGACGTAGTCTCCTGCGTAGTACGTCGCGTTGTCATCGATCGTGAACTCAACGAGTCCAAGGTTGATGACGTTCATGCGAGGCGTCGGCAGATTCTGTCCGAGACTTGTGATCGGTTGCGTGTCATGAGCCACGCCGATGAAGGCAGCAGATGCGGCGAAGGAAGCGGCGTCAGCCCCTGTATTGTCGATCGGAATCGCGACTTTGTTCGTGCTGTTCCACTTGACCATGTCACCTTGATTGTAAGTCTTGGTGAGATCAATCGGGACGCCCGACAGTCGGTTCTGCTCGACTTTGATGTTCATGTTCGGGGTCGTCACTTTTCACTTCTCCTTCTAACTGAGTTTTCGATTTCCGCTTTCTGACTGTCTACTTGGCTTTCTTGACCGGGATTCCCTCGGCCGCGAGAGCCTCAACGAGCTCAGAGTGTCCAGCCTCTTCGGATCCCCAGGATACAGCGAAGCCTCTGGCTCCAGCACCTTCCACGTTCTCCATCAAACTCGACACGACGCTGTCTCGGGTGGACTCCAATAGGCGAGCGTGCCGTTTGACCTCCCGAATCTGCTCTTCGCGATTGAAACCGTGGAGCTGAGGCTCAAGGGTTCGAGCGTAGCCGAGCGGGAGAATTTCATCCTTGACCGCTTCCCGGAGGATCGTGCGAGCACTCTCCACCGAATTGCGATGACGGATGATGCCACGGTACGTGACGATCTTGCGTTCCTTCGCACGTCCCGATTCGCGCAGGCGAGAATTTTCGCTTTCCAGGATAGCGATCCTGCGATTCGCTTCCCTTGCGACCTTCTTGGCGATCTTGTTCTTGCGGAACTTGCTCGTCTTGAGCTTATAGCTCTTTCCAGTTCCGGATGTGGATTCGTCACGAGAACCCCTCGTGTAATCCTCGTTGTAATCCCCGACAGCGTGCGACGGGAGAGCTGACTTGCCCGATTTGCCGAGACTGCCTGACAAGGAAGCTTCTTTGCTCCGCATCCGGCGGCGACGCCCGGACTCGGCCACTCCTCCTGCGGGTTCTTCTTCCAAGTCGTCCTCTTCCTCGGCTTCGAACATGCCCTCATCGTCCTCGCCGTCTTCCTCATCCTCGAGACCCTCTTCGTCCCCGAGGTCGTCTTCGTCCTCTTCGGCTTCGTCTTCCTCGGCCTCAGCGGACATCATCGATGTTGAGGATCCAGGTGATGCAGGAGCTGGCATGGCTCCGATTTCGTCTTCGTCCTCGTCCTCCATGCCCTCGTCCTCAAACGCCTCGTCCTCATCTTCGGCGGCTTCCGCGGCGGCTCTCGTGAGCCTCCGTTTGCCGGAAGCCTTGACTTTCTTCGACTTATCGCCGTAATCGTCGAAGTCGCCGAGCTCTTCTCCCTCCTCATCCTCCACGTCCGCCTCGGTGATCTGAGAGGCCGTGTCCTTCGGGGAAGGTTCCTCGAGCATTTCGTTATCCGGACCTGTCCCGGCGGCTGCACGAAGATGCTTCTTTCTCTTCGCTGTCCGCACAGGACCGGACGCGGACGCTTTCAACTTGGGTCGCGCCATGTCCTTGCCTCCTGCTGGATTGATGTTGCTGTACATCTCTTCGTTGACCTGTCCGGGACCTTTCCCTGAGACTGAAGAGGCAGCGTAGAGCTCCTTTGAAGCAGAGATCATCGCTTCCTTCATCTCGTCGGGAGAATCCGAATTGTACCCCGAAACAAGAGAATCGGCAATCTTCTTCGCCTTGTCGGGGTTTAGGACACCGGATTCTCTCGCCCTTTTCATACCACTTCTACTTACTGCGACTCGTGATCTGCCTCTCTTGCTTTCGAGCATCTGGTCAAACTTCCCACGAGCGGCTGGTTCGGTAACGACATCCGCACTATCCACCCGTTGGAACTGCTCGACGTAGTTGACCACTTCTCCACTGATCGTGGCTGGACGCGTCTTACCGATCGCATTGATAGAGATCCCGAACAGATTCTTAGCAGACGGATCGGTCAGAATCGTATCGATCTTGTCTGTCAACCACTTTGCATCAGGGAAGAAATGGAGCTTGCCCCGCAGACGTGCTCTGCCTGCCTGAGGATCTTGGTCTACGAAGCAGTCGCTGTACCATCCAACAAGATCTTTCATACTTCGTTCAGGAAGTGTCTTCTCCTGGATCGCGTCCGGATGATCAGCATACGCCTTGGATCCATTGAAGAGCTTCGGTCCTGCCTTCAGCGCTTCTTTGGAATAGTAGTTCTTGTCCTTGGAGTTCCCCATTCCCTCTTCAATGATGGTGACGAGGTAGACGCGACCTTTGCCCTTTTTCTTTCCGGTCTTGGGCTTCGTCTGTTCATCAATACCTTGTTCAAAGAAATGGGTTCCACCACCTACGGACTCCGAAATTCTCGTCAGTCGCCGACGACGTGAGGCGTGTAGAGGCGTCGGGACGCCCTTTTTCGTGTGTGCAATTGCCTGAGGCACTTCGGCGACCTCCCCACTTTCAGAATTGACACGAACTTTCTTTCTCTTCCGCTGCATCGGAGCCTTGCGAATTCCGGCTCTGGAAAGCTGGCCTAGCGATGATGCCGTATTTCCCATACTCTTAATATCTACGTCCGTAAGACGATCTCACTGCCGTCTCGAAATGCTTGAGCTTGCGTTCCAGACCAGCCTCCTGACTGATCATTCCGGCAGTCCTCTTTCGCTCCGCACTCTGCGGATCATCCTGAGGGATAACGTCATCAGTGATCGGCCGCTTCGCTTTGGACACCGTGCCGAGTCCCTGTTTGTGGGCTTCGGCGACCTCCTTCGCCGCCTTCAGCTTGCGCTTGTATGATTTCACGTGAGTGGCGATGTGCTCGAGCATGGCGGATCGCTGCGTCTCACGCAAGTCTGGACTCGCAAGGAGGAGCCGATGCTCCAGGATATGACCTCGGTGATCGTCCTCTTCCATGGCTTCCGAGATCTTTCCAAGCGAGAGCAGGGTCTTATGTTCGCCGTCAATGATCTTGACCAGATGCTGGTCGTAGTTCCTTGACGACGTCTTGTCGTTGGTCGGAACTCCGCGCTCAAACTTGCCGTCGTTTGCCTCACGAAGACGAGCGAGAGCAAGCTGGAACGTGTCGTCGAAGAAAGCCTCGGTTTCCAGAACAGCGTCGCTCTCCCGAAGGATTGCGAACTCGCCCTCTGGACGGCCGAAACTGTCCACTGTCCCTGTCCATCCGGGTGCATCATCGGAAGACGAAGGAGTCAGGTCAGGCTCGTACTGTGGTGACATTTCACCCTCCAAATTTTTCGTGAGGGGGAAGAGGGAGGAAGTTCTTCCCCGTCACGTCCTGGCTGGCTGATCCGCGCATCGGCTGAACTCAGCATCAGAATTCTTTGATGATCACTCCTCCCGTCAATTCACTAGGCTCCGGTCGCCTAACTACATATACTCCAGGTCTCACCCATCCAGAACCCTCGTCCTTGCGCTGTCCCTTCATGAACGGTAGAACGATCGGCCCACGGGACTCTCGCGAGCGGTGAAGCTTGCTCTCCCTCTTTCGCAGATCGCCTTCGGGATTCGTCCCGGAATAGCGCGGTGAGAAGAACTTCTCACGAGCTCTCTTTCCATGCACTCTTTGTCTGCTAGCGGATGCGGCTACTTGTTTCGAACCGAATCCGAGTCCATCAAGCTTCCGATAGAGATCACTTGAATCTTTTCCAGAATGGATACCGTGCTCCCCACTTAGAAGTTCCCAGGAGCCATCGTTCTTGTTCCAGTGGATCGCGTTTCCTTTTTCATCGCTCATGCGACCCGGAAGTTTTGGATTCTCTTCGAATCCATAGTACTTCGCGACTCCCTTTGCTCCAGCAATCCTGTAGATCGCCTTTGGATCTTCCTCATCACCATTCTTGCGCTCACCCCATTTCATTCCTTTGACGCCGGACGCAGCAAGCTCCTTCTCCAGGTCGGCGAGCATCTGGGGACGCATCTTCTGTGCTCTCTTCTGGAGAACTTTCTTGCCAGCCGGATCTTTGATGAGATGAGCAGAACGAGCAAGTTCTTCCGGCTTGTCCATCTTATGTCCCCACTTCATGCCCTTGACGCCGACTTCACGTTTCTTAGATTCGCCGAGCAGAGCATTGATGCGGTTCTTCATCTTCAGTGCATCGGACTTGTTCCCCGCACGCTCGAAGCGAGTCGCCAGCTTTCGCAACCGATTGACTCTTTTGGTCACCTCCGCAGCCTGCCCTCGGTGCCGAAGAAGAATCCCTTGATGCTTCGCGAGAGTCTGTTGGTACTCGTCCATCATTTTGGACTTCTGGCTTTGAAGTTCTTTCTGCTCTTTCGGACTTAGAGGCGTCGGCGTCTGTTCCGAAGGCGAGAGCACTCCACCTTTTCTTGTCCCCCACTTCATTCCTTTGACGCCCATCTCACGAACGCCGAAGGGACCTCCGAGGAAAGGAGTCGATCCGAGACTCACGGCCAGACCTGGACCTACCCTTGATAAGCTCAGCCATGTTCGATTTCATCTCATCTAGTTCTTCTTTGATGTTGTCGTAGGTGTCAGGATCCCTCTCACGATCGGTGTCGTGCAGTTCCCACTTCAGCCTGCCGATTTCCTCAACATGAGCTTTGATCTTCTGTTCTCGGCCGAGCTCTTTTCCTCCAGCTTTCTTTCCCTTCCTTGGCCCAGATCCAGGACCACCTTCTGACTGATGGCTCTTCTCGTAGCGAGGAGCCAGATAGCCGTTCTCCTTCTTCTTTGCCTCAGGGGATTGCAGCTTCATCAGCGGTTTCTTCTGCCGAATGTCTCCGCTTGGCTGCTCACTCTTCTTGGGAACAGGAAGCGGAACTTCCTTGCCCTTGTGCCCGAACTTGGCTTCCTTTCCCTTCTTCGCCTTGTTGATGATGTCGAGATGGTGTTCCAGAGCAGCGACGTGAGCATGACCTTGGTCGCTATCCAGGCCAGCCCTCTCAGCCGCTTTCTTGTGAAATGCGACGGCGTCCTTATTCGCACGGATGACGGCATCTGGATTGAGCTCGTTGACCTCTCCACCGTTTTCAAAGAACTCCTGAAGACGAGTCGCTGCTTCGCGATACGCGCGAGAGGCCTTGTAGTGAACGCGTCCAGCTTCCGTGTTCACTCCGTACTTCTTCGCCATCTTCTCGTGGAACTTGCCAGCTTCCCTTGAGAATCTGGAGAAGGCTCCTTCCTTGGACTCAGCGAAGCGGCGGATCTCTGTGGCGAATCCCGGCGGATCAAACTGTGCGCCCATCGGCTCTTCAGTCGCAGCACACTCAGGGAACGTCTGCATGTTAGAACTCCTTCACAGTAAGGGTTGACTCTTCATCCTCAAATCCAACCTTCTTCGCGCTCTGCCTGCGGAACTGTTCCTCAGTGAGGATGTCCGCAGAGACTCTTCTTCCGCCTCGAGTGACCCATGCGTTTTCGAGACGGAGATCGAAGATAGAGAGCTTGGCATGATTAGCTCGTGTCCAATTCTCCAGAACGTTCACCATGTCTACTGCGATCCTTGCTACGTTATCATTTACTTGCATGACGTGAGCAATGACCGGATTCTTCCGCCACAGGACGCGTCGCTCCGTCAGCCTGTCTTCGGGATAGAACTCTTCCCGTTCGGCGCGGAAGTCTACAAAGATGTGACCGTCATCAGCCCAGACGTATGGACGCAGATTCCGAATGTCGCATCTCTCCTGGAGAAGGAACTCGACTGACTCCAGAAAGACTGACTGCAAGAACGTTGACAGGCTCTCTTGCTTGTCCAATACCTGAACGACCAGCCTTGGATAAGACGAAAGAAGAGCTTCGTACGCATTGATTGACACTACAACACCCTTTCCAGGTTGTCTAGAAGTGAGTCGGCTTCTTTCCTAGAAGTACCAATTCTGAAAACCTTCCACCCTCTTCTACGAAGAAACCTATCACGCCGTCTATCGCGAGCTCGCACCTTTGGAGTATCATGCCAGTATTCCCCGTCAATCTCTATGTCTATCTTACGGACAGGATCAGCAACATCTAGACAGAAGCGTTCATACGAACACTCCAGACGAAATCCCTTGATGCCTGCCCTACAGACTCTCTTGAAGAAAGATACTTGCGGTCTGGACGGAGACTTTACATTCCGTCTGGGATTGTCCCAGAGGCATCTCTTCCTAGATCTCTCGGAGTGCTCTCTATTGAACTTTGGGTCAGACCAAAGTCTGTCCATCTGCTCGCGCCCAACTCTTGTGAGCACCCCAGACTTTGAAATCTTCTTCCTGTTCCTTGAAAGAACTCTAGCCATCTTTCTTTCATAAGCGGGGTCTTGCCACGATTTGAGATTTCTAGCCGAAGTCTTATCACGACACGCTCTGCTCTTATTCCAAGCAATCAGATTTGCCCTACCCGCGGAAGCTCTTGACATGCTCTACCTCACTATAGTAAACTCCTTGGAGAACATCTCGACAGAGCACAATCCACCCCCTAGTCCCGCCCCCAGATCGATCCCGATTGCTCCGGGTCTCTGGAACGGCTCACGAAACGGGACATGACTGAACACAATCTCTTTTCCTGGGAGTCGCAGGTCGCCCTCCCACCATCTGTTCACACCGAAGACAGCGGCATCATTGTTCATCTGCTTCCCAAAGATGACCGGATGAGCTCCAGAATGGCAAGCGACGAACGGGAGAACGGTGTCCTCATACCACAGATGCAGATCGTTCTCCATGAACTTCAGATGTTGTTCCGGAATCACGAATGGAAGGTCTAGAGTCTGGACGGATCCGTGATCACCGAGGATCCGGATCGGCTTTCCGTTGGGAACGTAGTGGGACAGCACTGTCCGACCTCCCATGCTGTCCCAGAGTCGTCTGATGTTCCGATCCTTCTTGCCAAGGGACAAATAGAGACCAAAGACGTACTCGTAGCATCCTCGCAAGAAGTAGAAGGTTCCAGGCATCTGTTGGCGAAGCTGGAGTAGACATTCGATCGTGGCCTTGCTGTCTTTTCCCGGCCCGATGTACGAACCGAGAAAGAGAACGGTGTCCTGATGAGTCGGCTGGATCTTGTCTAACAGCTTCTTCATCAGTCCGATCTCGCCACGAATATCTCCTACGACGAACTTTCGCCCTTCCATGTCGTCCCCTAGGTCTCGTTGTAGCGATAGGTCTGTGTCCACTGAGTGGACGGACCCGGAGATCCTGCATAGGTGGACTTGATGCCTCCCTGCGACATGACGTAGTCCTGCGTTCCCTCTCCAGTGCTCGGGTTCGCAAGGACTGTCCCAGAATTCACAGACAGAGGCGTGGTAGAAGTTCGTACCGTTTCGTCGTTGGCATCCTTGTTCGGTTGCGAGTCTGTGAAGCTGGCAATACCAGACTCATCCGAAGCGGATGCTTGTGTGTAGGTCGCCGAAGTCTTTGAGTAGAGCTTCACCGCTGTCGGGACGCTGGCAACAAACCAGCGGAGATTCGAAATGCTCCCCGCCGGAGTCGAAGGCCAGTTCATCTTACAATGCTTTCGCCACGACAGATTTTCTCCACTGTCCGGCTTCGGGACTGCGGCTGTCAGATCTAGAGCGCCGTCGTCAGCTCGCTTGTAGCGCACCGCCGATCCGATGACATTCGCTCCAGCGGATCCCGGACTGCTTCCGGTGTAATACCTAGTTTCGGCAGAAGCTGCCATTTCTCATTCTCCTTTTAGAAGACGCTGTACTAGAGGAGAGATATCGAACTCTCTGGCCTCTTTCCGATCGTCTAGTCTAACATGGATCATTTTCCACCCATGTCTTTTCAGAAATCGGTCACGCCTTCTGCGTTTCGCCCTGTCCTGATGAAAGTAGCGACCATCTGATTCGATTGCCGTCCTCGTTGGAAGATGAGCAATGTCGATCAGATATCTGGTCACCTGGAAATCTAGCTTCAGTCCCTTGATCCCAGCACGACAGAGCCTCTTGAACAGAGTGACCTGAGGCTTAGAGCATTTCACTCTTCCGCCACGCCTTAGAACTTGGAGGCGAGCAGCTATCACTTTGGGATCTCTGCTGATTCTACGAGCGGCCTTTGAAAGAGCCTCGTGATTGGCATTCTCACGAAGCTTTCTACGAACAGAAGGACGCTTCATTGCCACTTTGAGCGCTCTAAGTCTTCTCGCGCGAGACCTAGGATCCTTCCATGAGCGTTTATAGGCTTTGATCCTTCTCGCCCTAGTCACAGGATTTGACCAAGACTTAATCACTGCCTGCGAGTTGAATTTGAAGCCCATCTTCACTCACCCTCATAGCTTAGATCTTCCGTGTTTGTCTGTACGATCTTTCCGCTCGGACTGATCACGGTCAATTCATCGAGACCGCCGGCTCGCGGAGTGAAGCCGATGACATGGCGATAGACCTTCCGTCCGGATCGGACGTCGTGGTCTACGAGCCATCGAGCAATCAAGCTATACTTTGCAGGATCCAGCTTCAGCACGATCGGTTGCTGAAAATGCTGCGTCAGCTTCCTCGTCATCGCGATCGGCAGAAGGCGGAACTCCACCACTTTGTCGCGTGGGATGATATCTGTTGACAGACGGATGTTGTCCGGAGGAACGAACTCGTCGTCAACAAGAGCTCTCTGGAATGCGAAGTCATCGAACTGTCTCAACATTGACCCGTCATCCAGAACGGCTTCCCACACGAAAATAAACTTCCCGCCGAGGGTCGCGACCATGAGTGCGCTACCCTCCGGACTTTCGTACCAGTTCATCTTTCCTCCTAAGTCTCCTAAGTCTTCTGAGCTCCAGCCTCTCAGACTTCCCAAGCTTCACATGATTAGCCCAACGAATTCGCAGACCTTTTCGAAGAGCCGCGTTCTGTTTCTCTGTTCCGTACTTCCTACTTCTTGACCTAGGAAATCTAGGGATCCGTGGAATCTCCAAATAATCTGCCGCCCTTCTCAAAAGTTCAGGGCTGTCACAAAAATGCCCCAAACTCCGATTGCAATGACCACAGAGAACTCCTCGGTTTGCGCCAGTTTTCCAATCGTGATCAAGAGCATAGTTTGTAGCGCCCTTTGTGATCTTTGTGAGACAAACTGCACAACGACCCTTCTGACGCTTTAGATAATCTTCTCGGACAAGGGCGTGTGTCTGCCGCTTATAGTTTGGGTGCTCCAGATTTCCTATGCCTCCCATAGAACTAGCTAACTAGCCTCGGGAAATTGAAGGGGCTTAAACAAGATGTCGTCCACCCCGAGCTCGACCGGAGCACTCGGACTCGCTGCCAGATATGCGGCATCCTGCGACACGTCCAATGTGACGACGTCGAAACCGGAAGTTCCCGGAGTCGTGACCGTCGCATGTCCCACCTGAACGATACGACGAGTCGTCTTGTCGGACAGCGTCGTCGAGATGTTCGTTCCGTTGCTTTGCTTGAGCGTTGCCATTTTCTCCTAACCTCCTTAGGAAGTCACCTGTAGATCATCGTAGAATCGTCGCCACTGTGTATTAGAGAAATAGACAGGCACTCCTGTTCCGGCTCCCGGACCTTCTCCGAACTTTCGACCGTTCGTAGCGAAGGCTACAGCACCTTCGACCGGCGACGCGGGGAGGAGTGCGACCGTGAAGTTTGCAAGATCTACATCCGCGCGGCGCAGGAAAGCGTCATCCATTCTCACAGTAGATGCGACCGTTCCTCCAGCGATGATGACTCGGAAAGATATGTACTTTGCGTTCGCTGGCATCGTCTGAAAACCGCGGAGCTTTACATACGTCGCGGAGCTGGAGTTCATTGCAGGAGCTGTGATAGCTCCTCCGTCCTTGTCGAAAACAACGATTCCGACCCAGAAGAGAGCATCCCCCGAAATCTGTATCCCAGCCGCGCCGAACTCGTAGGTTTCTCCGGGAACTACTTCCCAAATGCGCGAGACGCCCAGATCATTAGCAGACCACAGATCTGTTTCAGCAGCATCCGTTCGAGACATCTCCACACACTTGTTTCCTGTGAAAGCATCCGCAGAATTGACGTGGACGACAGTAGTCCCAGATCCTGTTTTCGCCCAGAATGGGATGATAGCTACGGATGCCTGCGCTCGCTCGAATCCAGGATTTGGAATCAGATTGCTTCCTGGAACTTGAAAATTCAGCAATTCGTCGTGGCCGAGCGTGCTGAGCTTTGCGTATAGAGGACCGCTGGAAACGCTCACGATCTTCCAGCTAGACACGTTATCGCTGACAAGAGTGACCGACTGATGCTGATCCACAAGGATGTAGGAAGAGAAGTCCTCGATCAGATCTACGCCGGACACCACAAGCGTCACCAATCCGACATCGAGATCCACTCTCTGGAATGTGAACGTCCTTCCTCCAATGCCAAGTGCTAGAGGGAGAGTCAAGGTGATCCCGACTGCTCCGCCAGTCGCTAGAATGACCCCATAAGTCTCGTCTATGAGTGTATCGGTAGCGAGGCTGGAAATCTTCGTGCCGAAGACATTTCGCAGTCTGATGCCGAGCGCCGTCTCGATTGCGCCGACCTCAGCAGCAAGCTGATTGTGATGCTTCGCTAGAATGCGAGCTTCCACAGCGGATCCAGCGACGTGAGCAGCGGCGACCGTTCCATCTGCCCCTCGGCCACTGGCAGCGACCGTCAAAGTGTCCGAAGAGCGAGAAGCGATGTTGATGATCTCATTCTCAATCGAAACCTTGAAATTGTCAGCCGGAAGGCGACTACCTGTTCCGCTGACGAGCACGATCGAGAGACCACCACTAGAAATTGCAACGGAGAGAGTGGGAACGCTCTGAGAAGGAACCTTATCCTTCTGATTGAGAAGATCCGTGACCGTCACCACGGCTGCTGGAAATTTAGCTGTCTCTACGAAGGGCACTGATGTCCTCCCTATTCTACAATGAGAGTTACTTTGATTTCTTCTTCAGGATCGCGGTCGCGAAGTGACTTCCAGGTTTTGGATGCTTGGCGAATCGAAATTTCTTTACTCTGCGAAGGGAACCGTCGGGCATGATCATCTTCACAGGGATTCTTTTCTTCATCGCATGACGCGCCTCGCTCCAGACTCCAGAGGAGATCCTTCTTCCCCTGAGAGGCTGAATGACGACGACGTCGGCCTCCTCAACCTTCGCGTGGTAGTACGGCATCTTTCCCTTCTTGCCTGTCTTGCCGAGCTTGCATCGGATGGCAACGATGTCGTCATCTGGAAACATCTCTTCCAGGCGATCAAAGTCCGCAGCCTCCCGATTTGTGCCGTACCTTTTTAATGAGCGCGCGAAGTAGACCCTTTTGGATTTCGCCTCCTGGAGACGGCGGACGAAGAAAGTCAAGCGGTCTTCAAATGGTACACTCTCTTTGGAAAGCGCAAAGCGTCGCTTCTTGGACTCCCCCGTACGACCAGCGGCCTTTCCCCACTTCTTGGACACATCCTTCATGAAGGATCTGGACGTAGGACGGCCAGCTTTCTCGGCATGACCAGAGACTATGTCCAGAACATCAGCCTTCTTTTCCTCAGGCTCTTCGATCCCATAGGCTTTTCTGTTCTTAGACAATTCTGATCGAACTGCCTCAGAGGTGACTTCCCTCTTGTTCAGATTGATGGCAAGAGTCGAACTGTTCTCTGGATCGTGGAAGTAGACAAGACCCTCTCCTATTCCTCCCCATAGAGCACCGCTCTTTTCGATGATGTCTGCCATCTTCTGTTCTTGCTCATTCTTCGGAACGGGTCGATTGAGCCCGAGTTCTTTGGCTTTCTTTGCTCCTGGACTCTCTGGCTCTTTTTCTCCCCCACTTACTCCCCACTTCATCCCTTTGACGCCAACTTCTTGAGATTCTTTAGACTTCTGCCAAGAGAATCGTCGGGGCTCTTCCAACAATCCAGGATACTCTTTGAAGACAGTCTGTCCTACGGGAATTCCACGTTCCAAAGCCCACTTGACTGCCGCTTCATGCCAATGCTTCGCATTTCTGATTTCGTGTTCGGCCCCAGACCATCTAACTCGTCTTCCTAAGAAGTCATGATATTCCGTTCCATATTGCTTCTTCAGATATTGCTTTTGAGTCAATTTTACAGCTTTTCTAACTTCCCTAAGAATTTTCTCCTCTCGTTCAGTCTTTCCTTTCTTTTCCCCCCACTTCATTCCCTTGACGCCCATCTCACGATGACGTCTGGACTCAATGAGGTCAGCAGTCAGCTTCTCCCCATCAGCCTCATCCTTCTTGAGCAGCTTCTTGAAGTCCTCCATGGACATCGTCGTCATAGAGCCAAAGAAGCCTTCGTCATCGTAGTGGTCTAGAAACGCTTTCTTAGAGTCATCCGCAGAGCCGAAGCCAAGCATCGCTTTGTCTTCATCGTACTTCTCAAACTTCGGCGGTTTGCGCGTATGAATAATGTAGGCAAATTCAGCGTCTTCATCAGGGCCGACGTAGCAGTCTAGACTGTCGCCGTCTGTTCCACCTGTTTCCTTGATCCGGCCATAGGGGAACTTCATCTTGGTCTTCCACTTCTTCCCATTCGGCCCTGTTCCGCTGCGGACAGAACCCTTCTTGTTCTCAACGATAATTGGGAGACCCTGGAAGGTCATCTTCCCTTGAGGCTTGTACTCCTGTTCTGACTCTCGGAACAGCGAGGCGATGGCTCCAGCGAAGACATCAAGAGCTTCCTGGCCTCGATACTCCATGCGACCCTGTTCATTGACGATCATTGGAGCCCTTCTTCTTAGAGGCTAGATGGAACCTACAACATCCGCGGATCAGATCGATGATGCCGTGACCGTGCTTGTCTTTCCGAATCTTTGGATCCCTCTTCACGTGGAGTTCGTCGCAGAGACCAAGCTGTCCATTCGACGAACGCTTGATGACATAGACGCAGTCTTGACAGCGGTACGGGCCTTGCTCAGCGTACTCGGCGACAGGAGTTCCAGTTCCTCTGGGAAGGATCGGCAGGTTGTGTTCCTTCAGCGGCGTGAACGCACTGAAGGTAGATTCTCGGAGACGGCGACGCACAAGTTCCTCCCTCAGTGATGCGGTTGATACCCTTCGCCCTTCATCCAATGAGCCAGTGCGAAGGGATTCTCAATGTCCTTGTGCTTCTTCATGTGCTTGACCGTGCCTCCCCATCCCTTCGGCGCGGCCTCTTCCAGGTCAGCCGATTCTTTCGTGTCTACTCCGTCTTCGTCAACACCGACGTACTTCACCTTGACCCGACGGATGTTCTTCAGATGGGCCTTGCCAGCGTTCTCGTCAACGACGTAGTTCGCTCCCCACGTGACTTCGCCCATCGTGAAGACGACCAGTTTCTCATCCGGGAAGACGTCCTTGATGTACGGATTGTTGAAGCCGGAGGATTCTGCGACCGGACCGCCTCCAGGGATGTACGGAGGCAGAGGAAATTTGACCCTCAATGCTCTCTGGAGCATGCTCCTCAAGTCTTCCGAGGACACGCTCTCACGAAAACGGCGGGACTCCGCCACGCGCACGCCTTTGTTCCCGGCGGCGACAGGCTTGTAAGTCTCGCCGAAGATTCCCCGCTTCTTGCTCTTGATGCTGGAATCGGACGCGCGGAGATTCTTTCCTTTGCTTGGCTTAGTGATCTTCTTTGCCTTGGATCGCCGAGGACTCATCACACCTTCGGCTTCGGCAAAGATCTTCTTTGGATTCTTCTTCGCTTCCAGAAAACGGCTGACGGGCGACTTTCCATCGCCTAGAAAAATCAGATGGCCCTCATCGTCAGGTCCGCCGCTCGGGAGCGGGGTGATTGTAGTTCCCATCTAGTGCCTCCCGCGAGGATGCTCGCTAGAAGTAGTTACTGGATAGTCTTTGGAGAAGAAGGAGTTATGACGTCGAGAATAGCGGGATCCACAAGAGAAATCTTGTCATCGAAGAGCGCTTGCACGAGCCAGACATCTTTCGAGCCCTGTCCGAACTCAAACTGCCGAAGGATTTCTACGGTCTCCCCTGTGAACAGATTGCGAACGTCTGCTCTGGGCCAGATGAAAGGGAAGGGCGGAGCGTTCAGAAGTTCACTGAAGGATTCTTCATCGGTGTAATAGCAGATATGAGAATGCCCTTGCATCGCTTTGGAGTTGACGACGGCCAGCATTAGACTCCCTCTGGATAGAAAAGCCTCGCCCTCGGATGTTCTCGAAGGCGAGGCCTCGTTTCTGGCGCCGATGAACTACGGTTCGGGCGGAGCTTCGGGCTCTCCGGGCTTCTGGAGAGGAGGATGGCCCAACCGAGTGAGCTCGGCATTGATTTCGTCGAGGTCAGTGTCGGTCAAGTCAATGATCTTGTCCAGCTTGTCCTGACCCGTTGTGAGAACCACCGTGTACTCGATTTCCTGCGTCGGAGAGATCGCTGACTTGATCTGCTTCACGACGCCCACGATGATCGGCTTCAGGAGTCCGGCGACTTGGACTGCGAGAACGAGCTCTCCGTTGACCTTTTCCAACGTGGAGAGAAAGTTTCCAGCACTCGCTACGATGGGAGTTGATCCGTTAGGTGACACAGTAGATCACCTCCCCCCGCAGAAGAGTCGCTACTGGATAGAGCGGCAATTTCAGTTCATGACTCGTCACGATCGTGATCAGCCCCCTGATGAGCTGAATCGACGTCCGGATTTGAGTAATGAACCCGTTGATCCTTTGCAGACTCTGCGGATTTTTGATCCCCGTCACACCGAGCGTATTGATATTCTGTAGCTCAGCGAGGATTGGATCAATCCATGACAGAAGCTGTTTCTGGGTAGACTCATCCCATGTTTTGGGAACAGTCTTCAGGAACCGAGCGGCCTCGTTTTCAAGCTGGAACGCTTTCCCAATGGAAGTCAGGATCCCAGCGTATGCGGAGCCGTCCGGCAGGATTGGAGTGCCATCAGGACCGAGCGTCTTGTTGAGCTGTATGACGGAGGTCTTGGCGGCATCAGTGACCGAGGTCGCGTCCTCCAGTGCGCCGACAGCGGCGAACCAGTTCACGACCCTTTGCTCGGGCACTCCAACCGGAACGTTCGTGACCTTGATCTTCTTCCCACCGCAAGAAGAGGTCACGAATCCGAGTGGAATGACCAGCACAAGCGCGAGCAGACACGAACACAAACGTCTCATTCGGCTTTCCTCCTTTTCTACTTCTACAAACTAAGTTACCTGTGAGCTCTGACTACTTAGTGAAAAAGCCCACAGGAACTCGAGGGCGTTTGGTCGTTCCAGCCGTGGGGCTGTTATTCGACACGACCTCCACACTCGAAGGATCCAGGGCGATCATCTGAGCAAACCACGTCGTCGTTCCGTAGCGACTGGATCCCGTCGCCGGAATTGGGATGTCCGCTTCGAAGATGTTTGTCTGTCCCGTCACTGGCAGAAAAGCAGAAGCCGCAATATCTTGGACAGTGACAGTCGCCCCCGATGAGTCGAAACGGAACAGGCGAGCTCCCTTCACGCAATCCTTCAACAGCGTTGCCGAACAGAACGGATCGTTCGTCACGTCATGCTGAATTGCGAACTGCGTTGGAGCTGTCTGCGCGAGGATCATCGGGACGAGCAGAACGACGAGTCCCATGATCCCCAGAATTGGTCCGAGCCGAACTTTTCCCTTGCTGTTTTTGAACCTCATTTTCCTTTCCTCCATTTTGAAGTGAAACCTGCTTGACAAGATTGATCACTCTCAGCTTTTCTTCTAGAGAGAAGCCTTTCGTGTGTCTTGCCACTTCCAGCACGAAAGAATCGTGCAGGAGATTAGGCTGAACGAATAATTCTCTGACGTTGATCCCCAGAGCATCTGCTATCCGCTCGCAAGTGTTGAGCGATGGATATTGAAAACCTGTCTCAATTCTGGACAGGTAAGAGCGTGTCAGATTTCCAGTTCTCTTGCAGACTTCCGACTGAGTGACTTCCATTCCCATGCGGAGCATCCTAATTCTCTGCCCCATTCCCTCAACGATCTTGTTCGTAGGAACGGATGCTACCTTTTCCTTTGAAACGACAGGCAACGGAAGATGAAAGATCTTCTTGCATCTACGACAACGACCGTCCCTCGTCTCGTACTGATTCAGTCCGCAATTCGAGCAACGATGAACTGGACGGCTTCCATCAGCTTTGCCTTTATCCATGTGATCCCCCAGATCACTGCGACGAGCCACTTATAAGGGCTGGAGATGCTGATCGGCTCTATCGTCACTAATCTCACTTACGACGCCTTCCTTCACTTCGAATCGTTTTCCACACCTAGAACAAGATACTGGCGAAGTCAGCGTCAATTTCTCAAAGAGAACTTCAGGAACGATCCGATGAGGGGTGAAGCTCAGCGTCCCACAGAAGGGGCAGTTCAGCGCGACCGTCGCCTTCTTTGGGGCAAGACAGATGCGAGTCCAATCGCCAGGATTCTGGACGTCCTCCAGATCTTCCTTTTTACAGGTTTTGAGTTCCTCAGTCATTGAATCCTACCTTGTCTTGAAGACTTCGGGCGGAGGAACCGTCCTCTCAACGAAATGCAGAGCTCTGCAAGCGCGACGTTCTCCGTTTAAGACGCGAGAGTCTTTCAGAACAGGACAGAGAAAGAGCTGAACTCTTTTCTTGTAGCTGACGCTCAGCTTTGGAAAAGGAGCTTCGTATTGGAAGAGCTTTCCGTAGTTGAGTTTTCCAGCATCCTCTAGAACAATCATGACAAGGTTCTCTTGAAGACCGTTCGCGTACTGCGCTGGTCTTGATGTTCCTTCCATGATCTCAAACCTCAGAAGGCATTGTTCCTTCGAAACCTGAGTACAGGGTGGATTGTTCGTCTGGTCAAATTGCCATCGAATCTTGTCGGGACGAGTCAGGCTCGCTCCGCCAGTGGGAATCGTGACGATGTTCTGGGCGAACAGGGGCATCGCCAGAAGGAACGAAAGGATCAGCACTCTAGTCCTTCTCGGCATTGGAATCTCCTCTCCACCACTTTGGATTCTTCCTGACGAGCACCAGAAAATCCTCAAGATCAATGTTCCGGATGAAACGCTGATCGGTCAAGGCCTCTTCCTGCCTCTCTCGCTTGAGTTTCATAAGGTAGGCTCTGTGGAACTCCGAGGCCTCCCGTGGGATGATGATCCCACTTTCCGTCCGAACGAGATGGTCTGTAGGAAAAGGATCGTCAATGAATCTTCGCTCCGGCATTTCAATTCTCCTAGAAGAAAAGGGCGGCGACGTCGGGTTCCATCGCTGTCGTCGCTTACGCTCGGCGCAACCCCTCTCGAGATGCCACTCCGCGGTGTCGCGTCGCTATGAACTAAAGCTCGACACGCGCTTGACCGCGAATGCGCGTCCCTTCCCGAATTTAGGGTCATCAGCCATCGCTGCCAGTGTTACGCGACGGCCATTCGCCGCCCCTATTCACATGATACCCCGAATCCGGCCAGATCGTTCACTCAGAACGATCTGGCCATTTCCAGGTTCCCGACTCATTGCCCTGGACGACGTTGGCCTTCCAGATGGCAGTGACCGACGCGTTATTGCAGAAGATCTGGAGGTCAACGACGTGAACGTCGTCGTGGATCCCCGTGATCATCGCTGGGAGATTTCCACCGACTACTGCTCCTCGGTGGAGCTCCATTGTGTCATTCGGAGAGACGATATAGTGGACGATTCGTCCCTTCGTAGGTTTCATCATCATTTTCTCCTTCCGCTACTCGAGGAATCCGGATAGCGGCTTAATCGTGATGTTCAGGTGATTGCGGACAACGTGAGTCGTGTAGTCCTCGCTCTGGCTGCCCGAAGCAGAGATCTCCACGGCGACGCTGGGATCTTGCGCGATCAGTGCTGCTTTGACAGCATGGACCGCCGCTTGACGGACACTCTCTTCCGGCTCCGAACACTTCTGCTGAGCCGATTGCTTTTCCACTTCCTTCAGGACTGCGGGTGCTTTTCCGACTGCCACTAGGCTCCAAGACATCGTAGTTCCTCCTTGAGTTAGGTGTCCTTGAGGACACCGTCTGTTAGAAATCCGTGATACTTGCCTTCGATGAGAATGCTCGGGGTCACTGAGATGTTCGGAGGCGTCCCCGTTCTCTTCCAGTGACTTCCGTCTTTCGCCGGACCATCAACACACCAATCTCCTCCGGGAGTCTTCACGATCAGGCACTGACCGTCAGGGCCAGCCCACGAAGGACTCTCCTCGAACCACCACGCTCTCCAGATCGCTCCGACTGGGGCTTCCTCGACTGTCACTTCCTTGCCATCGGGAAGACGATAGAGTCTGTCAACGAAGAGCTGGCGATAGTCCTGAGGAACGAAGGCGTATCCACAATGACAATGTGTCGGCCAGCGAGGATCGGACTTGAGCTGTTCAACCTCGGACTGAAAGGAATTGATGATCGCCTTCACCGGATACTCGTAGTCATCAAAATGAACCAGAGCATTGTGATAGTGTTTGTCTCCGATGGCACTCATCGAGTACCGACGAAGGTAGCGACGGATCCTCGGAACATCTTCAATTACGAAGCACTTGATCTCGCTCACTTCGTTTTCACTCCCGGAGGAATTGGAATCCGCTTAGACTTCATGAAGTCCGTAATGTGCGACGGACCCATGTCAGACCGCATGTCGCAGTTTCCGTTGATGATCGGATTTCCCTGCGCGTCCAGCGTTCCAGTATCGATCGCCACGCAGAGTCTCCACCACGACGTTTCTCCGTAGAGCTGAACAGTCGGGAGAGGAAGTTTGGCTGAGTATTTGAACTGGTCTCCAAACTCATTGATTCCAGCCGATGTTTCCACACGGAGAACCTGCATAGCAAGATGAGGATCAGTCACACCCATCGGCATCTCGTGGATCTCGAAGTGGCTGACGCAAGGTTTCTGACCCGCATACGGAAGTCCCTGCCAGAACCATCCAGCCCCGTTCACATGAAGAGGCAGTCCAGAACATGGAGGGATGTAGTACGCTCCGACTCCCATCGGGTTCGCGGCTGGCTCACTGTACGGCATTCTCCATTCGAGCCAGTAGGGATTGCAGCATGTCGCAGGAGTCGTCGGAGAAGCAATGTCCTTGCGTCCACTGAAGACGGTCTTCCATTCGCCGATGTAAGCGAATCCTCCTGCCGCAACGAACAGAGCGATGAGAACTTTGTAGCGAATTTTCATTTCGGAATCACCTTTCTCGGCTTCGGAGGTTTAATCGTCACCGTCGTAATCTTCCCCATGTCCGAGACGATTCTGGTTCCGTTGACATCGTACGATACAGATTTCGCTCGGTACTCGCGGTCTCCATAAGGTTTGTCCACATAGATGATGTGAAAGATGGTTCCCTTCGGCCACATCTTGTCTTTGAGATCCACGAAGGTGATGAACTTGCCGCCGATCCAAACTTCGAAGCCGTCAACGCAATTGACCTTCACAGCCGCAGAGCACGGACCGAGCGAATTCTTCATCTCGTAGTCAATCCGCAGCGTGATAGTGTCCGCTCCTCTGGCGACGCCGAGCAGAAACACGAACGCTGCGACAACGGCGAACGCTATCTTTCTCACGTCTCAGCCTCCCTTGCTAGATACCTTGCACCCCCTACACTTTTTCAGATAGGTGAGATGGAACTGGCCTTCGTACGCCTCACATCCGCATGGGAACACTCGGATCGGATCTCTTGGAAAGTTCTCGATCGGCTGAACCGGATACTGCTTCATCGGCTGCGCGTACCGATGAGCCAGACGCCACAGAACTCCCCTCCAGTCCATCTCATGCCTCCGGACTTTCCTCTGCGCCTGCTTCCACTCCTTCTCTGGCCGGAGCTTCCATCTCTTGAGCAGGCTCGGAGACAGGCTCAAGCTGAACCACTTCATAGCGCAGGATGGCATCCTTGATCTTTCGCCATGTGTCCTCGCTGAACGAGCCGTCCGGAAGATCGTTGCCACGAAGATGGTCTTCTCCAGCGCGAGCCACTCGACACGTCGCGATACATCCCAGATAGGACGCCTTCGCGGTGAGGCGATACAGATTTCGTGTCGTGCAGAAGACCGCGTGGATGTCCTTGATGGAATCGGAATTCCACGCCTCTTCTAGCTTCGTCTCAGTGATGCGGACGAATTCGCCCTGCCGATACTTGTCTGGGTCGAGTTCCTTGAGCCACTCTCGGAACTGCTCTGTCCAACGCAATTCGTGTCCCTCGCTCATGTCTCTGCCTCCACTTCTCCAGAATTTTCTCCTTCTTGCCAGATCGTGACCAGATTCCCCTGTCCATTCCGGTAGTCCCGAACCGAGACGCCTTTCAAGCGGAGGGTAGATTTGATGACTTCGGCCATCTTCTTGTTCTCCATCAGCATGTGGTTCTGCCGCTCTCGGATGATGCTGATCATCTCGTCCGTCACCTGTCCCCCCAAGTCTTCTGCGGGAGGGGGGAGAAAATGCCCCCGCACAGTCTCCCCTCTCTCTTCACAGCGCTCTCCGTACGAGCGACTATTCCTATGATACCCCGAGCTCGTCTGGATCGGTCAGCGACGAAGCTCGTGGTTCAGGCTCTGGGCGACGTGGATGGCGAGCTCGTGGCTGATGTGCTGCCTGTACGTCTGCCCCTCGACTTGTGGACGCCATCCACAGGCACAGCCGATCTCCGCCTTCTCGTTCTGCATGATCCGGATGATCGGCGAATGCGTACAGAGCCAGTAGTTGAGACAGCGCTCCACCACGTCCGGATGGATGAGGAGCGGCCTGACCGCAGACGATCCAGCTCCGACTGGAGGAGCTGGATTATCTGGCGCATGTTTCGGCTGGTAACAGACTCCAGGACCTCTCGTCGGTTCTGGCACTTGAACAGGCTTCGGCCTTTCCACCGTTTCGTCTCTCTTCGTCATGCCTTCTCTCCCTTCTGTTCGGACGTGTACGCCGAAGAAAACTCCGTGACCCTTCTAGATCCATCCGCATTGACCGGAGCCGCATTGATGGCCCAGTCCAGCGGATCCCTCGTAGTCGCCGCTCGCAGACTTGTCCTTCTTCCCTTCTTGTCGATCGTGTAGGGATCGCTGGACGCCTTCCATTGTTCTTCCGGTTTGTCTTGAAAGCGAAAGACATCTCCGTTCTTGAGGTCGTGCATCCGAACGACTCTCCATTCCGCTCCGACGTTCCGCCTCTCAATGGTTCTCAGTTCCATGCTCTTCCTCCATCTTCTTGAGTGTCTTCTCTCCGGTCAGTTCGTACATGCAGTCTCCGCAGATCAAGAGCGTCGGCGGATCGGAGACATCGCACTGAATCTCCTCGCAGCCCCACTCCTTCTTGCAGACCGGACAGTAGTGCCTGTGATTCTGCCGGACGATGATGTTCAGGTTGAGATCTTTAGACATTTGGAAATCCGATCTTCTTGAACATGACCCCTCCGTGATGCTGAACGTTTGGACAGACTCCAAGCTGGATGTACTCCTCCGTCTCCATGGATGGCACAGTAGCGAGGAGGAGCTCAACCTGTCCTGACTCTCCGATCCTCGCTCCCCAGAGGGTTCGACCCTTGTATTCTTTGAGCTTCTCTACGCAGACTTGGCACACGACGATCTCCCCTGTTCTAGTTTTCTTAGCCTCGCCACTTCCTTCAGCGCCTCATCGTATTCCGCCATCGCTTGACGATGATACTCTGCATCCCCGACCTCTTTCGCTGGGAGAGGATTTCCCGCTTCCAGATACTCCGCCCACTGGCGATGAGTTTCTCGGGATCTTTCCAGGATTTCCTCGAG
>Ga0137451_1000012_pt1 | contig 62794 bp, 57 predicted proteins | sample EasRivERMGT500_2_FD_102336 | JGI IMG/M metagenome (GOLD analysis project Ga0137451, IMG submission 102336) | Soil microbial communities from meander-bound floodplain in the East River, Colorado, USA - East River MetaG ERMGT500_2 | ecosystem: Environmental > Terrestrial > Soil > Floodplain ... | reverse complement strand
CGGCGTAGAGAGTCAGCGCAAGCTCGTTCTGCTCGATGCGCGCGTCCGAGCCCTTGAAATCGAAGCGGTTCGAGATCTCTTTGTTCGCCTGATCGACCGCGTTTTTCAGCTCGATCTTGTTGACTTCCGAAACGATGTCGAAAGAGGGCATGGGAACGTCATGGTGATCCCGACCCTTAGAATCATACTACGGGAGGAAGCTGAGGTAGTTCGGACTGAAATTCCCGACGTTGGGGAGAACGAGCGGCAAGTTGGTGTCGCTCACCCCGAGCCAGTGGGCGAACGTCGCCGCGTACTGGTCGACGGAGAAGCCCGGTATCAGGTTTCCCTGCCCGATATCGGCGGGATTGCCGGCGCCGTAGATCGTGGGATGGAACGTTCCATATACCTGCTGACCCACAACTGAGCCACCGAGGACGAAGTGATGCGAGCCCCAGCCGTGGTCAGACCCGTCTCCGTTCGAGGTGAGCGTCCGACCGAAATCCGAAGCGGTGAAGAGTGTCACTTGGTCCTGCACTCCCAACTGCACGAGCCACGAGTAGAATGCGCTTACCGCGTTGTTCACCAGGGTCAACTGTTGAGCATGCTGGGTGAGGAGAACATCGTGGTTGTCGAAGCCGCCGATGCTCACCAGGAACACCTGCCGGTTCGTCTGTAGAGCATCGGCCACGGAGATGATTCGGGCGACAATCGCGAGCTGTGATGCAAGGCTGTTGTTTGCGGGGACCGCGGGGTTGAGCACCGGCGCACCCGACAAGGCGCCGCTCAGCTGCAGGTTCGCATCGATCGAGCGATCCGTTACCACGCCCAGTTCGTTCTCGAACAGGTTCGGGCTCGTGCCGGTGATGAGGCTCCGGTAGGCGGTTGATGCCGCGGTTCCCTGGGAGCCGTAGATGGTGCCGGAAATGCTCGAAATAGGCGTGGGTCCGTTGGAGCCCACTTGATACTGAATGACGCTTTGGCCCGAAAGGAACACCGAGCTGCCGCCGGCCGAAATGCAGGTGAACAGTTTGTTGTTATTCGGGTTCGTATTCTGGCTCATGAGCAGGTCGCCGATCTTTCCGCCCCAGCCGATCTTTGCACCCTCCCCAATAGGCTGATGCGCTTGCCATACCGACTGCTGGTCGTTGTGCGAAAAAAGCTTAGGGGGCTTTCGCACCGAGGGATTTTGGTAATCCGCCTTGGTCAGTATCGGATCGATCAGAGGTCCGACATTGGCGACCACCGCGAGCTTGCCCGCGTCCCAGTGGGACTTGAACGCGGTCAGCGCGGGATGGAACGCAAACGAGTGCCCGCCTTGCGACGCGACCGCGCCGGTCGAGGTGGCAGCGAGCTGAGCGTAGGGAATGGCGATCGTGTCCCGTGATGCTAGGTAGCGGTCGTAGGACACCCCGTCGGTTGATGTCGGGTCGTACGGAATAAAGGTGTTCGTGTGGTCGTTTCCGCCGTAGAAGAAAAGGCACACGATTGCCTTGTAGCCCGGGGGGGTCGCCGCCGAGGCAGCGCTAATCGCCGCGAGGTTGAGGGCGAAGGGACTGGCCGCGCCCGCAATCGACATGAGCGAGCAGGTCTTGAGAAACTGGCGGCGGGAGGCGCGCATGGGTTCGCTCCGAAGTCTATTTCTGCACGAGATAGTCAGGCGACGACAGTGTGAAGAACACCGCGAGCCGGGCGCGGTTCAGGCGCGCGGTCGTCTGATTGGTGGCCGGCATCGTGATCGAGTTGACAGCGCTGACGATGAGGGTCCTCGTCGCCGCGCTCATCGACCCAGCAGTGAGGAGCAGGTTTACGCGGTCGATCAGGAGATCGGCGTCGTGGGCGAGCGCCATCTCGGCGGTGTAGTCCGGCTGGATGTCGCGCGGATTGTTTGATCCGGCGCCGTTCTGCACCGCGCTGCGCATGAAGTTCGAATAGCCGACCACGGAGATCTCGTTGACGTTCTGCAGCTCGGGGGCGACGAGGCCCGCCGTCGCGATCGGGGTGTTGGGCGGCACGTAGCCCGGACGGTAGAAGTTGAACACCGTCGGCGAGCGCATCGGCGATTGGCCGAGCTGGGTAGCGGGATCATCGGTCGTACCGAGCTGAAAATAGCCCGAGGCGGAGCGCGCATTGAAGGCGCGCATCCAGTGGGCGAGCCTGAGAATGGGCTCGCGCGTCTTGCCCGAGTCGGCAACGGGGAAGGTCCGCGCTTCGGGGTCGAGCAGGATTGCCGCGATCGTCGCGCGCAGGTCACCGCGCTGGCCCGTGCCCACCGAGTACAGGTTCGAGGTGAAGGTCCCGCTATTGAACGCCTGGGCGACGCGCCCGACGTATGCCTGGGAGGGGTTGCTCGTCACCAAGCGCTGGATGAGCTGCCGTCCGATGAACGGGCCGACGTTCGCGTGGCCCGCGATCACATCGAGCGCCTTGCTCAAATCGCCGTCGGGATCGGGGGTGGCGTTCGCCAGGATTGTCTGCCCGAGGAAGCTCTTCTCCGAGATCGAGTGAAATTGCGGGAAGCTCTGCATGGGCATCACTTCCCGGTTCGGAGACTGCGTGCCGCCGCCGTTGAAGCAATTGGTGGACGTGTTGGCACAGCCCGCCCAGCTGAAGCCGGTGAATACGCGCGAGAGACCGACGATGTCGTCGCTGTCGTACGTCTCGACGGGCTGCCCGTTCACGAGCGTCAGCGTGCCGTCCGGGTTCAATTCGTAGAGGCCGATCGAGAAAAGCTGCATCACCTCGCGCGCATAGTTCTGGTCGGGCACGCGATTGAGCGCCGGATCCTCCTTCCGGTTGCGCAGGTGCGACAGGTACAGGCCCATCATCGGATGCAGCGTCACGTCCTGGAGCAGCTGGCGGTAGTTGCCGAAGGCGTTGCGGGTAAGCATGTCCATATAGGAAGCCACGCCGCGCCGGTAGTTCTGGAGGTTCGCGTCCTGAAGCGAGATCACGAAGATTTGCGACAGCGCGAACGCGACCCGCCGGCGCAACTGATCCTGGCCGGTCGCCGCCTGCCTCCAAAAAGTGTGCATCACGTAGCTGTCGCTCAGGCTCTGGCCCACGGGAAGGGTCGCGCTTATGGCGTTGATGTACGCCTCGTGGGAGGCGCCGGGCATGTAGAACTGATCCTCCAGGATCGCGCTGTAGCCGAATTGCCGCGCTTTGGCCATTTCGGCGTTGTTCGCCCCGAAAGAGACCTGGTTCAGGAAGCGCGCCGAGTCATTCGCGTCCGGCAAGGGATATGCCGACGGTGGCACGGCTGCGAGATCGACACCGCTCCCCTGCGGCGCGTCTTCGCTCGAAGCGTCCTTGGAGCAGCCGCCGACAAGGCCGCCGCCCAGTGCGACGGCGAAAAGCGCAGCGCCGAGGGCGCGAATTGGATGGCGCATCGCCGCGAGCTCCTTCATGGGTGTCCCCTTATCTGGACGCGGTGTTTTGTTTCTTGGCATGGGGCGTTGAAGGGTCCCCATCGGCCCATTATCGCGCGCAGGCCCCGGTCGGGTAGCGAATTCCGGGGAAAAAACGGAAATGCATCACGCTTGAGCGCGCCATGAAATGCAGAAGACAAATCCCTGTCGGGTTTAGGCGACAGGTTGGCGTTCCCGGGGCGACTACGATGTCATCGAGGCCTGCTGAAGGCGGCCGCTCAATCGAGGTGTCACGCACAACCTGGTACGCCCGGTCACAGCTCGACGGTCAGGTTCGGATCGAACCCGGTCTGCTCGCCGGGATAGCCGCGCGGATTGCAGACCACGCGCGTGCCGCGCACGGCATAGTCGAACAAGGTGTGGGTGTGTCCGTGAATCCACAGCGCAGCCTGTCCCATCATTTCCGAAAGGTCGAGGACGAAGCCGGGGTTGGCCCGGTGGTCGACATAGACTGGGGCGACCGAGAGCGGATGCGGGGCGAAGTGGGTGATGACGGCGGTTTTCCCAGGGAAGGGCTCGGCGAGCTTCGCTCCCAGCCAGGCGCGGTGACGGGAGCAAAGCGAGATCACGTCTTCCGGCGCGAACTTGCGCTCGCCATTACGGATCAACTGATAGTCCGGGTTCAACTTGCGGGCAGCTTCGATTACCTCGGGGCGGCGAGCTTGCGGCGCGAGCGAGTAGTCGGTCCAGAGTGTGCAACCGAGAAAGCGCACGCCACCGACGACAAGTTCGCTGCAATCGAGCAGCTCGATGCCGCATCGCCGCGCGCAGACTCTCATCGTCTCCTGTACCGATTCGAATTCGCCTTCGTAGTACTCGTGGTTTCCCGCGAGGTAGATTACCGGGACGCTGAAAGTCAGCTTCGCCCACTCGATTCCCGCTGCACCGTTCGCGATATCGCCGGCCAGAACCACGAGGTCGGCGCGCACCTTGGGGGGCGCGAACGGTCGATGCTCGAGATGCAGGTCGGAGTAGATCTGTATGCGCACCGGTACGGCCGACCAGGGGAGAAGTCAGCGCCCGCGGCGCCTTTTGAGCTTGGCCGCGATGCGCATTCGCAGCGCGCTGAGGCGTATGAATCCGGAGGCGTCGGCTTGATCGTATGCCCCGCGGTCGTCCTCGAACGTTGCGATTGCCGTGTCGAAAAGCGAATCCTTCTCCGAGTCGCGGCCGACCACGGTCACGTTGCCCTTGTAGAGCTTGAGCCTCACCGAGCCGTTCGCGCCCTCCTGCGATGCATCGATCATCGCCTGGAGCATCTTGCGCTCCGGGCTCCACCAGTATCCGTTGTAGATGAGGCTCGCGTAGCGCGGCATCAGCTCGTCCTTCAGGTGCGCGACCTCGCGGTCGAGGCAGATTGATTCGATTGCGCGGTGCGCCCGCAGCATGATCGTGCCGCCGGGCGTCTCGTAGCAGCCGCGCGATTTCATGCCGACGTGGCGGTTTTCGACGAGGTCGAGCCGTCCGATGCCGTGTTTTCCGCCGAGCTTGTTCAAGGCGGCGAGCGCCTTAGCGGGGCTCATCTTCCTGCCGTTCACCGCGACGATGTCGCCGCGACGATATTCGAGCTCGAGGTACTCGGCGCGGTTGGGGGCCCTCTCCGGAGAAACAGTCCAGCGCCACATGTCCTCTTCGGGCTCGCGCGAGGGATCCTCGAGATTGCGGCCCTCGTAGGAGATATGCAGCAGGTTCGCGTCCGTGGAGTAGGGCGAGCCGCCCTTTTTCTTTCCCTCGATGGGGATGCGATGCTTCTCCGCGTATTCCAGCAGCTTCTCGCGGGAGGTGAGCGTCCACTCGCGCCAGGGGGCGATCACGCGGATTGCCGGCTCGAGCGCGTAGTAGCCCAGCTCGAAGCGCACCTGGTCGTTGCCCTTGCCGGTCGCGCCGTGCGCCACGGCGTCAGCCCCTGTCTTGCGTGCGATCTCGATCTGGCGCTTCGCGATGAGGGGTCGGGCTATCGAGGTGCCGAGCAGGTACTCGCCTTCGTAGATCGCGTTTGCACGAAACATCGGATAGACGAAGTCGCGCACGAATTCCTCGCGCAGGTCCTCGATGAAGATTTCCCGCACCCCGAGCTGCTTCGCTTTCTTGCGTGCTGGCGCGAGCTCCTCGCCCTGGCCGATGTCGGCGGTAAAAGTCACGACTTCGCAGCGGTAAGTGTCCTGAAGCCACTTGAGTATCACCGACGTGTCGAGCCCCCCTGAATACGCGAGTACGACCTTCTTGACCTTTGCGTTCACCTTTTCACCTTTCCGCCCTTCTTCACCTTCCCAAGCAGGAGAAATTCCATCAGCGCCTTCTGCGTGTGCAGGCGGTTCTCTGCCTCTTCCCACACGACGCTCTGCGGTCCGTCGATCACCTCCGCGGCGACTTCCTCGCCGCGGTGCGCCGGCAGGCAGTGCATGAACAGCGCGTTTTTCTTCGCCGCGCGCAACATGTCCGCGTCCACCTGCCAGTTCTCGAAGTCTCGCTTTCGTTCCTCGTTCTCGGCCTCGAAACCCATGCTGGTCCAGACGTCGGTGGTGACGAGGTCCGCTCCGCGCGCGGCCTCCATTGGGTCGGCGAAGCTCTCGAAGTTCGAGTCGTCGTAGATCCCGGCGCGTTCGGGCTCGACCTCGTAGCCGGGCGGGGTCGAGACGTGCACGTTGAAATCGAATACGGTGGCCGCCTGGAGCCAGGTGTTGCACACGTTGTTCGAGTCGCCGATCCAGGCCACCGTTTTTCCCTGGATGGGGCCGCGGCGCTCGATCCAGGTGTAGATGTCGGCGAGCACCTGGCAGGGGTGGTATTCGTTGGTAAGGCCGTTGATGACCGGCACCCGCGAATTCTCCGCGAAGCGCGAGAGGATCTGCTGTTCGAAGGTACGCACCATCACGAGATCAACCATGCGCGAAATCACCTGCCCGGCGTCCTCGACGGGCTCGCCACGCCCGAGCTGAGTGTCGCGGGTGTAGAGATAGATCGCCGCTCCGCCGAGCTGGTGCATGCCGGCTTCGAACGAGAGGCGAGTTCTTGTCGAGGGTTTTTCGAAAATCATGGCGAGCGTTCTGTCCTCGAGCGGCCAGTAGCGCTCGTAGCGCTTGAACTTGTTCTTGATCCAGCGCGTGCGTGCGAACAAGTGCTCGTACTCCTCGCGCGAGAAGTCCTTGAACTGCAGGTAATGCCGCGGCCCGGTCCGAGCCTCTTTCATGCGCGCGCAGCCGCCGTGGACGGGGCTTGAGCGAGAAACTCGCGCACCAGGGGCACGAGGATGGCAAGCACTTGCCGCGCCTGGGCCTCGTTGATGATGAGCGGCGGCAAGAGCCGTATGACTTTGTCCATCGTGACGTTGATCAGCAGGCCCGCCGCGAGCGCTCGATTGACGAGGTCCCCACAGGGCCGGTCGAGCTCCACGCCGATCATCAGTCCCTGGCCGCGCACCTGCACCACGCCCGGCTGCTCAACAAGTGCCTCGCGCAGTCCCGCGAGCAGAATCCCTCCGACGCGCTCGGCGTTTTCCATCAGGCCGTCCTCCTCAATCGTATCGAGCGTTGCAAGCGCCGCGGCGCAGGCGAGCGGATTGCCGCCGAACGTCGAGCCGTGCGTTCCGGGCTGGAACACCTGCGCCGCCGGCCCGCCCGCGAGGCACACCCCGATCGGCACGCCGGAGGCGAGCCCCTTGGCTAGCAGCACGACATCGGGCCGGATTCCGGCGTGCTGATAGCCGAACCACTTGCCGGTGCGGCCGAGGCCGCACTGGACTTCATCGACCATCAAGAGCCATCCGGCGCGATCGCAAATATCTCTCAAGCCGCGCATGTACTCCATCGCAGAAACGTTGATGCCGCCCTCGCCCTGGATCGGCTCGACAAGGACCGCGACCACGCTGCGGTCCTGCGCCGCCACTTGGCGCACCGACTCGATGTCGTTGAAGGGCACTCGCACGAAGCCGGTGACGAGCGGTTCGAATCCGACCTGCACCTTGCGATTGCCCGTGGCGGACAGCGTTGCCAGAGTCCTCCCGTGAAAGGCCTTGTCCATGACGACGATCGCGGGACTCTCCACGCCCTTGCCGTGGCCGTAGAGGCGAGCGAGCTTGATCGCAGCCTCGTTCGCCTCGCAGCCTGAGTTGCAGAAGAAGGCAGTCTCCATGCCGCTGATCGCCGCAAGCTTGTCTGCAAGCTTTTCCTGCTCCGCGATGCGGTAGAGATTCGATGCGTGAATCAGGCGCCGGCTCTGCTCTGTTATCGCTTGCATCAATCTGGGATGGCCGTGGCCGAGCGTGTTCACCGCGATGCCCGCCAACGCATCGAGATATCGCTTGCCCGAGTCGTCCCACAGCCATACCCCTTCACCGCGGGCGAAGGCAACGGAAATCCGGTTGTACGTATTCATCAAATGCGACATGACTCACCCATCAATTCTTAGCGGCGCAACAACTTGCGCCGACGACCGTCTGGAGCGCCGTGAGGCGCGTCGTGCTTTCGGAGGAAGGGATAACCCCTTCCGTATCGTCTAACGGCGTCGCGTTCGACGTCGTCGGGTGTCGGGTCGACTGGGCGACGCGGCGCTTGCGTGATGCGGAGGCCGGACAAAAGTCATCTCGTCGCCCTGTGCGATAATCGAATTTCTCTGAAGGGCCAATAGCTTAGCATACCGATTTCAGAATGGGAACGCGGCTGGCGGTGTTCAATCAGAAGGGCGGGGTCGGCAAGACGACCACGGTGCTCAATCTCGGCGCCGGGCTCGCGCTGCGCGGCGCGGCGCCGCTCTTCGTGGATCTCGACGCGCAGGCGCATCTGAGCTCGATCCTGAACCCGGCCGCGTCCAGCGGCGAGAGTCTGTTCGCGTACTTCAACGTAGGAAGGCCGCTCAAGGAAATCGCCCGGCCGATTCGATTTGGCGGCGAGCTCATCCCGGGGCATGCGGAGCTCATCAAGGTCGATGCGCTGTTCGGCAAGGGCCCGGATATCCTGAACCGGCTTAAACAGGGGCTGGACGCGGGCTGGAACGACAAGTGCCCGGTGCTGATCGATTGCTGCCCGATGCTCGGAGTGCTGTCCCTTTCGGGGGTCTTCGCGTCCGAACGGGTACTGATCCCGATATCGACGGACTATCTCGCGGTAAAAGGGGCGCTCGCGCTCGACCGTACCCTCAAGGCGCTCGAACACGTGCTCAAGCGGCGCGTCGAGAGGCGAGTAGTCTTGACGCGGTTCGACGTGCGCCGGCGCATGTCGCACGACATCGCGCAACAACTCTTGGATCATTTTGGGGCGGAACTGTGCCGCACGCGAATCAGCGAAAACGTGAGCATCGCGGAGAGCCCTGCCCTGGGGAAGGACATTTTCAGCCATGCTCCCAACAGTCGCGGGGCGCAAGATTACGCGGACTTGCTGGAGGAGCTGCTTTCTTCCGGATTTCTGGAGGCGTAGCGCGTCCGGGCGCTACCGGCTGATGAGGGACACGATCTCTTCGAAAGTTACGCCGGTTTTCGCTGCAGCGGGCGAGAACGTCGGCTGCATCACCGCGGGCTGCAGGACGCTGCGTTCCAGGATTTCGCAGTGCTGGTATATCTGGCGAAGCTTCCGTTCGGCGTCGGCTTCATCCCGGCCGTGGATCATGAGGTGCTCGACGACCAGGCCGTGCCGCGTGCGGATGCGAAAGCCGAACTTCAGCGTCTTCAATGACGGCAGCATGCCTCCCCCCGGAAACGACTGCGTAGCATACTATTTTTGAGGGTCACAAGCAGCGTGTCATGCGAGCCGGCGCAAGCCGCGCTCCTCGGCCGGTTTCAGTACCCTCAAGCAGGGCAAATACCCGTCGTAAACAATGCCATGCAACTCCACCCGCTTCTGGGACCGCAGCAGCCCTACCAGGTAGTGCACGATGTCGCGCGTGATGACCTGTCCCGGCACGAGCACCGGGATGCCGGGGGGGTAGGGGACGATCTGGTCGGCACTGACGCGGTCGAGCAGCTCGCGCCGGATGCTGTCTTTTTCGTCGACCAGGGGCACCTGTTCCCCGCCGCAATAGAACGCGTCCCGAGGAAGGCAGCGCAGCCGGGTAAACCCCGGGATTTCCGGAAACCGGTACAGGCGGCGCGGCGCGCGACCCTCGCGCGCGATGCGCATGAGCGCGTCGTACAGGCGCGAGACTTTGCTTCGCGTCGTGCCGATCGTGAGCAGCAGCGTCAGCGTGTTGAACGTGGATTTCTCGACCTGGATGTTGTAGCGATCGAACAGCTCGCGCTGCAGATCCTCGACGGTATAGCCGCAGCTCGAGATGTCCACCGTCACCTTGGTCGGGTCGAGCTGGATGTTGTCGCGCTTGACCTCCTCCGGGAGCAGCGCGTCGAGCTCGAGCACCCGAAACACGCCGGTCGAATTGATCTGCGCGCGCAGCTCCTGCGACAGTGCCAGCGTGCGCGAGAGCAGCTTGTAGCCTTCCATCACCGCCTGTTTTCGCCCCACGTCGAGGCTCGCGATCATGCTGTACTGGGGGCTGGTCGAGGTGTGCATGTTGAAGTTTTCCCGGAATAAATGTTCGTTGAAGCCGGGATCGTTGACGTGGATCATGGAAGCTTGCGAGAACGCCGAGAGCACCTTGTGCGTGCTCTGCGTGGCGTAGTCCGCTCCCGCTTCGAGCGCGGTCGGACGGAAGGCCGGGTGAAAGCGCGCGAAGCCGTACCAAGCCTCGTCGACGATCACTTTGATGCCCGTTTTGTGCGCCGCCTCGACGATGGGCGCGAGGTCGTAGCGCAGCCCGTCATAGGTACACGAAGTGAGGATGATTGCTTGGGCGTCCGGATGCTTTCGAATGGCGGACAGGATGGTCTTTTTCGGCACCGGACCGTAAAGGCTGTACTTGCCGTTGACCGACGAATCCAGGTAGATCGGGTGCGCGCCGGAAAGCACCACGCCGTGGTGCACCGACTTGTGGCAATTGCGGTCGAGCAGGAGCTTTTCTCCAGGCGCGAGCAGCGTCTGGAAGATCACCTTGTTCGCCGTGGAAGTGCCGTTGGTGGCGAAGAAAGTGCGGCGCGCGCCGAACGCTTTCGCCGCAACAGTCTGCGCCTCCGCGATCACGCCGGTCGGTTCCATCAGCGAGTCGAGCATCTTCACCGACACCGACAGATCGGCGTCGAACACGTGCTCGCCCATGAATTCGTAAAAATCGTTGACCCAGGGGCTGCCGCGCAGCGATTCGCCGGAGGAGTGGCCCGGGGTGTGCCAGGAGTCCTTTGCCATCCACACGTAGTTCTTTAGCTGGTCGTAAAAAGGCGTTCGCGATCGCTCCTGAATCTGCGCATTGAGGATGCGGTACATGCCGCGGTAGTCGCGTTCCTCGCGGTAGAAATAGCCGTCCACGGCTTCGGCGAACAGCGCATCGACGATTTCGTCTTCGTTCTCCTGGGCGATGAGGATGTAGACATCGAGCTCCGGCCGGAAACGCGTGACGCGCTGCACGAGCTCCAGCGCCGACATTTCCTTCTTGGGGCTTTTCTGGTTTAGCGAGTAGAGCTTGTCGTCGACCACGACCGCCTGCAGATCGCCGTCCTCTTCGATGGCGGCAAGCGCCTCGCGCGCCGTCGTGACGCCGGAAAACGTGATGCCGAGCGGATTGTCGAGCGAGCGGGCGGCCGCGTTCAGGCCCTTGACGAATTCCTTGAGCACCAGCGGCTCGTCGTTGATGATGAGGACCCGGCTGACCGGCTTTTTCATGAGCGGCGCGAAAAAGGAAAACCGGATTGTTGCGGGAAACCGCGGAGGAGCGCAAGCAGGCGGTGCCATGCCTTGCGCCCTCCCGAGCCGGCGCCGCCGAGAAACGCAGCCCTAGCCGAAAAAAAGCCGGCCGAGCCGCCCTTGTTGCGCGTTCGGTGCCGGCTATCCCGCCATCGCCTTGAGGCGCACCGCGAGCCTGCTCTTGTGCCGCGCGGCCTCGTTCTTGTGGATCACTCTCTTGTCGGCGATGCGGTCGATGATGCCGCTCGCATGGCTCAGGGTCTTCCCGGCGGCCGCCTTGTCGCCCGCTTGAATCGCCTTCGTGACGGTCTTGATCGCGCTCGTAAGCGCCGAGCGGAGGCTCGCATTGTGTTTGCGCCGTTTTTCGGCCTGACGTGCAGCCTTGCGCGCACCCTTCGTATTTGCCATGCCGGTCCCCGAGCGAAAGGGCGCAATTGTAATCGCTGCGGCAATGGCGCGCAAGGTTTCCCTCTGTTGGAAGCTATAATTCCCGCATGAATCTGCTGAGAGCGCTCGCGACCGTGAGCAGCATGACTCTAGTGTCGCGCGTCCTCGGATTCGTCCGCGATCTCGTGATCGCGAGGTTGTTCGGCGCGGGAGTGGCGACCGATGCGTTCTTCGTCGCGTTTCGCATCCCGAATCTGCTGCGGCGACTGTTCGCCGAAGGTGCGTTCTCGCAGGCCTTCGTACCGGTACTTTCCGATTACAGGACGCGTCAGGGCGAATCGAACACGAAGTTGCTCGTGGACCGCACCGCGACGCTGCTCACCCTTGCTCTTCTCGCAGCGACTGCGCTAGGGGTGGCGGCGGCTCCGCTCATCATCTACGTCAGCGCGCCGGGATTTGCCGCCGAGCCGGCGAAGTTCGATCTGACGGTGGCGATGCTGCGGGTCACCTTTCCCTACATCCTTTTCATCTCGCTCGTTTCGCTCGCGGGGGGCATTCTCAACACCTGGAGCCGCTTTGCGATACCGGCGCTCACTCCTGCGCTGCTCAATCTTGCGTTCATCTTCGGAGCCTTGTTCTTTGCGCCCTATTTCGAGCCTCCGGTCATGGTGCTGGCGTGGGCGGTGTTTGCCGGCGGCGTGCTGCAGCTCGCGCTGCAGCTTCCGGCGCTCGCGAGGATCGGCATGCTGCCGCGCCCGGATTTTTCTTTTTCGGATCCCGGCGTGCGCCGGATTCTCCTCCTCATGGCGCCGGCGGCGTTCGGCGTGTCGGTCGCCCAGGTGAGCCTGCTGATCAACACCATATTCGCCTCGTTTCTCGAGACCGGGAGCGTCTCGTGGCTTTACTACGCCGACCGGCTGATGGAGTTTCCCACCGCGCTGCTCGGAGTGGCGCTCGGGACCGTTCTCCTGCCGAGCTTGTCGAGGTATCACTCCGCCTTCGACGCAGGCGAGTATTCGAAGCTGCTCGACTGGGGTCTTCGCCTGACGTTGATCCTTGCGGCGCCGGCCGCGGTTGCGCTCGCTTTGCTTTCGACGCCCCTGGTCACGACCTTGTTTCACTACGGGGAGTTTGGCGAACGCGACGTCTGGATGACGCGCCAGGCGCTCATGGCCTACAGCGCGGGACTGCTCGGGCTGATTCTCGTCAAAGTGCTGGCGCCGGGCTTTTATGCGCGGCAGAATATCGCTACGCCCGTGCGTATCGCCATCGTGACCCTGATCGCAACTCAGCTCATGAACGCCGCGTTGATCGTCCCCCTGAAACACGTCGGGCTTGCGCTTTCGATCGGGCTCGGCGCCTGTCTCAACGCGGGCCTGCTGTACTGGAAGCTCAGAGAACACGACATCTACTCGCCGCAGCCGGGTTGGGAAATGTTCGCAATAAAAGTCGCGGCGGCTTTGGCGGGAATGGCGGTTGTGTTGTGGCTGGCCATGGGTCAGGAGCAGTGGTGGTTTGGCGCCGACGGGGGGATGCGTGCCGCCGCGATTGCGGGTCTCGTGCTTCTAGGAGGAGCGGTGTATTTCGGCGGACTCTGGCTCCTCGGTTTCAGGATGCAGGACTTCACGAGACGCTCCGCCTGAAGCGCTTGGCCGAATGAACGCGCGGCTCGAACATTTCGCCGAAATCGTGTCGCGAGACCAGTTCAATCTCGCTGAAGCGAGCTTCCTGCTCGCGCAGGACATCTATCCCGGCATCGATATTGCGGCCCACCTCGGGCAGCTCGACGATATCGCGGTGGCGATCAAAAAGCGTGTTGCCGGCGACGCTTTCGCAGAGCAGAAGGTGATTGCGCTCAACTACTACCTGTTCAATGAAATGCGCTTCTCGGGCAACGTTGACGATTATTACGATCCGCGCAACAGCTATTTGAACGAGGTCATGGAGCGGCGGATCGGAATTCCCATCAGCTTGTCCATTCTCTATCTGGAGGTCGGCAAGCGCCTGGGCTTGAACCTGAGGGGCATCTCGTTTCCCGGGCATTTCCTGGTGAAGCTCGCGGTCAAACGCGGCCAGTTGGTGCTCGATCCCTTCATCGGCGGCGAGGCTCAGTCCGAAGCCGATCTGCGCCAGCGCCTGGCGCAAGTCCTACCCTCGGGGAAAGCGGAAAAAGTCCAGCTCGACCAGTATCTGGAGCCGGCGACCCCGCGCCAGATCATCGCACGGGTTCTGCGCAATCTGAAAAGTATCTACATGCAGACAGGAAAACTCGAACAGGCGCTCTCGGTGATGCAACGCATGCTGCTCGTGATGCCGGAATCGGCCGAGGAGCTGCGCGATCGCGGCTTGGTTTACCACCAGCTCGAATGCTTCCGGCCGGCGCTCTCCGATTTGCAGAATTACCTGCGGCGAAAGCCCGAGGCGCCGGATGCCGCGCAAATCCACGGCAAGGTTATCGAACTCAAGCAGGCTGCCGCGCGTCTGAACTAACCGTAAAGGCGGACGCGCGTAGCGCGCCGCTTTACGTCCGCAAAATGGAGCCGACCTGACGGCGGCTCATTTTGCGGGATGGGCCAGACTCGCTTCCACTTTTTCCAGAACGTCGCGTTTCAGGCCGAGAGCGAAGAAAACTTCCGCTACGAGGAAGATCGGCGCGACGAATATCTGGAACAGATTGTCCGCGAGCGCGGGTTTGCGGCCTTCGAACACGTGGCCGAGGAGCTGGAGGATCCAACCACCGACGAAGAAAATTCCGAACCAGATCCAGCCTGAGACCACGCCGGATCCGGCTGCGAGCTTTGCGGCGTAGAGGAGCGTGCCGGTCGCAACCGTCGTCGCGACGGCGAGCGGCACGTCAAGGAGGAAGTAATACGCAAGGACCGCGCCCACGAACACGTGAGCCAGAGTAAGGTCGCCGCCGATCGAAACCCAGCTCATGGGGATCAGGATGGAAAATATGATCGCGGGAACGCCGATGAAATGGGTGAGCTTGTTCCAGCGATTGCGGTGGTAGGCGGCGTAGATCGCCATCTGCTGGTCGAGGGTCTTCATGCTGTCGTCCTTGTCGGTGAATCTTACGCTTTTTGCCGCCGCACGGCGATCCCGCGGAGTTTTTTGCGGAAGGAAAGCCGCTATAATTCAAAACTTTGCGTCTGTTCTCTAGGCTTCATGCTGCTTACCCATGGCGCTTGCGATGCGACGCTGCCTCCGGTCGCGCTGACGATCGGTAATTTCGACGGCATTCATCGCGGCCACCAGGCGATGCTTGAGCGCCTCGTGGACGAAGCGCGCAAGCGCGCTTTGGTCGGTTGCGTGTTGACTTTCGAACCCCACCCGAGGGAATTCTTTGCGCCGCGGTCGGCGCCGACCCGACTCGCCTCGCTGCGCGAGAAATTCGAATTGCTCGCCGCTCACAAGGTCGAGAGGGTGCATGTCCAGCGCTTCACCGGGTCGTTTGCGGCGCTAGAGCCCGAAGCCTTCGTCGAACGGGTCCTGGCGAAACGGCTGAAGGCGCGCTGGCTGCTGATCGGCGAGGACTTTCGGTTCGGGGCGAAACGCGCAGGCGACCTTGCTCTCTTGAAAGGTCTCGCGGGCCGCTACGGATATGAGGTCGAGATCATGCCGGCCGTGACCCGCGCGGGTGCCCGAGTGTCGAGCTCGGCGGTCCGAACGGCGCTCGCCTCGGGGGACCTCGCCTCGGCCGAAGCGCTGCTCGGCCGGCCCTACAGCATCAGCGGGCGGGTCGTCCATGGGAGAAAACTCGGACGCAAGCTTGGCTTTGCCACTGCCAACGTGCAGTTGAACCACAATCGCCCGCCGCTCACCGGCATCTATGCCGTGAGGGTGCGCGGCATCGGCGCCGCCCGCTCAGGCGTGGCGAGTCTCGGCGTGCGGCCCACCATTACGGCGAGCGGCCGCGCGGTACTCGAAGTGCACTTATTCGATTTTTCCGACGATCTCTACGCGGCGCACGTGACCGTCGAGTTTTTGCACAAGATCCGCGACGAGGAAAAGTATTCCGACCTCGATGAGCTCAAGGCCCAGATCGCGCGGGATTGCGAAGCCGCGAAGGGCTTCCTTTTGGAACACCGTAATGCCTGAGAACGACTACAAGAAAACGCTCAACCTCCCGGACACGCCATTCCCGATGCGCGGCGACCTTGCGAAGCGCGAACCGCAATGGGTCAAAGAGTGGCAGGAGAAAAAGATCTATCAGAAAATCCGGGAAGCCAGCCGCGGCCGGCCGAAGTTCGTGCTTCACGACGGCCCGCCGTACGCGAACGGCGACATCCACATCGGCACGGCCGTCAACAAGATCCTCAAGGACATCATCGTCAAGTCGCGCAACATAGCCGGCTTCGACGCGGTCTACGTTCCCGGCTGGGATTGTCATGGCATGCCGATCGAAGTGCAGATCGAGAAGACCCACGGCAAGAACATCCCGGTGGAGAAGACCCAGAGTCTCGCGCGCGCCTACGCAGCCGAGCAGATCGAGCGGCAGAAGAACGACTTCAGGCGCCTCGGTGTGCTTGGCGATTGGGACAACGCCTACACGACCATGGCGTTCAAGAGCGAGGCTGACGAGATCCGCACCTTGGGAAAGCTGCTCGACAAGGGCTATATCTACCGCGGCTTGAAGCCCGTGAACTGGTGCTTCGACTGCGGCTCGGCGCTCGCCGAGGCCGAGGTCGAGTACATGGACCGCACCGACTTCGCGATCGACGTAGGGTTTGCGCTTGCGGACAATCAACGAGAAAAACTCTCTCTCGCGTTCGGGCTGGATGAAGTCCCGAAAGGCCGTATCGATGCGGTTATCTGGACCACGACGCCCTGGACGATACCCGCGAACCAGGCGCTCAACGTTCATCCCGAGTTCGACTACAGCCTGGTCGAGACAGAAAGGGGAGTGCTGCTGCTTGCCGTGGATCTGCGCGAGGCTTGCCTGAAGCGCTACGGATTGAGCGGCAGGACCCTGGCGACATGCAAAGGCGCTCAGCTCGAAAAGATCGAGTTTCGCCATCCTTTTTACGACAGGCTCTCGCCGGTCTATCTCGGCGAATACGTTACGCTCGAGCAGGGCACGGGCATTGTCCACAGCGCTCCTGCCTACGGAGTGGAGGACTTCGCCTCCTGCCGCCGCTACGGCATGAAGGACGACCAGATGCTCACCCCGGTGGCCGGCGGCGGAAAATACTCCGCGACGCTGCCGTTCTTCGGCGGCCTGGACATCTGGAAGGCGAATCCGCTGATCGTCGAGAAAATCCGCGAGGTCGGCGCGCTCCTTCACTCGGAAAAGCACCAGCACAGCTACATGCACTGCTGGCGGCACAAGACCCCGGTGATCTACCGCGCCACGACGCAATGGTTCGCCGGAATGGACGAAGTGCCCGGCTATCGCGGCAGAAAGCCCACGGAATCCCTGCGCGACACGGCGCTGCGCGGCGTGGAGGCGACGCGGTTCTACCCCTCATGGGGCAAAGCGCGCCTGCACGGCATGATCGTCAACCGGCCCGACTGGACGCTTTCGCGCCAGCGGCAATGGGGTGTGCCGATGCCGTTCTTCATCGCCAAGGAAACGGGAGAGCTGCACCCGCGCACCCTCGAGCTGCTCGAAGCCGTGGCGCAAAGAGTCGAGAAGGGCGGCATCGAGGCATGGCAGCGCATCGAAGCCGTAGAATTGCTCGGCGGCGAGGCCGAGCAGTACGAAAAGGTGAAGGACACGCTCGACGTCTGGTTCGATTCGGGCTCCACGCACGAGACGGTGCTGAGGGGCTCGCATGCGAAAGAGCTGAAATTTCCCGCTGACCTCTATCTCGAAGGTTCGGACCAGCACCGCGGTTGGTTCCACTCATCGCTCCTCGTCTCGTGCATGCTGAACGGCCGCGCCCCCTACGACGCGCTGCTCACGCACGGCTTCGTCGTCGACGGGCAGGGCCGCAAGATGTCGAAGTCGCTCGGCAACGTCATCGCTCCGCAAAAGATCTCCGAGACGCTGGGCGCGGAGATCCTGCGCCTGTGGGTCGCGGCAACGGACTATTCGGGAGAGCTGTCGATCTCGGATGAGATCCTGAAACGGGTGGTCGAAGCCTACCGCCGCATCCGCAACACGCTCAGATTCCTGCTTGCCAATACCTCGGACTTCGAACCAAAGCGGGACTCGATGCCGGTCGGGGAGTGGCTGGAGATCGACCGCTACGCGCTTGCCCTCGCCGCCGACCTTCAGAAAAGCATGCTCGAGGACTACGATCGTTACGAATTTCATCCGGCTGTCGCGAAGCTTCAGAACTTCTGCTCCGAAGACCTCGGTGCGTTCTATCTGGACATCCTCAAGGACCGACTGTATACGTGCGCCGCGAATTCACCGGCGCGCCGCGCGGCGCAGAACGCCCTCTACCACATCACGCAGAGCCTGCTGCGGCTGATGGCGCCGATCATGAGCTTCACGGCCGAAGAAGCATGGCGGGTGTTCCATCCGGGCGACGACACCATCTTCGCTCATACTTACTATCGGCTTCCGGAGGTTTCCGAAGCGGCGGCGCTGCTCGCCAAGTGGCGAACCCTGCGCAACATCCGTTCGGAGGTGCAGAAGCTCCTCGAAAACCACCGCGCCGGGGGAGCGATCGGATCGTCGCTTCAAGCCGAGGTGGAGATCGGAGCGAGCGGTGAGAAGCTCAAGCTGCTGCAAAGCCTGGGCGACGACCTGCGCTTCGTGCTCATCACTTCGCGTGCGACGGTGACGGCGGCCGAAAGCGAGTCCGAAGAGGCGATCCGCACCGCGCCGAGCAGGCACGCTAAATGCGAACGCTGCTGGCATTGGCGAGCCGACGTGGGCGCCGACCCGAAGCACCCGGCGATCTGCGCTCGCTGCGTGAAGAATCTCTACGGCCCGGGCGAGCCTCGGGCGTTCGCGTGATTCGAGCGAGCCTGAAACGCATGGCCCCGTGGCTCGCCGTCGCCGCGGCGATTATCGTCGTCGACCAGGCAACCAAGGGCGCCATCAGCGCAAGCTTGCGCCCGGGTGAAGTGAGAGAAGTCACCGCTTTTTTCAACCTTGTTCTCGTCCACAACCGCGGCGCGGCATTCAGCTTTCTCTCGGACGCCGGCGGCTGGCAAAGGGGGATGTTCGTCGGCATCGCTGCGGTGGCCGTCGCCGTGATCGTGTTCCTGCTCGCGAAGCATCCGGGCGAGCGCCTGTTTTGCGCCGGCCTTGCGCTGATCCTGGGCGGAGCGCTCGGCAATGTCTGGGACCGGGTCGCGCTCGGTCAGGTGGTGGACTTTCTGGACTTTCACGCGCTCGGCTGGCATTTCTGGGCGTTCAACGTTGCCGATTCGGCGATCAGCGTCGGCGCGGCGCTGGTAATTCTCGATGGCCTGCTCTCCGCCAAAGACGGGCAGAGAGCTTGAACCACGGAGCAACACTCGCTTTGATCTACAATTGACTCACTATGGAAGTGCTGCTCGCCAACCCACGAGGATTCTGCGCCGGCGTCGAGCGTGCGATCAGCATCGTCGAGCGCGCGCTTGCCCTGCACGGCGCGCCGATCTACGTGCGCCACGAGGTGGTGCACAACAAGTACGTCGTCGAAGACCTGAGGAGCAAGGGCGCGGTGTTCGTCGAGGCGCTCGCCGAAATCCCTTCGGGCAGCACGGTGATCTTCAGCGCGCACGGCGTGTCGAAAGCGGTGCGCGGCGAAGCCGCGGCACGGGGCCTGAGGGTGTTCGATGCGACCTGCCCGCTCGTCACCAAGGTGCACGTCGAGGTGGCGAAGATGCGCGAGGCGGGGCGCGAGATCGTCATGATCGGGCACCGCGGGCACCCCGAAGTGGAAGGCACAATGGGACAGTCCGCGAAAGGCATGCATCTCGTGGAAACCGTGGAGGATGTTCCGCGCCTGCAAGTGCGCGATCCGGGCAGGATTTCCTACGTGACGCAGACCACGCTCTCTGTGGACGACGCCTCGGCGATCGTGGGAGCGCTGAAGGCGCGCTTTCCCGCGATCACCGGGCCGAAGAAGGACGACATCTGCTACGCGACGCAGAACCGGCAGGACGCGGTCAAGTTCATGGCGCCGCAGTGCGACGTCGTTATCGTCGTCGGCTCGCCCAACAGCTCGAATTCCAACCGGCTGCGCGAGGTGGCACAAAGCCGCGGCATCGATGCCTACATGGTGGATAACGCCGAACAGCTCAAGGCCGAGTGGGTGACGGGAAAAAAGCGCATCGGCGTGACGGCCGGGGCGTCGGCCCCGGAAGTGCTGGTGAACGAACTGATCGCGCGACTCAAGGCGCTCGGCGCGGGCAGCGTGCGTCAGCTCGAGGGCGCGAGCGAAAGCGTCGTGTTCACGCTGCCGCGCGAGTTGGGCTCGCGCGGCGCGCCGCGCTCCAGCGCTGAGAGTTGATAGTTCTCAGCGCGCGAGAATCCGCTCAGCGCTCGCGGTAGGAGAAGCGCTTCCCCGTGAAGCTCTTTTCGACGGAGACATCGGTAGTCAAATTCCTGCCGGTGATGGACTTGTTGAGGGCTTTAATGCTCCCGTCGGCTAGTTGTATGATCGCCGCGCCGACCAGGAATTCGTTGATGAACTGCCCTGAAGGGGCAGCGGCGTCGTTGCCCACGTAACCGCCGGTCTTGTAGTCGAGACCGTACTGGTAGCTCTGGCCTCCCGGCACGCATCCGCCGCCTGCTTCGGGTATGTTGGACGTGACGATCAGAGTGCCCTGAACCAGCCTCACATCGAGGAAGACCCGCTCGCCCGGGGAGTTGCCCGCCGGGTTGAGGTCGATGAAGAATCCATCTTGGGTCGCCCAATCCACCGTATTCTTGCTGATGGTGCGATTCGCGCCCGATTGAGTGAGCGTCTGCTGCACCACATTGCCGTTGCGGAAACCACTCGGGTTGGGCGTGAAGAGTAGGTTTTCTGTTATGGCAGGGTCAGGATTTGACAGCTGATCCCTGATCCCGTAGATCGTTTGCTGCCAGGCGATGCCGCCCGGCCCCGGATCGGTGAGATCGGAGGTGCCGAGGTACCTTCCGGTCCCGACGTAATAGATGTGGATATTGCCGATGTGCGTCCCTGCCGGTCTTGCCGTAATCGGCTGGACTCGTCCGGACGCGTCCGTGAGCTTGGCGAGGCGCCTCACAAATGGCGGCGTCCCCTCGTTGGGGACCGCGAGGGGGACCGCGGGGTATACCGGCATTGTTGCGATGGCGGCGGGTTCTTTCGACAAGTTCAATCGCCAGACGTTGCCTTGTTGGTCCCCGCCGTAGACGTGGGTGAAGGTTGCCTCGGTTAGTCCGCTCGGGTAGTAGCCGCCGATTTTCATGAGGCCCGAAGGCGTGGTCGTGTCGCCCGCGCCGGTGGCGATCTTGTTGAGTATCTGGCCGGTGATGGCGTCGAGCACATAGAAATGGCCTTGACCGTCGCCGGGGCTGACGTTGTTCAGCCCCGAGGTGACGACGACGACCCACCTGCCGTCGAAGGCTCGCCTGCCGATCACCGGATTGCCGTAGCTGAATCCGAGGTCCGGGTCGCTGCGTGAGGAGACGGCGGGATCATTGAGGCACGCGCTCGAGGTAGAGCAGAATTCCCACAGCCCCTTGGGGTTAGCCGGGTCGGTGATGTCGAGCGCGTAATAGCCGCGCCCCCCGGAGTTCGTCCCGCCCACGACGATGGTCTTCCATGTCGCACTTGCCGTATCGAAGACGTCGGCGACCTCGGGCGTCCCATCGACGAAGAACCGGTGCTGCCCCGGGTAGCCCGAGTCGGCAAGCTGGTACATGGCGGGCAGCAGGAACCTCGGCGCATAGGCCCACAGTTCGTCGCCGAGGGTCTGGTCGAAAGCATGCAGGAATCCGTCGTTCGCTCCTACGAGGACGGCCGCTATGCGAGGGGTGTTCTTGAACGTCTTATAGTCCCCCTGCGGCGCAGGGTCGTCCTCGTATCTGAAGAACGGAGCCCCCACGGCCACCGGCTGGGAGTTGATGATGTCGCCGAGAATGGTCTGGACCAGCGCGCCCGTGACGGGATCCTGCTGGGCTCGATCGCGGAACACCGTGCCTTCGAGGGTCGCCTTGCCGCTCAGGAAATCGACCAGGGCGCTGCCGTTGTTGGCGATGAGAAGCTGCGCGCCGCCGAGCGTGGTGCACTGGGCCCAGGTCTGCCCCGGCCTGAGGACCGAGCTGCAATAGTTCTTGAAATAGTCCTGCTCCGCCAGGCTCAGCGAGCCCCAGAGGAAATTCTTCAGCTTGCTCGGGTCGGGGGGGGTCCCCACGTCGAACGTCTTAAGGACCCGTGGGCCGGGCCTGGTGAGCAGCAGTTTGTGGGCCTCCCAAATTTTGCCGTTATTCGGTCCGCCAGTTTCTACTACGCCCGTTTGCGGATTGATAAGCTGGGCATAGACCTCGCCCGACCAGGTGCTGGTCTGATAAGTCGTGCTGAAGGCCTTGGTGTTGGCCTGCGAGACCTGGGGGCTGGAGGTCGCGGCCGCGGCCGCGGAGGCCACGGCGATGTCCAAACTGTTCAGTGCGCTGCTCAGTCCCGTCGCGAGCAAATTCGGGTTCACGGCCGAAAAGAAAAGACCGCGTCCGTTCACCGCGGCGTGCCACAGGTCGTCCAGCGCCGACTGGCCGTTTGCCTGCGGCGAGGGCCAGTTGCAGGTAACCGTCGACCAGAAGCAATTGCCCGCTGCCGGGAGGGCGTTCTTGATGTTGGCGAAGTCGCCGGTTGCCGCGGTCGCGTAGTCGGACTGGTAGCGCATCAGCCCGTCGACGAGGCCTATCGTGTACGTGTTCATGTGCTGGTGGAAGGCGAAGTCCACCGTCCCGGACTTGGCCGACACGTTGTTGTTCGAAACGTCCCCGCCCGGGGGCGTGGTGCTCGGGCTGGTCGCAGGGCCCGTAGGACCCGTGTTCGCACCGCGCAGGTCGGTCCTGTAGTAGTACATCGCGATATCGGCAAGCGTGCCCGAGCCGCCGGGTGAAGTGTCCGCGACGGTGCCGCTCAGGACGCCGCCGTCGTAAGTCCCCGACGCGCGGCTCACAAAGAAGTCGGGCCCCGGGAGGTAGGGGTTGGAGCTGGGGGGAGTGGCAGGGAAAAGTTTGTCGTTATTGACGTTGTCCTGGTTGCCGATCGGGTTGCCCGCGAGGTCCTGCCCGACGCCCTGGTTCCAGAATCCGTCGGTGGTGAGGAACGAGTAGTTTTTCTGGCAGGACGCCTGCACCGGGTCGTCGGCCGCGGGGATGCCGGCCGTCAAACCCGTGCCGAGCTTGCCGGCGAAAATCCAGCCGGCGCGCGACAGGGCCAGTCGCAGCGGTGTGCTTTGGTTGGGAATGATGGGGTAGAACTTGTTGTACCAGTCGGAAGCCTGCGTAGCATTGAACGCGTCGATTCTCAGGTATTTGGAGGAGTGAACGTTGGCGCCTGAGCTGCTGCTCCCGTTCGGAGTGGTCGGGTTGATGGTGATGAATCCGACCCGCAGCCGGTCCGGCTTGGGCGGGGTTGCCGTCGGAGTGGAGATGAAAGGCAGGAAAGCCCGGCCCGCGGAGGTCTTCATCATCCGCATGCGGTCGCTGTAGTAGGTGAACCAGCGCGCGTAGTTCTGGATCTCCTCGGTGTAGCTGCAGGTGGGCGCCGACGCGCAGTCCGAGCGATTCGGCCGGTTGCCGTAGCTCGCGACGCCCGAGCTGACCGTGTCGCGGTTGAACCAGCCGAAGCGCGGAAAGACATAGGTCTGCAGGCCGGCGACATTCACTTGCTTGAGCTGGCAGCGGGGCGTGGGAGGCGTGGTGGCGATCGCCGTCACGGCGCCCGGCGCAAGGGCCTCGGCCTGCGTCCTGCAGAAGCGCACGTGGGCCGGAAAAGGATGGGTGGCCGGCGGCGTTGCGGGCGGAATGACCTGGACGCAGTTGGTGAGCGCGACGTCGGTGCAGTATTCGATCGGCGTGATGCGGTAGGCGGCCGGCGGGCCGCTGACGTTGCTCGCGACGTTGTAGAGGCCGGTACGCACCCCAAAACCCGGGGTGGACGCGATGGTGCTCGAGGTGCCGGTCGTGTAGGTAAAGGTGGTCGCGCTCGTCACCGTGATAGTGGCGCCGGTGACGTTCATGGCGGTCTGAGTGGGGACAACGGTCGTGACGATATCGCCGCTGACCACGAAGTGCCCGGTGCTCACCGTGACCGTCACGGTATTGCCGGAGCGCGCGAAATTCCCCGGGCCGCACTTGCGGTATGAGCCGTTCGTGGCGGCAACTGTGCCTGAGGTGCCGCTCGTGTAGGTGAAGGTATTGGTGGTCGCCGACGTCACGGGGACACAGATGACGTTCAGATTCGACGTGGTCGTGGGCACGTAGACCCTGTCGGAGGTCGTCAGGCCGTGTGCCGCGACGGTCGTCGCCGTTACCGTGGTTCCGCTGCGCGTGAAACTTCCGATGGGCATCATCTCGGGCAGGCCGAAGGTGACGATGGTGCTCGCGCTCGACGCATTGGTGCGATAGGGGAACTGGCCGGCCGCCAGAACGCGGCCTTCGGCGTCGAAGAGCCCCGCCGGCAACACGGCGCCGGTGTCGTCCGCGCCGCTGCGCTTGCACACGTTATTGGCGTTGCAGAAACGCTTGTCCGTCATGCTTGTGGTGATGTTCACGTTGGTGCCACCGAGGTAGGCATCGGGCGGGACTGAAGTGGGCGTAAGCGTGCCGCTCGGCGGATTCAGCACCGGTTGTCCGCTGGACGTAAGGCCGGGCAAGTAGGTGAAGTTCGGGTCGTACCCGACCCCGTTGAAGCCGACCTGGCCGCCGGCCTCGAACGGCGGATCGCCCCTCTGGCAGTTGGTGTTTGGGGTGCTGCCGGACCTGGTCATGCAGGTGTTGTTGTCGTTGACGTAGTCGGGTAGGTAGTTGAACCCCATGCTGCCCGAGTCGTCGAGCAGGAACAGAAGGTTGGGCAGGGAGCCCGCGCCCGCTGCGGCGCCGAGCGGCGTGTTGGAAATGTCGGTGAACGCGGCGAACGCCGGCTGGGCCGCCATGCAGGCGGCCACCAGGTACGCTGTCATCAGTTTTGCCAAAGTGATTTTCATGGAAATCTCCTGCTAAAACTAGCGGGCCAAGGCCTGAACGATGGCGATCGAATTGCGCGGACCGACCGCGCGCGCCGTGATGCGGTAATGAACTTGAGGGACGGCGGTCCATGCTTGCGCCCGGAAATTGTCGTCGCCTTCCAGGCTGAGCGTGGCCATGCTCGGCGTCGAACCGCACACGTTGGCGCCGCCTACCGGGCCGGTCGACAGGCACAGGCGATGAACGATAAACCATACGACGTTTCCCGCCGCGTCCGGAACGCCTCCATTGAGTTTCACCGCCGGTTGATCTGGATCGTTCCAGGCGGCCGGGTCCGACCAGTTGGGTTCGGTCATGGGAGCGCTGGAATAAAAGCCGGCTGCCGGTACGGGCCATAAACCGCCGTCTTGGGTCAGGTCCGAGGAAGGTGAAGGTATGCTGAGCAGGGCATGGCCCGCCTGCAGGCCCTGGTCGGCCGCGTTGAGGGCGGACTGCCTGAATGCGATGTTGCCGGCCATTACCGTCGCGGTGTCCACCGAGCGCATCGTCGCGATGCCTGCCAGAGTCATGGCGACCAGAACGATCAGCGCGATGATCAGCATCGTTCCGCGCTGGCTGCGCGGCGTCGGCAGCCGCGCAGGAACGCGGCGAATTGGCTCGTTCATGGTCAGCTCGATCTCCAGATCCAGTTGCGCAAAGGGACGGTCGTCTCGAACACCCGGTAGCGGTAGCACTGCCAGTCCGGGTCGGCGCTCAAATTGAAGTTTCCGCCCGACCAGGTGGGGGGGATCATCGTCGTTTCGCATGTTCCTCCGGCGCCAGTTGGTTTTTCCGCAAGCGCGCTCCGCGCCACGATTGCAAGGCGCACGGCGATGAGCGATTGCCACGGCGGAGTGGGAAGAAGGGCGTTGAACACGGCAGCGGACACAAACCGATCCACCAGACCGTCGCCCGCGACGAATATGCCGCCGCCGAAGGCGACGCTTCCGTCGCCGACGCCGTCGTCAACCCCGTATTGGGCGCGCAGTTGCACGATATTGTCCGCAACCGCGCTCACTTGCGGCGCGCTTGTTGCGGTGTCGACCACCAACGCTGAAGCAACCGTCAGGGATCTGAAGTTGGGCTGGGCGGGGTTGGTGTTGATCGCATAGGTGTTATGAACGGGAAGGGCCGGCGCGTTCGGCGGTTCGTAGAGGTTGCCCAGGTTGAACACGCGCGTCACGTTGGCGGACGCCACGCCGCCGTATGCCACGCTCAGCCCCCCCGGCCTGTTGAAGCGCGCGGTCTTGTTGACTCCCGCGCTCAGGTACGACCCGCCCGTAACGTAGCTGACCGCTGTGGCCGCAACCGCCGTTGCCTCCACAAGGGAGCAGTTCGTGCCGGCGGCCGGTTGCAGCAACACGAGCAGGTCTCCTGGGCGATAACCGTAGGAGTTGCTCACTTGCATAGTGCTGTTTCCCGCGGGCACGTTCGCCGTAATCGTGGTTGCGTTGGCGACCAGCGGATTCGAGCCGTAGAAAATCGTCAATTGGTCCGGACTGGTCCCCGCGGTTCCCGTGCCGGGACAATTGCCGCCGGGGGCGGTGCTGCCTGGCGCGCAGATCAACGCCGGCAGGAGCGTCATCGTGAAATTCTGCGCCGCGCGCGTGGAGTCGAAAGCGAGGATGTTGCAGCCCGCGTAGAGCGCGTCGTTGAATCCCATTCCGGCGTTGCGCAGGTCGTGCTCCACGACATAGAGCGCAACGGCGCCGTTCTGCTGGGCATCGCCGCCGCTTGTCGTGGTGCGTTTGATGCCCTCGGACACCTCGAACACCTGGAAGATGATGATCATGCCGATCAGCCCGATCAGCATGGCGATCATCAGCTCGACCATGCTGAAGCCGCGGTCGGGCGCGTGTAAGTGTAAGGAGGGGCGCATGGCGCTCGGCTAGACCTGGATGGAGGCGATCACGGTGTGGCTATGGGGCGGCAGGCCGAGCGAGGTTTCCTCGGGGAGCCGCCAGAAAAGTTCGATCTTGACCGTGGCGCCCGACGCCGTGGCATTCGTTATCGTCACTTTCGGCATCACGCCGGGCTCGGTCGAGCCGGCCAGCCTTTTGTTGACCCGGTCGACCCAGGCGGCCAGGCGCGGAGGGGGGCCGCCTGTGCCGCCATAGTTGTAGTTGGCGAAGGTGACGTTGCTCGTGTTCACTTGGGTGGGCGGGGGGCTGATGTTCTGGTCGATCCACATCTGCGCCATCAGCTCTTCGGCGAGAAAGGCCGCTTCGCTGCGGTGCTTCGACTCGGTGACGTTCTTGATCGCCACGCTCTGCATGCCGACGACGGCGAGGATGCCGATCGAGAAAATGAGGATCGCGATCAGCGCTTCGATCAACATCACGCCGCGCTCGCGGCCTGGGGCTTGGAGTTGTTTGCGCATTTTCGTGCCTCGATTCATGGACAGGCGCGCGGATCGGGCGCGACGATGCCCGGAGTGGGATCGCACATGCGGATGCTGCCGCCTCCGGTCACCACCACGCGCAGACAGCGCATCGACCCGCTGTCCGCTATGCACACACTGGGGAGGGGTTTGATGACGTCGACCCGCGTTAACGTGGGGGAGGCGTTGAAGTTCGTGACGACGCTCCCCAGCGGCGAAAACGTAACCGCGATCGCGGCCGTTACGAGATCCGCTGCAACAGGAACGACATTGGCGCTGCTCGTTCCTTCATCCGGGCTACGGCTCTGGATCACCAGCGTGGCGTCCGTAGTGAGGGTGGTCGAGTCGCAGGGCTCCACGGTAGCTTCACAGATCGTCCACCCCGAGGTGGGGGGTTCGAGCACCAATTGCACGGCCAGATTGCGCCGGATCGCTTCGCCGCGAGCGACCTGCATGCCGTTCACGACCGCCTCGGTCGCGGCGCGGATCTGCTGGTTTTGCAGAAATTCGGCAAGACTGGGCGCGCCGAGCGCGATGAGCACGCCGAGGACGGCCAGCGTGACCAGGACCTCGATGAGGTTGAATCCGCGCTGCGAGGGGCGCGTTTTCAGCATTGGCCGTTCTTCTTCGTGATCCAGCAGTTGGTGGCGGGCATGGTCCAGCCGGAGGGAACGGACACCGTGCGGCGCACGTTGGCTTGGTCGATCGTCATGATCAGTCCGGCCAGATCGGTTAAGGGTTTCCCCTCCGCCTGGACGAGGTAGGTTGTCGCCGGAGTGAGGGTAGCGGGACAGGTGATATTGAAGTACTTCAGTACCCCCGGTAGGTCCGGTGGAAATGTAGGTAAAGGCGCGGCGCTGCCGGCCGTGCACGGCTGTGGTGCCGGAGCGGCCGGGGCCCAACTCCGGTTGTCCTGAAAGTACAGCTCCATCTTGGTCCGCATGGCGAGCAGGTTGGTGTGGGCTTCCTGGAGCTTGCCGCGGACGATGAATTGCGTATAGGAAGGAAGCGCGACCCCTGCGAGGATCGCGATGATCGCAACCGTGACCATGAGCTCGATCAAGGTAAAACCCGAATGGCGATGCATAGAAACCCCTTTTCTTTGCGGTTAGGATGATACGGAACTTCGGAAGTCTGACGCAAAACCTCCCGACGAGTGGCCGAAATACCGCCACAGACGGCGCCCGTGCCGAAATTCTAGCGGAATTAGTTCACGTTCCCGGTCGGCGGCTTTTTCAGAGTTCGACGGCCCCGACGTTGACCGCAACCGAATTAGACATGGTCCAAGTCCTCGTCTAGAATGATTTCATGAAAGCTCAGGCCCGGAATCGCGAAAACATCGCGCAACTGCTGCGCCGCCACGGCCTCACGCCGACCCACCAGCGCAGGGAGATCGCACACGTGCTGTTCACGCGGCGCGAGCATCTTTCCGCCGACCAGATCCTGTCGCTCGTCAACACCCGCTACGCCGAGACATCAAAGGCGACGGTATACAACACGCTGAAACTCTTTTTGAAGAAGAAGATGATCCGCGAGCTCGTCGTCGATCCGACCAAGATCGTCTACGACCCGAACACCGAGCCGCACCACCACCTCTACGACGTGGCGACCGGACGGCTCACCGACGTTCCCGCTGACAATGTCCGGGTGGTGGGCCTGCCCCCGTTGCCGCCCGGAACCGTCGCCGACGGCGTGGACATCATCATCCGCACGCGTCCGCAATCCTGAAGAGCCCGCTGAGACAGGGGCATCGGCTTGCTCGTGCAAGGTCCCCGCGGGTCGGGCCGTCGGCGCCGCTGATATAATTCCGGCTCACCGCGCGCGGGATGCAGGCTGGCGTAGCTCAGCTGGTAGAGCAACTGATTCGTAATCAGTAGGTCGGTGGTTCGAGTCCACTCGCCAGCACCATACGAGCGCCTGCTCCCGCGGCCCTACGTGTTCGGTCCGGCGGCAGACAAGTTGGAAAGGAAGCGATGAAGCTGTTCGGTTCGGGCAAAACCGATCATCCGATGTCCGATGCCAAGGACGCGCGGAAGATACTCGACGCCATTCCCGGGGGCGATCCGTTCAAGGCGCTGGAAGACCTGAACCACTGGCTGGAATCGGTGCGCAGCTGGGAGAGCTTCAAGCCCGAGCATCGCCTGCTGCTTATGGAAATGGTGGACGATGCAGCGCAGCCGCACCTGCGCAAACTTCAGCGCGATTACCTCTCCTCACCGCGCCTCTCCAGCTATCAGGAAAACCGGCTGTGGACCGCGATTCGCGAGGCGTGCCGGCAGATCGGAGTGTCCTTCGAGACCTGCATCGATTTTTACGCAAGCGGCCAGAAGGGCTCGGAGGATCTTAAGCAGAGCATGCCGCTTCTCACGGTGCGGGCCTTGCGCGCCCTTTCCGCCCAGATGAAGTGGCAGTACATACGCTACGGCCCCCTCGACCATCCCCTGTGGGGCACGATCTTGAAAATCTACGCGCTTACGGAAAGCCGCAAGTTCGCGCAGACCAAGGTAGCCTACGCGGGAATGTCGGGGGAGACCTCACCGATGCAGGAGTTTCTCAAGCCGGTGATGTTGGGCGCCTCCTCTCCGGACAGCCTGCTGCCGGTCGAGATCGACCTGGTTGAGCGCCTGATCGCGCATCTTGTCGGCTCGTTCAAGCTCACCCTCGACCTTCAACCCGATATCGCCTACTGCATCGACCTGGCGAACATCGAGCCTCCCGTGCGTGTCGCCCACCTTCCGCACCGCGCGCCTACCCTTAGGTTCTTTGCCGCGGGCGGGGCGGTAAAGGAGCTTGAGAAACTGATTCAAACGGTGAAATCGACCGGAACCTTACCCTCAAGCATCGTTACGGGCCGCAACTACGACCAAGAAGTCGTGGTCGGCGTGCTCGATCACCTTGCGCTCAACTGGGCGCCCAAACCGCCGGAGAGGAAAGCGCCGCGCCACAAAGTCAAGTCGCGTCTTGCGGCGACCTACGGCTTCGACGGCGTGCTGGCTGCGCTCGATCCTTCGGGGGAGGTCCAGTTCGACAAGAACAAGATCGAGAGCTGGGTTGTAGAGAATGTCAGCACCGGCGGCTTCGGGGCGAGCATTCCACAAATGAAGGGCGAGTGGCTGAAAATAGGCTGCCTGGTGGGGCTCCAGCCCGAAGGCGGCACCAACTGGATCGTCGGGGTCGTCCGGCGTTTCCAGCGCGAGTCTGCGCAAAACGGCTCGGTCGGCATTCAAACACTGTCGCGGACCGCGTTGCCGGTCAAGGTGAGGCTGCAAAGCGGGCAGATGGGAACCAGCCAGGACATGGAAGCGGCGATCCTGCTCAATCCGGCCGACTCCGCCCCCGAGGCGCAGCTGCTGCTGCGTGGCGAGGTCCTTGTCACCGGCCAGAACGTCCTGCTCGAGCGAAACGGCAAGGCCTACTTGCTGATGCCCACGGGTGACCTGGAGCGCGGCGACGACTACGAGCTTGTGCGCTGCCGGCAGATGATCCGCGACGCGGGTTAGAGCTCATTCCCGCGGTTCCAGGATTTCTTTCAGCCAGGCGCCGACATCGGCGAGTTCCTCGGGGCAGACCGAGTGCGGCATCGAATATTCCCGCCACTCCAGCGCGTAACCGAGCGACTGCAGCAGCCTGCCTGACTCTTCCGCACGCGCGAGCGGGATAACGGGATCGAAGCTGCCGTGCGCCATGAAGATCGGCAGCTTGCGGTTGGCGGCGCTCGCCTCAGCGGGTAGATGTTCCGCGATCGGCACGTAGGTTGAGAGCGCCATGATTCCGGCGATCCGCTCCGGATGGCGCAGCCCGGTTTGCAGCGCAATCGCTCCGCCCTGCGAAAAACCGGCGAGCACGAGCCGCTCCGCCTTTGTGCCTCGCTCCTTCTCCCGACCGATCAGAGTTTCGATGAGGGCTTGCGACGCGCGCACGCCGCGCTCGTCTTCGCGCCGGATCGCGCCGTCCGCGATGTCGTACCAGGCTCGCATTCGCACGCCGGCGTTGATGGTCACGGGCTGCACCGGCGCGTGCGGAAAGACGAAGCGGATGGCGGTCTTGGGCAGGTCGAGCTCAGGCACGATAGGGGCGAAGTCGTTGCCGTCGGCGCCCAATCCGTGCAGCCAGATGATGCTGGTCGCCGGATTCGCGCCGGTTTCAATTTCTATCGCGTCGAGCATTTGCGACATGGCGTTTCATGCGTTACGAATTCCGATCAGGAAGCCGGTTTGGGACGGAGGGCGGATTTGGGCCGGAACGCCGTGATCACCTCTTCGCGGGTCTCGATGTAAGGCCCGCCGATCAGGTCGATGCAATAGGGGACGGCTGCGAAGATTCCCGGCACGATCTGCTTTCCCTCCTTGTCCTTCAGGCCTTCGAGCGTCTCGCGGATCGATTTCGGCTGACCGGGCAAGTTGATGATCAGCGTCCGCCTGCGGATGACCGCGACCTGCCGCGACAGGATCGCGGTAGGCACGAACTCGAGGCTGATCCTGCGCATTTGCTCGCCGAATCCGGGCATAGTCTTGTCGCCGACGGCGAGGGTGGCCTCGGGGGTCACGTCGCGCGGCGCCGGGCCGGTTCCACCGGTCGTGAGCACCAGATGGCAGCCCACTCGGTCCGCGAGGTCCGCCAGCGTGGACTCGATTGCGGGCCTTTCGTCGGGGATGAGCCGCGCCTCCACGCGCCAGGGGCTCGCCAGTGCCCGCGCAAACCACTCCCGCAATGCCGGAATGCCTTCGTCCTTGTAGACGCCGCTCGAGGCGCGGTCGCTGATCGAGACCACGCCGATCAACAGTTCTTCAGTCTTGCTCATCGATCACCTGTGTTTCCCCGATGAGTTCGCGCAAGGTTCGAAACAGCTCGCGGGTGCTGCGCGGCGGGCGGCCCGCATTGCGCTCCTCGCGCGCGCGGCGAACGAGCGCGCGCAGGCGCCGGGTGTCGATCCCCGGATGGGCTTCGGCGAGCGAGGCGACCGCGTCATTGTCCTCGAGCAACTTGTCGCGCCAGCGCTCGATCCGGTGAAGGCGCGCCGTCTCTTCGACGGAAACCCCGTCCCAGGTCTTGAGTTTCTCGCGGATCGGCTCCGGATCGACCTGGCGCATGAGGCGGCCGACGTATTGCAACTGGCGCCGTCGCGCCTCGTGCCGGGTGATATGCCGCGCATGCTCCACAGCCTCGCGCAGGGCCTCCGGAAGGGCGACCGCGGCGAGCTGCTCGGCGTTGAGCTCGATCAAGCGCTCGCCGAGTACCTGCAACTCGTGCATGGCGCGCTTGCGCTGGGTCTTGCTCGGCTTCTCCTCGTCCTGCACGTTTCGGCGGCGCAATGTGAACTGGTATCATAACGTCTTTCCCGCAGCTTTCCGCATGGCGCGAGCGCGCTTTTCCCACAGTATCGACGCGTTGAAGGCGATCGCCTCGGACGCTTTGGCGCATGCCAGGCAAAAAGGCGCGAGCGCCTGCGAAGCCGAGGCCTCCGACGGCTACGGGCAGAACGTCACGGTTCGCAAGAACGAAGTCGAAACCATCGAATACAACCGCGACAAGGGCCTCGCCGTCACCGTCTACGTCGGCAAGCAAAAGGGCCATGCGAGCACGGCCGATTTTGCCCCGCGCGCGATCCGCGACACGGTGGAGGCGGCCCTGACGATCGCGCGCTTCACCGCGGCGGACGACTGCGCGGGGCTCGCCGATCCGGAGGAACTCGCGAGCGAGCCCAAAGAGCTCGACCTCTTCCATCCCTGGGAACTGCCCGTCGAGCGGGCGATCGAGATCGCAAAGAGCTGCGAGGCCGCCGCGTTTCGCCTGGACAAGCGCATCACCAACTCCGAGGGAGCGAGCGTATCGTGCCAGCAGTGGCACTTCGCGCTCGGCAACAGCCACGGCTTCATGCAGGGTTTTCCGACCTCGCGCCACGTCCTTTCCTGCGCCGTGATCGCGGCCGAAGACGGCCGCATGCAGCGCGACGACTGGTACGTGTCCCAACGCTCTGCGCAGGATCTGGCTCAACCCGAGGCGGTCGGCGACTACGCCGGCAGACGGGCGCTCGCCCGCCTCGCGAGCCGCAAGATCCCAACCGTCCAGGCGCCGGTGTTGTTCGAAGCGCCGACGGCGAGTGACCTGCTCGGAACCTTCGTTTCGGCGGTAAGCGGAGGCAACCTCTACCGCAAGGCCTCGTTCCTGCTCGACAGCCTGGGGACGCAGGTGTTTTCGCCCCTGGTGAACATCGTGGAGCGGCCGCACCTGCGGCGCGGACACGCCAGCTCCTGGTTCGACAACGAGGGCGTAGCCACCCGCGACCGCGAGGTGGTGAAGGATGGCGTGCTGCGCGGGTACTTTCTCGGCAGCTATTCCGCGCGCAAGCTCGGAATGAAGACAACCGGCAGCGCGGGCGGCAACCACAATCTGATCCTGGAGGGCGGCGAGCTCGATTTTCCCGGGCTCATTCGAACGATGGGGCGAGGCTTGCTGGTCACCGAGCTGATGGGCTTCGGAATCAATCTTGTGACAGGGGACTACTCGCGCGGGGCGGCGGGATACTGGGTGGAGGGGGGCGAGATCCGGCACCCTGTCGAGGAGGTCACCATCGCGGGCAACCTGCGCGACATGTTTCGCTCGATCGCCGCAGTCGGAAACGACGCTCTTTCGCGCGGGTCACGCACGACGGGCTCCATTCTCGTCGAAGGCATGACGATAGCGGGCAACTGAACGTCGCGAACTGGGAGGAGTTCACCCGGTGGCAGTGGGTGACGATCCAGGATCGGGCGACGCCTTATCCGTTCTAATCGGCAAAGGCCACTTCACAAGCCACCCGACGGGAAACCGCCGGAGTTTTTCGCCGCGCGGCAGGAAAATGGAGCGCGGTCCAACCTGGGCGTAGCTCAATCAACGTCCGCGCTTGAGTTTGCTGATGATCTCCTCGCGCACATCGGTGATCTCACGGGCGCGCGACGCGCTGGCGCCATCGCAATGCTCTGTTCGCGGACAATGTGTGCTGCGCGGACAGATGATGCGTGCGGGGCTCGATAACGCATCCTCGACCCAGGCAATGTTCAGGACTTTTGCCGCTCCCTTGATCGCTTCGACGGCGGTTTTTGGAATTCTTGCTTCGCCGTGGTGATGCAGGCATTCATCGGTGATGCTCGCGAGAATATTTTCCGCATCGACGCCGTGCGAACGCAGCGCCGGCGCCAGATCGATCCCTACCGACAACACATGGGGATTGCCCGCCATGTCGTCGGTGCGCCGCGAGTGACAGCAGTACAGCAGGGATTGATCGCCGTCGCGCAGCACTGAAATCTGCGAGCCGCGATCGCTGCCGCGGTTCTCATTGAGCATGCGAAAAACGGCCCAGTTTGGACAGGGGTCGGTGACTTGCGCCATGTTGCCCCAGGGCAGCGGGATGCCGTTGCCGCGATACACCGCCCGCAAATATCCCGGCGGATAGGCGTCGAAGAAATGCCAATAGGGATACGGAGATACCTTGGTCATGCGCCGCATCACCACAGCCGGCGTGAGCTCGATTTTTTCCCCGGCTTCGACTCGATACGACTCGCGCGTCAGGAAGCGCCGGAACGGAACCTTGGGACACAACAGTGCGCCGGCGAAAAAGCTGCATTCGAAGTCGCGCCAGGCGTGCAGCACGTCCCGCGCATTCATGCCGGCGGTAAATTCCGCCCCTTCCGGACTGCCGCCCATTTCGCCGCCGGTGGCATGTGCAGACTTGAGCCCGTCGCCTTCGTGCAGCACCTTGTGACCGAGGTGCGAGGCGAGGTCGAACTTGAGACGCGCCGGGTTGGCTTGCAACTCGCGATTCAGATAAACGGTGCGCGGCGCTTCAAAAAAAGAGCGCACCATGCTGCGCAGCTCGCGATCCTTGTCGTGCGCGAGCACCGGCTTTCGGTCGAACCAGCGTAGGGTCAGGCCGTGGTGCTTGCAAAGATGCATCAGGTCGTCGGCGCCGAGCGGAAACTTGCGCTCGCCGACGCTTTCCGCCGATCGCTCGAGGTCGGGAAAGTCGTTACGCGACATCTCTTGATGCGAGCGAATCAAGAGATGCGCGAACTGCCGCCCGGTGGTGCCGGTTTGCGCGAGCAGCTCGGGGATCGCCGCTTGCAGCAGGTCTTTCGAAAACAAAAACGCGGGTTCGAGGGGCACACCGGCCGCGCCGCCGGCTCGTTGCTTGATTGAAGGGGTTTCTATTTCCGGATTGCCATCGAGAAACCAGCGCGGTTCGCGCTGAAACAGGGATGACAGCAACCCGAGTACGTCTTCCGACGGAACCCGCTTGCCGCTCTCGATCATGGAGAGGTAGGAGACCGATGGCGCGATCTGCGAATCGAGCTGAATGCAGCGCGCCGACAGCTCTTCCAGGGTCAGGCCGTTGCGTTTGCGCAGGGCGCGCAACTTGGTGCCGAGAAAGTGACTCTTGCGAGTGTGCTGGGTCATGACAGGGTCATAGAGAGTGTGAAATTCACAGTGTGAAATTTCCTCAGTCAAATTTACCTGTTTCTTGGCCTATGATGCCCCGCATGAACGCAAATGTACAGGCCATGCCGGCACGGGATCTGGAACTGGCCCCAGAACTCGAATTCCTCGCGCCCCGGGTCGAACGATCGGCAGAGGTGCTGACTCCCGCGGCACTCGAGCTGGTCGTCGCGCTGCATCGGAAGTTCAACGGCAGGCGCCTGGCGTTATTGGCAGCGCGCGCAAAGCGCCAGAAGGAACTAGACGCAGGCGCAATACCGGAACTCCTTTCAAGAAGCGCCACGACCCGTGCCGGCAATTGGTCTATTGCGCCGATGCCCGCGGATCTTCTGGATCGTCGCGTGGAAATCACCGGGCCGGTCGATCGCAAGATGATCATCAACGCGCTCAACGCGCCGGTGCAGGCTTTCATGGCCGACTTCGAGGATTCGTCCTCGCCGACCTGGGAAAACATGGTGAACGGGCAGATCAATCTGCGCGACGCCATCAACCGCAACATCAGTCACCTCGATACCGCCAGCGGAAAGTCTTACCGGCTTGGTGCGCGCACCGCGACGCTGATCGTGCGGCCGCGCGGCTGGCATCTACCCGAGAAACACCTGCTCATCGATGGCGAGCCGGCGTCGGCATCGCTGTTCGATTTCGCGATCTTTCTGGCGAACAACCACGAGGCGCTGGCACGTGCCGGCACCGGTCCCTATTTCTACTTGCCGAAAATCGAGAGCCATCTCGAAGCCCGGCTCTGGAACGAGGTCTTCGTCGCCGCGCAGGACGCCCTAGGCATGAAGCGTGGCACGATCAAAGCGACCGTGCTCATTGAAACAATACTGGCCGCGTTCGAAATGGACGAGATTCTGTTCGAATTGCGCGAGCATTCCGCGGGACTCAACTGCGGCCGCTGGGACTACATCTTCAGTTTCATCAAGAAATTCCGGAACCGCCGCGACAGCGTGCTCCCGGATCGCGGCACGCTGACCATGGACAAGCACTTTCTGAAGTCCTATGTCGATCTCCTGATCCAAACCTGTCATCGCCGCGGCGCACACGCGATGGGCGGCATGGCGGCACAGATTCCGATTCGCGACAACCCGCAAGCCAATGAAGCCGCCATGGCCAAGGTGCGCGCCGACAAGACGCGGGAAGCGCAGGCCGGCCACGACGGCACCTGGGTTGCCCATCCGGGACTGGCGCCCATTGCGATGGAGGCCTTCGACGCCGTCATGTCCGGACCCAATCAGCTGCAGGTGATGCGCAGCGAGGTGCAGGTGAGCGCGGCGGATCTCCTGCGCATTCCCGACGGCGTCATCACCGAGGCGGGATTGCGGCAGAACATTCGAGTCGCCGTGCAATACATCGAAGCCTGGCTGCGCGGTTCCGGCTGCGTGCCGCTGTATAACTTGATGGAAGACGCCGCCACTGCGGAGATTTGCCGCGCGCAACTGTGGCAATGGATACGCCACGAAGCTCGCATGGACAACGGCGCGACCGTGACTGCGGAGCGATTCGATCTGCTGCTCGGCGCCGAGCTTGAAAAAGTACAGCATGAAGTCGGCGTTGCCAGATTCCAATCCGGCGCCTTTCCCACTGCGGTGCACTTGTTCAGTTCGATGGTCAAGAACGACAGCTTCGACGAATTCCTGACCTTGCCTGCCTACAATCTTTTGCCTTGATGACTCATTCTGAGTGGAGGGCTCAATTCGTGAAATACAGCGTACTCATTCTCGGGGCCTCCTACGGTTCCTTGCTCGGCACCAAGCTATTGATGGCCGGGCACCGGGTTTCTTTGGTCTGCACCAAGCCCACCGCCGAGCTGATTAACCGCGAAGGGACCGTAGTGCGCTTCCCGATCCGGGGTCGGGAGTCGCTGCTGGCGATCGCCTCGAAGGAACTTCCGGGCGAGCTTTCCGCGAGCACACCCGACGAGGTTGACCCGGGCGCATTCGACCTCGTCGTGCTCGGCATGCAGGAGGCCCAGTACGGCTCACAAGGAGTTCGGCAATTGATGGGCCGCATCGCCCGGGCGCGAAAACCGTGCCTCGCGATCATGAACATGCCGCCTTTGCCCTACCTCAAACGCATTCCAGGGCTCTCGACGGAAGCTCTGGAGGCCTGCTATGCGGATCCCGCGGTCTGGGAAGATTTCGAACCCGGATTGATGACGCTCGCGAGTCCCGATCCCCAGGCGTTTCGCCCGCCGGATCAGCCGAAGAACGTGCTTCAGGTGGGCCTGCCGACCAATTTCAAGGCGGCGCGCTTCGAAGCCGAGGAGTCGACCGCGCTGCTTCGGAATCTCGAGGCCGACATCGAGGGCGTGCGATTCCGCCTCGGCGACGCGGCAATCGAAATTCCAGTGAAGCTCAAGGTGCACGATTCCGTTTTCGTGCCGCTCGCCAAATGGCCGATGTTGATGGCCGGCAACTACCGCTGCATCCGGCCGAACGACATGATCCCCATCAAAGAGGCCGTGCACGGGAACGTCGCCAAGTCCCGGGAGATCTACGACTGGGTTTCGAGACTCTGTACCGGGCTGGGCGCCGAGTCAGGCGACCTGGTTCCTTTCGAGAAGTACGCCAAGGCCGCCGAGAGCCTGGGCAAACCGTCTTCCGCGGCGCGCGCGCTTTTTGGGGGTGCCGAGCACATCGAGCGGGTCGACAGCCTAGTCCGGCGGATCGCTCGACAACAAGGACTCGAGTCCGACACGCTGCACGAGATCGTCAACCTGGTGGACGAGCGTCTGGGAAGAAACCGTTTAGCCCGCTCTTTGCCTCGACCGCTTCAGAGCGTTTCGGGCGCATTGGCCGCGACGGCCGTTTCTTAACCGGCCTTAATGGGCGGGTTGAAGCACGAGGTAGATTAAGAGCGCCACGAGCAGGGCACCCGCCACCCACCACGCCGGATGAATCCTGCGCCTACCGGCCGGGACCGCGCCTTCCGGCTTGGCCGCCGGTCCGGCGAGTTTTTCGTTGAAGGCGGTGAAGAAATCGTCGGCCATTTTTCTCGCGACCCCGTCGATCAGCCGCGACCCGACCTGGGCGAGCTTGCCGCCGACGCTCGCTTTCGCCGTGTAGGAGAGCCTCGTGCCCGCGCCTTCCGTCTTGAGCGATACCTGAGCACCGCCCTTGCCGAAGCCTGCCGCGCCGCCCGATCCCTCGAACGAGAGCGAATAGGAATTCGGCGGGTTGAGGTCGGAGAGCAGCAGCTTGCCGTTGAATCTCGCCTTCACCGGACCGACCGCGGCGACCATCGCGACGCGATACTCCGTGTCGGACACCCTCTCGATTGATTCGCAGCCGGCGATGCAGGCCTTGAGCACCTCGGGATCGTTCAGAGCGCGCCAGACTTCCGCCTGCGCTACGGGAATCAGTTGTTCGCCGGTCATTTCCATGAGGAGTTCCTATATGCGGCACATTGAGAGCACGCCCCGCGTCCAGAATGGCCGTTTATTGTAACTCGGCGCCTCGGGTAAAATAGCCGGTCCGCTCCAACGGGTAGCGCGGTACCTTCGAAATTGTCCGAACAGTCTATGCAACTCAAACCGAAAGTAACAGCGTTTTTCGTCCTCGCGCTGCTCTGCGGGCTCGGGGCCGAAAGGGCAAACGCCCAAGTCTGGCCCGCGAAGCCGGTTCGCATCATCGTGCCGTTTGCGGCGGGCGGCACGGCCGACACGCTGGGGAGGCTCGTCGCGCAGAGGCTCTCGGAGAGCCTCAAGGAAAACTTTGTCATCGAAAACCGAGGTGGAGCCGGCGGCGTGATCGGTTCGGATTTCGTCGCTAAGGCCACCCCGGACGGTTACACGCTCGTTGTCTCCGGTGTCGCATCGCACTGCATCGCCCCCGCGCTCTCGAAGAAGTTCCCGTTCGATCCGCTGCACGACTTCACTCACATTGCGCTTTTCGGCGGTCCGCCCGGCGTGCTGGTCGTCAATCCCTCGCTTCCGGTGCGCGACTTGAAGGAGTTCATCGCCCACGCGAAGGCGGAGGGCGGAAAGCTCGCTTACGGCTCTCCCGGCAATGGGACCCAGGGTCACCTGATCGCCGAGCAACTGAAGCAGGTCGCCGGCATCCGGATGACCCATGTACCCTACAAAGGCGCCGCCATTGCCGTGGCCGATCTGATCGCGGGGCATTTGCCGGTGACTTCGACGACGCTTACGACGGCTGCGACTCAGATCAAAGCGGGCAGAGCGCGCGCGCTCGCGGTGAGTTCGGTAAAGCGCGTTCCGGACTTTCCCGAGCTGCCGACTTTCGCCGAGCTCGGCTATCCGGAACTTTCCGCCTCAATCTGGTTCTCGCTCTCCGGCCCGGCGGGGATGCCTGCCGACATCGTCAACCGGCTCAACGCCGAAGTGCGGCGCATCCTGCGGCTCCCCGACGTCCGCGAGCGGCTTCGCCCCGAAGGCATCGAGCCGGCGGATTTCGACCCGAAGGAGTTCACTGCGTTCATGGCCGCCGAAGTGAAGCGCTGGGCGCCGGTGGTGCGCGCCTCCGGCTTGAAAGTCGATTGAGGCCGTCGCAAGGATTGAGGAACTGAATCATGCTGACTCAGGAACAGAACGAACAGTTGACCCGTACCGATCGCGGCACGCTCATGGGCGATCTGTTTCGGCGCTATTGGATTCCGGCGCTGCACAGCTGGGAGATCGCCGAGCCCGACTCCGCACCCGTGCGCGTGCAACTCCTGGGCGAAAAGCTCGTCGCTTTTCGCGATAGCGAAGGGCGAATCGGCGTGATCGACGAGTTCTGCGCGCATCGCGGCGTATCGTTGTGGTTCGGCAGGAACGAGGAATGCGGCCTTCGCTGTCCCTATCACGGCTGGAAGTACGATGTCACCGGGCAATGCGTGGACCTGCCCTCGGAGCCCGAGGAATCGGGCATGCGCAAGGGGATCAAGCTCAAGTCCTACCCGGTGATCGAGCGGGCAGACGTGGTGTGGGTCTACATGGGACCGCCCGAGCTGAAGCCGGCGCCACCCGAGCTCGAATGGGTAATGGTCGCGCCCGAGCGGCGCTTTGTATCCAAGCGACTCCAGGAATCGAATTACCTCCAGGCGATAGAAGGTGGGATCGATTCCAGCCACGTGTCGTTCCTGCATTCGGGCGAGCTCGAGACCGATCCGCTGTTCAAGGGCAGCCGCGCCAACCAGTACAACCTGGATGACCGCATGCCCGTCTTCGACGTGGTGGATTTCGAAGGGGGGCTCCTCATCGGCGCGCGGCGCAAAGCGGAACAAGGGCGCTACTACTGGAGAATCACGCCCTGGATCATGCCCTGGTACACGATCATCGCGCCACGAGCCGGGCATCCGATCGGGGCGCACGCGTGGGTGCCGATCGACGACGAGCGCTGCTGGGCCTGGAGCATCAACTACCACCCGAGTCGGGCGCTCAGCGCTTCCGAAGTGAAAGCGATGAAGGAAGGCGCCGGAATCCACGTGAAGTACGAACCCGGCACCTTCGTTCCGCTTGCGAACAAGGCGAATAATTACCTCGTCGACCGCGGCGCGCAGAAGCGCGGGCGCTCCTACAGCGGCGTGGAGGGCATCGCAATGCAGGACGCGTCGCTTCAGGAGTCCATGGGTCCGATCCAGGATCGCACCCTGGAGCACCTGTGCATGACGGACAAGGGAATCGTCAGCACGCGCAGCCGCCTGCTTCGGGCCGCAAAGGCCAACCGTGAGGGAAAACCCATACCAGCTCTTGACCCGGCTTCGCAGCGCGTGCGCAGTTGCGCGATCGAGTTGCCGGTGGGACAGCCCTTCAAGGATGGGGCAAAGCACGGCCTCTTTCCGGCGCTCGATACCGATCCGGTGACGGTGTAGGCCAAGACAAATAGTTCCCCTCCTTGCAAAGGAGGGGTGGCACGAAGTGCCGGGGTGGTTTGAAGAAGTGCCTCCACCACCCCGCCCGCTTCGCGGGCACCCCTCCTCATTTGAGGAGGGGATTTTCCGGAACCATGCCCAGACTCCAGCTCTCGCTCGCCTGTTGGGACTACGACCGCACCCGCGCGCTCGCCGATGGCAGCGTTCGGCCCGAGGGCATCGACCTCATCTATCAGAACCTCTACGTCGAGGAAACCTTCTTCCGGATGCTGCGCAACCGCGAGTTCGACGCAGCGGAGATGTCGCTCTCGTCGTACTGCGTGTCGCTGATGAAGGAGGAACCGGCGTTTATCGCCATTCCGGTTTTTCCGTCGCGCTTTTTCCGCCACTCGTGCATTTTCGTTTCAGCGAAGAGCGGCATCCGCGAGCCGAGGGAGCTCGCCGGAAAGAGAATCGGCGTGCCCGAGTACCAGATGACGGCACCGGTATGGATCCGCGGCATCCTGCAGGACGAGTACGGCGTCGATCCAGCGAGCTGCGAGTACTTTACGGGCGGCGAGGAAGAGCCCGGCCGCGACGAAAAGCTCAAGCTCGATTTACCGGCGAAATTCAGGCTGAAGCCCATCGGGCCGAAGCAGACGCTTGCGCGAATGATCGCAGACGGCGAGTTGGACGCCATGCATACGGCGCGCGCGCCTTCGACTTTCGCCACGCATCCGGATGCTGTGAAGCGTCTCTTCGAGAACTTCGTGGAGGTCGAGAAGGCCTACTACCGCAAGACGAAAATCTTCCCGATCATGCACACCGTAGTGATGCGCCGTGAGCTGTACCGGGCAAACCGCTGGATCGCACAGTCTCTCTACAAAGCTTTCGTCCAGGCACAGCGCAGGACCTACGACCATCTGGCCACCACCATGGCGCTCACGACGATGCTTCCCTGGCAGGCCGCGCACGTCGAGGAGGCAAGGAGGGAGCTGGGCGAGGATTGGTGGCCCTACGGCCTCGAGCCCAACCGCCACGTGCTGGAGACGTTCCTTCGCTATCACCACGAGCAGGGACTTTCGAAGCGCAGACTGAAGACCAAAGAGTTGTTCGCGCCGGAGACGCTCGAGTCTTTCCGCGTGTGAGTCCCCGGGCAGGTTGTAGGGCGAGGCAAGCGCGGTGCACAATGAGCGTGCACCGCGGCGGAGGCCGAGCCTGTTCGAGCAGAAGGAGATCATGCGAGTCCGTCATTTTCTGAAAGGGTCGACGATCTGCGCCTTTTCGGCATTGGTCGGGTGTGCCGCGCACACCCCCAGCATCACTCAAGACGAAAAGCCAACCGGGCAGGAGGCCTATCTTTACGGACGCTTCTATATTGAAGCGAAAAGCGGAAAGCTCGCCCTGGACGGCCATCAAACCATGGGGTTTGTCATCAAGTGTGCGAGCGGCGAGACGTATACCTTCCGCTCTTCCAACGATAACGCGCTTCAGGTCATCAAGATCGCGCCGTCAATGTGCTCGCTCACGGAGATAGTGCATACGAACGCGGATGGGCAGGTGAGATCCAGGAAAAGCGCGCCGGAAAAGCTGATGCGCGACGCGCGGTTCGATGCGGGCAAGGCGTATTACCTCGGTGACTTCTACGCGGAAGCCGCGACGCCGACCCGCGGTGCATATTACTGGAACATCAAGGCGGTGCGAAACGACTACAACAATACCAGCGCGGCTCTGAAGGCCGCCTATCCTAATCTCGCCGCGCTCCCTACCGAGAACAGGATGATCGGAAGAGAGCCGCCCCGGTAGGCTGCGCTCTTGCCGTGGCGCTCATCGTCGTGAAGATGCCTGAACTGCGCGCACGAAACCTCCGGAACATTGGTTTCACCGGCTGTCTTTGCCTTCTGTTGGCGTGGCCTTTGTCTATTTCTGCCGCGGCGGCCGATCGTCCGGCAGCGCTTACCCCCGATGGCGGGCGCTATTACGGGCCGCTAATGGGAGGAAATCTCCATGGGCGGGGCCGGCTCGAGTGGGATAACGGAGCCCGATATGAAGGCGATTTCGAAAACGGCCTGTTCTCCGGCTTCGGACAACTGCGTCACGGCCCCGGGCATCTCTATGAGGGTGAGTTCCGCAACGGGATGATGTCGGGCCGCGGGCGGTTGAAGGGGCCGGACGGTTCGATCTATGTCGGCGAATTTCGCAACGACCTCTTCAATGGTCAGGGCCGGTTCGAGTTGGTCAATGACGAAGTCTACGAAGGAGCGTTTGAGAACGGGCATTTTCACGGAAAAGGCGAGCTAAAGGGGCCAAGCAGCAAATATGTCGGCGAGTTCAGGCAGGGGCTCTACTGGGGCCAAGGTGAAGTAAGCAACGAGACAGGGAGCAAGTACCGCGGAGATTTCGTTCGTGGCCGGTACCAGGGCAAGGGACGCTATGAAATCGACGGTGACGTCTACGAAGGCGATTTTGCCAAGGACGAGTTCACCGGCAGCGGCACGCACACGCGCAAGGACGGGTCTCGCGACGAAGGGGTCTTCCTCAAATGGCGTCTCCACGGCACGGGACGCCACGTCGATGCCCAGGGTAATGTCTACGAAGGGCAGTTCGTCAACGGCGATCTGGTCGGTCGCGGGCGGGTGATTGCGAAGAACGGGAATCGCTATGACGGCGAGCTGAAGCATTTGCGGGCTGAAGGCCAGGGTGTGATGCGGCTCGCGAACGGTGATGTGTATACGGGGCGTTTCGCCTACGGTGTGTACGACGGAGATGGAACGCTCAAGTATGCGAAACCCCGGCCTGATGGGCGCAGCGAGGACAAGGGTGTCTGGCGTTACGGGAGGCTCGTCAGCGAGAAGGACGAGCCGCAGGCGAAGCTGAACGTCGAGACCGCGCTTTACAACCAGCGCTCCCTGCTGAACAAAGCCCTTGCTTCGATAGCGCAGTCGGACCCCAAGAGGATCAATATGTATCTGCTCGCGGTAGCGGGGGATGGCTCGCAGGAGGTGTTCCGGAGGGAAGTAGAGTTCGTGCGCGAGCAGTTCGATCGCCGGTTTGGGACCCGGGGGCGCTCGCTGGCACTCATCAATAGCCGCAACACGGTGGCGTCGGCACCGATGGCAACGATTACCAGTATTCGGGAGTCGCTGAAGGGCATTGCCGCGCGAATGGACAGGAAAAAGGACATCTTTTTTCTTTTCCTGACCAGTCACGGTTCTCGCGAGCAAGAACTGATGCTCAACCAGAACAACATGAAACTGCGCAGCCTCCGGGCCGGTGAGCTGGGCGAGCTCCTCAAGGAAACAGGCATACGCTGGAAGGTTGTGGTGGTTTCAGCGTGCTATGGCGGCGGGTTCATGGACGCCCTAAAAGACGATCGCACCCTGGTAATTTCGGCTGCCCGCTACGACCGGCGTTCTTTCGGCTGTGCTGACGAGAATGATTTCACCTATTTTGGCAGGGCGTTCTTCAAGGAGGCTTTGCCGGTGAGCGGATCGTTTGATGAGGCCTTCCACAAAGCGGAAGCGTTGATCAAGGAGTGGGAGGCGAAGGAACTCAAGGCGGGGGACAAAGCGGGGGAGGATGGTTTCTCACTTCCGCAGATCGTAAGCCCTCCCGCGATCCGGAAGCATCTGGCTCGCTGGTGGGCACAAGCGAGATAGTTGCCGTTCTCCCCGCCGGGCGCGGGTTCTCCAAAACAAATTTAACGGGCGGCGGGTCTTTCAATCCTTATCACATCTCCCCCGGTCTGGTCGGCATGGAGGGCTTCGACCAGCGCGGCGCGGCGCGCGAGCACCGCGCGCTGGTTGATGTAGCCCTTGTCGGTGATTTCGTTGGCGTCGATCGAGGGCGGCTCGGCCATGAGCAGGGCGCGCGCGGCGTAAGTCGAGCTTCCGCCTTCGGTGGCGAGCTGCGCCAATCCTTCCTTGGCGCGCGCCTTCACGCGCGGGTCGCGCAGCACCTGCGCGAGCGGCGCATCCGCAGGCAGGTCGGGGCACAGGCCGCGCGCGCCCTGCGGGTTTGCGAAGACGAGAAAGCCGACCTCAGAGCGGTCGTGTCCCGTGACGACGATGTCCTGCGCGAGGGGCGCGAGCGCGGCGATGCCCTTCACGCGCAGCGCGCCGACGTGCACCCACACCGCGGTGGAGAGCTTGAAATCCTCGGCGATGCGCCCGTCGAACACGATGCCCTTCGCGGGATCGTCGGGATCGGCGAAGCGGCCGGCGTCGCCGATCCGGTAGTAGCCCTCCTCATCGAAGGCCTCGCTCGTCAAGTCCGGGCGCTTCCAGTAGCCCGGCGTGACGTTTGGTCCGCGCACGCGCAGCTCGAGCTTGTCGCCGTTCGGCAGCATCTTCAACTCGATTCCCGCCTTGGGCAGGCCGATCACCCCGGCGCGGTCGATCTCGAAATGCACCGAAGTCACCGAAGGCGCCGTCTCGGTCGAGCCCCACGCCGATATCATCGGCACGCGCCGCCCGAGTTCCTTTTCGGAGAGGCGCTCGAGTCTCTCCCAGAGGTTCTGCGGCAGCGCCGCTCCAGCGTAGAAGATGAGTTGAAGGTCGCGGAAGAAATTGCGGCGCAGCGCCTGGTCATTTTCGAGGAAAGGAAGCAGCATGTCGAATCCGCGCGGCACGTTGAAATAGAGGTTCGGGGGAATTTCGCGCAGGTTCGCGACCGTCTTTTCCACCAGCCCCGGCGCGGGCTTGCCCTCGTCGATGTAGAGCGTGCCGCCGTTCGCGAGCACCATGTTGAAGTTGTGGTTGGCCCCGAAGGTGTGGTTCCACGGCAGCCAGTCCACGAGCACGGGCGGTTGCTCCGCCAGGAATGGCCACACCTGTACGATCTGCTGCTGGTTCGCGCAGAGCATGCGCTGGGTGTTGATGACGCCCTTGGGCTCGCCGGTGGAGCCGGAGGTGAAGAGGAACTTCGCTATTGTGTCCGGGCCCACCGTGGCGAAAGCGCGATCGACTTCGCCGCCCGCCGGCGTCGCGAGCAGATCTCCGAATAGCGTTGCGCGCATAGATGCGGGCCCCGCGCCGTCGGCGACGAGCTCCGCGTCCGTACCCAGCGCTGCGAGTGCCGGGGCGAATTTCGCGGCGTCCGCCGCATAGACAAGGCCCGGTGAAAGCAGCTTGAAGATCGCCTTCAGCTTCGCGTGGTCCTTCGACATCAGCGAATAGGCCGGGGAAATCGGCGCCGCCGGAACGCCGACATGCATCGCACCCAGGACGAGCAGCGCATGGTTCACGCTGTTGTCGGAAAGGATCGCGACCGGGCGCTCGGTGGACAGCCCGCGCTCGAGCAGCGCCGCACCGATGGAGCGCGCATGGCGCAGCGCTTCCGCGTAGGTGACGCGGCGCCAGCCGCCCGAGCTTCGCTCGGCGAGAAACACGCGCTCGGGCGCGGCGCTTGCCCATTTTTCGAGCCATTCTCCGGCGCAGCGCGCGTAAGGCAGCAGCCTTTGCGGGGAGCGCAGGATGAGCGTGCCGTCCGCGCGCCGCTCCACGTTGACCGCCGCGGGCGCGAATTTCAGGCGGGGGCTGTGCGATGCAGAACTTGTCGTACCCATAGCGTGCGCTGCTACCAGCCCGCGAGCTTGGCGAGGAGATGTTTCAACTGCGCGCGCTCGCGCGGCGTGAGCCGCCCGATGAACACCTTCTCGCGCTCGCGAATCCGGTGCCGCATGCGCGCGAGCAGCGACACTCCCCGGGCGGTCAGGTACAGCCCCCACACGCGGCCGTCGTCTTCCCGGTGCCTGCGCCCGGCGAGCCCCCGCTCGACGAGCCAGTCGGTGAGCATCATCGCGCCTGAGCGGGCGGTGCCTAGCGCGGCGCCGAGCAGGCTTTGCGTGATCCCGGGGTTTGCGTCTAGGATGACCAGCGCGGTGAAGCGCGGCGGGGTGATGCCGGCCCCCGACGTGGCCCGGAAGAACGCGTCGAAGGACGCGACCTGGGCGCGGCGCAGGGCGTAGCCGAAGTAGTCCTCGATGTCGCCGTAGTCGACGCCTGGCACGCGTTTGAGCCTGCTCGGGCGCGGCCCGCGGGATAGGATGCTGGCTCTCATTGACCGGTCTATTGTAATGATATATAACAAACGCGGCAGCGCGATGGGAAACGAGCGGCGCGCCGCCGACGCGTTGCAGCAATCCTGAACCCAAGTTCTGTCGAGGAGGAGAAATGAGCAATCAGACAGGCGTACATCGCCGCCGATTCAACAAGGCGCTCGTCGCCGCCGGGACCGCCGCAGCGCTCGCACCCTTCGGCATCCTGCGGGCTCAGAGCGCGAAGCTCAAGGTCGGCGTGCTGCTGCCGCGTTCCGGCTTCCAGGGCTTGATCGGCCAGTCCTGCCAGAAGGGCGCGGACCTCGCTCCCGAGGTGATCAAGGCGATGCTCGGCGTGGACATCGAGCTGATGAACGCCGACACCGAAACCAACGTGGACGTCGCACGCACGCGCGCCGAGCGGCTCATCCAGGAGGGCGCGCACGTGCTGGTCGGCGCCTTCGATTCCGGGCAGTCGGCCGCGATCGCGCAAGTCGCCGAGCAGCGCGGCGTGCCGCACATCGTCAACATCGCCGCCGCTCCGCAGATCACCGAGCAAGGCTACAAGTTCGTGTTTCGCAATTTCCAGACGGCCGGGGACATTGTGAGGGAAGGCCTTGCGCTGATCGGCGAGCTGTTCCAGGCGACCAATACGGTGCCGCGCACCGCGGTCTTCATGCACGTGAACGACACTTTCGGCCAGGCGATGGCGAGAGGCATCGGCGCGTTCATGCCGAGGTTGACGCAATTGCCCTTCAGGATAGTCGACACCATCTCGTACGACCCGGCGGCGAAGGACCTCTCGGTCGAAGTGTCCAAGGCGAAGGCGTCGAAAGCCGATTTCGTGCTGCTGGTGTCGCGGCTGAACGACGCCATCCTCCTGCGCCGCGAGATGGCGAAGCAGCGCTGGAACCCGATGGGCGTCGTCAGTCCCGGCTCGCCGGGGATGTACGAGGAGCAGTTCTACAAGACCTTGGGCAAACTCTCCGAGTACTGCATCTCGAATGTGCCCTGGTACAACCCGAAGGCCGAGTTGACGAAGACAGTCGAAAAGGCCTTTCTCAAGCGCAACCCGAAGGACCAGCTCGTTTTCCATGGCCTTAACGCGGGCTTCACCTTCGAGGCGATCCTCGTTGCCGCGGATTCGTTCAAGCGCGCGCGCAGCACCGATGCAAAGACGCTCGCCGATGCGATACGCCAGACCAACATCACCAGCAAGATGATGCTCGGGGGGCCGATCAAGTTCAACGAGAAAGGCCAGGTCGAAGGCATAGGCTCCGCGTGCGTGCAGAACCTCAAGCTCAGGCCGACGGTGGTGCTGCCGGTATCGGCTGCGGAGACAAAGCCGGTGTTCCCGATGCCCGGCTATAAGCCGGCGTAGGTTCGACGCTCCAAGCAGAGAGGGCCGGTCCAGCCGGCCCTCTTTTTGTTCAGTCATGTCCTGGGACCTCGTCGCCAACGTCGTCGTCGCGGGCGTGCTCACCGGCCTGGTCTACGGCCTGATGGCGCTCGGCTTGTCTGTGATCTTCGGCGTCGTGCGAGTGGTCAACTTTGCGCACGGCGAGATGATGACCATCGCCATGTACTCGGCGGTGTTGATTTTCGGCTCGCTCAAGCTCGATCCCTTTCTGGTCCTGCTGCCGGTCGCCGCCGCGTTTTTCGTCTTCGGCTACGTCCTGCAAACGGGCCTCATCAATCCCTTCATCACGCGTCCCGAGCACACCCAGTTCATGCTGCTCATCGCGCTCGCGATCATCATGACCAACGCGCTCCTGATGCTGTTCGGCCCCGAAGCGAGGAGCGTCCAGGTCGACTATCAGCTCGAGTCCTTCGAGCTTGGCGGCGTGCTGCTCGACAAGGTGCGCCTTTACGCCGCGAGCGTGGCGGTGGTCGCGGCGGCGTCGCTGTTCGCGTTCTTTCGCTTTACGCTCACCGGAAAGTCGATCCGCGCCTGCGCCGACAACCATCTCGGCGCGAGGGTCGTCGGGCTGAACGTCAAGCGCCTCTACGGGCTCACTTTCGGCCTGGGGGCGGCGTGCGTCGCGGTAGCCGGCTGCGCGATGGTGCTGCTCGTGGATGTGACCCCGTCTCTTGGGCCCTACTACACGCTGCTCGCCTTCGTGATCGTGATCGTCGGCGGCCTGGGCTCGATGACCGGCGCGCTGCTCGGCGGAGTGCTGATCGGAGTCTCCGAGGCGCTCGCGGGGCTTCTCATCGCGCCCTCGGCCAAGAGCATGTTCAGCTTCGGGCTGCTGATCCTCGTCCTGCTGCTGCGCCCGCAGGGGCTGCTCGGAAAGCGGTCATGACGCGCAGCCCGGTTGCGTTGCTCGCTGCGCTCGCCGCGCTGCTCCTCGTACTCCCGCTATTCGCCGGCAGCTACGCGCTGTCGGTGGCCACCCTGATTCTCTATTTCGCCTACACCGGCCAGGCGTGGAACGTGATGACGGGATTCGCCGGCCAGCTCTCGCTCGGCCATTCGCTCTACGTCGGCGTGGGCGCCTACGCGGCGGGCGCGCTTTTCTACCACTACGGAATCGGGCCGTGGGCGGGACTGTGGATCGCGATCCTGTTGTGCGTGCTGATGGGCCTCATCATCGGCTTCCTTGCGTTCCGTTTCGGCATCTCGGGTGTGTACTTCGCGCTCCTCACCATCGCTTTCGCCGAATTCACGCGCATCGGCTTCGACCATCTCGACTGGCTCGGCGGCCCAGGCGGCATGTTCCTGAAAGTCGCGCAGCGCGACCAGATCGACCTCGCCAACTTCCGCGGCCCGCCGGTCATGTACTACTACACCATGCTCGCGTTTGCCGGTGGCGCTCTTGCGCTGTGCGCCTGGCTGTTGCGCAGCCGCGCCGGCTACTACTGGCGGGCGATCCGCGAGGACGAAGAGGCCGCCCGCTCGCTCGGCATAAACGCCTTTCGCTGGAAGATGCTGGCGGTCGCGATCAGCTCGGCGATGACCGCGGTCTCGGGGGTGTTCTTCGCTTTCTACTACAACAACCTCTTTCCCGAGCAGATCTTCAGCATCAACCGCTCGATCGAGCTCATCCTCGGCCCGGTGATCGGGGGCCTCGGGACGCTGTTCGGGCCGATTCTCGGCGCTGCGGTGCTGACCTTGCTCTCGGACGGGCTCACCGATCTGCTCGCTGCGCTCGGTTGGGAGATTCCCGGGATCAAGCAGGTGTTCTACGGGGTGGTACTGCTGCTGGTCGTCATGTTCCTGCCGAACGGCATCTGGCCGGCGCTCGCTAAGCGGCTCGGCATCAGGGAAGCGGAGGACCGCTAAGAAAGAACATGGGCACGCCGCTTCTCGAAGTTTCGGGCATCGACAAGTCTTTCCGCGGTCTGCAGGCGGTCGCGCGCGTCTCCTTTTCCGTCGAACCGGGTCACATCGTTGCGCTGATCGGCCCCAACGGCGCAGGCAAGACCACCTGCTTCAACATGATCGCAGGTACGCTCGCGCCCGATGCTGGCGAGGTCCGCTTCGCCGGGCAGCGCATCGACGGCTTGCGCGCCGACCGGATCTGCGCGGCCGGAATCGGCCGCACCTTCCAGTTGGTGAAGCCGTTTGGCGGCCTCTCGGTGCTCGACAACGTGACCGTCGGCGCGCTCAACCGGGAAGCGAACGTGCCTTCCGCCCGGCGGCGTGCGCTCGGCATCCTCGAGCGCCTGGGCCTTGCCGACAAGCGTCGTCAGCCCGCCGCCTCCCTCACGCTTCCCGACCGCAAGCGGCTCGAGGTGGCGAGGGCTCTCGCGACCGAGCCCAGGTTGCTCTTGCTCGATGAGGTCATGGCGGGCTTGCGGCCGACCGAAACCGACCAGATGATCGGCTTCTTCAGGAAGCTGAACGAGGAGACGGGCCTGACGATCCTCCTCATCGAGCACGTCATGCGCGCCGTCATGGCACTGTCGCGCGAAATCCACGTGCTGCATCACGGGGAGTTGATCGCGAGCGGTTCGCCCGAGGAGATCGCGCGCCACCCGGCGGTGCTTGCTTCCTACCTCGGCGAGGAGGCGCTCTGATGCTCCAGGTGCAGGAGCTCGATCTGTGCTACGGAGAGGCGCGGGCGCTAGACCGCGTGTCGCTCGAAGTGGAGGAGGGCGAGGTCGTCGCCATTGTCGGCGCGAACGGCGCGGGGAAGTCGAGCCTCATCCGCTCGATCGCCGGGATGGAAAAGCCGAACGCCGGGAAGATTCTCTTCCGCGGGCGTGACATTACCGGATGGGAGAGCTTCGCGACCTGCGAGCTCGGCATTGGGCAGGTCGCCGAGGGCAGGCAGATCTTCCCGTCGCTGAGCGTCGAGGAAAACCTCGAGATGGGCGCGCAGTTGCCGCGGGCGCGCCGCAAGGCGAAACGCTCGCTCGACGACATGTACGGGATGTTCCCCACGCTCGCCGAGCGTCGCAGGCAGACCGCCGGGACGCTCTCGGGCGGCGAGCAGCAGATGCTCGCGATCGGCCGCTGCCTGATGGGGCAGCCCGAGCTCATCATGTTCGACGAGCCCTCGCTCGGCCTCGCGCCGCTGCTGGTGCAAGAGGTGCTGAACACGATCCGCGTGCTGAATCGGCGCGGACTCACCATTCTGCTCGTGGAGCAGAACGTCGCCGTGTCGCTGAAGATCTCGCAGCGCGCCTACGTGCTGGAGAACGGTCGCGTCGTCATGTCCGGTCCCGGCGAGGCGCTGCTGCACGACGACCGGGTGCGGCAGGCGTATCTGGGGCTGTGATGCTCTGGCCGATCGGCCGCGGCGCCGCGCCAGCTTTCGGAAGAGAATTGTTTGCCCGTTCAGGACGTTGCCTGACCGGTCGCCTGCAAGGAGCGCCGCCGCACCGCGACCCGGAAAAGCGCCTGGGTAGCATCTCTGAGACACCATCAGCTCTTGCCTTTCCCCGACCGCTGGGATAGATTTACCGATGACTGACTGGTGATCCGCATGGATCAGTGGTCATCTCCCTGGGGAGGGAGATCAGATCGAAGTGTTATACGTGTAGGGCCCGTTATGGCTCGGCGCAGCGACGCCTGCTGTAACACGCTAGGCAGCAGCGTTCGCTGTCGTACTTATCGGTCAAGACGGAATCGAACGGCTACCAATCGAGATTTCCGTGCGAGGCTGAAATGACCGGGACATTACGGAGGGAAAGATGTTGAAGAAGCAGAATTGGGTGGCGGCCGCCGCCATTGCGCTGGGCGTATCCGGGGGCGGGGCATTCGCCGCTACGCTGAGCAACTTGAGCGGGCAGTCGTGTGGTGACGCGAGTGGCACCTGGCACTTCGTCAATAACCAGACGGGAGGCGCTGCGCAAGGCAGCCTCAGTGCGCTCTGGTCGACAGGCGAAACGTGCAACGTCCTGGCCTCGAAGGTGCTCGGATCGACTCAACACTTCTTTTGCACTGCTTCGGGCGCTCTCGTGAGTGCTCAGACCAACCTTCCAGGCAGGCTCGTGCTGTCTGACTTCTCCTGCTCGGACGTCAAGGAGCCTCCAGTGTGCGATCCGAAGAAGGAAGTCTGCAAGTAATCGGAACGCGCGCGTAGCAGAGCGAGAGGCAGTAAGGCTCGCTCACGAGGTCGCCGTTATCTCTTTGGGCCGGGCGCCAGAGCACATGGCGCCCGGCACCTCTTCGGGACCGCGGCGGGTCGCTATCGCCGATCTACTAGCCAGCAATCGATCATCTGGAGAGTTTCAACATGAACACCATCCCCTATTACGCTCGAGCGATCGCACTCGGCTCGCTGATCGCCAGCGCCTGCTTGCTTCCGGCCGGCGTTGCCGCTCAGACTGCCGTCGATTTGCCGCCGAACCTGACGGCGTTGCCAGCCTCCAACATTTCGCTGGTAGCGGACATTTCCGGCAACGATACTCTTCGTTTCAGCACGACGAGCTGGAACAGCGGCGCCGGTCCGCTTCAGCTCGAAGCCGGCCCCGTCGACACAGGCTCGGGCAAACAGCAGGTGAATCAGCGGATCTGGCTGAGCGATGGGACTTCCTTCCTCCACTTTGCCGGGTATTTCGAGTTCCACCCCGACCACAACCACTTCCATTTCAACGATTACGCGCTTTACACCTTGCAGCCGGTCAACGCGCCTGGAGGCTCGGAGCGCACCGGCAGCAAGACGACGTTTTGCGTGATGGATACAACCAAGATCAACACGCAGTTGCCGGGTGCGCCCGCTCAGGCCGTTTACAGCACCTGCGGCCGTTACATCCAGGGCATGTCGGTGGGCTGGGGGGACACCTATGGAAGTCATCTTCCGGGCCAGGAGATAGATTTCACCGACAATCCCGATGGCATCTATCAGCTGAAAATCGAAATCGACCCGAAGAAAGTCCTCATCGAGGGCAACAAAAACGACAATGTGTCGTGCGTGCTGCTCAGCATCAAGAAGCCGAACACGGTCACGGTGCTCGACAGCAGCGGCAGCTGCTCCACGGTCCTGTCGATCACACCGAACCGCGCGGCGGCAGGCACGAGCGTTCACGTCACCATCACCGGCTTCGGGTTCTCCCAGGGAATGGCGGTGAGTTTCGAGGGAGGCAACGGTCCGCGCCCGGTTGCCAGCAACGTCGTCCTCGCTACCGACACCGAAACGGAGGACACGATTACCGCGACGGTCACCGTGCCGTTCAAGAAACGAATGGGACGAGACCCGGTATGGGATGTCCGTGTCGGGGGTGGCGGAGTTCTCCGCGATGCATTTACGGTGACCCAATAATTCCGATCACCGACAGGCTCGCCGCGGAGAGCTGCGGCGAGCTTGTCGAGAACCGGTTGTGCAGGCGGCCCTTGGGCCTCGCGGCCCGTTGGCGCGGGTACCTAAGTCGCCGCCTGGGATCTTTGCCTTCTCGGGGGGCTACATCCACGGCATGAGCGAGGCGTGGATCACGTCGGGTACGCCCTTGCCGCCGACCGAGCGGATCGCGAGGTCCACGTCCTTCAGCCCGAACCTGTGTGTGGTGATTCTCTCCAGCGGAAAGCGTTTCGAGGCGAGCTGAGCGAGCGCAAGCTCGCAGGCGCGGTAGCTGTGGCCGCGCGCGCTCTTGATGGTGATGAATTTCACCGTGACCCGCTCGAGCGGGAAATTCGGGAATTCCTTCATTTCGCCCTGGACCACGATTGTCCCGCCCTTGCGCTTCAGGGCTTCCACGCCGAGCAGGATCGGGAGCGTGCCGGCGCCCGCGGTGCAGTCGAGCGCGACATCGACGCCTTTGCCTCCGGTGATTTCCTTGATGCGCGCGAGCGGATCTTCCTTCTGCACGTCGATGACGTGGTCGGCGCCGAGCTCTTTGGCGACTTTCATGCGCGCGCCGTCCTTCGAGGTGCCCGTGACGATAATGAGCGAAGCGCCCGCCTGCTTGCAGATCACGGTCTGCGAGAGCCCCTGCTGGCCAGGGCCCTGGATCAGGACCGTGGAGTTGTAGCCCACGCCGCCATCGAACAGCGACCATTCGACGCCGTTCGCCATCGGGGTCACCAGACCCGCTAGTTCCGGCGTCACGTTCTTCGGCACGTGGTGCACGACGGCGTTCCACGGCAGGTATACGTATTGGGCAAAACCGCCCCACAGATGCGGCGCCCTCTCGGCCGAAGTGTAGCCATAGCGGATGCCGTCGGGGTTGGAGCGCCAGTCGGTGTTTTCGCAGTGACGGTACTGGCCCAGATGGCACCACTCGCACTTGCCGCACATGACGTAGTGCTCGACGAAAACGAGGTCGCCTTCCTTGAAGCCCTTGCGCCGGGTGAACTCGCGCCCCGCGCGGGCGATGGTGCCGATGTTCTCGTGGCCCATGATCACCGGGGCGTTGGACGGCGGGGTCTTGTAGAGCTTCACGTCGGTCCCGCAGATGCCGGCAACCTCCATCTTCATGAGCGCGCTATCCTCGGGAATGTCCGGCATGGGAAATTCGCGGATCTCGGTTCTGCTCGGGCCTGTTCTCACAGCCGCCAATACTCTTTCCACCTGCGTATCTCCTAGAGGATCACGCCACAGATTATAATCGCTGCTCATGCCCGGCAAACGGGCTCTCGGAGGAGAGGAAGCATGCCTTACGCAAAGAAACGCAGACAATTCCTCGTCAATACCGCCGCGCTTGCGGCGAGCGCTGCGTTGCCGATCGGCGCGCGCGGCCAGGCGGCGACGGTGAAGATCGGCGTGCTGCATCCCGTTACCGGTTTTCTCGCCTATTCGGGGAACCTCTCGCGTCTGGGCGCTCAGCTCGCGATCGACGAGATCAACGCCAGGGGCGGGCTCAAGGCGCTCGGCGGCGCGAAGATCCAGACGATGCTCGGCGATGCGCAGTCCAAGCCGGAAGTCGGCGCCTCGGAAGTCGAGAAGATGAACGAGAACGGCGTCAACGCCATCGTCGGCGCTTACGCGTCGGCGATCTGCCTCGCCACCACCCAGGCGGCGGCCAAGTACGGCATTCCGCACGTGGTCGACGTGGGAGTCGCCGACCAGATCGTGCAGCGCGGACTGAAGAACACGTTCCGCTTCGGTCCGGGCTACAAGGTGATCGCCGACACTTCGGTGAACTACCTCCATCTCCTCAACACGCTGGCTCGCAAGCCGGCGAAGAGCGTCATGATCATCCACGAGGAGTCGCTGTTCGGCACCGGCACGGCGAACCTGCTCGCCGCGCAGCTTCCCGGGCTGGGCTACGAGGTGAAGGACGTCATCAAGCATGCCAACCCGACTCGCGACTTCAACAACATCGTGTTGCGCATCAAGGCCGCCAACCCGGACATCGTCATCCCGGCGAACTATTACAACGAGTACGCCCTGCTCGTGCGCACGATGAAGCAACAGGGCGTCGTGCCGAAGGCGATCTACTCGGTGCTCGGCGGCGCGGCGTCGTCGTACAAGTTCGTCAAGGAATTCGCCGATGCGGCGAACGGCGTGATCGACGTCAACCACTGGTTCAATCCCAAGGACAAGCGCGCCTGGGCGCTGAAGAAGAAGATCGACGCGATCAAGGACCAGTTCTTCACCTACGAGGTGTTCCTCAACTACCAGTCGGTATACCTGCTCGCCGACGCGATCGAACGCGCCAAGTCGGCGAAGCGCGAGGACATCATCCGCGCGCTGGAAACCTCGACCTGGAAGGGGCACTTCATGCCCTACGGTCCGACCCAGTTCGTCGACGGGCAGAATACCGGCGCGCAACCGCTCATGATGCAGGTGCTGAAGGGCGACATCCGCGTCGTGCTGCCTAATACTTTCGCCGAAGCCGAGCCCGTCTTCCCCTGGAAGGCATAATCGGGCGGCTCGCCGGCTCGCGCCGGGCGGCGCCTCGAGGTGCCGTCCGGCGAACGCCATGCTGGACCCCTGGATCCTGTTCGCGTCGCTCCTGAACGGCCTGACGACCGGAGCGGTGTATGCGCTGATCGCGCTCGGCCTCACGCTGATCTACGGTGTGCTGCACATCATCAACTTCGCCCACGGCGCGGCGCTGATGATGGCGCTCTATGGGGTGTATTTCCTGCACCGTTCGGCGGGCGTCGATCCCTACCTCGCGCTCCCGGTGATGATCGCGGCGATGTTCGCCGCGGGCTACCTGCTCTACCGCTTCGTCATCGGCAAGGCGAGCCACGGCCGGGACGAGAACATCCTGCTGGTCACGCTCGGCGTGGCTATCGTGCTCGAGAATCTCGCCCTGTTCTTGTGGAGGTCCGATACGCGCACGATCGAGACTGCGTACACCTTCACCACCGTGCCGATCGGCGGCGCGCTCATCGCGCTGCCCAAGCTGGTCGCGTTCGCCGGCGCCCTCGCCGCCACCGGAGTGCTGCTCGCGATCATCGCCCGGACCGACCTGGGCAGGGCGATCCGCGCCTGCGCGAAGGAGCGCCAGGGGGCGAGGCTCGTCGGCATCGACGTCGAGCACGTGTTCGCCATGAGCTTCGGCATCGGGCTCGCCTGTCTCGGCGCGGCTGCGTGTTTCCTGCTGCCTGCCTACTACGTCAACCCCCAGGTCGGCAACGGCTTCGTGCTGATCGCCTTCACGATTGTTGTCCTGGGCGGCATGGGCAGCTTCGCAGGGGCGCTCGCCGGGGGCTTCCTCATCGGCGTGGTCGAGTCGCTCGGCGGGCTTTGGCTCGGCGAGTCGCTCGGTCAGATCGGCATTTTCCTCATCTTCATCGCGGTGCTGCTCTTCCGGCCGCAGGGGCTGTTCGGCGCGCGCGCATGAGGGATCTCGTTTTCATCGCGCTTTTCACGGTCGCGGTGCTGCTCGTCCCGCTGTTCGTCACGTCCGGGTTTCTCCTCAACCTGGTCGTGATGACGCTCTACCTCGCGCTCCTCGGCCAGGCCTGGAACATCCTCGGCGGTTTCGGCGGCCAGTTCTCCTTCGGCCATGCGGTGTTCTTCGGCACCGGCGCCTACGCCATGGCGGTCCTGCAGGTGAAGCTCGGCATGAACGCCTGGGTGGCGCTTCCCGCCGCGCTCGCGCTCGGCGCGGCGGTCGGGCTGGGGGTCGGCGCGCTGTCGTTTCGCTACGGCCTGAAAGGGTCCTACTTCGCGCTCGTCACGCTCGCTTTCGCCGAGGTGTTCCGCATCCTCGCCAACACCTTCCAGTTCACCGGCGCGGGCGTCGGCATCCAGATCCCGCTGCGCGACAGCGCCGCCGACATGCAATTCGCAGGCCGCGCGGGTTTTCTCTACACGATCCTCGCGCTGTGCGTCGCGGGACAGCTCGTCGCGGTGTGGCTGCGGCACTCGCGCTACGGCGCCTGGCTGCAGGCGGTGCGCGACAACGAGGAGTCCGCGGCCGCGCTTGGGGTCGACGTCTTCAGGGTCAAGCTCGTTGCGATCGCGATTTCGGGCGCGCTCATGTCGGCGGGTGGCGCTTTCTATCTGCAGTACTTCCGCTATGTCGATCCGCACATCGCCTACGGCCCGGCGATTTCGGTCGAAGCGCTGCTCGCCGCGATCGTCGGCGGGATGGGCACGGTGTTCGGCCCGCTGCTCGGCGCGGCTGCGCTGCACGCGGTCGGCGAGGCGACGCGCGGCCTGATGGAGAACGCCCCCGGAGTGAATCTCGTCGCCTACGGCGTCCTGCTCGTCGTGATCGTCATGTTCCTGCCGCGCGGGATCATGGGTCTGTTTGGACAAAAGAACTGAGCGGACGCAAGAGCCGATGCTTCAGGTTGACAGACTCTCGTTGCGTTTCGGCGGCCTGAGGGCGGTGAACGACGTATCGCTCGCCGTCGAAGGTAGCCGCATTTCGGCGCTGATCGGCCCGAACGGCGCGGGAAAATCCACGCTCTTCGCCCTGCTGTCCGGATTTCTCCGCCCCGACTCAGGCTCGGTGCGCTTTCTCGGCCGCGACATCACCGGGCTCGCGCCGCACCGCGTCTGCCGCTTGGGGCTAGCGCGCACCTTCCAGATCGTGCAGCCTTTCTCAGGGCAAACGGTGCGCGAAAACATCGCCGTCGGGGCGCATTTGCACGAGCCCGGCCGCCGCCGCGCCCTCGAGCGCGCGGAGGCCGTGGCCGGCCGAGTCGGGCTCGCGCCGCAGCTCGACAAGCTCGCAGCCAGCCTTACGATCGCGGGCCGCAAGCGCCTGGAGCTGGCGCGCGCCCTTGCCACCGAACCGAAGCTCCTGCTGCTCGACGAGGTGCTCGCCGGTCTCAATCCGCAGGAGATAGCCGAGATGATTCCGGTGATCCGGGGCCTGCGCGAGACCGGTATTACGGTGTTCATGATCGAGCACGTCATGCAGGCGGTGATGAACCTGGCCGAATGGGTATGGGTCATCTCGCAGGGCGAGCTCATCGCCGAGGGCACGCCCGCGCAGGTGACGGATGATCCCAGAGTCATCGAGGCCTACCTTGGCCACGGCACCGCCGCGCGACTGCGTCAGGCCGCCACTAGCGGGGCCGGCGATGGCTGAGGCCCTGCTCGAGATTCGCGGCCTGCGCTCGGGCTATGGCGCCGTCGAGGTGCTGCGCGGCATCGACTGCGAGATCCGCCCGGGCGAGATCGTCGCGCTCCTCGGCTCGAACGGTGCGGGCAAGTCCACGCTCAACAACACCGTCTGCGGCCTCTTGCCCGCCTCGGCCGGGCGCGTCGTCTTCGACGGCGAGGATTTCACGCGCGCGCACACCACGCGCGTCGTCGCGGCGGGACTCATCCAGATACCCGAGGGCAGGCGCATCTTCCCCAACCTGACGGTGCGCGAGAACCTCGAGCTGGGCGCCTACCTGCGCGGCAAGGCGAACCGCGCGCGCAACCTCGAGCGGTCGCTCGTCCTGTTTCCGCGCCTGGCCGAGCGCATGGCGCAGCGCGCCGCGACGCTCTCCGGCGGCGAGCAGCAGATGCTCGCCATCGGGCGGGGGCTGATGGCCGAGCCCAGGCTGCTGATTCTCGACGAGCCCTCGCTCGGCCTTGCGCCGCTGTTGGTCGAGGAGCTTTTCGCTTTCATCAAGCGCCTGAACGGGGAGGGGCTGGCGATCCTGCTGGTCGAGCAGAACGTCGGCCAGTCGCTCGAGATCGCCGACCGCGCGTATGTGCTGGAGAACGGCGCGATCCGCTTCCAGGGCACGCCGGGAGAATTGCTGCATAATCCGGAGTTGAAGCGCGCCTATCTCGGTGTCTGAATGCCCGCTCCGCAGACCCTCGCCCAGAAGCTCGTCGCCCGCGCCGCCGGGCGTGCGGTGGTGAATCCGGGCGAGATCGTCACCTGCAAGGTCGACCTCGCCATGTTCCACGATTCGAGCGGCCCGCGGCGCCTGCAACCCATGCTCGAGCGCCTCGGCGCGAAGGTCTGGGACCCCGATCGCATCGTCCTCATCACCGATCACTTTCTGCCCGCCGACGACGAGGAAAGCCGGACGATCCAGCGCGTGACGCGCGACTGGGCGCGCACGGTCGGCGTGAAGAATTTCTACGACGGGATCGGCATCTGCCACGTCGTGCTGCCGGAAAAAGGCCACCTGCGTCCGGGAATGTTCGCGGTCGGCGGCGACAGCCATTCGCCCACCGGCGGCGCGTTCGGCGCCTACATGTTCGGCATCGGCGCGACCGAGATGCTCGGCGTGGTGGTGACGGGTGAAATCTGGCTGCGAGTCCCCGAAACGATCCTGCTGCACTGGCGCGGCCGCCTGCCGGACGGCGTGACGGCGAAGGACATGATGCTGTTTCTCGCCGGCAGGTTCGGCCTGGACGGCGCGCAGTACCAGGCGGTCGAATTCGACGGCGAGGCGATCGCGGCGCTGCCCATGCAGGAGCGCATGACGCTCGCCAACATGTGCGCCGAGATCGGGGCGCAGACCGGGCTCATCGCACCGGACGAGGTGACGCGCGCCTATCTTCGTTCCGCCGGTGTGCGGGAAATCGAAACCAACGGCTGGCGCACCGACCCGCAGGCGCCGCTTCGCGAGCGGCACGACTTCGACGCCGCTGCGCTCGTGCCCCAGGTCGCCGCGCCGCACAGCCCGGCGAACGCACGGCCCGTGTCCGATCTTGCCGGAACGCGCGTCGATGTCGCCTACATCGGCGCCTGCACCGGAGCGAAACTCGAGGACCTGCGCATGGCTGCGCGGGTGCTGAAAGGAAGGAAAGCGTCGATCGAGCTGATCGTCGCGCCCGCTTCGCTCAAGGACCAGGAAACGGCGCGCGCCGAAGGCACGCTCGGCGTGCTCGAGGCCGCTGGAGCGAAGCTCTTCGCCACCGCCTGCGGAGCCTGCGCGGGCTACGGCTACCGCTTCGGGCCGAACCTCAACATCATTTCCAGCATCGCGCGCAACTTCAAGGGGCGCATGGGCGATCCGGCCTCGAACGTCTATCTCGGCTCGCCCTATACCGTCGCCGCGGCGGCGGTGCGCGGCACGCTCGGTGATCCGCGCGAGCTGCTCGCGTAGCTCCGCTAACCGGCCCGCGCTGCTTTTGCACGCGTCCGTGTTGAGCGGGTAGTCAAACGTCGAGCCGCCCGCCCAGCGGTTAGCACTACCCGAAGCGCGTCGTTGACCGCGGCCGAACTCGGGAAGGCCTTTGCGACATCCGGCTCAAGGACAACGACATTTGCGCCATCCTTCAGTATTCGTTTGTAATACTTCCCTCGCACAGCCTTCGAGTAATCAAAGGTGTACTCCGGCCGCATATCGTCGGGTTGTGGTGATGTCTTAGGTTTCATGGCGTTTGCGCTCGCGCGCGGTGGTCAAGCCGCAACCTGCTCGTACGAGAACTGCGGAATGCCCGCGCGCTGAGATGCATGCTCCACCGTGATGGCGCAGACGTTGCCCTGAGCGTCGATGTCGAGCACGGTGTTTTCATCGAGGTCGCGTGTCTCCGCGACAGGCGCTTCCTTGAACTCGATGAGCAGCGTATCGGTGTCCTTGAAATATCGGATTCTCATGGCGCAAACCTTCGATCAAAGAACGCATTGTGGACGGTTTCGCCGTCCGCGAGAAGTACCACCCTGAGATAGCGGTTCTCCGCCTCGGGAATCTGCGCCCACCTACGGATGCGCCTCGATATCCTTTGCAATGCTGCGACCGCAATACTTCACGTTTTATGGTAATTACGTCGCTCTAACTATAGTTCATGATGGACTGCGGCTCGGGTCGCTCACCGCTTCGAGCAACTCGATCGGAAGGGACGTATCAAATCCTTGAGTGCGGAGACCGGGAGGACTATCATTGCCTTCCTTATCGCGTCGAGGCTGAGTCATGCGAGCGCAGGTCAAAAAAGACGGTGTCCTGATTCCGAAAAAGTTCCTCAAGGGCGTCAAGCAAGTCGAGATCAGCAAAGAAGCCGGGCGCATCGTGGTTCAGCCCGTTCCCTCGCCGGATGATCCTATTTTCGGGCTGGGCTCCGATCCGGGACATAGCGGACGCGGCGATCTCGCGGCGCGGCACGATGAGTACTTGTACGGGAAGGATGCGTGAGAGCGCTTTTTCTCGATACAAGCTTCATCCTCGCCCTCGAAGACGCAGACGATCAGTACCACCGGGAAGCCGCCGGCTATTGGCGTGCCTTTCAAGAACGGCCGCAGCCGTTGGTAAGCACGGTTTACGTTTTTGACGAAACCCTCACGATCATTCGCAAGCGCCTGGACCATGCGCGCGCGATGGCGGTCGCGCGGCGTCTGCGTACCAGCCCCCTAATGACCATCGTCCACGTCGACCCGCCTGACTTCGACGCCGGTCTCGCCTGGTTCGAGCGCTACCACGACAAGGAATTCTCCTTCACCGACTGCGTCTCGTTCGCCGTCATGAAGCGCCTCGATCTCAGCACCGCCCTCACCTTCGATCAGCACTTCGTGCAGGCTGGGTTCGAGCGCAAACCGTAGCCTGCGCGCAGCCGAGTCAGCGCCCGGCCGGTGGGCACCGTACCTCCTGAACCTCACGTTCACGTTCAGCTGCTACCTGATCAAGCACGGCGACGAGTACATGGTCTGGGACACCGGTTTCGCGCCGGGCTCGAACCCAAGTGCACCGAAGGTCGGCATCGTCGAGCGCCTCGCCGAGGTGAAGGTGAAGCCGGAGCAGGTGAAATACGTCGGCAT
>Ga0137451_1000011_pt1 | contig 63007 bp, 85 predicted proteins | sample EasRivERMGT500_2_FD_102336 | JGI IMG/M metagenome (GOLD analysis project Ga0137451, IMG submission 102336) | Soil microbial communities from meander-bound floodplain in the East River, Colorado, USA - East River MetaG ERMGT500_2 | ecosystem: Environmental > Terrestrial > Soil > Floodplain ... | reverse complement strand
CGCTGCGTCATGACCTGGACCCCGTTGTTGACCACCGAGAACTGGCCGATCTTGCCCGTCACCCCGGCCTCCGAAATGTACTTCGACTCGTCGAGGTACTTCTCGTAGATCGAGCCACCGCCGACGACGAGAGCGCGGCGCACGGTCAGACCCGCGTTGTTGATCACGTCCGCGCCGACCTCGCCGGACACGAACGCCGACGAGCCCGAGCCGACGAGCACACCCGAGTTGTCCGGGTTCGGGTTCTCGGTGTTGCGGTAGAAGCGACACCCCAGGAGCTGGCCGATCGCGAGATCGCGGTAGGCCGCGGACTCCGGCAGCGACTGGTAGAGGCGCTGGAACACCGGATCGGCGAAGATCTCGGCCTCGCCCTCGGGCGTGAGGTGCACGTGGTAGTAGCCGTCCGCGCATGCCGGAATCTTCGTGGTCCGCAGCCGGGTGACCGCGTTGATCACGTCCTGCATCGTGATGATGTTGCCGGCCCCGAGCGCGTCCACCGTCGCGCCACCGCCGACGCGCGTGATGCGCGACCGGTTCGCCGCGATCACCGAGGCGCGGAGCACGGCGGGCGCCGCGAGGGGAGCCGCGAGGAACAAGGTTCCTCGCCCGAACGGATCGAGCGGGTTCGCGGGGACCGCGCCGATGATCGACACGGCCTCGGCGCCGATCGTCGCCGGGAGAGGTGCCGCCGGACCGACCGGGATGGGGGCCGCGTTGACCAGGGTCTCGGTGAACCCGTTGATCGACGCCACCTCCACCTGGGTCGCCGCAACGAGCGCGGCGACTGCGATGTTGGTGGTGCCACCGAGGTACGCCCGGAACAGGCGGTTGCGCACCAGCCGGTTGAGCGTCTCACCGGCATTGAGACCGAGCTGGACGGTGTTGCGCAAGAACAGCGGCGCGAGCGTCACGTAGCTCGTCGGCATGTGCGTGTCGATCGCGTTGCCGAACTGCCGGGCCTCGGCCTGCCACTGCTCCATCGAGTACGTCGCGACCTGCGGATCGACGCCCGGGGTGAGCGGCTGCGTCGAGACCGGGATCAGTCCGGTGCGCGTGAAGACCATGCGCTCGCCGAGGTTGGCCTGCCACAGCTCGGCCATCGCCTCGCTGCGGAACAAGAGCCGGGGGTAGAGGGCATCGTGGAAGATGCGCTCCAAGGTGCGATCTTGGATCAGGTTCGCAAGAGAATCGGGGAGTCCGGGAAGGGATACGGTCACGGTTCACCTCTGGTGTGGGTGTTCCGTCTCCTCGTGCCTTCCGCCGATTGACCGCTGGCGTGCGCGTGGTTGCCGAGAGGACTGGATTATGCTGCTGAGTTCAGCCCAGACCCTACTCGCGTTCGCGTGTGTGCGCAAGGGGTGAACAACCTATCGAGCATCCGACGCGTCGAGTAGGTAGTTGGCATACACACTGTCAACCTCAAGACCGCCGGTGAGTCCCAGCCACGCGGTTCGCCACGTCCCGGCGGGTAGCGCATGGGTGATCGCCAGGTGGGCCAAGGCGGCTACCGGTATCCACACGTTGAGCGGGATGCGCTCGCCGCACGGGCCGATCGCCGGGTTGGCCTCTCGACACCCGGCCACGTACTTGCCCGACTGCTTCCAGTCGACCATCGTCGCGGCGACAAACACGGCCTCGAGCGCCACATCGGACGGACGCCATGCGCGGGGACCGGACGCGGCGCACCCGGAGACCAGGAGCGCGATCGCTAACGCCCGACCCACCAGGTCACATCGGCGTGAAGCCGTACTTCGCAGACACGCCCGCCTTGAACGCCTCGGGCGTCTGCTGAAACACGTCGGGGGCGGCCTTGGGGTCGCCGGCCGGCGAACCCGGCTTGGCCTCCGGCTGCTTGCCGGCTTCCGTGGTGGTCGCGCCTTCGATCTTCACGGCCGGCGTTTCGACGAGACCGAGCGCCGCGGCCTGGCTCTTGTCGGCCATGAGCCCCTTGACGAACGCGACCTCGTCGAGCTCCTGGCCGTCCTTGAGCTCGGCGAGCTTGGTCTGCACCGCGTAGAGGGCGTAGTCGAAGTTCTTGACGCCCTCACGCGCGAACACCTGGAAGAGGTGCGCCCGCATGTCCGACTGCTCTTTGGCCGACATCGCCGCGGCGGCCTCGAGCTCGGCCTTGATCTTGGCCTCGGATGCCCGCTGGATCTCGGACTTCTTCGCCTCCTCGGCCGCGGCCTGGTCGGCGAGCACCTTGGCGTGCTGATCGACGATCAGCTTGAGCTTCGCGGGGTCGGTCTCGGTGAGTCCGGCCTCCTTGAGCAAGGAGCGCGCCTCGCGCTCGACCCGCTTCTTGAACGAGTCGGCGTCGGGGAACGACGCGAACGGGATGGTCTTGGCCGCGTCCTCCGCGGCCTTGCGTGCAGCGGCCTCGGCGGCCTCGCGGGCTTTCTTCTCTTCCTCGGTCTCGGCCATGGTGATCTGGTCCTTTCCCGTCTGATTAACCGCCAGGCGTCAGCGTGTTTGGTCGGTCGGATCGTGGCGAATGGCTAGTAGTTGACGGCCGACTGGAGCTTCTCGTTGATGCTCCCGCCGGTCAGCGGGAACGCGATGTAGCGGACGTGGATCGAGGCGATCGCGTCGCCGACGCGGATCGCGTCGCCATCGACGGAGATCGACACGTTGCCGGCCCCGGGCGCGTTGCTCCGGGCGACCACGGTCTTCGCTGCGCCGGTCGATCCGTCGGCCGCCGTCAGGAGCTGGCGCGCCTGGATCCCGGACGGCAAGGCCGCGACGTTCGCGGCGACGGCCAAGGTCTCGTCACGGACGACGCCCTCGGCCACGAAGTACACGATCTCGGCCTCGGTGACCGCGTCGGCGATCAAGAACTGGATGTTGCCGAGAGCGTTGATGCCGGCCTGCGTCGTCGCGGGGGCCGCGTCGGTCTCGAGGCACGTGAACGCACCGACCACGCCGCCGGCCGTGACGCGCGCGCGGAGGAGCGCCGCGGCCTTGGCACCCTCGGGCAGGGCCCCGATTCCGGTAGCGGCAACGACGGTGATGCGGGCGGTTCGCGCGACGAGGCCGAGGGCGGTTCCGGCTCCCAGATCCTTGAGCGCATCGGGGATCTTGTTCGGGTTGGCTTCATTCAGGACTACGGACAGCTGGCGAGTCATGGGACGGTCTCCTTGTTGGAATCAGGCGGTGACGCGGCCGGCTGCCACGATATCCACCGTGGCAGTGCCGCTCACTTGCACCTTGGTCGGTGCGTTGGGCGAGCGGGGAAACTGGAGGATGACGAGGCCCTCGGTGTCGGGTTGATCCGACGAGGTGCCGGAGACCGTGACCAAGATGGTGCCGAGCCCGAGATCGACGGGTGCGCCGGCCGCGAGGCGGACGAACGCGGCCGGCCCGATCCCGGGGCTGACGAGAACGAGGACGCCAGCCACCAAGCGGGCGATCTGGCCATCCGGCGGGAAGGGCGCACCAGCGCCCGCGAGAGCGGCGTTGATCGCGCCGACGACGAGGCTCGGCGTGTTGGTGGCACCCGAGAACGCCACCGCGGCCGTGTACTGTACACCGGTCGCGTCGGTGACTGTGAAGGTTGCCGAGCCAGCGGTGACGCCACCCGGTGGGACCGTCGCAACCCCGGTGATCTGGGGACGCGTCGGGTTGATGCGAAGACGGATCCGGGCGGACGACACCACCCGGAGGAACTCGATGGACGTGAACTGATCCAGGGCCTTGATGTCGACCCACTGCGCGCCCGGGTTCCCCACCGTGGCGATCGTGACCGAGACCGCCGCGGCCTCGTCGTATGTCAGGCCGCCCGTGCAGCAGCCGCCGGACATGCTCCCGGCCGGCCCCAGGCCCATGGGTTTGGTGATCTGGTCCGACGAGCAGCCACACCCAGCGCCGTCTACGACGGTGATGTTGCCATGGAGCGAGACGGTCTTGGACATGCGGCCTCGGTGATCAGCGGCGGTTGCCGGACGGGGTCAAGCCGACGCCTTCGGTCGGCGACCCGGGGAGAGGGGGATTTTCGCTCGAGGGCGAGAAGCCCTCGGTCCACCCCTGGGCGTTGCCGGGGGCTGCCGACATGGGGAGGTCATCTTGCGGCCATCGGCCGCCGGGCGCGCCGCCCTGCGTGCCGTTGATGTCGGCGTCTTCGGCGCCTCGGCCGATGAACGAGTTATCCCCGGACGAACCGGAGCCGGATGACTGGGATGCTTGCGCTCGGAACGGTAGCTCGGCCATGGTGATCTCCTTCGGTGGTCAGAGGGGCTTCCACGGCCGGGCGTTGCCGGGCGCCGCATCCGGCGTGTCCGGCTGGCCGGGGAGGTTCCCCGATTGCTCGCGCTCCGGGTCGAAGTGGAGCTCGCGGTTCTCGACGAACCGATCGGACTCGTCGAGGGGCTTCGTGAAGCCCTCGGCCTGGTTCGTGCGGTAATCCGGCGTGACGGCAGTGGTCGCCATGAGCCGGAGGCTACTCCTACGCCGCGTCTGCGTCCAGCCCCATCGCCGCGTACACCGCCAAGCGAATGTCTTGCGGTGTCACGCCGAAGGGGATGGCGTCCTTGACGGCCTGCGTGATGGCGTTCAATGCCAGGCGCTTGTTGTTCGGCCGTGGCATCGGACGCGAGGTCTGCATCCGCGGCACGAGGGACGACGTCGAGAGGAACGCGAGCTCTTCGATCACGTTTTTCAGCCCGTTGCGGTCGGCCACCACGACCGCGAGACGCTCGAGGGCTCCGCGCCACGTCTCAACCACCTCCCGGGTGGGGGCGAGAACGTAGAGCACGCCGCTGTTCGTGTCGTGTGCCACCCGCCACTGGATGCCTTCCCAGGTGACGTCACGCGCACCGATGAGCTCGTGGTTGCCATTCGACAGCCCGTGCTCGTTGTTGACGATCGTGAGACCGGACTTGTACTCGTTCGAGCTGCGCTCGCACGGCCACGCCCGGACCTGGATTGCCTTCGCCATCACCGGACCTCGGCGACGCCTGGCATCGGGTGGATCTTCAGCCCCAGGATGCGCGCGCGGAGGTCGGCGTCGTCGTCCTGCATCATGAGCATGGTGTGCGCCACCGACGATGGGCAGAACCCGATCGCGTACACGAGGGCTCGCGCGATGTCCTCGGCTTCGTCGGGGTCGTTGCGAGTCAGAGCGTCGATGCGCTTGTCGATGTCTTCGGGGATCGTGACGGGATGTGACATGGTCGGTCTCCTTGCTGGTCGGTCATCTTGGGGCCCGAACGGTGCTGTGGATGCGCCCGCGGATGAATCTTTTGGCCTTGGCCGGCACCTTCAACTTGTCGACGAACTGATCGAGCAGCTCGCCCGCATCACGGGCCCCGCGCCCTCGTTGTTTACCACGCATCGCAAGACCCGCGTCGGCGACCGCATCCCGATCCCGCGTCCCCCGGTGGCTGCCTTGGACCTTCTCGACTTCCTCTTGGACGATCCCCACGATCTCGTCGATGTGACGCTGGTACGCACCAGTGTAATAAGGCATCGGTGTCTTGGTCGCCTTCGCGACCACTTTTCGGGCCGCCATCTCCACGGTGACTTCCTCGATGGCTGCACCGTAGCCAGCGTAGAACGAGGCAGCAGAGTAATGGGTTGAACCGTGGAGCTCCTCGTGAACCATGGTGCCAAGGTGTGATGCGAGACCTGGCCTCAATCCGTTGCTCTGCTTTTTGGCTGCATCGAACGCGTCTTGGCGGAGCTCCACTCGGCCGTTCCAATGGTGGTATGCAAGTGCATCAGGCATGGACCGGTTCGGTGACACGTCGAGCACGTCGGCGACGTCCGAGAACAACGCATCGCGCGGCAACACCTTGTTCTCGTAGAGGAGCCCACGCACCAGTCGGCGCATCTTCGGCCGATCATCGCGGTCCACGGCCGCCGTGTAGTCGTCAATCTTCCAGCGCTCAATCGACTGCGCCGCCCTCGCCATTCGCGTATTCCAATGGGCCACGAGGGCGTCTCTGGCTTCGTCATGACTGGCGAACGCGCCGAGGTCCGTGGAGACGATGCCACGGGGGCTACGGTGCGTGTAGGACGCCCGCCAGTCATTCGGGCCGGCGACCACGACGCCGACCTTGTCACCATCGAAGGTCATCCCCGTGTACCTGTCGTAGGCGAGTCGGCCACGGAGATCCGCTTCCGTTCGCTCGGCCCACGTCTTGACCTTCGGGCGTTCGCTCGGCGGCTTGGGGGCCTTGGGGGCCTTGGCCTTGGAAGGCTTGGCACCCGGCTCAGCCTTGCCGGCGATCGCGCGCATCGCAGCCTCGAGCTTGGCTTCGGTCTCCGCGTCGCCTTCGCCGATGCATGCCTTCTCCCAGTCGGAGAGGTTCTCCGCGCTGTCCTCCCACGAGTCCTTCCACGGGATGACGGTCTCGCGATCGTTCGGCCGAGCCGGTGGGTACAGGTACGATCGGCCGGCTCCGTCGACGAACGGCTCTTTGATGCCGCGGATCTGACCATGGACACCGAGGGAATCCGGGGCCGTCCGCTTGTCGAGGATTGCCAGGATCTTGCGCTTCAACCCCGGGTGATCGGCAGCGGATGACTCGAGCCCGGCCTGTCGAGCTCCGTTGTACGCCTTGAGGAGCTCGGTCCGCACCAGGCGCTCGGCCCAGTACTTGTTGCGGACGAACAGCCCTTCAGGGATGTCCGCCTCGCGGACGCGGAGCACACCGGCCGGCGTGACCTTCGCGGCGAGCGACACCTGGCCCTTGGGACCTCCGCGCCCGGTGAGCGCACCGATGATCTCCTCCATCGACGAACCCGCGACGAGCCCGCCCCTGATCACTTCCTCGAATTCCCCGAGCATCTTCGTCCCATATCGGTCGACGCTTGTGGGGAAGTCCCGGGCCCACATGCCGCGGGCTTGCGCCTTGGCGCGCGAGAACTCGTGTGCCTCGCGCAGCCGGAGCGGGCTGACAACCCCGGTGAACCGGCGCTCGAGGCCCTCCATGGTCGTGATCGTCCGCTGGAGCCCGCCGTGGATCGCCGCGGCGGCTTGCTCCGACGTCCGGCCGCGGATCCGGTCCTGGACGTAGTCGATCGCGTGCAGAACTTGCTGCTGCACCATCACCGCCTGCGCGCCGGTGAACCGCGAGTCCAGGCTGCCGTGCTTCACGACCTCGTCGCGGAGCTTGTAGCCGAGACGGCGTTCGGCCTCTCGAAGGTCGCCGAGCAGCTCGCGCATCACGGCCGGCGACGTCGCGATCGCTTCGACATCCCGGAGCACACCACCGAGGACGTCGCGGACATCCCCCAAGACCTGCACGGCTTACGCCTCGTCGTCCTTGGGGGGCGGCTTGTCGCCGCTGGGCTTCTCGAAGAACGCCGCGGTCTCCTGCTGCTGGGCGAACATGTCCTGGGCCTTCTGGGCTTCAGCCGCGGCCTCCTCTTCGATGCGCGCCATCTCCGCGTCGATGTCCTCGATCCCGACCAGCGGAGCGATCGCTTGCACCGACGTCCGCTGTGACACCGTCGGCTTGCCGCCGTTGGCGTTCTTCATGCCGGTTGTGGCTTGGACGATGTCCGTCCACGTCGGGGCGAAGTACGGCCGCCAGTTGAGCTTGACGTTCTCGCTCACGCCCGGCGTGCGGTCGGTAATCGTCACGGTCTCGTTGCCGGCGTCGTCCGTCGAGGTCTCGACGCGCGGCGGCAGGATGACTTGTGACTGCACCTGGGTCCCGTCGGGGAGGACCGTCGGGGGCATGCTCGCGAGCAGCCGCGCGACGCGCAGCATGTCGCGGAGGATGACCTTGACGCCATGCTCCCCGTATTGCTCGCGCAAGATGTCGCAGTTGGCGAGCATCGGCTGATAGATGATCTCGAGGGCGCGGGCCGACTGTGCAGCTCCGGCCAGCTTCTCCGGGTCGGCAAGGACCACCCCGGCGACGTCGAGGATATACGTGCGCAACCGCTCGAGTTGCCGCTCGGCGGTCTGCACGGCAGTCCCTTTCAGCTCGAGGTACTCGGCGCCATTGGCCGAGAAGATGGCGTGCTCGGACCCCTTGAACACCTGGCCGGTGTTCGCCGACGGGTCGCTGTGGATCACGAGCGTCGGATCCACGTTGGCGATGGTGCCCTTGGTGGTCGCCGACAAGAGCCGGTTAACCTCGTCGAGAGTATCCTCGATCCCATCGTAGTCGCCTTCCCCGTCTTGCTCCTCAGAGCACGGGCGGTTCTGCACGAGGTAGAACGGGCAGAACCCGTAGTTGTGGATGGTCACCGAACTCGGCCACACCGGCCACGCCGACGTATTGGCGACCGACTCCGGGATGTCACGCCAGACGACCTCGAGCGTTTGCGACCAGTGGTAGACGGTCCAGAACGACTTCGTCTTGATCCGCTTCTCGGCTTCGTCCCACACCTGGCGCGGTGACGAGTACGCCTTGAGTACCGCGGCCGGCCGGCGCTCGTCGTAGTCGTCCCACTGGGTCACGAGGACGTGCTTGGCGTTGTGGACGTGCACCCGCGGCCGGCCCGCCCGGAACCCGAACGAGAGGCAGGCCGTGCCGGTGGCGCCTCCCATGTTGCGCGCCTCGGCCATGCGGACCGGCAGACGGGCCTCGGTAGCGAGGGTGCGGACGTAGTCCTCGGCCTCGCTGTCGCCTTCGATCCGGATCTCGGGGAACCGGTCCTGACCGAACACCATCGAGGTCAGCCGGAGCACGATGAGCCGGGCCATGTCGTAGCGCGTCGACGGCCGACGCATCTTGTAGGGCACCACCCACCCGGCCTTGATTGGCAGTCCGGCCGCCCCGGTGATGTTGCCATCCCAGTCGTACACCTTGCCGGCGTCCTGCTTCGCCCGGAAGTACGACTCCTGACGATCGAGTAGTCGAAATCGCTCGTCTTCGCAGATGGCCCGGAGGGGCGCCATGGGCACGGACGGGATGGGCTGCGGTGCTTCGTCGGCCATGGGCTCCTTCTTATCACGTACCCACAACGGACACACCTGTTGTCGGCCGAACGGGAAACGGCCCCACGTCGGGGCCGAAAACCTGCACCGCTTGACCGTGGCTCGATCAGCCGCGGTTGGCCTTGTCCACGGCCGCCTTGACCTGGGCGTCCAGCTCCGCGGCGCTGATGGGGAGCGTCCCGTGGTCGCGGACGTGCTCCAAGAGCACGATCGCTTCCTCCGGTGTGCGGTCGGTGGCGATCGCCGCGGCCAGCCGCACGAGGATCGCTGCCCCTTTCGTGACGGCGCTACCGGCCGGGTCAGTGATCGCCGCGTCGGCCGCGTCGAGCCCGATCGCCACCGAGTTGAGGATATCGGCGACCTTCACGACATCACCTCCTGGGTGCGCGGGACGTAAGCGACGAGGAGGTCCGTGATCGCCGTCGGGACCGGGGGCATCTTGTCGGGCTTGCCGAGAGCGTCGCGCATCGCGGTGTAGGCAGCGATGGCGCCCCGGAGCATCGGCTTGACGTCGGCCCAGGTCGGCGAGTCCTTCGATGCGGCCACCAGCACGGCCCGCACGTACAGGTCCTTGGTGGCGATGAACGCGTTGACCGCGCCGATCACCGGCCCGGCGTCGAACGCGACGGCCGCCTTCTGGACCTCGGCGGTGAGCTCGTCGCCCATCTTGCCGGCCTTGTGCGCGTCGACGGCCGCCTTGTCGAGGGCTGCCTGGCGCATGTCGAGCGCCGTGACCTTCGCGCCAGCGGCGAGGTCGTCGAGGGTCTGCGCCGCGAGGCTGTGACCTCGGAGGGCGGTGTTGCTCGTGGCGCATGCCCCACATCCGACGATGGCGAGCATGACCACGAGCGCGAGCGTTCGTATCGGTCTGAAGTTCTGCATGACGCGGAGCTTACCTTCATCGCGACATCGAGTCCATCGTGCGGAACATCGGCGCGCCGGCCGCGCGGGCGCACTCGCGGGCGAACCACGACGCCATGAGGCGATCGCCCGTGTGCGAGTCGGGCGTGTAGAACAGCATCTCGTGGACCCACGCGTCGATCTCGGGCGAGGCGGTTGCCGGGATGATCCAGCCCCCGTTTCGGAGCTCGACCGCCACCGACTCGATCCCGAAGTGCTCATCGTACTTCTTGCCGCTCGTCGTCGTGAACCCGCGCACTGGCAGCCCGTCGTTGCCGGCCCACTGCGCGATGAACGCCTGGGCTGCATTGTCCTCCACATACACCTGGCTGTTGAACCGGAACACCGTCGAGTGGATGCGCTGCACGATCTCGGGAGCCGGCCACCGGCCAGCCTGGATCTCGCACACCACCTTGCGCTTACGCTCGTCGAGGGCGAGCGTGAAGATGACGGTCAGGTCATGGCCTTCCCCTTGGCCGATCCCGAGGTCGACTCCGGTGAAGCACGGCCACGGGTGGCCGTTCGCTCCGTGCGGCTGCCGATCGTAGAGGCGGTGGTTCCGGCCCAGGTCGCGCGCGTGGTCGATCCACGCCTGCTGGAACCGCGAGGCCGAGTCCATGCGGACCTCGCACAGGTACTTGCGTGCGAAGTTGATCGGGGTCGTGCCGTCGTAGATGCGCTTGAGCCGCTCGACTGAGAACTGGCTCGGCCACAACGGGACCCACTGGTCCATCGGGGACTGGGGATTGACCACCCCCGAGTACCGCTTCGACACCCAAGCCGCCCGCTTGGCGATCTCGTGCATCGGGTCGGCGGGGTGCCATGGCGTGCCGATCCAGTTGATGAACCCGTGTTCGGTGACGCGGGTGAGAACCTCGGCGTCCAGCCACCCGATCACCTTCTGGATCTGCTCGGGGGTCCGGGTGTTCTCGTAGTTCAAGATGTCGTCGAGGATGATCCCGTCGAGCCGTGAACCGTTGATCGGTCCGAACGATCCGAGCGCCTGGACGGAGGGGTCCTTGGCGATGGTCGTGCGCTCCACCGTGATCGCCGACTGCCCCCACGGATCGCCGTCGAGCTTGCTCGGCTTGAGGTTCGGGAAGACCCGGTGGACTCGCGGGTTCGTCTCGATGTGGGTGCGGATCGACCGCAGGATCTTGGTGGCGTGGGGGTCGAACGTGTTCGAGACGATGGCGAGGCGCTTGTTCGGGTCCTTGCCGAGTGTGTACAGGGCCCGCCCCACCGCGATGTGCTGGGTCTTCGCGTGCTCGACCGGTGCGAACAAGATCGCCCGCGAGTTGGCGTCGAAGAACTCGTGCCATTCCATGTGGTGCGGCGCGTTCTCGATGACGGAGTTGGTCTCCTCGTGGCGGAAGCAGTACTGGACGAACGCGGCCGGCGACGTCCGGGCCTCGTGGATCTGGAGCTCCTCGAGCGTCCGCGAGATCGCGAGCAGCGCCTTGTCCGTGAGCTTCGAGAGATCCTTGCCGCGCCCCACGAACGGCAGCGAGCCGTAGACCTCGAGCATCGACGCCAGGGTCTCGAGGGACTTCGCCGAGAGCCCGCCGATGTCGAGCCCCGGCGGGATCTCGTACTGGTGATTGGCGCGCGGCCGGCCGGCCAAGGACCGCCCGAGTACCTCGGGCAGCACCTCGGTCAATTTCGCGTGATCGGCCGGGCTGATCACCGGTCAGCTCAGGCCCTTGAGGGCGCTCTCCAGGGCCTTGCGATCGTCGTCGCCGAGGACCAAGGTCGTCGTGGTCTTGCCGTCGGTCGTGGTCTCGACCTTGATGGGGGCGTCGAGCCCGTCAAGATCGCGGAGCTGCTTGCAGGCGTCGAGGGCGTTCTTCAGATCGGGCGCCGCGATCCTCATCGGCTTGGTGGGGTCCTTGGGATCCATCACCGGCTTGCCGTCAGGGGTGCGCAGGACCACTGACTTGTTGACGGCCATCGACTGGATGGTCTCGAGTCGCAGCCGCATGAGGTTTCGCCGGTCCTCACGGAGCTCGTCGGGCTTGGCCGACGCCTTGAACCGCGCGTAGACCTCGCGGATCCACTTCCCCACCGTGGACGCGTGGACCTTGTACTTCGAGACGAGCTGGGCCTTCACCCGACCTTCCGGCAGCCGGACAAGATGGTCCTCGACGTCGGCGTAGATCGCCTCCATCTCGAGCCGCGTACGCCTGCCAGACCCGGTGCTCATGCGCGGATGCCCATCAGCGCCATCGCCTCGGCGCGCGCGGGGGCGTCATCGGCGAACACCCCCCGCACGCACGAGGTGCGCATCTCCCCAGGCGACTCGATGCCGCGCAGCCCCATGCACGTGTGTCGAGCTTTCACCACGACCATCACCCCGACGGGGGTGAGACCGGTGACCAGGGCATCGGCGATCTCTTGGCCGATGCGTTCCTGGAGCTGAAGCCGCCGCGTGACCGCGCGGACCAGCCGCGGGATCTTCGACAGCCCGACCACCCGATCGCCGGGGATGTACGCCACCGAGACCGTGCCGGTGAACGGCAGCACGTGGTGTTCGCACAACGAGGCGAACGTGATATCGGCGACTGAGACGATCCCAGGGTCCTTGGGCGACGGGAACGTCTTCAGGAGCTTGGTGATGTCGGCGTTGTATCCCTCGGTGAGCTCGCGCAGGGCGCGCAGCATCCGCCGCGGGGTCTCGCGCTCGACCTTGGCTCCGAGGTCGGTGAGGAGGTCGCGGACGGTGTCGATCGCCGCGGTGGAGATGAGCAGCGAGCCGTACTCGTGAGTGGTGTCGGTCATGGGCTTACTCGATTCCGAGGAACTTGTGGGTCTGGAGGGACAGGCGCCATTCGGGGTGGGTCTGCACGTATTCGACGAGCCGGGCTTCGACGTCCGGCGACCGGCCATCGGGATCGGCCTGGGCCTGGAGGAACCGGTGGTGCGCCACGAACGAGGACCAGTCCTCGGGCGCGTAGGCCGGCCACACGAGCTTGAGCTCGTCGGCCTGGAGCAGCCGGATTCGGGACTTCGCCACCTTCGGTGAGACCGTCACGTACACGAAGTTGTGGTACTGGAAGTTGGGCTCGGTTGTCCCGTTGGTCTCGATCTGCACCCGAACGTAGAGTGGCGCGAGGGCGTCGAGCAGCTCGTCGTCCACCTGGAGCATCGGCTCGCCACCGGTGAGCACGACCAGGCGCCGGGGGCCGAGTGCCTTGACCCGGGTGGCGATCTCGGCCGCGGTGGCGCGCTCGCGCGCCCGGAAGTCGGTATCACACCACCGCGGACACTCGGCCTCGTTCCGCGCGGAATCCCGCTCGCGGTGTTCCTCCAGCCCGCTCCACATGTTGCACCCGGCGAAGCGCACGAACGCGGCCGGGGTGCCGGCGAGGTTGCCCTCCCCTTGGATGGTCCCGAACACCTTGACGATGGAGTAGGTCTTCATATCACCCTTCGTTGGTATGCTTGAGTAGTCGGTAGTGGCAGTCATCCACCGCCGCGATCAGCGATCCGTAGTTGTCGGCGTCGGTCGGGATGTGGCTGGCGTACGCCCGATCCGAGAACGCGAAAGCGATGGCCACCCCCGTCACCCGACGATCGGTCTGGCCCTTGACGAAGTCGAGCGCGTCCTCGAGCATCTTGACCGCCGTGGCGTGCGCCTGGTCCTCGTACTCGCGCTCGGCAGCCGCGACGAGCTCGCTCCGCGTCTTGAGCCGGATGATCGACGCGTCGTCGCTCACGGCTCGCCTCGGGTCGCGATCGCGATCGGGCTGATCCCGCCGCGCACGTTGAACCGGCCGGTGACCGTCACCCGACGCGGCCGGACTTGCTTATAGAACTCGTCGGCGATGGTAGCGACTATCACCTCGTTGAACTCAGCCTTGGACCGGAATCGCCGGAGGTAGAGCTTGAGGCTCTTGGTCTCGACGATCGCGCCGGCCGGCACGTACTCGATGGACAGCTGCCCGAAGTCCGGGTGCTTGGTCACCGGACACAGCGACGTGAACTCGGAGCACTCGAGCCGCACGGTCATGGCACCGTGGGTCCAGCCGATGAGGTCGAGTCGGCGAACGGACCGCTCTGATTGCTTGCCGAGGTGACGGGGAGCGTACTTGGTCATGGGGTCTCCGGGTTGACGGCCGTGAGGGTGGATGCCCACCGACGGACTAGGGTCTGCTCCAACGACCACATGGCCTCCATGCCGTTCTGGACGCCTTGGGTGTTGGACTCCTTCCCTTCCACGGACAGGTGTATCTGCACCCGCTTGCCGTGCTTCTTGAACTTCCAGTTGCGGAACGCGGGGCCCGCCACGCCCCACGTCGCCGCGTCGGCCGAATGGAACGGGAAGCGCACGAGGGCGTCTTCGTCCACCCAGCCGAACGAGTGGAACCGGTGGGGCCATGCGCGAGCGAAGCATTGCTCGTAGTACCGCAGCGAGGTGGAGACGGGCTCGCCGAACCGGCACGACAGCCCCACCTTGGGGAAGTTGGCGCAGTACCAGGTGAGCAAGTCCCACGGATCGCCGATGTGGTGGACCGGCATCCCCTTGGTGATGCCCTTGGACAGGGCGTACTCGGCATTGCGGCGCGACCCCTGCCAGTCGCCGATGACGTCCAGCCCGACCGCCTCGTCCCACTTCGACTTCGCGGTCTCGGCGAGCAAGGCATCATGGTCCACCGCCTGGCCGAGGGTGTACGCGGTGAACGCCCCGGAATCGAGCATCATGGACTTCGGCCGGCGGAAGTACGGCTCCGAGTGCCATTGCTTGAGGTACGCGAACGAGACCAGGATCGAGAGCGGTCGATTCTCCCAATCCCACCGCCGCGCGGCCTCGAGCTGGCTGGTACCGGGCCCGGCGAAGTACACGGTGGTCATGGGTGGCTCTTGACCGTACCGGCCTGCGCCGCCTCGAACGCGGACTCGGGCCCTTGGGGGGCGATGTTGACGATGCTCCCGCCATCCGCGATGACGCGGTCGAGCTCGGCCAAGGGGTCGGCTTCGGCGACCATCGCCAGGCCCTTGCCGAAGTCGTCGGCCGCATCGGTGGTCAAGAGCTTCACAGCCAGCTGGGTGTCCATGTCCTTGGTCAGGGCCGCCATGAACGGGCCCACGACCGGGTGAACGGGCTCCCCGACCACGACGTGAGGATCGGTGTAGGTCTCCGCATCGGCGATCCGCAGGCCTGGCCGCCGACCGAGCGCCTCTTCCCATTGGGACTCGGGACCACCCGGGGCGACCACGGCCTCCGTGCGCAGCTCCACCCCGTGGAGGTCGAGCAGGACGGCCGGCACCTCCACCGTGGCGACGGCTTGCTCATGGCGCGAGCCGACGCGCAGCACCAGGGACAGGGCCGGCACGAGGACTTCCTCGCCATCGTCGAGCTCCATCACGACGGCGATGTCCTGGCCGCGGAGGGGCTCCTGCCCCATCCGACCGCCGATGATCTTGATCTTGCCCTTCCGCATCACACGGCCTCGTAGGTGGCCGCGAACACGTCGGCCTTGCAGGGGTAGTGGTGGACGCCATCCGGCTCGGTGATCACCCAGTCGGACGGCACGAGGTGGGCCCGTTGACCGTGGATGGTCACCACGTAGGGCATCTGGTCCGCATCGCGGAACACACCGGGTGGATCAATGCGGCCGTCGTACTGGACCGCCTGGACTAGGACAGGACGCTTGCGATAGGTCGCCATTACGCCACCCCCCGGGTGTTGACCATCTTCACGATGTGGCCGGGCGCCCCGATCAGCCACGTGTGGGCGTTCTGGGGCGTCCCGTTGACCGACACGAACGCGTGATCGACCTCGGGCCGCCCGAGCAACCCGCGGCGGATCACCTTGCCGTTCGGGTCGCGCTTGAAGGCGACAACGAGCCACCCCCACGGGGTGCGCATCTGGCACCAATACCCGAAGAAGACGGCGCGGTGGCCGAAGACCGCGAACGGGGTGAGCTCGCCATCCGACGCCAGCCGCCCGCCCTTGAGCTCTCGGAGGCCGACACACACGAGCCAGCGCCGGATGCGGCACCACACCGGCCGATCGTCGAGGTGCCACCGCTCGCCGTTGAACACGTAGGTCTTCATCGCGACCCCCGCGGCGCGAACTCACCGGTCTGGGCCTCCGGGTAGCACACATCGCACCACGAATCGGCGCAGGTGGACTCGTGGCGCTTGACCACGGTATCGGCATGGGCCAGGGCCAGCACCGCATCGGCGCGATCGATCTCGGCCATCGCCTCCATGACGGGGGCGGCGCGATCGAGCGTCTCGCCGATCGTGGGGGGCCGCCACTCCATCATCGGATCGGTCACCCCGGCCTCCTCGAACCCCTTCGCCCGAAGGAGGCACGCTGGGCACGTGGCGCAGCCCGGCCGGGAACCGCGGTAGCACGTGACCGACACCCGGAGCGCGCGCCACACGGCAGTCTGCTGCCATTTGGAGGCGGTGCGGCTGGCCTCACGCTTGGCCAGGTCGACCATCAGGGCGACCGAATCGGCCTTCGTGAGGTTCATGAGGGGGGTTTCCAGCCGGATCGGGCGCAACCCGGTCGGCATGGCCTCGTTGATGGCCACCGCCATCGCTTCCACGAAGAAGCGGCGGCAGTCGGGATACCCCGAGTAGTCGGTCTGGCACACCCCGGTGACTATCACGCCAGCCCCCAAGGCCGCCGCATGGGCACCGGCCACCGACAAGAATACGAGGTTCCGGCCAGGGACGAACGAGGTAGGCAGACCCTTGGGGGCGTCCGCATCAACGATCCCGCCATCCGCCCGGAGCGGGCCCGTGCTCTTGCTCAGGAGCGCCGCGTCCGAGGCGGCGAACACCGCCGACAGGTCGAGCACCGTGTGGGTGGCGCATCCGAGGGTGTTAGCGATCGCCTTGGCCGACGTGACCTCGGTGGCGTGTCGCTGCCCATAGAACACGGTGAGCGCGTGTAGGCGCGCATCCGCATAGGTCTCACGTGCCAGTGCGAGGCACGTGGTGCTGTCCTGTCCACCGGACAGGAGCACGAGAACATCGGTGATCGGACTCATCGGTCGGTCTCCTTGGTTGGTTGTTCGGGGTGAGGGCCCCTGGAGTCGAACCAGGTCTTGCTGGTCGAGGACGGGTCTCAACGTCTTGCACCGGGATTCGACACCCGGCCGCCGGCCACCCGGCTGCGGACCCCCGAGCTAGTTCGCGTCGGCCAGCTGAGCGGTCAGCCGGGCAACGATGCCATCGGCCGTGACCTTCCGGCCACCCATGGCGGACTTGAGCGCTTCGATCTGCTCCTCGGTGAACTTGATGGACGTGCCCTTGCCGGGGGTGTCGAACTCCTCACCCGTGTTCGCCGGGGGCTTCCACTCGGCCTCCATCAAGGGCTCGTACTCGAACGGCTCCCACCCGAGGGTGGACACGTCGACGCCGAGCTCCTGGAGCTCGCGCAGCTCCGATCCGAGGTTCGGGAGGTCCCACTCGGCCAGGTCGGCCGTTCGGTTGTCCCGCAGCGCGTACGCCTTGGCCTCCTTGTCGGGGACGTCGACAACCACCGCCGCGATGTGGGTCCACCCCATCCGCGAGGCGCCCTCGGTCGAGGCGTTTCCGGCCCGAATCACCATGTCCTTGCCGGCGTCGGTCTTGAGCTGGACAACGATCGGCTTGAGCTGGCCATGCGCCGTGAACGACTCGATCACCGCCTTGATGTTCCGCTCGTCATGGGCCCGGGCGTTTCGAGGGTCGGGAGTCAATGACGCGATTGGGACCGCCAAGTGAGCCAGGCTGCTGTGGATTTTGTGGTTCATGACCGGTTCCCATCGAGGCGTATGTGCGCCCGTTGTGTGTCTGTTGTACCTCCGCGTCGGGTGACGGTCAAGGTTGGCGAGATGCCATGTACTCGCGATACCCCTGCGTGCCGCCCGGGAACGGGAGCGGATCGGGGTCGCCCGGCAGGAAACCGTGATGCACGAGGGGGCATGTGGAGAGCGGGACACCGCCGGTGTAGAACGTGGCCGCCATGGCGACCGACATCTGCGCCGTCGCGTCCTCGATCCGCGCGCCCTGTCCATACCGCACCACCTGGGTGAGGCAGGTAGTCACACCGGTCCCATCTCGTGCCGTGTAACAGAAGGCCGGCTCCGTCATCGCGAAGCAAGGGGCCAACGACGGGGAGCTCTGGAGCCCCGTACGAAGCATCAGGCCCGCGCACAGCCACTGCGTGGAGTTGGTGGTAGCGCCGCCCACCTTGGAGGGCTCGATCGATGGCGCGATGCTCGTGAGCCAGACATCGTACGCGGTGGCACCTACCGGAGCATCCGCCACCACATCCGCCGCAACGCGGAACTGGTTGCCGAACTTGTCGACGGTCCCATCGGCGCGGAATTGCGTCGACAGCTCGCGGATACCGAACTTCCCGAGTCGGTGCAGCTCCTCGGGTTGCGACACGCCGTCGTGGTTGTCGTCTAGCCACAAGCGGAGACGGTCGAAGACCTCATCTTCCGGGTGATCTTGTTGTCGCGGTTGACGTCGTAGAAGGCGAGCGCGAGGAACCCGTTGGGGTCCGCCGAATACGCCTGCAACGTCGAGTCGCCGAACATCTCAGAACCGTCGTCGATCGAGCCGTTGTTGTTCACGTCGAGCACGAGCCATGCGGACTTCGACTTCGGCGCCGTCCACGACCATAGCCCCAGCTGATGGTTCCGCAGCCGGAACTGCACTCCGGCTTCGCTGGAGGTCAGCCGGATCGGCCGGCCATCGAGCGAGAGCACGATGGGGGATCCGATGCACCGACACGAGTCGGTCTCCGGGTCGTACTGGCAGTTTCCGTTGCTGAGATCTTGGCGCACCCCGGTTCCCCCGAGCTCACCCGAACACCCACACATGATCACGAGTAGCATACACAGTCGGTTCATGATTCTTCCCTTCAATCCTTGTTGGCGACCATCGCCGGCAACGTTGGTATCAAACACCCTTGTCGGGTGTCAAGCCCGCGAAACGCCTGTTAATTCTCGCTCACCATGGCCGGTCGCACCACACGCAATCAGGAGTCCGGCTAGCACTGTTCGATGGCAGTGAGTTGGGTCCACACAGAAGCACACGAGGGTCACCGAGCTCCGCGCGAGGACCGCATCCCAGGCCGGTCGGTGGTCGCGGTAGCTCACCCGCATCTCGGCGGTGTAGTCCTCCACGTACTTCGGCCACACCTGGTCAACCCCGACCACCCCGTACAGCCTCCGCATGGTGATCACCGGCCCCAAGATCGCCCATGACGGCGCGAACGGGAGGCCCTCGGGCCCCGCACCCTTGCGCGTGACGTCGAGTCGGTCGGCCCCGGCGTAGGTGACTCGAGACGTGTACACGCTGACCATCACGGCTGCATGGTGTCCCCGACACCCCAGCATGCCTGGTGGCGAGTCACGAACGAGATGAGGCAGCTCCGCATCAGCTCGACGTTCCCGATCACCGACCCCGACGTCCCGCAGCATGGGCACTTCCACTTCACGTGCTCGCCGACCACGACCCGAACACCTCTGATGGTGGTCCGCTGGGTCAACCCGGCGCACACCTTGTCCAGCGCCCGATCGACCGCCGCGACCAAGAACACCGGCTGTCCGTCCGGCGTCTTCCAGGTCCGTGCCGGAGTCACCGCGGCACCCGCGGTGAGCTGGCGAGCGCCCGCCGGATGTCGCCGCGCACCCGATCGGGGGCGGGATGCGATGGCGTCTTGGCGCACCACACCGATGCGCCGTTCGGCAACTCGAACACCAGCTTATGCCCCCTGTCGACGAGGTTCGCCTTGAACTCCACCGCGAGCTCCTGGAGCTTCCGCAGCCACTCGTTGCCCGTCACGATCCACCGCCATGGGGGCGACCGAGTCGGCTGTTGGAGTTCCCGAGGTTCGTGATGAGCCCGCGTGCAGGTTGCGCGGTGATCGCCGCCGACCGGTTGCGCTGGGTCAGATGTTCGCGGATCTCCCCCGACCGGTGACGGTATCCCGTCGCCTTGCAGCTGCACCCGTACTGGCCACATTCGCCGGCAACCGGGACCCACGTATGAGTATGCCCACCGCTCACATCGCCCTCCATTGCCACCACCGCCAAGGAACCGAGGCCGCCACGAAAGCCAGAACCGCGTGACCGAGCGCATCGGCCGGCTGGGTACTGACCACCGCGAGATACACATGGACCGGGGCCGCGACGGCGCACAAGGCGCACAGGGCCACGAGAGCTACACGACCGATCATGGCTTCCCTCCCGAGGCGAGCCGACGCCCACAGTACCCGCAGAACGTTCTGCCGGCGGCTGCCTCGGCGTCGCACGATGGACACCGAGGATCGAGCAACGTCGCCGGCAGCCGCTCGTCGATCAGCTTCCGATCCGCATCGTAGTTCGAGTACTTGAACCCAGCTTGCTCGAGGATGCCCATGCCGCAGTTGGTGGCCAGCCATTGCACCACCGACGTCGCGACCCACCAGTCCCGCCGGGTGACGTCGTGGCGTTCGTCGCGCAGCACCTGGGCCAGCTTCCGATCCGAGTCGCCTCGGAAGTAGCAGCGGAACGCGGCGACGATCCGTGTCTCGCGTGGGTTGAAGCCGCTGGTGAGCCGTTCCGACACCGCGCCCTCAAACCGCCACGAGTCGACCTTCGCGATCGCATGGCGCGCCCGGCATGGGGGGCAAGAGCAATCGCCATCGTCGCCACCGTCACAGTCGTAGAGCTCGGCGATCCCGCGGAGGGCCGAGAGCATGATGCCCTCGTCCTCGTCGGCGGTGCCCTCGGGGGTTGGTGGCTTGGTCATGTCCAATCCCGCCATCCCGAGTTCGCCTCGTCGTCTTCCAGCGTCCCGGCCACCGGGACGAGGTCGACGTGGCCGACGGTCTCCGTGCTACCTGGCTGACCGAACCGCCCCGTCTGGATGCGCTTCCACCCGTCGGCCTCTGGCACGACCGCGGCGAGCCATCGCCGGGCCCGGCGCACGTGGGGGTTCTTGTCGTCCACCTCGGTGATGACGAACTCGATCGCGTACCACTTCGCCATGTACCAGCGCTCCGTGGCGCAGTAGGCGAGCTTCACCAGCCCGTCACGTGGTCCGGCGACAACCACGTGAGCCCGATCCGAGCCCTTGCGGAACCCTTTGACGTGCACGATGGCGCCGAGGTGCAGCTTGGCGTGCTTCGCAACACGCGCGGCTTCACGGCCGCGGTTGTTGGAGCACTCCAGGCACGGGCCGACGTACATGCAGACCCCGGAGGCGTTCGTGTTCGAGCAGCGCGGGATCGAGTCGTCGTTGCCGTTCCTGTTACCAGTCCGGTACGCCGCAAGGACGTCACGAGCCAGCCGATGGCCATCAACGATGGCCACGAGGTGACCAAGCACCTCCTCGGTGACCTCGTCGGGAACCGCCCAGAACCCCTGCATGCCGCGACACGGCACCGGCTTGGCCAGCACCGCCAGGTCACGGAACACGTAGCCGTAGGGGCCAAAGAACCACCGCTTCTGGCTCACCGGCAGCGTGCTGGCGTGCCGGTGTGGCGATCCCGGCGGTGGCGTGGTGGCGATCACCTGGTGATCGATGGTCGCCAGCGCGACAATGGCGCCCCGGGCGATCATCGCCTGGGGTGGGAACCGCAACCCGGCCTCGTGGATGTGGACGGCGCCGTCATCGTCCCACGACTTGGCCGCGTGGATCGCGAACCGCTTGCCCAGCATGGTCGGTGGACACGGCCATGTCCTATTCTCGACGTCCTTGCGGTCGGGTGGCGGTGGCATGGTCATCACCCACGCCCAGGGCTGGGACAGCGACAACGCGCGGAGGTTCACGATGCCCTCCGTCGGCTCGACGCCAGCGCACGAGCGACGTTGCCACGCTCGCGGCGCAGCGCCTTGCGCGCGGTTTCGATGCTCGAGACCGCCGCCCTGGTCTGGTTCGTTCCGAGCGTCGGCCGGCCGGGGACCTCTCGTTCGGCCGCCACGATCTCGCTCTTGGCTCGCTCGAGCCTGTGGATCAACGTTGTCAGCTTCTCTTGTTTTCTCCCAAGTGCGAGAAGCCGGCGCATCCTATCTATGGTCTTCTGTTTCATGGTCGTTCGCTTCCTCCCGTCAGATCAGAACGAGCTGAGCCGGCGACGGGACCGGCCTCTCGGGTTGGCGTGCTGGTGGCTGGAGCCTCGGCTGGCGCTCTCGCGATGCCAGTCGCATTGACCATCCACCCATGACGTGAGCCGGAGTGTACCACACGGCTCGGGTCTCCATGCGCAGCGTGTCGCCCACGATCACCGTCGCTGGCACCCCTACCAGCGCGAGCTGGATATAGGCCATGTGCGCCGCGCGCTCGTCGATATCTTGTGCTGTGACGTGTAGATGGTTCTGGTAGTTGATCCCCGCATCGTGCATCGCCGCGCACAACGCGAGCGGCATGGCACCGGCCCCGACCGCCGGATCCGATGCGGTGACGAACCCGCGCTCGGCGACAAGCGCCGGCATGTCGCCGACCTGCAACTCGGCCATCATCCGGCAGATCGAGAACGGGGTGAAAAACTGGCCGGCCCACTTCGAGCCGAGCTCGAAGTCCATGAACGTGCGCCCCAGGACGTCGTCGATCCCGCCCTCGAACTCGACCACCAGGGCGCCGAACGCCTCGGCGAACCTTGCGACGGCTTGCGGCTCGGACCTGCTGTACTTGTCGACGATCGCCATGTAGCGGGCTTCGCGCTCGGCGCGGTGCACGAGGTCGACACCGTTGGACACCGCGATCGCCGACATCTCGACGAAGTCCGACCACACCGACCACAGATCGTGACGATCGGTGACCCGGCGGATGTGCTGCGCGATCGAGCGCTTGACCTCCTTCACCACGAATGAACCTCGAGCTCGGTAGCGTCCTTGAGGTACAGCGGGTGCTTGGGGCTTCCGTCCTTCGACGAGGAACCGAGGCGATGAAGCGGCATGGAGCTAGCCGGCGACGGCCCCGGGACATCGCGGAGGATCCGGTACACCTCGCGCGCGCGCACCGAGCTACGCTTGTCCGCGCCCCACGCGGCGATCGCGATGTCGGACTGGCGAGCGAGCCCGCGGATCACGGCGTCGTTCTTCTCGCCACCGACCGGCCTCGTATGGCGGAACGCCACATCGGGATCGGTAGCTCGGATCGCGAACAAGTTGGCGATCGCCACCCGGACCGGCGGATCAAGGTCGGTGAGCCCCCAGCGGGCGAGCGCGAACTTGCGCGCGAACTTGAGGCACTTCGCGATGGTCGGATCGTTCTGATCGGCGTCGGCCGTCGAGGGATTGAGCATGAAGAACGCGATGAGCGGGGTGGCGTCGTCGATGTCGCCACCCCGTAGCAGGAGGTAGCGGTAGTCGCGGTCTTCGGAGAACCAGGCCTGACCGAGCTTGCCGCGTTCGTGGACGAGGCCGGCGAGCGCACCACAGAGCGTCACGACTTCACCTCGGGCCTACCGCTGCTCACGGTTGCGTCGATCGTGATGGCCTGCACCGTCGCCGGCAGCTGCACCGCGAGCCTGACGGGGCCCCGGCAACCAGGGGCGTGTCCGCCATCCGCGACGATGGACTCGACGAACGGCCGGCTCCGTTCGAGCGCGGTGATGCAGCACGGCCCGACGTACACAGTGCGCTTGCAGCACATGTGCTTCCGTGCCACCAACCACTCGAGGTCGGTCTTGGTGGAGCACACGACACACGAGTACCACTCGCCGGTGTGCTTGGCCGTCTCCGGCGGCTTGATGCCATGCGCGGAGAGGAGCTTGGTCGCCACCACGAGCTGAGATCCCACCAAACCGAGCTCGAGCTCGAGCTCGGCGATCCTCGCTGCCAGGGCCGTGGCTTGTCGGCGGCTTCCGTCGAGGACGTTCCGGGTCTCGGTATGGGCCTCGACCTCGGCCGCGTACGCTGACCGCCAGTGCACAAACTCGTCGGTGGTTGTGGTCATAAGCTGGTGACCTCTGCCGTCTTCTGGACAACCTCGTCCTCGACCCGGAAGATCCGAGCGATCGTGATCTCGAACGGCCGCGGCACCTTGTCGGACAGCGCCGCGTCGCGTACCGCCGTCATCGCCCGGTCATCCGACACGGCGAACACCCGACCGGACATGACCTGCGCGCTCTCGCCGCGGCACGTGAGGAGCCACCGGAACCAGTGACCGCTCGGCGCCTTGTCGCTCGCGGGGGGCTTCGTCACGCTCGGGAGTTCGGCGAGCCTCCTGGGCAAGGTCGACAGCTTGCCGCCCGTGAGCTTGTCGACGAGCATCATGGCGCAGTTGCCGACGTCGACGGCATCGAGCGCCGACACTGCGGCGTTCTGCGGGTTGTCCCCCGTGAACGAGTCGGCGAGCTCCTTGACCTTCTGTCGGAGCTTGTCCATCAAGAACCCGTACGACTCCTTGGTCCAATCGGGGGAGATCTTACCGAGGGGGCCATCGTCGCGCTCGTCGAGCTTGCGCTCCATGAAGCCAGCGAACGCCGCTACTTGTTGTCGCATCATCGGGCAACCCCCAGCATGTCCTCGAGCATGGCACGCGAATCCTCGGTCAGTTCGAGGTAGCGAGCGTTACGCAGCCCGGCAACGGCACGATGAGCCGCCGCCACGCATTCGGTGAGGTTGCGCCCGTCCGCGATCGCTCGCTCGAATGCGTTCGCCCACACCATGCGCTCTCCGTTGCTCATGTTCATGGCGCGGCCTCAACGAAGTTGACGGCCTCGCGGCGAAGCTCGAGTTGGGCGCCGCGCAACAGGGCCGCGCGGGTGTCGTCCACCGGCGGGACCGTGAGCGACCTGGAAATCTCCATGGCTTGCCCGTGGAGGCGCGCGAACGTGTGCGCCGCGTGCCACGCCCAGAGCGCCGTCCCGGACCAGCCCTCGCAAGATGGAGGGTCGCCATCGCCCGTGCATTCGAGCCACGCCAAGTACCAGCACGTGCGTTCCTCGTTCACCTGTTCCGCCAGGAGCTCCGTGAACCGCTGGCGCACCTCCTCGAACGGCTTGCGCTCCTTCGCCGCAGACTCGTCGGCGTGGGTGCGGCCGGACTCGTCGTCTTCGTCGAGCTCGGCGATCTCGTCGGCGTGCTTGGCCGCGACGTCGGCCAGGCGTTCGTCGAGGTACGCATGCGCGTCGCCGATGTAGAACTCCCTGGCCGGCGACCCGGCTACCGCGCGCAGCTTGCTGAGGAAGTAGTCGGGGTACCGCTCGTCCTTGTGGCCCTGGTCCAAGAACCAGCGCAGCGAGTTCTGATCGCCGTGGACGAACGTGTACTCCCCGAGGTCTCCCCACATCACGACGAGCCCCGGATACACGTACACGCGGAACGCGTGGCATCCATGGGCGGGGTTCCGGCACCTCCACGATCGGGTCTTCACGTCGTAGGTCAGCGCGAACCCCTCGAACGACTTCTGGGCCAGGTGGCCGATGGTCGCCGCGACGTCGACGGAGCGCTCCTCGCGGCTCACAGTGGCGCCTCGGCGATCGCGATGGCGTGGTCGACCTGCTCTTGCGCCAGTTCGATCTCGACGGCGCTACCGCCGAGCCCGAGGCTGGCCTTCAAGAGTGAGAACTTGATTTTGTGGAGCTGGATCCCGACCTCGACGATGCGGGCGTTGACCTTGGTCTGGAGGTCTTCGGCGCGTTCGGTGGGCGACATCCCATCGGGGCGGATCAAGTGGATCTCGGCCCGGTCGAACGGGAACACGCAGCCCGTGAACTGCATGGCGACGTAGTTCTTAGCCCGGGTCTGGTCGGCCCGCGCGGCGAGCGCGTACAGCATCGCCCCGACCGCCTCGTAGGCGGCGACGGCGATCTGCTCCTTCGTCGCATCGGGTGGAGCGAGCGGTGGGACGGAGTCGAGCGGGTCGGTGGTCTTGTCGGTCATGTTGAGGTCGCTTTCTGCCCCTGGGGCTTCATCGCTGGATGGTGGATATCGGCTTGAGGATCTGCTTGACGCGGAAGACCTGCTCGGACTCCCACGCTTCGCGCTCGGCGCGGATCATGATCTTGAACGGCTGGCTCGCGGCGTGCCAGCTGTTGTGGTGGACGGCGCACAAAGGGATCGTGTCGTGGTCATGGGATCGGCGATCGCCGCCCTTCACCGGAGCCCTGGCGACTCGCCCCGTGCTCCTGTGGTGCGCAACGACGATCCCACCACACGGGTGGGCCGCCGACATGAAGCGCGCAGCACACGGCAGCTGGACGACGCGCACGAGGTAGTCGCGGTCTTCACCGGCCACCGCGAAAGCTCCTTCCAGTCATCGTGGCCGACGAGTTCGGCGTCTCGAAGAGCTCGACTCGCGCGATCACCACACCGGTATCGGCCAGGAGCTCGTGAGCCTTGTCGAAGAGGAACGCGGCGAGCGTCTCCGCGGTCGGCTCCGCGGCGAACGCGAACGGCTTGCGATGCCCGTGGCGCAACGCCTGCGACGACGCGAACTCCAGGAGCTCGTGGTCGGCCTGGTTGACGAGGGTGGCGTGGTCCCACGTCGCATCGAGCCAACCGCCGACGCGCTCCTTGATGACGCCGAAGTCCACGACGCGATCGCACGCGTCGAGTCGGTCCGCCGTGCAGCTCAAGAGCGCGGCGTAGCGGTGGCCGTGGAGCGTCGCGCACTTCGACTCGTGGCGAAGCACCCGGTGTGCGCTGTCCCACTCGAGGCGCCGCGTGATGACCATGTGCTTCATGAGGTTCACCTGGACACGCACCCGACGAGGACGATCGCGCACCACACCACCGGGACGATCGCCCACAGGAACACGTGCTCCTTGGTGGCCGCGGCGATCACGGCGCGGGTGCCGCAGACCAGCAGGAGCAAGATGGTGATGAGCAACAGCGAGCTGGACATGGCTACCTCCGGCCGGCGGTCGCCGGCTCCGTGGCGTCGTCTTCCACGCGGGATGACTCGACGCCGTTGATGCGCTTGAACGAGAACAGGGCGCGCTTGCGCTTGCTCGAGGTCTTTGGTGCCGGCCGGTCGACATCGTCACCCGGCCGCCGCGCGTGGTGCGTGCGGCTCATGCGCCCTCATGCGCCCGGCGAAGACGCTTGAGCTCCGCTTTCGCCGCGTCGGCATGCACAGCGCCGGCTCGTGACAAAACACGCGAAGGGCCCGGCAGCACCGTCTTCATCGCCCAAACGTACTTGCGCTGGGCGCGGCGCATCTGCGCCCGGACCGACATGGGCATGCCCTTGGTGTTCACTTGGCCAGGTCCTTGCGCGCCTTCGCGAGCATGCCGAGGAGGGTGGCGTCGTCGCACTTCCCGAAGAACAGCTTGAACGCGGCCTCGACACCGACGTAGAACGCGTCCACGGTGTGGCGCTGCTCGACGGTCAACCCGGACTTGCCGTCCTCATCGTCGATCAGCACGCGGGCCTCGTTGGCGATCTCGCCGGTGTGCTTGCCGATCGCCTTGAAGACCTGGGCGAGCTCGCGGCGCGACGGGATGAGCCCCGCGCCGTCTTCGGCGATCTTGCCGGTCGCGCGCTTGGCCGCGTCGGTCGCATCGCGGACCGTGGTCTTGCCGCCGGTCTTGGCCTTCTCGCGCACGTGGGCGAGCGCCTTGTTCTGGGCCTCGCTGGACTTCGCCGTCTGGACGAGCGCGATCCCGGCGGTCGCCGACATCTCGCCGGCCGACACCGCGGCCTTGACGTCTGGGGTCGCGGTGTCGTCGTACGCCAGGAGCTGGCGGAAGTACTCGAGGTCGAGGCCGAACGTCACGGCCGCGTCGGCCTCGGACACCCCGCGCTCCATGAACCTCTTCGCCTTCTCGAGCTTGACGAGCGGGCCATCGTCCTCGCGGACCTCGTTGGCCGCGATCATGATCCCCATGAGGTTGGTTCCGGTCGCGCGCTGGGTCACGCACTGGACCGAGATCCGCGGCTCACCGCGCTTGGCGCGCAAGAGGTTCGCGCGACGGGCCCTACGCACACGTCCACGACCATCGACGACGCACGGGAGACCGGTCACCGGGTCCTTGGACACCACCACCGGCTCGATCACACCGTAGCAGTCGATATTGGCCACCTGCTCGTCGGTAATCGCCTTGAGCAAGCGCTCGTCCCACAGGTCGTGCTCACCCTTTTTGTGGGCGGTGTCGAGCGGTCCTCGCTCACCAGCCGGGAGGATGGCACCGCCGATGATGCACAGATCCTCCGGGAAGAAGACGGGGGCCGAGGTGTAGTTGGTATCGAACGCTTTCTTGCTGGACATGGTCGGTGCTTTCTGCCGGGCGTGGCCCGGCGACTACGTGAGCTTGTCGGGGATCGGTTGGTCGGGGGTGATGGCCTGGCGAGCGAAGTACTCGTTGAGCGCGATGGTGACGATGGCGGTTTCGTCGAGGTGCCGGCGTTCGGCCTCGTCGGCAATTTTACGCTTGAGTGCTGGGTCGATACGCTGGCTAAGTCTGGCGGTTTTCGACGGTCGAGTCACGGGGTCGGTCTTTCCCGGTCGGTCGGTGCGTTTCCCGTTGTGTGTTCGTTGTACGCCCGACCATCTCAGATGTCAACCCGTTGTGTGTACGTTTTGTAACCTGCTGAATTTTCAGCGCCTCTCGTTCGGTGGTACGAACTGCATCCCGCACGCAAGGATGAAGTCCCGTTCGTCTGGGGTCGCGAGCTCCTGGCCGTTCGTCGCGACGGCGAGGGAGACGAGCCGCCCGCCCTCGCACTTCAACATCCGCGCATGCGCCGCGGTGACGAGCTTTTGGGCGTACTCGGCGGGCCCGGTTCGGATCGCGAAGATCGCACCCCACTGCGCCGGTGGCCGGACGCAGAACAAGTCGATCGCCCACGGCTCTGGCTCGACGGTTCCGAGGGCGTAGTACCGCCGATCGGACAAGTCGCTGGGCTCGGGCGCGCCGAACCCGCCCTTGGACTTTCGCCATTGGAGTCGGTGTTCTCGAACTCGAAGTCGCACGGTCTCGTTGAGGAGGTCGAACCCAATCCCGCCGAACAGGTCGGGCTGGTGCTTGGCCACGCACACGATCTCGATGTCCTTGACATCGGGGGCGCCCCGTCGGATCGACCCGGCGATCTCGATCCTCGTGCAGCCGTCGCGGAGCATCCCGGCGACCGCCTCGGCTGCACGCATCGCGATCGCGAACGGCCGGCGCATCACGAAGCTCATGCGCCACCGTCGCGGTGATCGCCGACGTACCGCATGCACTCGATCCCGGCACGCACGGCCGATGCCTCGGCTCGGTCGAAGTCGCGCGAGGCTCCGCGGCGGCCTGGGTCGTTGACTCGCTTGTCGAGGTGTGCGAGCCGCCGCTCGAGGGTCGCGATCTTGTCTCTCAGTCCTGGAATCCGTGGCATCGAGTCGGTGGCGTCCATTGGCGTCCTTTCACTCTGGGTCGGGGTCGGCGCTCATCGCGAAGTCGAGCGCTTGATCAAGCATCTCGTGGTCGGTGCCCTCGGTTCGGTGGATCCGCTCTCGCCATTCCCCGAGCGCCTCGTACTTGCCGCGATCCACCATGGTCATCACCACCCGGAGATCTTCCTCCATGGCCCGGTGATGCGGCTCGAGGAGGAGGTTGCGCTCGGGCTCGGTCATGGCTTCGAGCGAGACCACGGATGGACACAAGAGCCGGAGGTACAGTCCGCGCAGCCACCGCCACGCGGTGGCGTCGAGTCCGTCGGCGTCGTCGGCCATGACCTACCTTGTACCATAGAGGTCCGGCCGCGCTTGCCGCGCGAACGCCCCCCACCATGTGGCGATCCCGTACACGTCGCAGAACGCCTCGCGATGCGGTGCGAGCTCGGACGCGCTCGCGACGGCCGCGGCGCCCAGGTGCTTCTCGGCGTGCGCCTTGGCGATCGCCTTGCGCTCGTCGCGCCCGGTCCCGCGCCCGGTCTTGCCGGTGATCGCGGACAACCAGGCCCCTGGGAGCACGAAGACGACGTCGAACCCGGTGGCCTTGGTGATCGCCGACAACGCGCCGATCACGCCCCCAGCGTACCTCGCCAGGGCGATGTCGGTGGCCGCGTTGCCGCGACCTCCGGCGAACGACTCCTCGATCACGACGAGGAACCGCCGCGGCACGAGCGCGATCGCCGCCCGCAGCTCCGCGAGGCCCGCGAACGCGCGGAACGGGAACACCGCGATCGGCGCGGGCGGCTTGCCCTCCCAGGTCGGCACGGCCGGAAACAGGCACGCGAGCCCGCGCGAGCCCGGATCGACCACGAGAACCATGTCGTCCCGGGCGACCAGCTGCGCGACGTTCTCGCGATCACCCTTGCGGAACGGCCGCACGATCGGGCCAGCTCCGGCCTTCACGGCGCCCTCGCTACGCGCGACACCTGACCGCGGGACGTGACGACCTCGCCGATCCAGTCGTAGGCCGGGCTGCCGAGAGACGTCGACGCGATCGCCATCGCACGATCGGTGGTGTCGGCCGACACCGAGAACAGCAGCGCGCACCGAACGGGGCGATCCACCGTTGGCGTCGGTTCGCTGAAGATGTCGGCCCCGCAGACGACGGCGGGCGTCTTCGTGACGTCCAGGACCAGGACCGCATGTGCGGTGTACATCATTCCCATGGGAGCTTCCTTTGTTCCCGCGTTCCAACGCTGCGCTCAAGCGGACTCGCAACCTCGATCCCGGGCTCGACGAGCTTGCTCCACACGAGCCAGGCGCAGGTCACGGAATCGGTCTTGCCGTCGCCGGTGAACGAGATCCTCGGCAGCACGATCTGCCGGGTTGGTGGACGGCGAGATAGAAGATGCGCGCGCTGCTCGGTGGGCTCGAGGAACGAGAGCCGGAGCAAGAACGCGACGCCCTCGGTCGCGAAGTCGAGCGCGCACGTGAGGATCTGATGCGCTAGGTTGAACGGCGGGTTGGTGACCACCCACGGGACGCGCGGGAACACCCCCCAGGCGGCCGGCGTTGCCGCGTTGAGGTGGTAGGTTGCCGCGCGGCTCTCGTCGACGTCGTTGGTCCACGCGACGTCTTCGCGGCCGGCGATCAGGTCACCGGTCCCCACGCACGGCTCGGCCACGTCGTGGATGAGCTCGAGGCGACGGTACAGCGCGCGGGCCGCCCACACGGGCGTCGGCTTGCCGCCGATGATCGGCTTGGCACCGCCACCGGTCGGATAGAAGTCGTTCGCGCGCCTAGTCATCGGGGATGTTCGCCTTGAAGGGCCGCATCGGGTTCTTGGCCTTTGCCGGCTCTCGGTGGGATGTCGGCTCGAACATCGTGTTCTTCTCTTCGCCGGTGAGCCACCGGGGCGTCACGTCGAACCGCCCAGCCGCCTCGGCGCACCACAAGAGTAGCTCGTCGGTGGCCTCGGGGGCTACTCGGATGTTGACCTTCCACTCCTGCATGATGTGATTGACGATCTCGGTGCACCACTCGCCGAGCTCCTCGTCGGTGCAGTTCTCGTCGGCCAGGATCGCGTCGGCCCGTCGCCATGAGACCACCGCGACCTCGATCGCTTTGGCGGCCTTGTCGCGGTGGTCGCGGTTCGCCCGGGACCAGGCGTAGAGGTCCGCCTTGATCCCCGCGTCGGCCGGGACCTTCGACACCGAGAGGCGCCGCATCCCGGCCTCGTCATCGGGGACGTGCACGGGGACGTGCTGGTAGCCGGCTCGGCCGGGCCATTCGCCATCCCGGATGGTCACGACCTGCATCTCGATGAGGCCGCGAACCTCTTGGACGGGGTCGCCGCTGTTGGCGTTCTTGAACGCCCGGTAGAACTCCGCGCCAACCAGCCGGGCGGCAGCCGCGACGTTCTCCATCGGGTGCACCGCGTTGTCGTCTCGGACGTTGGGCGTGTCGTCGGTGTCGTCGGTGTCGGTCATTGGTCACCTCGCTTTGCCATGAGTGCTTGTAGGTCGCGGGCGTGCGCGTCGTACTCGGTTGTCCGGCCGTCACGCTTGAGCTGCGCCATCGTCCGCCGGAGCGCCGAGATCTGCTCCTCGATCCCTCCGGTCGAGACCTCCTCCACGATGATCGCGCCGGTGGTCTTCTCCCCCCGCTGGATGAAGTCCTCGAGCTTCGTCCCGTTGCGGCACACGAGCTCGATGTCGTCGTAGCGCTTGCCGTCGGTCTCGAATGCACCGTGCTTGGCGCCGTCGATCGCCTTGCGGATCTCACCGGCGCTGTACCCCTCGCGAAGCCGCGCCATGAGCTTGGTGAGCCGCTCCGAGGTCGGCTTGGCCGTCGGGTGGCCGCATTCTCGCTGCCAGTACCGAAACAGCTCCATCGCCGTGACCTTGCGGCCTTGGTCCAGGTCCAGCTTGACCGGCGGTGGCGCGATCCCCGGCAAGGACCGCTGGGCGTCGAGCCCGCGCGCCAGGGCCCGGATGATGTCGTGGGCCTCGGCTGCGTTGCCCGAGGCTACGCACCCGATCGCCCGCGCGAGCTCGCCGATGATCTGTTGCTGGTCGGTCGCCATGTCACCCCGAAAAAGTGGAACCCGTCTCTCCGGGCTGTCACGCCTGGTTATCGTCGGCGTTCACGTCCGCCCACTACTGCGCGGTCGCGAACCTGGTCTATGACCTTGGCCCGGTTTGAGGCCGGCGCTGGCATGGGGAGTCGAACCCCACGCCAGCCGTCTCAGAACGGGATGTCGTCGTCGCTCGGTGGCGGGACGTCGCCATCGGGCAGGCCCTCGCCGTCGACGCCATCACCGCCACCGCCGAACTGCTGGTTCTCGGCGTAGTCGACAAGCCACGTGTCCATCACGCGGCGCTCGAAGTCGGTGATCTCTTTGCCGAGGTACCGGGCGATCCCGTTGTTGATGTACTGGCCGTTGACCTCGCGCGACACCCGCGCCTTGAACGGCTTATTGGCCAGGGCGTCACGGATCTCGCTGTCGCGATCAAGGTCGAACGCGCCGGCCCCACATTGCTCGGCGAGCATCGAGAGCCGGAACATCGCCCCGGAGTTGCCGAGGTCGAGCGACAACGAGTCGAAGAACGTCTTCCCCTTGGCCGGGCCGTGGATGACCTTGAACAGGGTGCGCAGGTACGGCTTGCCGGACGACTTGCCGGACTTGCGCGAGAACGACTTGATGATGAGCAGGTAGTCACCGGCGGGAACCCCGGAGTCTGAATCGGGGGCCGTCTTGTGCTGGCTCGGATCGAAGGTTGCCATTGGATGATCTCCGTGCGGTTGAGCGGTTGAGCGTTACGCGGTTGCGTCGGTCTTGGTCTTCGGGGTCTTGGCGGGCTTGGGGGGCGGCTCGGCGACCATCGCGGCCTGCGCGCCTGCCGAGTTGAGCTGCGCCGTGTTGGCGGCCTTCTCGGCCTCAGTGGTCTCTGGTTTCGCGGCCTCGGGCTTGGCCGCGTCGTCGGGCTTGGCCGTGTCGTCGGGCTTGGCCGTGGGTTCGGTCTTGTCGTCGGCGGCTTGCCCCGACAGATCCATCGGGATCGGCGCAACCGAGCCATCGTCGACGCCGTTGATCCGCTTCACCCACGACGAGAAGTCAGTGACCTCCGAGTCGCGGAGGGGCGGGTAGGGCTTCACCTTCATGTGGTCGGGCCCCGTGGTCGCGATCCCGTACACCATCGGACGCTGCTTCGTCTTGGGGTCCGCCGTCACCGAGCGACGGCGGTACGTGATCCCCACGACGTTGACGGCAGCCATGAGGACGTTGGGGAGCGCCTTCATCGGCATCTGGGGCCCGATCCACCGGGACTTCTCATCGCCTTCGCCGATCTCTTTGTCGGCGAGGAGGGCCAAGAACAGCACGTGCCGCGGGACGTCGCGGAACGCGCGCACGAGCTTCGCCGTGCGGTCGGCGAGCACGTTCCAGTAGCGCTCGCTGTCGACGGGCAACCCGTCCTTGCCGGTCTTCTGGGGCGACTGCTCGCGGATCTCCTTGGAGACCATGTCGGCGATGTCCGTGATGGAGTCGAGCACGATGGTGTCCGGCCACGCGTCGAGCTCGAGCACCTTGGTGCCGTCGTTGTCGAGCACCACGAACGGCTTGGCCTGGTCCCCATGCAACGCCTTGAGCACGTGGCGGTAGTCGTCGAGGGTTTCCATCACGAGGGTGCTGGGACGTGGCCGCCCCATCCGCTTCGCCGCGTCGCGCACGTTGGCGACCGCCTGGCGCTCCGAGAGGAGGATGAGCGGGTTTGGCGCCGAGACCCCGAAGTTGGTCTTGCCCGATCCGGGTTCGCCGTAGATCAATGCCTTGAGCCACACGGCGCTATTGTCTTCAAAATTCACAGGCTTCATGTCGTCCGATCGTTCCGCCGGACAAGGCCGGCTTGGTAGGTAGGTTGTTGCGCCCGGCACGGCGGGCTTGTGGTCAGTCCGGGATGTCGTTGGGGTCGTTGTTGTGGTCGGTTCCGGTTCCATCCTCCTTGTCGTCTCCGTCGTCTCCGTCATCATCGTCCTCGGGGTCGGGTGGGTTGTCGATCGTCGACGTCGACGCGGTGAACAGCCCGAGCTGCGGCGACGTGAGGGCCGCGATGCGATCGCGGATCCGGGTCTCGCACAGCTTCACCTGGTCGCGGCACGAGGACATGAGCTCCTTGCGCTCGACCCGAGACTCCTCGAGATCTTGCCAGCGCTCCTCCACGACCGTCAGCTTGACGAGCTGCTGGGACTCGCTGTTGTGGCCGACCTCCATCGCCTCCTTGAGCGCGGCGAGCTTGGCCTGGACGTTCTCGTTGCACCGCTTGCGTTCCTTGGCGGCGTACTCGCGGGTGGTTGACCACTTCGTGAAGTCGTCCATGAGGGCGCGGGCGCTCTCTATCGCGTCCTGGTCACCTGTCGCCACAGCTTCCGCCACAGCCTCGAGCGCTCGTGCTTTGATCCCCATGGTTCGGTCGGTCCTTTCGTCGGTGGTCGGTTGTATCAGGTGGTGGTGACAGTCGCGATGGCCTCCTCGGCCTCGCGGACTTCCGGGTGTGCGTGATCGAGAACGCGGAATGATGCCCTGGTCTCGGGGGTGTCGTCCAGGCACACGGTGCGATACGAGCACGCCATGGACCAGGGCATGTTGCAGTTGCCCGGATTGCGAGTTCGGGTTGCCGGGTTGTTGTCGGCCAGTCGAATCCGGGCCGCGTCAACCATGGTGTCGTTGCGCCACCGGTCGATCTCGGCTCTGGTTTTCTGGTATTCGTGCCGACCGAAGTACGGGTTGACGCGCGCGGCGAGCCCCCGCATGACCTCGAGTTGCTTCTCGGTCACTGGGATTTTCCGTGCATGCTGCTGCTCGTCGAGCGCCGCCATGTAGATCTCGGCCGTGGTGTCGATCGCCGCCACCGACACCGAGCCGTCCTTGTTGACCTTCGGCGTCGACGGCCGCTTCTTGCGGACCGCGTTGTAGGCGATCCGCCCGAGGATGGCGTTGGACGGAACCGGGGTGCCGTCCAGGAACCGCAGCAACCCGGCCGCGCGCTCCTCGATAAGGGAGTACACGTAGCCGGACGTCTGGGGGTCCATCTCGGCCCGCTTGCCGATGTCGTCCGGCATGTTGCTCACCGTCTTGTGCTCGTGCAGCTCGAGGGCGTTGTACGTCGGATCGTAGAACACCGCGTCGCGCACGCCACGGAACTCGACCCGGGTCTTGCGCCCGATCGCGTCGCGCACCCGAACCGCGAACGGGCGCTCGGCCTCCACCAGGATGAGCGACACCAGGTCGCGCCGCGAGAGCTCGAAGTAGTTCGCGAGCATGAACTTGATCATCGCCCCGGCGTCGTCGGCGAACGCCTGCAATCCCGCGTAGTCCGCATTGGGATCGTGTTCCACGACCTCCTGGATCCAGGCGAACACCCGGGCGTCTACGTCGGCCGTCGACGCGGCATGCTGGCGAGCCAGCCTCTGGTCCGCCGTGAGCCCGTCAACCCCTTTCCACCCAGCAAGGAGCCCAGCGCTCATCCCGCGGTGGAAGATGTCGCCGATGGCGAGGGCCTTGCCGGTAACCTTGGGGCGCAACCGCTGCCGGTAGGCGAAGTCATGCTTCTGGGGGCAGTCGCGGAAGGTCTGCACCTCGGACGTGGTGACCACGGTCAAGGCGGACGAGCGCCGCGTTTTGCGTGCTGGCTTGGCGTCTGCGGCCTCCGGCGGGATCTCGGCGGTCGACACAGGGGGCTGTTGGTCTGATGGCTGCTCGGTCACGACGTGCTCCAGAGAACGTAGATGCTGAATGGCGGGAGGATGGCCCGTACGGCCATCGGGATCTTCTCGTACTTCGTGGCGGCTTCCACGAGCTGCTCGGGGGTGAACGCGATCGCCGTGAGCCGGGTCAACTCGAAATGGTCGCTCTCGTCGAACTCGTGGAGCTCGACACCGACATACGCCGACGGGACATCGGATGCGCCGTGGTAGTTCTTCTCCCACCCGTGCTCGTCGCTATCGTCCTCCAGGACCGTGGCACCCGAACCGGCGTGCTGTCCGCACCGAAAGGCAACCCCAGCAGCTGGTGAACTTCGCCGAGCCACTGGGCGCCGTCGACACTCGAGTCGAACGAGCCATCGTTGTAGGACCAGACCGTCTTGGCGACTCCGGTCTTGCGCCGTGGGGTGTATGTGATGCTCATTGATTTCTCGTCGATTGGGCAGTTGATGTCATCTATCCAGCTCATCAGATCGCGAAGACCGCCGACACCTTCGACGTGTCGCCCGACTCGACATCCTCGGAGTGGAGGAACACGACGTCGTCCGACTCATCCTTGAGGATGGCGTCCGGCTCGCACCCGATCGCAACCGTGTACAGGTGGCCACCGCGGCCCTTGATGCGCTTGATCTGCGCAGCCTGGGCCTCGTAGTCGCCGGACTGGCCGTCGGTCACGAGGATCACATCCGCACGCTTCCACGGGCCCTCGTTGCGCTCCATGACGTTCGCGCACTCGGTCAGGGCCGCGCCGATGGACGTCCCGCCACCGGTGAAGTACGTCACCGCGTCGGCGATGGCCTTGAGGTCGATCTTGCGGGCGTCCGGGAACGCGTCAACGCGCGTCACGCGGCCGTCGAAGTGGACCAAGTACACCGCCCGGTTCTGCCGCGCTGCGATCTCGAGAAGCCCGAACATGACCGCCTTGGCCCACTCGTCGGGGGCGCCCGACATCGAGCCGGACTCGTCGACGGCCAGGATGATCGGGCCCTCGGACTTCTTCTCCTTGCCGCGCATGTCGTACTGGAGGGCCGCGCGCTCACCGAGCTTGCGGAACAATAGCGCCTCGGTGGTGTCGTCGGCCAGCATGCCGATCTCGACGGGAAGGAGCCGGGTGACGTTGTCGCCCTGCGTGACGTCGCAGATCTCCTCCTGCCCGATCTTGGCCTTGGTCCGCTGCTTGTACACCGCGGCGGCCTTCATGCGGCCTGCCAGCGCGGCGACCCGGCGCAGCTTCGTGTTCTTGAGGAGCTCGTTTCGCAGCTGCGCCGGGGGGACTGACGTGCGCGACGCGAGCCCCGTGCCCTCACCGCCGCACATACCGGCCATGGCCGAGTCCATCTCGTCGATGGCCTTCTGGGCCGCCATCGCGCCACCGCGCATGGCGGACCGGATGCTCGCTTGCTTGATGGCGAGGTGCTTGGTCGCCGCACCGACGGCCTGCATGGCCGACTGGTGGGCCTTCTGGAGCGACGCCATCTTGCGCAAGTGCTGGGGCGTGGTCTTGCCGGCCTCCATCAAGGACTTCACGAGCTCGAGCTCGTCGGCGATCTTCTGGGGGTCCTCGGCCGGGGGCGTGACCTGCTCTGCCACGACCTTGAGGGCTTCGCCGGCCGCAATCCCGCACGCCCAGGCGTCGCGTTGCGCGCGCTGCTGGAGGGCGCGCCATTCCGGGAGCGACTCGGCGGTCTCGTGGAGCTTCTCGACCCACTCAGAACCATCCGGGCGCTCCTCGTGCTTCAGATCCTTGTGCGCCACCGAGCCGTAGAGCTTACTGAAGACCTCGCGGGCGAATCCCGCCCACGCAGCGCCGGGGTGGCGCGCCAGGGCTTCGCCGAACGAGCCGCCCTCTTTGGCTTCACCGGCCGCCACGTAGCGATCCCACTTCGGCACGGGAATGGTTGCGTCGGCTCCGTTCTTGAGTTCACCGACCACGTCAGGCTTGGGAGCGGCGGTAGGCTTGGATTGCGCGGGGGTCATGTTGGGGTCCTTTCGTGCCGGGTGCACCCGGCACGGATGGTAATACCATCATCGTGCGTACGACGTCAACCCGTTGTGTGTACGTATTTGGGTGGAGCGGACGGGGATCGAACCCGCCGAGCCGGTTCATCACGCTGCACTTTGGAGGGTGGTAAGCGCAGGGGTCACCGGCGAAGCCCAGCTGCTTCTCGCCCCACGGGCCACGGCTTGACCGTGGAGGAACGCGCGGGGATGTCGCGCGTCCGGTGGGTGGGCTAGAGGCCGAGGGCCTTGGCGGCCTGCTCGCGCAGGTTCTTGTACTTGCGGTCGAGCTCGGCGCCGATGGCGTCGATCTTCGCCTTGATGGTGGGCTTGCCGGCCTTGCCCAGCTGGCCGATCTTCTCCTGGGCCTTCTTCATCTCCCGGGTCACGCCCGTCACGCGCTGGGCGAACTCCGGGGTGTCGATCGCCGGCAGCTCCTGCATCAGCTGGGCGATCGCGTCGAACGCTTCCTGGGCCTCGGCGAGTTCCGCCGACGCGTAGCGCGCGACCTTCTGGGAGATCACCGACTGCTGGTCGGGGAGGTCCCACAGCACATGAGCCAGGATCGGGAACACGTCGGGGGTGACCTCGGTGGCGCCCTCGAGCCACGCGGTGGCGCGGAGGATCTTGGCGGCCTTGCGCCACCGACGATCGGACACCACACACCCCGCACCGTTGAGCTCCGCGCGGAGCTTGAACAACTCCTCGATGGTGGAGGTCGGGATGGTGACGCTCGCGGCCTCGGCCTGCGCCGCGGCGAGCTCGGCGAGGTCCAGGGTGGTCGTGATCGTGGGCTCGTCGCCGACCAGCAGCCGCTCGAACGAGTCCTGGGTGCGGGTGTAACCGGTCCAGAACCGGAGCAAGAACCGGTCGAACAGCGCGGCGAGCTCCGGTCCTTCGGGTAGCTCGTTGGACGCCCCCACCAGGGTCTCGAGTGGCGTCGACGTCCGCGCGCCGTCGTTGTCGAACGCGCGCTCGTTGAGGATGGTGAGCAGCGAGTTGAGGATGGCCGAGTTCGCCTTGAAGATCTCATCCAAGAACCCGACGTGGGCCTCGGGCAGCTTGGCGGTGGTCACGCGGCGGAACTTGTCCTCCTTCATCCCGGACAGCGACACCGCGCCGAACACCTCTTCGGGGACGGAAAACCGGGTGAGCAGCCGCTCGAAGTACTCGCCACCTTGGATGGCCTTGCACACGGTCTGCGCCAGCGCGGACTTGCCGGTTCCGGCCGGGCCGAGGAGGAGGACGTGTTCACGGGCCACGAGGGCGATCATCAGGCCGCGGATCTCCCGCTCGCGCTCGGCGAACGTGGCGTTCAGCTCGCTCTCGATGTCGTGGAGCTTCTGGCATGCGGTGGCGGCAACCGGATCCACCAGCCTGACGGAGGCGGTGGCATCGGGGCGGGACTTCGGAGCGAGGGCAGCTGCGGCAGTGGGCTTGGTCATGGTCGGTCGGTCCTTGGTATCTGGTCGGTTAGAATGTGCGTGCGTTGGATGTACGTTGTAGACCGGGCGATAGTTTCTGGTCAAGCCCGGGTTCGGGGTTTTTTAGGCCGCGGCAGCCGCGTCCTCGGAGCCGAGGACCGAGTCGCGGAACGAGTTCCGTGCGTCGGTGATCACGCGGCGCAGCTCGGTGACCTGGTCGCCGAGGATGTCGGCGTACAAGCCGGCCTGACCGTCGAGGTCGTGGAACCGCTTGATGCGGGCGTTGATGGACCGAGCCGTGAGCTCGTCGCCCTTCGACGACGCGAACGCCTTGCATTCCTCCACCAGCGTGGAGACCTTGTCGAGGAACGCCGCGCGCGCATCGCGCCGGGACTGTACCAGGTTCGCATCGTTGGTGGCGATGGACCAGGTCGAGATGTCCACCCCGGCATGGTCGGCCATGAACTGCTTGAGCTCGCCGAGCTGGGCGAGGTTGGCCGCCGGCACGAAGTACACGCCCGGTCGGAGCGACAACCCGCCGAGGATCTGCACCGCCTTCATGAGCGCCTCGGAGCACTCTTGGGTGCGGATGTTGCCGAGCATGTCGTTGTACTCCGAGACCATGTCGGCGATCACCGCGTCGCGGGCGTCGTCTTGGTCCACGTCCGACGCGGTGACGATCTGCGGCGACGGTGCGTGCTGGCTGCGATCGACCATGACGCGGGCCTCTTCCAGGTACCGGACGCGCGCGTCTTCACCGGGGATGGCGACGTCGCGGCGCATGAGCACCGCGTAGACCGCGTGGCTGTTCTTCTCCTTCAGCTGGATCCGCGCGGGCTGGACGTCCTTGCCTTGACGGCGGGACGCCACACCGGCCGCCATGTTGAGGCACGCCTCGGCCTTGGGGTCTTTCCCGACGGCCTCCCCGAGGCCCATGCGCTCGAACTCGGAGCGAAACGTAGAGCGCGGGATCCTCACGTCGTTGATGCCACTCCAGTACACGAGCGCGCCGAGCGGGCGCGTTCCGGTGGCGAGGTGGGACTTGAGGTCGGCGAGGTTGTTGATGCTGGGGGTCATGGTCGGTCCTTTCAGTACGTGATGTCGGGGGCGGTGTTGCGGATGGGGCCGATCGCCGGGTTGCGGAGGTGCATCACGGCGAACGGCGCGGCCGTGTCGCGGTAGTAGATGAACCGGTTGTACTCGCCGGATGCGAACATGGCGCGCACGTCGGCCTCGCGCTCTTCCTCGGTTGCGTAGCCGCGGGTGTTGCTGGTGATCCGGATCATCGGCGACCGTCCATCTCGCGCTCCCACGCCGCCTCGTCGATGCCATCTTCGCCGTCGATGCGGAACCTCGGCTTGCGGGTGCCACGGGCCTTGAGCGCCAGGCTCGGACCGGTCCGCTTCGCGCCGCACTTCGTACACGTGCCGTCGTCGTTGATGTTGTGTTGTCCAGGGTTACACATGGTCGATCCTCTTCCCGTAGCGCTCGGACGCCATGCAGCCCTCGCAGCACGATGCGACGTGGCGCCCGAGACTGCACCGGACATCGCCGTTGCACTCAGCGGCGAATTCCTTGAGCTCCGAATCCGTGAACGCGCGCTTGCACACCGTGCAGGCCGGCTTGATGCCAGCGGTGGCATGCACGAACGGGCAAGCCATGGGGGCGAGCACGGTGGCAGGCGCAACCGAGCGGGGGGCGGCAACGATGATCCGGCGTCGGGGCCGGCCGTTTGCGTTCGTGTCCATGCATCGTGTGTACAACGTACATCCGTCCCCAACAAGCCGTTCTTGAAACTATTCCACAACCCCCCTTGCCGCCAGCGATTCGGGATCCTGCCGATCCCCGGACATGGCATGCCCCTTTGTCACCGCCCATGGGGTCCGTGGGACGTTGACCCGGATGGCTTATCCATCACCCGGTTATGGATCCCATGATCACCGGTGGGAACCGGCCGGCGGGAGGCCCCGCCGGGCTGCACCGCGATTCAGCCCGCCGTAGGGGTTGGACATCCCGCGATGGGATGCCCCGAGGTCGGCGTACGACAAGCCGACGAGCTGTAGCGCGTATGTCGCCCCGATGCACGAGTCCAGGGGCATGCCAGCCCCCCTCGCCAAGAAATGACCACGTGGAGGCGCCGGTCAACCAGACCGGAACGGGTGACGCTGGGGACGTCGACTGATGCCTCGGCTCGATGCACGTCGCCATCGGATGACTCCGAGGGCGGACGGGCCGCTATGAACAGGCATGCGCTCATTGGCGGGAGCATCGCGAGCGTAAGTGTCTGTTATGCCTTGTGTCAATGGCGCACGTGTCCATCGCGCACAACGGTCGCCATTGTCACACCTCGCCAAAAAGCCGAACGCCACATCGGGATTGATGCGGCGTTCGGTTGTCGGCGATCGGCTCCCGCCAAGAAGGCGACCTGACACTCCGACTGTGCACACGACGGGCGAACAAGTCAACCCCGGAAACCAACAAGCCCCACCGGAGAATCCGATGGGGCTCGAGGGCCGTGGCTGCCGACCGACCAGGGTTTACAGCCGCGACATGGCAACCATGCCTGTGCTCCCTGCCGACGTCAAGCAAGTCAGTATCGAATCCCGATCCGGGACGCGTCCCACGCCTCGGGGATGGGGGAGCCATCGCCGAGGCGGAACCCGGGGCCCCCGTCGGTGAGGCCGAGCTCGGCCATCAACGGGATGGCGACTCCTTTCCAGATCGCCGAGCCCGGGTCGTTCTTGCGATCGGAGCTCGACTGGCGGTGAGCCACCAGCGCATGGAGTCGGCCGCCGTGGTGGGCGATCTCGGAGCCGATCCACCGGATCGCATCGGCGAGCGCGGCGAGCTGCTCGGTGGTCGGCACCATCTCGACCTCGCGGATCGGCGTCGTGGGATCGTCCCACACGGTCTTCGGATCGCCCTCGACACCGGCGAACAGCCCATCGACTTCGATCGAGATGGTCTGCGCGTTCCACCCGTTGGCCGCCGCAACGACGGTGTCCAGCGAGTGCAGCCACAAGATCTTGCCCGACCGGGTGATCCCGAGGTGCGCGCCGACCGTGTCCCACCGCTCCACGCGCTCGCCGAGCACGCATGCGGTCTGGTGCAGGCAAACCCCGGTGGTCTTCTCCCACGGTCGGCCGTAGACCTTCCATTCGGCCTTCGGGCCGTGCGCCTGCGCGGCGAAGTCGCGGCGATCGACGAGCCCCGCCGGCATGTCGGAGATCGTCGCGATCGGCCGCGTCACCCTCGTGGACAGGAGCGGCTTGGTCTCCTGGTACTCCACCGTTGCCGCGGGCTGACCCGGGATCGACAACAGCCCCGGTGAGGTCTTGGGCTGGAGGAACGAGAGCAGCTCGAGGATCCACCGGAACCTCGAGATGAAGTTGTCGTCCTTCGTCGACGGGGTGAGCGCCACGAAGGTCGACACCAGCCCCCAGAGCGCGATCAGCAGGGCGGTAATGTTCGGCAGAGTGATTGACATGCCGGGAAGACTACTACAGTCGGAAGCCCACAACACGGCATTTGAGCTGCGCTCCAGCATTCGTGACCTGTGTCAACAGTCCATTCGGCAGCGCGATAACTACCCCCGACGCGTCGCGCGTCTCGATCTTGAAGTCGAGTGTTCCGAAGCCCGACACCAGAGCACCAGATGCCAGGACCACACACAACTCCTGATACGACTCCTGGATCAAGGGGTTGAGTAGGACATTGCCATACGTGCGCGCGTCCGCCGCGACGGCTGCCCCTGCTGGCGTCGGCGTGACGAGCAAGAGGCCGTTCACACCACCGGCGGTCTGGGATGGCGTCTTGGTCTTCATGCCGAACTGCACGACCGCCTGGTTGACCAGGTTGATCGGCAGGAGCTGAGCGGTCGTGACCGTCGCGACCTGCACGGCGCCGAGCGTCGACGGATCGACGACGTGCGTGGCCTGTGGGCTCTCGAGCCGGACGTCGCCGGACGCGGAGATCACGATCGGTTCCCAGCTGGTGCCGCTCGTGGCGCGGAGCAACACCCCGACGCAGACCGCCGCGCCGATCGCGATGCTTGAACCGCCGAACGGCGCGACGCACCCGAGCGCGATGCTGTTGCGCCCGTCGTGCCGCGGCGCAGACGCGGAGATCAGCACCACGCAGTTGGACACGATCGGCTCATCGGGGTCGGCCCGAGCCGCCTGGAGCGCGTTGCCGCACTGACCCCCGATCGGCGACGGCGCCAGGTACACGTAGTGCCAGACCCCCAGGGTCGGCGAAGCGCCGCCGGCCACCAAGGCATTGAGGCTCGTCTCGGCGTCGACGGTGTGCGCATGGAGCATCACGCCGTCGACGATCGCGGTGAAGTCGAACTCGCCGAAGTTGGAGCTCACCGTCGACAACCGACGGGAGAGAACCCGGGCGACCCCATGGCCGCCCCCGTCCTCTTCGTTCTCCGTCCGATCGAAAGCGACCTGGCTCGATGCACGCAGGTCGACCACGAGCCCCGTGACGGGAAGCGTGGTTCCGGTGGTCGGGATCACGAAGCCGTAGAGCGGCACCCACCCGGCAGTCGGCGACGGGATCGCCGAGCCGGTCCCGGTGATGATCTGGAACACCAGGCGCTTGAGCTTGCGCTTGAGCACGGTCTGGGGCGCGTAGGTCCGGGTCACCGGGACGGTCAAGATGTCGCGGGTCTCGCTGATGTCGACGTTCTCGATCCGGCACTGCAACAGGTGCCACAGGTTGTCAGCCGCCGGCAACGCCACGGCCGCCGGCGCCAGGTTGAGCCCGAGCCGATATGTCGAGTCGTCGACGCCCGGAGCTTCGAGGCCGAAATCGGCGCCCACGACCCCGGCGTTGATCGTGAGCTGGCGAGGACCGGCCGTGATCGATCCGATGTCCAACCCCCACACGCGAGTCCGCGAGGCCATCTTGAACAAGTCGAAGTCGTTCGCCCCGATGCCCTGGCTCCCGAGGAACGTCGGCGAGCCGAACAGAGACCGCATGGCCTCGGCGATCGAGCGGCCGAACAGGGTGTCTCGGAGCTGCTCGTCGTCTGCGAGCGCGCGCTCGAGGGGATTGGTGAACGTGGCATCGAAGGATGTGGTCATGGTCGGGGGTCTTTCATGGCACGGGCGGCTCGATCGCGACGGCCCACGGGGTGCCGGCGCCCTTCGAGCCGATGATCGTGGTGGTCAACGCGGAGAGGACGGCCGTCAGGCCCGGCTCGGGTGGCAGGAGCAGCCCGTTGATCACGACGATGAACCCGATCGCGCCGGGCCCCGCGCCGAGGCCGGCCACATAGAACGTGCGCTCACGGTACGCGAACGGATCCGAGTACGCGGAGTCCACCGTATGGCTGCCGTCGTCGAAGAAGAACCCGACGTCCTGCTCGAAGACCTCGATGAACTGGAACGGGATCCCGAGGGGCTCGAGCACAACCTGGATCGCCCGGATCAGCGCGTTCGGCGTGATCGCCTCGGGCAGCACGGCCACCCGGCCGCGGAAGTCCTCGTCGTCTTCACCGACGGCTCGCCCGATCTCGGTGCGCTCGTGCGCGAGCATGTCGAGCTCACCGCTCCGGCCGCCGGTGGTGCCGTCGACGAACACGATCCGCGTGTCGAGGGCCGTCTGGAAGTCGACCACCTCGCCGGTGCCAGCGCCCTGCGATACGAGGGCGTCGGCCGTGTGATCGACGTGGGCCTCCGTCGGCGAGCTCACGAACAGCCGCCGCGCGTAGGCGCCCCGGTTGGGGCCGCTGGTGAACCGCCACAGCATCCCGTTCATCGTCGGCAGGAGCTGATCGCCGTTCGTGATGTCGACGGTGAGCAAGTCGTCGGCGCTGTCGAAGCTCTCGACGGCGAACGTCCCACCGCGCTTGTCGGCGAACTTACCCTCGGTCCCCGGCGGTACGTTGCCCTGGAACCCGGGCCGCGCACACCGGACGTTGACCATGGTGGGGCCTTCGGTCCCCGAGGGGATGGTGATGTCACCGACCACCTCGAACACCGGGGCGTCTTCGTCCTCGCCGTTGACCCCGAAGAACTGCGCGACGATCTGATCGCCGTCGTCGAGCGGCAACGGGCCACCGACGACGATCCCGCGGTAGATCGCCACCTGGCCGGTCGCGACCTTCGCCCCCGAGGCCGGGGGGGCGAGCTGAGAGCTGTGGGGCTTCAGGTAGAGGGCTTGCGTGCTCGTGAGGACGGCCTCGGAGGCCCGCGCCAGGACCGCGGCGAGCGCGGCGATCGGGTCGAGCCCGCGTCCGTCGTTCTCGTTCTCGAGCGGCTCGGTGTAGCCGGGATCCATGTCTCGGCGCCAGACCGCGAGCAAGTCGTCCTTGGTGAGGCCGGCGCTCATGAGTTGGTCACCAGGTCCGAGGCGGTCCGAAGGACTTGGCCGCTCCCAGGGAGCGGGATGATGTCGCCGGCCGGTACCGTGACGCCATCGTCTGGAACCACGACGCCATCCACCGAGCGCGCGATCTCGAACAGCATCGAGCGCCGAAGGGGCTCTTGCGGAGCCAGCTGGTTCACCCGCGCCACCGTGGTCTGGCGGACCTGATCGAACGCGATGATCGTGTCGACCCCGGTCTCGAACGCGAGGTGGTACGTGATGGTCTGGAACACCGGAGCCCCACCGACCACGATCGTGGGGATCCCGCCACCCCGGTACTCGCGCAATGCCGTCGACACCTCGGCGACGAGCGCGTTGTTGGCTTGCCCGTTCGCGTCGGCGACATACAGGAAGACCCGGCCGGTCAGCACCCCGAGGTTGTTGAGCTCCTCGATCGCCGTGGCTTGCCGGATCCCCGGCACGGTCTTGGCGCCGAACTCGATCGCGGGAAGCGTCCCTTTCGCGAGGGACAGTAGGTACGCCCGCGCGCGCGCTCGGTAGGCCGTGTCGGTCTCGGTGGTGTCGCCACCGGCAGCGGGTTCGGCGTTCGTGATCGTCAGGGTGTTGTCGAGGGGCTGCGTGACGAACCGCGTGATCGTGTTCGCGCCGACGTTGCCGGCCGTTCCGGCGTTCGCGGCCTTGGCCAAGACGGTCACCGGGCCGACCGAGCCACCCGAGAACACCGCATCGGCCTGCGTGTCGAACTGGACGCCCCCCGGCGTGGTGATCCGCGACCCCGAGCCGTACGTGAACCCACCGAACAGCCCCGAGGGCCGGGCGAGGGTGATGGTCACCCGAGACGCGGCGGCTTTCTTCCGCGGGACCTTCTCCCCATAGCGGTCGAACACCCACCGATCGAGCGCGTCTCCCTGCGCTCCGTCGAGCGTCAAGTCCTTCGTCGAGCGACCGAGCTGGCGCATCACTTCCTCGGCCATCGCCGACCCACCGGCCCCGATCAGGTTGATGTCGGAACCAGGCGTGAAGATCTCGCTGGCCGTGATCTGCTGCCCCGTGGACCGCGCGCGAGCGCGCGTCAAGAGCTCGTCGGCGTAGACGTTGAAGAGGTCGGTGCGCGACGGAAGATCAGGCATGGATGGTCACTCCGCGGTGAAGTCTAACGCTCCTTCGAGCTCAAAGGAACCGTTGTCGTCTTGGACGCGGAGCTTGAGGTTGACCACCCCGGGCCGCAGCTCCGTCACCGACGCGCGCGCGGCGACCACCCCCGGCTCTTGTTTGACCTGGAGCTCGACGTCGAGCTTGAGGCGCCGGAGCGTCGTGGGGGTGAAGAGGTGCTTGGTAGGTGGCTGGAGGCCGTAGCCCGGGAGGTGGAAGAACGCAGACTTCATCGTCGCCAGCCGGCGGAAGATGCGCTTGCGCAGGTAGCCGCGTCCGTGGTCGTTGGCGAGGTCGCCGGAGTCGGTCACCGCGAACGTCCCGAGCGCTTCGCCTGGTGCGGTGTCGCGCTCGGTCTGGGGGTTCGCCAGGTCGACGCGGGGGAACGTCGGTTGCGCCTGGGTGACCGCGTTGACCTCGGCACCGAACGCGATCAGCGAGAGCGTGATGGCTTCCTCGCCGAGGCTCGCGTCGAACTGGAAGACGTTCTCGTCGGTGGCGCGCAAGATCCGCAGCGTGCTTGGGAGCACGAACCGGATCAAGTGACCGGCGACCGCCGTGATCGTCGTCTCCATCTCCAGGGTCGTCTCCCCTTCCACGAAGTAGTACTGGATCGCTGGCGAGGCCGGGTTGTCGTTGACGATGATCACCCCGTCGGTTCCGGGCTTGGGGGGCGGATCGCCGAACGGTCCCCACACGATGAGCTCCAAGGTCGCCGCTTCACCCGCCGAGCCCGGACGCAGCACCTCGGCCACGAAATCCAACCCACCGGCCCCCGGCCCCGTCACGCGGAACGCGTCGGCCCCAGCCCGCGCGCCGTTGTAGATCGGCGTCGGGACGACCCCGCTGAGCACGATGTTCTCGACGTGGATCGTCACCAAGGAGCCAGGCGGCAAGGTGCCGTCGAAGAACAAGACGACCTCAGAGGCGGTTGTCCCGGGTTGGACGTACTGGATCGCCGGGAGTCCCGGAGATCCCCCCACGGTGTAGTTGGCAGGATTGAGCGCGTCGGTGCGGCCCTTCGGGTTGAACTGGACGACGTCCGCGGGCGTTTCGTCCGGATCGAACAGCGCGAACGTGACCTTCACCGAGTTCAAGGTCAGCTGGTCGATGCTCTTGATCCCGAAGTCGAGGAAGTCGAACCCGAAGGGGCCGACCAGCCCGAACGCGGGCGAGCTCGCACCGAGGCACCCGACCGACACCGAGCACGGCAGCAACGTGGTTGGCGCACCGAACCCAGCGAACACCCCAGCCGTCAAGACCCCGGCTTGGATGAACCACCCGATATCCAGGCGCTGCCCCGCGATGAACGTGAGCGGGATCGTGATCGACGGCCCGGCCGGCCTGCCTGCCAGGAGCTGGACGGCCCCCGGTCCGGTGGCTTGCAGCTTGATCACGAGCAGCTCGGCCGGCGTCCCGGTGTCGAACGCGGCCAGCACGAACTCGTTCGGCACCACGACGTCTGTGGAAGCGAAGTCCGGCGTGAACGAGAACCGGATTGACCGAGGACCGCCGAACGCCGCGAGGAGGTCGGCCGTGAGCTGGCCGGCAACGAACGACTCGGCCGCCCGTACGCCCGTCACGAGGATCGGTTGCGACGGGAACCGGGCGTCTGACGCGAGGCCGACTCCTGCTTCCACGCAGGCGCCCCACACCAGCATCGGCGGATCATCGCTCTGAAAGAACGCAGTCTTGTCGCCAGCCGGGCTGAGCGAGATCGCCTTTCGGCTGGCGCGCGTCCACAGGACGGTGTCGATCGTGAAGTCGTCGCCGGTCGCCGGGTTGCCGTTGACGATGCTGATGGTCCCTAGCGCGGTGGTCAGGCTGAGGACGTTGTAGATCTTCGCGTACACGGACCACGTGACCCGGACGGCGATCGAGCCGGTCGAGAAGATCTCACCGATCGAATCGCCCCCCGGATCCATCCCGCCGATCGTGTCCGTCTCCCCGGTCGGGACCTCCGCTACCACCTCCTGGTTGGCAGGGATGTGGAGAGGCGCCGGGATGAAGTTTTGCCGGGCCCCTTCCATCCATATCCACTGCTGAGCGGATGCGCCACGCAGGAGCACACGCCTGATATTGGGCCCGGCTTCGACCACGATCCCATCGTCGCGGGTGTACCAGGCAGCAGTCGACCGGGTGAACACCCCGTCGCTCCGGTAGTCGAACGGGTAGACGTTCATCTCTCAGACCCCTTTGATGGTCGTGGACAGGTATTTCTGGCGAGCCAGCTTGAACTTGTTGATGGAGGTTTGCAACGCGGTTGTCGCGGCCGTGAAGCTGGAGACCACCATCACGCCACCCGGGCCCGGCGGAATCACCGCGTTCGCCGCGAACAACCCGAGGGCGTCGGCGAGGTCGCCGAGGGCGTCGGCGAGGTCGTCGCCGCGCGTGTACGGCTGATCGGCGTCCTTGGCGCCGAGAACCATCTGGCCGGTCAGCCGGACCGCGGCGTACTCGGCGTCGAGATCGTCATCGGGGAACGCGAAGATGTGCGTGTGCGCCGCGAATTCCTCGTTGATGGCCGTGCCGTTGACCTCGCTGGGGGCCTTGCAATCGCTGTCGTTGAGTTGGCCCAGGATGACGCAGTCGTCATTGGTGTCACCCCCGGGGATCCCGACGAACACGAGGCACCCTTGGCTCGGCGGGTTGTACTGGCCCTTGCCGTTCGCTGCGCCGTGGCTGGCGACCCGGCACAAGATCGGACCGTCGCCATCGAGGGGACCACCCACGATGGTTACGTCGACGAGCCAGCCGAGCTCGGGATCCCACACCGTGGCGTCCGGGTCTTCGTCGACGCGCGCGAGTGCCACCCAGGTGCGGGTGTCGATGCCTGGCATCTTGAGCCCGGCCGCGACGCGTGACATGTCGACCCGCGATCGCGTGCGGTACCGTGTCCGTGGCTTGCCGTCCTTCATCAGTTCTCCGGGTTGAAGAACACGACCTGGCCATCGCGCTCGTCAACGAGTTTGTCGCCCTGCCAGTTGAACGGGCAGTCGGGGGTCGCGTAGACCGACTCGGCCGAGAACGTGGTGTCGAACGGGGTCTTGTACGTGTCCGGGAAGTGGCCGCCCTCGAACACGCCACCGGGCTTGATGACCTCGAGCCAGAACCGCCGCATGTCGTAGTCGTTGACCTTGGCCTTGACGTCGAACGGGATCTTGTTCGCGGCCACCCAGCCCTTGAACATGGCCTCGTCGAGCACGGTCAGGGTGGTGTTCCACTGGGTCTCCGACGGAACCGAGAACAGGCGGTTGTGGGCGAACGCGGCGCTATAGAATGCAGGGCCCTCCTCGGTGAACAACGGGGTCTGCAAGGCAGTGCGCGCATCGGTCGGAGGCCGGAGAGCCGTCGGATCTGTGGCCGGCGTTGGCGCGGGGCCGTCCTCGCGCACCGTGATGTAGTTGATGAACCCGCACCCGATCTTGATTCCTTCGGCGTTGTCGAAGTCGATGCGGAGGTCTTGGATCCGAAACACCGACTGGAAACCGTTGGCGTCTTGGAGCGCCGAGAACCGCGCCGCGACCTGCTCATCCCATCCGAGGGACGTCAAGTACTGCTTGCGCCGGGCGCGCGTGAACGCCTGGAGCTCGGACAAGGTCGAGATCGGGCCATCCTCGCTTGTCGCCGCGACGATCAAGACCTCAACCGGGTCGGCCGGGCGCGCGTCGAGCAAGTCGACCTCGAACGGATCGTGTCCGAACGTGGACACTTCGTACGTCGAGAACTGGCCCTCGATCTCCTGGCGCCCGATCTGCTCGAACGCGTTGCGCGCGATGCGCTCAAGCACCTTGGTATCGGTCACGCCCGAGACGGTCTTGGTTCGGATGGATTCGGTGGGGTGGGCGCCCGACGGCGTGATCTCGTTGGCGCGCAGAGGCGCGGGCGGGTTGGTGATGCCGAGGATCCCCGACGTCCGCTCGCCGCGGCGGACCGGGTACCTTGCCCACCGTGTGCGTCCGATCGACGGGTCGTAGCACCGAACTTCGATGGTCGGGACCTTCACCCCGGCGAGCCGCCGCGAGAACTCGAGGGAGTCGAGGTTCTTGCCGTACACCATGCGGAGGGCCGAGTTGGTGGAGTACAGCGTCCTGGCTTCGGACACCACGACCTCGAAGTCCTTGACGAGCGGGATCATGCCGACCGCGGCGCAGACGTCGGTGATGTGGTCCCAGAGCGTCATCTCCTCGTCGCCGCGCCGGCCGCGCCTGGCCACCTTGCCGCGACGCGGCCGGCGACGGTGCGGAGCTGCGCCGGACGGGACCGGCGGCCTGCCGTCGCCCGCGTAGCGGACCACGACCCCGGACGTCGTCGGGCTCACCGTGTCCAGGAGCTCCTGGATCCCTTCGTCGAGTGGGAGTGACAGGTCGATGCTGTCGCCGGGGTTGAGCTTAAGATCGCGAAAGGGGGCGGACATGTCCCGGCCTTCGAGGGTGATGACGTCGCCGTCTCCGCTGTACTTCACGGTCCACTCGTCGACAAACCCGACAATCCGCGTCGCGCCGTAGATGGAACCGTCGGCCTGGTCGCCGATCGTCGAGACCAAGGAGCCGTCACCGCGGACCTGCCCGAGCTCGAGGCCCTGGTACGCTTGCTCCGGCGGGATCACCCCTACCAGGAGCTCGACGCCACACGACCGGATCGAGCGTGGGTCGAACGGCGCATCGGTGTAGTTCATGGTGATCGAGAACGTGTTGGGCGCGTTGAGGCCGGCGCGCTCGATCGAGGCGTTGGTTGGGATGATCGACCCGATCACCGTGAGGTCGTCGGCCGCCCCGGCGATCGCGTCGGGGCGGATCCCGCCGGTCTTGAGCTTGACCCGGACGAGGGCGCTCGATCGGATCTGCTCGCGCTCGCGTAGGAGTGCCTGGCGCTTGGTGGCGAAGTCCTCGGCCGAGAGGTGGGGGCGCTGGTGCGCCAGGGCCCGGAGCTGCTGCTCGTTGCGCGTGAGGAGCTGGGCGACCTCCTGGCTCGACGCTGGCCGCGGTGGCTGGGGCGGTGGCCGCGACGCGGCCGGCGCATCCCGGGCCCCGCTGGCGCCTTGTGGCGGAAGCCGCTGCTCAAGGGCGGCGGTGTTCGCGTACTCCTCGGTTCGGATCACGAGCCGGACGCGGGCGCTCGGGTGGAATACGCTCATCGCGACACCACGCCCTGGCCGGACTGCCGCGGGATCACGATGCGGATTCCGGCGGGAGCGGTCGAGCCTACGAGGCCGTTCGCGTCGGCGATCACCGGCCACGAGTCCGCGTTCCCGTAGAACCGCGACGCCAGCGACCGGAGCGATGTGTTCTCCGTCAGGGTGATCACCGCGATCGCGCCGGGGACGACGCGCTCGGCGACCGCGCTCGAGGATCGCCGCGCCTCGGCTTGGACCTTGCGCGCTTGCGCGCTCGCGTCTCGCCGCCAGACCTCGGCCTCGAGAGCCTGGGCCACGTTATCGACGGGGAGGAGGTTGTAGTACGGGAGGTCGCTGATCTCCCCCGTGCGGAAGACCTCGGCGGCTTGGACCACCCGCTCGGCCAGGGTCTGCACGTTTTGGATGTCGGCGATCGTCGCGGTCGCCTTGGTCTGGAGATCGGCCAAGGATTCGGTGAACGCCGCGCCGGCCGCCCGGACCTCGGCGATCTTGGCCAGGAGCCCGGTGGCTTGGTCCGGCAAGATCGTCTGCGGCATCTCGGACGAGACCAGGTCGAGATCGTCGAGCACGCGGCGCATCGCGGAGGTGGTGTCGAGCGCGACGGCCGCTCGCCGCGCCGGCTCCTCGCCGTCCTGCGACCACACGAACGTGACCTTCCACTCGATGTCTTCGACGCGATCGTAGGTCGGGGTGAACCCGGAGACGATCCCGCGTCGGACCTCCGGCCCCCAGCGGACCTCCACCGTCTGCCCCGCGTCGTTGAGGCGTTGGAACACCTCGCTCAGATCCTCAGCTGTGATCCGGCCCCCATCGTTGGCGATGTCGCTGAAGCCGACGAGCTCGACGCTGTGCTCAGCAGCGAGATACCGGGTCTTCCACGTCCCGGTCGGCTCCCAGTCGCCGACGGTCGGACCGAGTACCTGGATCGTGGCGACGCGCGACCCGGCGTACTCGCGCTTGACGTGGCGTTGCGTGCGTGGAGAGGCGAGCTTCTGGTAGGGCAGGGCGCGGTTGAACAGCCGGACCTCGCGCTGGGGCCCCGTGAGCTCCGTGATGATGAATGCCTCGGCAGCCATGGTGACCTCACCGCGCGAGCGGATCTGCGAACCCCGACCGCGTCCGCGACACGGCCTCGCGTTCGAGCCCTTCGCGGAACTGGACCCAGACGTTATCGGGGTCGGCCTCGCGGAACTCTTGCTTGACCTCGATCTTCGAGCCGCGGAAGTCGTTCACCACCGACGGGCGCTGGCTCTGGAGCACGGCGTCTTCGGCGTTCTTTTGGACGCGCGCCACAAGCATGTCTGTCAGCTTGCCGGCGATGTCGCTGGCGCTCTTGAGCTTGTCCCCCATCTCGCCGAACAGCCCCTGGCCGTTGCGCGACCACGGGTCATCACCGGCGGCCTTCACGGCCTTGTCGGCCGTGGCCTTGGAGTCGTGGTCGAGGAATGGGATGTGGTCGAGGAGCGCGTCGATGGCTTCGCCGAGCCACGTGAACGCCGTAACGACCGCGTTCATGACCGGGATCAGCGCCTCGAAGATCGGCTGGAGCACCGTCTCGAACACCCACCGGATGATCTTCGCGGCGAGGCGCAGCGGCGGCAGGAGCACGTTATCCACGACCCACGCCATCACCCGGAAGCCCATGATGAGCTGCATGAGGAGCACGCCGCCGATGACCTCGAGCATGGGCTTCAGGGCGATCCACAGGTCCTTGAAGATGCTGTAGAGCTGGCTGCCGATCGACTTGAACGAGGCGATCAGCGGCTGGAGCATGTCCATCAAGGTGTCCTTGAACCGCATGAACCCGAGGACCAGGGCCGCGATCACCAGGGCGACCGCCGCGAACGGAGCGATCGCCGCGAACACCGTCCCGGCCAAGGCCGAGAAGCTGCCCCCCAGGGCCGACATCACGCCACCCGCGCCGAGCCCCTCGAAGATCACGCCGAGCATCGAGACCTTGGTGATGATCCAGGTGAACGCGCCGGCCAGCGATGACGCCATGGTCATCATCCCGCCCACGACCATCGGGGCCGCCTTGAAGACCCCGAACATGAGATTCAGCATCGGGCTTATCGTGTTCAGGGCGAACGAGGCCACCGAGATCGCCATCGCGATCTTGGCGCCCTCCGCGATGATCGGCTTGAGCCGCTCGAACCGCGCGTAGAGCTCGGCGATCTTCGCGCGGATCGAGTCGGCGTGCGTCGTGACGTACTGGAAGGCGTGCGCGGCCTTGGTGATGACGCGGTCGAAGATCACGCCGACCTTCTCGCCGAGTGCGCGCAGGTAGCCCTCGATGCGAACCCGGTTGGTGAGCAGGTAGGCGTTGATCTGCTCGAGGGTCTTCTTCAGGCGCTCGAACACCGCCGTTCCGAAGGCCCGCTTGAACGCGCTCATGATGTCGACGAACGTCGACGAGAGCCCCTTCCACGTGCGGCCGTACGCCTCCGCGGCCTGGCCGCCGATCTTGCCCATGACGTCCATGAGCTTCTTGGCGCGCTTGTCGGGTGCCAGCTGGTTCCATTGCTCGGTGGTCTCCTTGATGAGGCCCATCGACTGGAGCAACGAGAACGTCTTGACGTCGAGACCGGCGGTTCCACGGGCCATCGCGCTGATGTCGCGCGAGGCCTGGGCGAAGTCGACGCCGAGGGCCGCCGCGGCGACCGCTGCGTTGTTGGTGGTGTCGACGATCTGCTGGATCGTCAATCCGGCGTTCCGCAACGGGCCGTAGATCCCCTGGAAGACCTGCATCAGCTCTTGCGTCGTCGCGGTCGACTGGATGGCGACGCGCTCGAACACCTTGAACAAGACCTTCGCGTCGTTGGTAGCCTGCGTGAAGGACACCTTCTCGACAGCGGAATACACCGTGGCCAACGACGCGGTGAGCGCCTCGGTGTCGGCGCTCGCGCTCAAGATCTCACCCGCGAGCGACTTGACCCCGCGGACCATCGCGGAGATCCCGAAGTACGCCGCACCGAACGCCAACGCCTTGGAGACGAGCCCCCCGAAGTTGACGTTGATCTTCTCGACGGCGCCCTTCAGACCGTCGAGCTTCTTGACGATCCCGTCCAGGCCCTTGACGGCCTGTTGGGCGCCAAGCTCGAGCTTGGCGAGAACGTTGTAGCTCTCCGTCGCCATGGTATCAGCATACTCCGGTGTTGATCAGGAGTCCCGCTTCGAGTTCTCCTGTTGGATCAGGCGCCCCAAGGCCGAGCAGTAGTCGACGGCGTCGGCCGTCCCGATCTCGCACAGCGCCTCGGTCAGGGTCGCGCCCCCATATCGGGTCATGAACGCCACGCGGGCCCACGTATCATCACGAGCTCGGTCCAGGTCGCCGAGGTCGAGCAGCTCGATGACTGCGATGGACCAGCACAGAACGAGGAGCGGGGTTACTCCTCCGTCGTGATCCCGAGCGACTTTCCCAGGTCAGCCGCTCCCGCTCCGGTGCACTGGGTCAGGTAGCCGTTGACCACGATGGCGCGGCCACCGAACCCGAGGCACTCCCATACGAGATCGCGCTGGCGCGACTTCATGGGCGCACCGTTGAGGGTGCGGATCGCGAGCTTGGCCATCCCGTATCCCGCACTCGCCCCGTCGGACGCGGACTTCATGGCCTCGAACTCGGCCTGGGCGCTGAGTCCTTCCAGCCCGATCACCGGGTCCTCGTCGAAGGTGTCGGGCTCGCACACCGACAGCGGAACCTGCACGGTACCGGTCCGGCGGGTGATCTTCTTGGGCGCGCCACCGTCGCTCATCTTGGTGGAGAACTTGGCATCGAGCGCGGCGAGCGCGCCGATGGACGGGGCGGGTTTCGTGGCGGGGTCAGACATGGGCATGGCCTTTCGTTGGAGACACGTTCTCGGTCGGGGAGCCCCGACATGGCCGGCGTTACGCCGCGAGGATGGCGCCGTCGTCTGCGGCGTAATCGAACGTCACCGAGACGTAGTCGTCCCGGCTCGGGATCGAGATCGGGATCGAGCCGAACTTGGCGTTGGCGACCAGGATGCGGCGGCGCTTGCCGTCCGGGAAGGTCAGCGTGGAGACGATCTCGAACTGCTCTCCGGGCAGGCGGCGCTTGGTCGCCTCGTTGATGCGCTGCACGAGATCGAGGAACTCGGCTTCGCGGACGTGGAACTCGAGCTTGCCGGAGACGCCCTTGAAGATGTCGTCCTTTTGCTCGGTGGTTTGCCCGAGGTACCCCTCGGAGAGAATGTCGCGGTCGAACTGGATGTCGAACGACTTGACGTCGGCGACGGATTCCTCCGTACCGTTCGCGGACACGAACGAGACGGCGGTTTCCTGGCCCTTGAGGCGAGTAGGCATGGTGTGCTCCTGGGGTGGTGACGTGGGTCAGGGCCGCAGATCAGGCGACGGCCACCGTGATCTGACCCTCGCCGATCTGTGTGTCGACGAGGAAGGAATCGAGGGACGGGAGAAGCTGGACGGCGATCTTGCGGGACGAGATGCCGCGGACGGCGAGGTCCGGGTTCTGGTTCGTGGTGTTGGTGATGACGAAGTCCTTGATGCGCTGGCTGTCCGGCGCATCCTCGCTCCGATACCCGCGCAAGAACGAGTTGAGCCGCGCGTCGATGGACGCTTCGCGGGCCTCGGTCGCCAGCTTCTTGGAGAAGGGCAGCAGGATGATGGCGAAGGTGTCCTGGAGGTGGTCGGCCATCTTGCGGCGCTTCTGGGTCTTGCGGCCGTCCTCGAGAGAGGTGGTCGCCTCCGACTGGTAGCACTTCACACCGCGCTGATCGATGCGGGGGGCGCAGATCCCGGAGCTCTTGAGCGCCGTGTAGAGCGCCATGTTGAACACGGTACCGGCGGGCTTCTCGATCCCCGAGATGAACCCCAGGAGCCCCGTGTCCTGGCCCGGGTTCTCTTCCGGGTTGAGGGCCGTGTTGATGTACGCCAGGGGGCCGTCACCGCCGACGAAGATCACGCCGTCGGCGGTGAACCCGAAGCCGCCGGCCGCGCCGAGCTCGGCGATCTCGGGGATGCGGACCTTCCATGCCGGCCACGTGTGGAAGTTGCGATCGCCGCGGTTGAGCGCGACGTTGGCCATCGCCGTTGCCGAGCTCGTACCGAACGCCTCTCGCGAGTGGAACTGCCGCCCGAAACAGCCCTCGTCCGAGGCGGTGTTCGCGTTCGCGAGCCCCATCGCGGTGACCGCATCGGACCGCCGCGCGGCGAGCGAGACGTTCGCCTGCGCCGAGACCTCGGCCGGATCGACGGTGGCATTGAACGCGGTGAGGTAGCGCGCGTCGAGGGTGTTCTCGTCGAGCGCCGCGGCGATGTTCGCGATGTTGGTCACCGAGAACATCCGACTCGCGGGAACGTCCACGAGGACCGTGACCGTTCCGGCCGCCGTCCCGACCGCGGTTCCGTTGTCGTTGCCGGGGCGCACGGGCGTCTCGTAGAACGCCAGGTTGGGAACCGCCGTAGTGCCCTCCGGGATCGCGATCGACTGCATCGCCACCCACTCGAGCCCGCCCGCGGTTCGCACCCGCGATCCGGCCGCGATGGTCACCGACGGCCCCACCAGCGCCGTGATCGTGGTCCCGCTGGTCAGGCCGAGCGCGGTGGCCATAGTCCCGGCGGTGACGTTCACCGAGCCCGTTCCGACCGTCGGAGAGAACACGATCACCGCGCCGTTCGCGACCACCGCATCGATCCCGGCGAGGGCGTTGACGAGCGCGGCGACCTCCGTGGCCGTCACCGCGCTCACGTTGGCTACGTTGCCGGTTCCGTTCGTCGTGCCGGCCGTGTGGCCGATGTTCGTGAGGGGGGTACCGGAGACGTTGCGCAGCGTGACCTTGCTCGACGTGCCCAGCACGATCCCGACGAGCTGCGTCCCGGTCGCGCCGAGGATTGTGGTCGCCGCGGTGTAGCCGAGGAAGCTGTTGATCCGGGCCGCGACCTGCGCGGCCGTCTGATCGGTGGCCTGGAAGGTGACGATGACCTCGGGGTTGTTGTCGACGACGATCCCGATCTGCTCGCCACCGACGAACAGGGAGTTGTTGCCGGCCCCCGGCTGCGCGATCCCGACTCGGGTGGCCGCCGTCGCGTTGACGGCCGTGGTGGTGACGCCAGCACCGCCATCGGGCGCCACCGTGAGCTGGAGACCCGCGGTGAGGACGAACGGGCCGACCGAGGTCCGCAGGGACGCCAGCGGCTGGAACCGGACAGCTCCGACCGAGGTGTCCACCCGGGTCACGATCTTGCGTGGCGGCTTGAGAAACTTGCCCTTGAGGAAGCCGTTGCCGTTCCATGGCTCGCCAAGGTGCACCCGGGCGCACGGGTTCTGGTAGCGCAGGGTTCCGTACGTGTACCCAAAGCCCCCGAACTTGAAGGCCTCATCATCCTCGCCGAAGACCTCGGTGGGGGTGTTGAACGGGCCATCCTCGAACTCGCCGACGAGGAGCATCGTGCCGGCACCCGCGCCGGTCACCGGTGTGGTGGGCACGCCGTCGACAAGCGCAATCTGTTCGATCGCGGTGAGTTGGTCGGGCGTCGGGGCGGTGCGGTAGCGGCGGATGAAAGCGGTCATGGTGGATCTCCTGGTTGCTCGTTCGGGTCGGTGACCTCCACCGTCGTGCGCGGCGTGAGGAGGGTGGCGATTCGCAGGTCGACGACTGCGATGTTGCAGCGGATCATGGTCTGGAGTCGGCGCTCGTTCGGGTAGACCTGTTCTTCTTCGTCGATCTGGCGGTGGTGTAGGAGGGTGGCCCGAACCGGCTGCGCATAGTACCTCGGATGTCCGCCCAGGAGAACACCGGTGCGCTCCTGTCCGGGGTTGAACAGGTACGAGAGCTGCGCCTCCATCGCCTGGCGATCCGCGATGGACGAGGCCCAGAAGTCGAGCTGGAAGTCGCAGGTAGCCTCTGCGGTTCGCCACAGCACGGTCTTGGGGAAGGCCGGGTCGCGCGCGTACCCAATGAGGCAGTCGAACACGCCGAGGGACGACTCGACCGGCTGGGGGTTGAATTGCTGCTCGTGGAAGGTGTCGGTGGCCTCGATGATCGAGGCGCACGGGTAGGGCAGCGCCTCGCGCGCGTCCGGCCACGACGGGAACACGCGCTCGAGGACGAAGTCGCGATCGGTCCCGCCGTCGCCCGCGACCCGGAACACGGCGCACTTGAGGTACTCGGCGACCGTCTCGGCCATGGCGACGCGCGGGCCGAGCACGGCAACGGTCGCCGGCATGGTCCGGCGCACCTCGTCGATGTAGAGGGGCTGGCCGAACGTGCGGTTGGTGATGGTCATGAATCCTCCCCGAGCCGAGAGCCGCGGCGCTGGCCACCTACGCGGCCTTTTTCGCGGGCCTGCGCGAGCGCCTCGAGCTCGCGCCCCACCTCGCGCCCCACGTACCTGCCTTGGATGAACCGGGCCCACGCCTTCTTGAGGTAGTGCCTAGGCGCGATGCCACGCTTGGCGATCGCGTTGACGATCGCCCACGCCCGCGATGCGGCCTCGCTCTCGTCGACGAGTTGCTTGCGCACCAGCCACTCGTAGATCGGCTGATACGGTGGCCGGAACGGTCGGGTTCCGTTCTCGATGGCAGCCGCGTGGGGCGCGGTGATCGCGTACCGCGCCCCCATGGGGGTCATGGTGAGCTCACGGCTGTTGCGCAGCTCTCCGCGATCGACCGCCGGATGCGGCGAGGCGTTGTCGATCTCGTGCACCACGAAGCCATCCAGCCGGTGCGCCGCGGCCTGGAGCCCGCGGATCACGGCGGCTTGGACGTCGCCGCCGAGGGACACCATCCGCTTGATGAAGTCGGAGAGCGGGATGTCGTAGGCCGTCATCGCACAGCTCCTTGCCGCGTCCGGTCCTCGTCGGCCTTGAGGAGTCGGACTTCCCACCCCCATGCCTTGCGCTCCGGGCGTCCGACGATGACGTAGCGATCGCGCGGCGTGTTCGCCCCGTCGCGGCTGTCACCGCGGACCTCGATGAAGTGCTCCTCGTCGGGGCGCAGCTCGCGCGGGAACAAGAGGAGGATGTCGTCGCTCGTGTACCGCGGCGACAGCTTGCGCAGCCAGATCCCACCACGCCTGACCGAACCACCGGGACGGAGCTCGCGATCGACGCCGCTCGTCCCGCTGACCTCGGGGATCGGCAAGAACGGCTGCTCGCTCAGAACCTGGGGTGTGCCGCGGTGGCGCTCGCCGCCCGACCACCGCACAACGACCGTGAACACCTCGTAGTACCGGAGGCCAGCATCCACGAGCATCTGGCGCATCTCGTCGACGATCGGGGCCATCGACTCGACGAGCGAGCACTCGGGCCGCGGATTGCGATGGAGCGCGCCGTCAAGGTTCGGGGTGACGGCGCGCGGGTTCGGGTACTTCGTGGCCGCGGGCGGAAGCTTCGCCGGACGCGGGATTACGACCTCGATGGGGAGCGGGGGAAGCACGTCAGCGGTGAGCGGCGCTGCGCCGATCGCCAGGTTGACACCGCCGAGCGCGAGCGTGCTCGTGACGGCGAGCCCCTCTGCGGTGACGTCCAGTCCGACGCCATCGAGATCGAGGACCGTGAAGTCGGAGCCGTCGTCGATGTCGCCGATGGTTCCGTTGAGTTCAAAGCCGCTCTGCCCCGTCATGCTGCCGGCCGTGAGTGTGGTGCCGGCGAAGAAGTAGGGCCCCGGCCCGATCGGCACGGTGGCGTTGCCGGTCGTGGCGCCTTCCACGGTCAGGGTCTGTTCGAGACCGCGGATCGTGAGCCGGATCGGCTGCTGCGCATCCCAGGTCGCCGGTGCGTGGCCTACCAGGTTGTCGTTGATGTCGTAGAGCTCGAACGCGCTCTCGTCGATCCACAACCCACCCGACTGACCGTCGATCACCGGCCCTGCGAACATCGACTGAAACCCATCGTACGGAGTGCCGCTCGCCGCGCCAGGGATCCACACGAAGCGCCAAGTCCCGCCCCCGTTCATGATCGCCTCGGGCCACACGCCAGCCGGGAAGCTCGACGGCGTCTCCTCGATCGCGAGGAGCCTGGTCATACCAGGGTCACCGCGTGGTCAGCGAAGTCCAGCTTCACCGCATTCCCGGCGGTGACGGTCTGCGGTGCTCCGGTGTCCCAGAACATGATCAAGGGCCCCGCGGCCGGCGTCGAGTTGTACATCACGACCCAGCGAAACTCGCCGATCGGGCCGCCGGATGCGGTGATGGTGACGTCGACGCACACCAGCGTTGCGACACCCGAGACGAGGGACCAGGTAGCCTGGGCGTCGAACCCACCCGCAACGTAGCCGTTGCCGGCTGCGATCTCCGTGATGTCGGCTTTGACGGCGTTCCCCACGACGGGCGCAACGTTCGTGAGCATGACCTTGATCGTGTCGTTGTCCAGGTCATGGACTTTTCGGCCGACATCCAGCGCGAAGCGGGTGAATTTCTGCCCAGCGCTCATGGTTAGTTCGCCGCGTTCCCGGTGATGTTCGGGTAGGAGTCGAACGTGTTGATCTGGCGCTGGCGACCATCCTCGGTGGCCAGCCATACACGCGTGGTGTCGTGGGTCGCGTTGAGCGCGTACTCGACACCGTTGCGCGCGACGGCCACCGGATCGCCGGTCGTCTCGTCGGTGGTGACCAGCACGTCCACGCCGCTTGGCGCAGGCAGCGGATCGTGCAGCGTGGTCAGGGTCGGGGTGGCGGATACGTTGGAGAGCGTGCGGATCTTGGGCATGGGTTATCCTACCTTCGCGTTGATGCCACCGGGCACGCCGCCCATGGCAAATGTGGAGTACGGGTTGCGCTTGACCCCGAAGTCGTCCTCGAGACGCATCGTCCAGAACTGGAGCTCTTGCCGGAGCTGGCCGGCCTCACCCTGGTTGAACTCGAGGCCTTCCAGCTTCACCGCGCGCATCCGATCGCGCGACTGGCTGATCTGCCGCTCGATGCACTCGAGCTCCGACATGTCCGAGCGGACACGGGCCCGGCCGGTCGGCGAGATTCGGTTGAACGCGTCGACGAGCAAGAACATCGGCTGCGACGCGGCCGGGTAGCCGAGCTGGACGCTCGACGCCACCGACTGCCAGTCGGGGTAGCCCAAGAAGCGGAGGATCTCCGTCTTCTCTTCGTCGGTGAACGCCGCGGTGCTCATGGTGGCGTCAGGCCATGCCCTTGAGCTGCTTGCTCGCGCCGGCCTTCAGCCCGACCTGGACGTCGGCCGGGGCGCCCGGGGGTCCGGCCTTGGGGGGCGTCTTGCCCTTGATCTTGCCCTTTGGCTTGCCGGGCGTCAGGGCGCCCGCTGCGGTCTTCGGCAGCATCACTTGCTCCAGTGCCCGATGGAGGGCGTGAGGTTCTTGGCGTCGGCGGCGCACCGTTCGATCGGCAACCCCTGCGCGCGGACGTCGGCGATGTTGAAGTTGAGCGAGTCGATCACCTGGCCTTCGGGCCAGGTCGAGACCGTGCTGTTGTGGAAGTAGCGGCAGTGCCGGGTCACCCGGTAGTGCTCGACGTCGTCCGGCTTCGCCGCGTATCCCCGCGGGGGATACGCCGCAGCGGGATAGCCGGCCGCGACCCACTCGGAAGGGGTGGGGCCATCCATGCGGAGATCGGGCTCGGGCGGCGGCTGGGTGGTCTCGGGGCCCGGAACCGGCGCCTCCGGCATGGGCGGCTCCTCCGGGTCGGGCTCTTGCTCCGATTCCGGCCCTGGCTGCGTGGCTGGCTGCGTGGCTTCCGCCGCGACGCCCTCTTGGGCGGGGGCGGGCTCTGAGGCCGTGGCGGGCGTGCTGGACGCCTCCGCGGCCTTGCTCAAGACGGTCGACATGTTGCGAGCTCGGCTCATGGGGTCCTCGTGGGTGGTAGATGCCTCGGTGGAGCTCCACCCCCATCGAGCGCCTCGATGGAGCGGGAGATCGCCGCGGCGGCTTACGCGTGCTCGATCACGACCGCGCGCTTGAACCGCGCGCTGTCGCCGGTCAGCGAGTCGCTCGGGACCGCGAAGTCGCCGGACCACGACCAGGCTTGACCCACGACCTGCTGGAGGCGGTCGAGGGGGGCCCGCATGATGTAGCGGATCCGCTGCGTCATGACCTGGACCCAGTTCTCGGTGGTGAACAACGCGGGCCAGAACATGTAGGAGCCTAGCGACTACATCATGCGGGCCGCCCCGGAGCACCGCCACAACGTCCGGTTGCAAGCCGGGG